>Ga0182016_10005297_pt1 | contig 13949 bp, 12 predicted proteins | sample 712S2MmetaG_FD_120491 | JGI IMG/M metagenome (GOLD analysis project Ga0182016, IMG submission 120491) | Permafrost microbial communities from Stordalen Mire, Sweden - 712S2M metaG | ecosystem: Environmental > Terrestrial > Soil > Wetlands > Permafrost | place: Sweden: Stordalen | collected...
ACACGATAATGTCCCCCCGAGCTACATCGCGATACGGCAGAAGCCACTGGCTCAACCTGCCCGACGGTGCATACACCTGCTTGTTCACCAGCAGGAAATCCCCCACCAGCAAGGTGTGCTCCATGCTCTCCGATGGGATCAGAAAAGGTTGCAACACAAACGTGTTTAGAAACAGCGCGACAACCACCAGCGAAAGCAGCGTGGCCAATGCTTGAGGCACGGTGGGTAGATGATGCCACGGCCGCATTGCCCGCTCCTCCACATGGCCCATCTGTTGTGCGGGGGTACTCATTCCGCTGCTCCATCCTCCTCGTTTACCACCTGCGCGTGTGAATCCATTCTCGCCGATTCCGCCGTCAGCCGCTCCAACGCACGCCGCGCCGCATCTTGTTCCGCAAGTTTTTTCGTGCTTCCCTTGCCCCGTGCCAGCGCCTGGCTTTGTTCCCCATCGGCAACCTTCAGTCGAACTTCCACCATGAATTGCTTGCGATGGTCCGGCCCGCTCTCGCCTTTCACCTGGTACACCGGAAATCCACCCCGGGCCGATTGCAAATACTCTTGCAGCGCCGACTTGTAGTTCCCCAGTGCCGCTCCCGAACGCAATTCCTCCGCCAGCAGTTCCGCCGCCTCTCCCATCACGTACTTACGCGTAAATGCCCTTACCGGGTCCAGGCCGCCGTCCAGAAACAGCGCGCCCAGCACTGCTTCCATGCTATTCGAAAGCACCGTGCCCTTGTTCCTGAGCCCGCCGCGTTCCTCGCCCTTGCTCAGCCGAAGATGGCCGCCCAACCCGACCGCCATCGCCACCTCCGCCATATGCTTGCGGCTCACCAGTTGCGCGCGAACCCTCGTCAGTTCGCCTTCCTGCCATTCCGGATGCGCTTCAAACATGGCCTCCGCCACCACCAACCCCAACACCGCATCGCCCAAAAATTCCAGTCGCTCGTTGTCCCCCGCCTGGGGATCCTCTTCTGACCCATGCACCCCCGCCCGCTCGTTCGCAAGAGATCGATGCGTCAACGCGCGAACTAGCAATTCGGGCCTGGAAAAGCCGTGCCCAAGTGCCGCTTCCAGATCTGACAGAACTGCCCCCAAAGCGTGCCTCGTCCAATGCGTGCGTTGCTTACTTCACTTGACGGCGCGTTGCTCGGACGCTGAAGTTCAAGTCCGGACTCGCCAACGATCTTTTCATTAGACGTGACCGAGCCCCCCAAGGACTAACATCAATGGGACCATTGCGCCAATTTGCCTGTTTTATCCCACACCTGAACCGCCCGTTTTGCGCGCCCACTCAAGCTTCGAAAATATTTTCTCCTGAATTTGCAGATCATTACCGCTTATAAGCGCACAATCGAAATAGAACGACGCAGAGGCAGCACCGGTCATACGGCCGGCTGCAGGCATCCCGCCCGCATCCCTGCCGAATTCACCGGGAATTGGCCATACCGCACCGCTGCATGGCCTCCCCCCCACCCCCTATAAAATCTTTAGTAACTTCTGCAGTTAATTAAATAGGTATTGTCGATACAGTAAACAACAATCAGAATCACCCCGTAACCCATTGATTTCAATGCGGTTTCTGGACGCTTCCAGTAGCCGGACCCGTTCCCGCCCCGGCCGGCTTGGCAGGCGGGTCGCCCGGCGCATCGTCATCCGCATCCTCGTCGCAACTGTGCCCTCTCACCGCGTAAGCGGCTTTCACCCCGCGCTCCGCCGCCAGCCGCGTATCCTGCTGGCCATCGCGTTCCGTGAGCGCCAACCGGTACTCAGACACTGCCTCGTCCCGCTTGCAATCCAGATCCAGCATGCGGCCAAGGTAAATGTGCGACCAGGCCAAAAGCCGCGGCTCCTTGGTCGTCGCCAACGTCTTCTGGAACCTGTCGATCGCATCCTCCGGATGTCCAGTCATCGCGGCCGCGCGCGCCAGGATAAAGTTAGCCCGCGCACCATTCGCCACAGACTCCAGGCTATCGGACGGCTCCGCAAGCACCTGTCGCGCCAACGCACTCGCCGCACCCGCGTCGCCCGACGCCAGCTTCGCTTCCGCCAGATCCAACCCCGTCAACTTCCGCGGCTTGCTTCGTCCCAGCACTTCCCCGTCCGACTCTTTGTCAAATTCAATTTGCCGGGCGCGATGCACCTGCTGGTCAATATCCATGCTGTAGACCATCTCGCCAATCGTGTCCTTCAGGCTGGCGGGATCCTTCTCAAACTGAATCAACTGTTCATAGAAGTATTGCGTCAGCACGAATCCCTGCGTCATGTCGTGATGCACCGTGGCCACGCGAATAGCATCCACCTTTTGCTGGTAAATCTGCCGCTCATGCTCGTATCGAGGCATGTCTTCCCGCTGCGCGTTGGCCGGAATCTTGTACTCCGGCACTCCCGTATCCATCGTCCGCGCCTCGATCGCCTTGATCAGGCACTCGATCGTCAAAGGCACTGTTTCCGAGCGGTACCGGAACTCCATTGGAGCGTCGCGCACCTCTTTCAGGATCGGCTGCGTGCGGTCGATGGCGTTTGCCCGCTGGTTGAGCAGCGGCTCGATCACATAATGCAGGTAGGTGTGGCGAACGTCCGTCATTCGGATCTTTCCATCCACCGGCGAAACCACCACGATGAAATCCGTGCCGTAGATGCGCGCATTCACCACGCTCGGCGACAGCAGCGGCTCAATCACCACGATGAATCGCATCCCGTAGTTGGTGGATGCAGGCATCTTGAGATACAAATCCGTCTCCACGATCATCTTCGTCAGGGGATCGTGCAGCCTGTCCACCTCCTTGTCGTAGGTTGAGCGCGCGGTCAGCCAGATTCCGTGCAGATCCACCGCGGCCACAAAGTCCTTCAGCAGCGGCACAATCTCCACCACCTGCGTCGAATCCGGCGGCATCTCCGACAGTTCTTCCGAGGTCTCCATCTCCGGCGGTGGCGTCAAATACAACGCCAGCGAGATGTATTGCGATATGTCGTGTTCCGTCCCTGTCATCCGGTGCTGGGCGATATAAAGGCACAGCTTGTCCCGCCTTGAGCGTGCCTCCTCGCTCTTCGCCAGCGCCAGGTTGATCTCGTCCCGCACCTTGCTGCGGATGGGCGCGCTTTCCTCCAGACCCTCGTCATAGCCGCACGCGTTCAGCGCCGCTGCCATCAGAAACACCGGTTCCGAAGGAACAAGCGAGACAGTCGGCCCCGCCGGATCGATCAGCGACGGCGCCTTCTCCTGCTGAACAGGTCCTGAAGAAGAGCTCTGACTCTTGGCCGAACCGCTGCCGGGAGATTGTGCGAGAGCCGGAGAGACTGACTGTCCCTCCAGAAGACAAAACACAAATACTGAAAGAACAGAAAACGATCGAATGGTGCGCAATGTCATGGAGAATCCCTGCCTGCAAGTCTACAGCGGAACCATTGGTAAGCGCATCCCGAGGGCACGCTGAGGTTAGACCATGCCGAAAGGTCAAACGCGAGCGCAAATAACAAGCCCCGCCTGGACAATGTCCAAGCGGGGCAACTCGTACTCCCTAACCCCTAATCCCTGCATTTATCCCCGCACCGAAACCCCGGAGAACGAGAGTACCGCCAACCCACGCACCGGCTGTCCGAAGAATCGTGCCGGCTCAAAATGACTGGTGAGCAGCAGGTTTTCGACCTGAGACCGAGTCGCTTCGTCGTTCGGGCCGGAGACAATGCGGTAGTCGTACATCCAGCCATCGCTGTTGATGCAGGCCTCAACCACCACCGGGCCGGAGAGGTCTCCGATTTGTGGATCTCCTGCACCTGTAGACCAACTCACCAGCCGGGGCGCCGTGGGATTTCCCAGCGGTTCGTCCTTGGTGGCCTGCGCCACCTCTGGCTGCGCAAACATAGTGATCAGAACAATAATGGAACCTAGAAGCAGCACCGCGCTCGCAAATCCAGCCCCAGCCTGGAGCAGAAACGGTCCAACTGTATTTCTCCAAGCGAGGTTCCAACCATGAAAGATGCCCCGGCGGCTCCGCGCACGCTCTTGACTTACCGCAACACGAATTCGAAGAAGCAGATTCTCGGGCTCCGGCACTGGTCCGAGAGCTGCCAGCGAAATCTGCATCTGACGCAGCGATACCCACTCCCGGGAGCAAACCCGGCAATCTTCCAGGTGCGCCGCAATGAGTTGCATCTCCCGTCCGTTCAGCCGGCTGTCAAGATATTCCGTGAATCTCGCTTGCACTTCACTGCACCCGCTCATCGCGCCTCCTCTCCCAGAGATATTTCAAATCCCGCATTTCCAGTGGACTTCTCGGCTGCCGCCGGCGTCATCAGAATTGCCTTCAAATGAGCTCTTCCGCGCACCAGCCGCGACTTCACCGTTCCCAGATTCACGCCCTGCATCTCCGCAACTTCCTCGTAGACAAACCCTTCAATATCACGCAGGATCAGCGTAGTACGAAACGGTTCGGGCACCAGGTTCAATGCCGCCTCTACCCGCGCCCGATTCTCCGAGTGGACCGCGGCGTCATAGGGTGATTCAGCCGGATCGACCAGCATCTCTTTCAACCGCGCAGGCACCCCGCAATCCCCTTCGGTCATCTCCTGCTCGATGGGGATCTCCCGCTGCTTGTGCCGCATCCACCAGCGCCGCTGGTTGGAGGCCTCGTGGAGCGCAATTCGGTAAATCCATGTCCTCAACGACGACTCGCCGTGAAACTTTCCAACGCCGCGAAAGACCTTGACAAAGACTTCCTGGGCCAGGTCTGCGGCCTCCGTACGATCCTGCACGGTCCGTGCCAGCAACGAGTAAATCGGTTGGTGATACCGCGCGATCAGCCACGCGAAAGCCTCCTCGGAGCCTGAGCGCAGCTCTGCAATAAGAGCCGCCTCTTCAGATTGGAGCGTCAACGCGCTGGCTATATTGCCCATGGTGAGATCCGCCTGCAAATCAGTGTTCTCCCACCTTACCGCAACTTGCGCACATCTGGCATCTCGATACGCCTGCTTCGCATTCATTGTCCCAATAAATGGAACCTTGAACCCGAATCGCCAGTCCTACGCTTGCAGCGGCCACTCAGCCAAACAGCTTCCAAACTACCGCCTGATACTCCCCTGCTGCCCCTGAGTGCGCGGGATGCGAAACTGCCGGTCTACCAGAAGCTCCGCGTCCTTATTCTCTTAGACACCGCAGCACCCCTGAAGTGTTCCCGATCACGAGCGATTTATTCCGTTTGAAATACGTGCCCGTTCCCGCCACGAATCGCACCCGTCGCGGCCGTTTGACGAATTCCGCCTCAAGCGGTGACAATAGGAAAGTTGCATCCCCGCAGCATGTGGGCCTGTGGCGCAGCTGGGAGCGCGCTTCCATGGCATGGAAGAGGTCATCGGTTCGATCCCGATCAGGTCCACCAAACAACCCCTGAAAATAAATTACTGGTGTTCCCAGGTCGGCGCAGGGCATGTGCTGGAATAGGTCACCCCGCCGGCCATCGAGGCCCTGAGTTTCAAATCAATCCCAGAGTGCCATGCCGCGTCGTGCCCACCGCCATAACCACGAGACAGGGCGCAGCGGCGCGTAGGCCCAGAAGAAGCGATCCGGAATATGGAATAGCCTGAAATCCTCACGTCTGTACCAAACCTGGACCCAACTATTCCGCCACCCTCCTCGGGGTAGCAGCAACTTCTCATATCGGCTCTTCCTGAGCAGTCTGAGGATCGAGGCCATCGAGACGGTTGGCAGGGGTTGCTCAGGAGCGCGGAGAGTTTTGAGCGGCGCATCGATCAGCAGAGCCGGCAGTTCTTTCCACGGATCTCCCGACAGGCTGGGCAGCGGGAGCCCATATAGCAAATCCAGGAGGCGCAAGCTCGCCAGTAAAGCTCTTTCCTGGCCGGTTCGCCGGGCCTCACTCAGCACCGCTTCCCAATCCAAGCGGCCTTCGGCATGGATACGCGCAAAGTCTCCCAGCCATTTGGCTCGAGCCCAGGCGTGCTCCGCTCCATGGCGACAGAGGTAGAGTGCCTGTATTACGGGGTTCATGGACTGGTAAATGCACCCTTGCCAGCCTGAAGTGTTGCTATCGGACCAGCAGTAGCTCTCCGTGCCCGGTGGATCCCACGTATTGCGCCAGTGGAGTTCGAGCATGCCGGCTCCCTGGGAATGGAAGAAGACCAAATGGTGCTCATGCCCCAGGAGGCTTTCCTGCTGGCGTGGGCTCAATGGAAACCAGTTTGATTCCGGGCGCCATCCCATTTCGATTAGACAGGCTTGCGCCCTGAAAACATCTCCCTCGCTAACTGCCAGATCAAGGTCCCTGGACTGGCGCAACCCCACATCTCCGTATAGTCCCGAGGAAAGAGTCGGCCCCTTGAAGGGCATCACTGGAATCGCGGCCCGATTAAGGCTTTTCAATACGCCTGCCAACAGCATGGCGTGATTTAAGGCCTGCATCCGGCAGGCATCGCTGCGCTTCTTTAACTCCTGCTTTGCAAACCCCGGAATCTCTAACCCCGGTACGCGCCCGAGCGCAGCCCAACTGAGGGCCGGGATGCGGTGACGATCTACCAGGCGAAGGTATTCCATCCAGTCCAGGCCGTCTCCGATTGCTCCTCGAATGTTCTCCTCCTGTCTTTCCTGCCAGGTGGGCGGGGAAAGCCAGGAGGTGGCGATCATCAACCGAAACGCGGGATTGGTTCCTTGTAGCCAGGTCGAGTCAGGCATGGCCGATCTCCTGCGTCTCTTCTTCTCGCAACCGATCAGCCCCGGAGCGGGCCTTCGCTGCACACGGAGCGACAAACTTCGCATAGAAAGCGGATTCCACTGCGCATCTCTTTTCCCGAACATAAATGACTCTGGCGCGTACGTCTGCGGTAATGCGATGGAAACTCACAGGCACCTTACGCCCAGCACTCGGAGAGAAGACGACTTAAGTTGGCTGCGGAGCATGGATCGAGAAGTCCTCATCAGGGAGGGTCAAGCCAGGCGGCGCAGGAACAGTCCCACTCCCAGCCCGCGGAGAAGTATCTGGCTTGCTCTCGCAGTTGTGCCAGGGTCAACCTTTGCGGCCAAGTCGTCAAGACAGGAATGAAGGAGTTGCATATTCAGGAATTCCTTCGCCTCGGGCAAGGAATCGAAGGAGTCCAGGCAATCTCGAAGGGCAGGCAGTTCCCGGAGTAATCTATGCCCCAGATCCGCTGCCTGAAGTCCTTTCTGCTGTCCGTTCAGCACCGGCTCAGGCAGACGGCCTCTAAAGGCTCGCCTGAACAGCCAACTGCTTTTGCCTCCGCGGCGAAACTGATCGTCGGGCACCCGAAGAATGAACTCTATCAAGCTTTGGCAGGAGGTTGGATCGAGGAATGAAATGGAATGCATTGCCCCCAATTCCGACCACATGCTTGTCGCAATGCCATATATGGGCAAGTAGAAACGAAGGTGAATGTCCTCCAGGGGAGAGAAAGTAAACGTTGGATCGTACCCTGCGGCCCGCATCCGGCCATCCAAATCCAACTGCGAAGCCATTTGAAGGTTTAGAGCCGAGTAGGCCTGCCACGGCCTGCCGTTGGGAGATTTGAGGCGCCGAGCGGCCCGCAGCGCCGGCATGAGCATTGGCTTGAGTACCTGCCGCCTCAGCGTTTGCCACGGGTTTGGCTCCCCATGAAGAAACAACCGCAAAGCCGTTTTCGGGTGGCTCTGAAGAAGCGCCAAAAGCGCAGATCCGTTACCCGTCCATGAGACCGTGGCATTGCCCATTTGCCCGTTCAGGATTACTCCAGCCCCGTTCCGAACGGCAGCTTCCGTGAGAGCCTGAACCCAGTAATGGTTGCCGGTTCCGTGGCTGGGTCCATCATGGGCGTCAAGCAGGTGCTCGATGCCCTGGATGACCCCATATTCTGCAGCAGCGATGGGAATATGCTGGATATTGGCGCCTGCCATCGCTGCCGTCGAGTGCGCCAGATCCCACTCGTTGCCCTGCCTCAGTTTCCCGGCTCCGTCTGGCGCCAACCACGGAACAGATGTATAGGTCGCAAGCCCACGGCCCTGGGCGGCTAGAATCGGCGCTGCCATGGCCACAACCGAACCGGAATCCCGGCCGCCGGAGAGCGTGGCTGCCACTGGCTTTTGGGTGCGAAGACAGCTTTGGACCGCTCGCATGTAGCATTCCAGAAACGCCTCTTCGTATTCTTCATCCCGGTCATACGTCAGCGGCTCGCGACCTTGCGGAGACCAATGGCGCCAGGAGCGGATTCGACCTTCGGGGCCGATCGTCATCGCGTGCGCCCACAGCAAGCGCCGGAAGCCCTTGTACGCAGTGAGTTCCACATCGTGCTGCCAGGAAACCAGCACCTCGGCAAGGCGAAGGCGATCCGGCTCCCTAACCACACCGGGAAGCGCCAGCAGGGCCTTGAGACTGGATGCAAAGGCAATGAACCCCTTGCCCTCGTGGTAGTAGAGGGTTGCGTTTCCGCAGGCATCCCGGGCCAAGAGAAGACGACGTTCGCGAGCATCCCAGGCAGCCAGCGCCCAATCTCCCTGGAGGTGTCCACAGAGTTCTTCACCCCATCGATCGAATGCGAGGCTAACCAGATGTCCGTCGGATAAGCCTTGTGCATCCTGTGAAGAGACATCGAATTCATTGAGAAGCGCTTCTCGATTGTCCAAACGAGCTGCACTGAGGACTGAACCGCGGGCTCCCGCTACGGGCTGGGTCTCAAATGCATCTTCGGGGTTAACCTCGAGAAGAAGGTGTCCCAACCCAATGGGTCCCTCGATCCTGCAACCTCCGCCATGCGGGCCATAGTATGCCATGGCCTTCCACATTCGTTCCATCCACCGGGGGTCTGCCGGCGCACCGTCGTAGCGGTAAATGCCGTATATCCCGCTCATGGGTGTTTCCGGGCAAATGTTGTGAAGATTTGAAAACGCTGGTGCTCCGGCCCACCGGTGACCATATAGGATCCGAATCGCACCCACGCATGCGCTTCAAATCCAGCCACTTCACCCTTCCGCGCCCCGAAACTCACCGTCCCCTCCAGCCCGCGGCGGCGCAGCATGCTCGTGGCTGCGAGAGCCTGTGCCAGGCAACGTCCATCCCAGGGTACCCGCCGTGCCAAAACGCCCACCGCCCAGCCGATCTCTTGCGCAATCCTGATCTCATCGGAGGGCGCGGCAACAGGGCTCTCCTCACCCGCCGTCCCGAGCCACCGGGCGATGCGACGAAACGGCAGGCAAGCCATGACAACCCTGGAGATGGCAAGAGTGGCCAGCGCTTCGCATAAAAGCCTTCTCCGCGCTTGCGGAATCCTTACGAAGCGCTTCAGGTCATTCCACACGCAAAAGGCCTTCCCGTTCCATCTTTCCTAGAAAATCCTGCAGGTCTGCGGCACACTTCTCCGGTCCTACGTTGTATTCCGCAACCAAGCGCTGCACCAGTGTCGAAAAGGTCACCGGGGTTTCCAAAATGTTCCAGATCGTGCGGGCAGGCCCTTCCAGACCGTAGTATGCCCCTGCGTCGATGCTCATCAAAACCGTCTCCTGATCCAGCTCCGTTGAAAGCAGATTCTGGACGCGCGATAACTTGTCTTCGGCACCGAAACGCATCTAGTTCCTCTTCTCGAGGCAAGGGATGGCAAACCGTTCCGCCCAGGCAGACTCGAGAAATCCCACCAATTTGTCCACTACGTCTGGATCCCTCCGCCGGGTAACGGCAGCCAGCGTTGCTTTTTGCGCGATCAACCCAGCCAGTCGCATTAAATCGCCCTGGGTTCCCTGTCCTTTCAGGTAGTGGGGTCTGTAAAGATTCTCCAGCAAGCACTGCACACGCTCAAAACCTAGAATTGGATCGAACGCGGGTGCAGCCCAGTCAGCTGAATTCTCTGAATCGCTGTGACGCAGGACATGAATGGCCCGAAGCGGCACCGGGTCAGGGCAGTAACCATCTCCCAAGGGCACCATGAATTTGTCTACATGGAAATGTGCTCCGCGCGGAGCTCCCAGTCGCTCAAAGGCATCGGCGCAAAGGCGAATCTGGGCCAGGGCTGGAAGAATCGTCAACCCCTGAGCAGTCAACGCTACGGCACATACGTCGTCGCTCAGAAGGCGATAGCCCTTGCGATGGAACTCCGCAGCCAGCGTGGATTTGCCTTCACCTTGGGCTCCAACAAAGATCATCGCTCCCCACGGCGTCTCCACAGCGCTGCCATGCAAAGGAAACAATCCTCGTTGGTAAAGCAAGGCGCCCATGGCCGAGCCTAACAAAAACAGGCGAACCTTCTCCAGGGGGACATCCGGGAGCGGCACAATGAGAATTCGGCACCCTCCTTCCACTCGGAATTGGGCCACGCCAGGAACTGCCAGACGGAAGATTCCGGGCTGAACGTCATAGTAGCCATTTTCGAGCGTGTCGGATTCAAGCGGCGACGGCGGCAACAAACAGAAGGTCACATCGGGATCCCCGGCCTCTTCGGTATGGACCGGAAGCTCAGGGCAAACCAACCCGGAATGGATGCGAAGACCATATGCCCAGTACGCATTGAGGGACATCTGCAACCTCCGGAGGAATCGAAATCCAGAGTGTGTACTCTCCCTCCGCCAAATACGGGTGCCAAGGCATGTGAAAATCAAATCCCTTCAGTAGCTTGGCTCACCAGGATTTTAGTTGCTCCGCAAATAGGGTGTCAAAGACAACGACGGCCACGAATCCTTGCTCCAGCAAAAGGATGCGGGGTTATAAGCCGGGAACCGCTGCCGAATCGATGATCGCCCGAGCCCATCCGACGCAGATCGCGGTGAGCCGCACTTTCAGCTCGTCCACTCCCTTGTAGCGGGAAACGATGACATCGTGCCGCTCTTCCAACTCTTTGCGAAAGGCGAGGATATGCGGATTGGTTTCGTTTGGCGCATCTTTGAGGAACACCACTACCTCCCGCATCGGCATGGACGCGTCACGGCGGCAATCAGCGGCCAGCAGGAAAAGCTTGCGGAACAAATCACGCGGTCCCCAGTCGTCCTCGAAAACCTGAATGAAGTACGTGCTCCAGCGAACATTTTCTGAAACGATGTTCCGACTGGTTTCAATCTGACGGGTGTTCCGCAGGCCTACAGGAACCAACAAGACCTGGGCAGGCATGGCGGTGGTTTCGTTTGCCTGTGCGATCGCATCGTAGCAAGCCTGATGCTCCCTTTCCAGATCCCCCGGCGCCGAAACGAACACCCGGTATGCGTCGAACCCGTGCGGCATAGAGAGAATCTAGCATAAAAATCTGGTCGGCCTGAATGGATCGTCGAGGTTGTCGGTACGTGCAGCCGTCGCATGGCTTAAGCTACTTTGAGCCGTCTGCGGCCAGGCTCTCATGGGTTACCGTTTTGTGGCGTACGTAGTTATATGGAGACACGACGTGACCGCGTAGCAGGGCGATGCCGAGTTGGATTAGGCGGGGGCCGTAGGTTTCCACCTCGTGGGAAATGGAGCCGATGAAGGCGCTGGAGCTTTGGCGTATCTCTGCGAGTGCTTCAAGAATGCAGTCCTGACCAACGATGGCGAAATCCGATTCGCGACCTGCTTCGCGCGCGGCGTCAAGGACGCCGAGGGCGCTTGAATCGGTGGAGGCGGCCACGAGAATGTGTTCGCCTTTGCGGCGTTTGCTAATAAATTCCGCGGCAGCCAGTTTGCTTTGCTGGCGCATGCCCCGGCCTTCAATCTGCACGTAGCGATCGGCAGGAATGTCGGCCAGGCGTTCCCGAATCCCTTCAAATGCTCCGGTGATGCGGCTCTGAACAAAGCTGCCGGCTTCGGCAAATCCAACGCCGAGAACCCAATCGACTTTGGTCTTCCATTTGCGCTGCGCGTGCTGCGCCAGAACTGTGCCCGCCTCGTAGCCGACCTCAAAGTTGTCCACGCCAAAGTAGGTGGCGTTGGGGTGAGGCACATCGATGGCGATGAGCGGGATTTCGGCCTTCTTGAAGATGCGCGCAACACGAGGAGCTACGTGCTCTTCCACTTGGAACTCGAGCACCAGGTCTACGCGCTTGGCTACGAATTCTTCCGCATTCTGAATTGCAATGTCGGGATCGTAGCGGTTGTCGAGCATCAACAGTTCCACTCCGGTTGCGGCGGCGGCAGCAGTCACGCTTTGGGCTACGGCAACAGAGAACGGCATTTCAGAGCTCTGGGCGGCAAAACCAAAACGCAGCCGTCGGGGACGAGACACGAGGCGATAGAGCCCATTCTGGGCCTGAGCGACGTAACCGCGATGCACGAGCGTCTTGAGGATGCGATAGACGCTGGTCTTGGATATCCGAGTTTTCTGGTAGACATCTTCAAGCGCAACAGGAGCGTGACCCTCTTCGAGCAATTCGATTACATCGAGCGCTTTGGAAAGAATGGGAATAAGGTAAAGGCGCTTGATCTTGGTCTTCGGCATGTATGGGAGCTCCGTACACGATTTCAATAGCGAAACTGATTTTGAACAAGCATAGCGCATTACGTGGAGGTTTGGAGGAGAACGGTACGAGGTTGAAGGGTTGGGGTCTTCCACTCTAGCGAAAAAAACAAAAACGCCGCGAGGATGGGGCACCCAGCTTTGGTGGCCCATCCGACGCGACGTTCATTACAAACATGACCTTCAACGCAAATTGAAGCCTACTTCAGGCTGACGGTGGCTTTGAGCGGAAGCTTGTCCGACGAGCCTCCGACCAGGATCGTGTAGTCGCCGGGGATAAGCGTCCAGGCATCTTTGGCTTCGTCGAAGATGGACAGATACTTGGGGTCGATTTCGACCTCGACAGTTCTCTTTTCTCCTGCCTTAAGCTGGACTTTGCTGAAGCCTACCAGACGCTTGGGGGGTTCTTCGGCACTGGCCGGGAGAGTTGCATAGACCTCGGCTATCTCCGCACCGGCGCGGACGCCGGCATTGGTCAAGGTGAAACTAACCTTCACTTTGTCGCCCGGAGTTACAGTTAGTCCCGAGTAATGGTAAGTGGTGTAGGAAAGTCCATAGCCGAAGGGGAAAAGCACAGGCTTGTTTGCTGCGTCGTAATATTTGTAGCCGACTTTTACGCCTTCGTCATATGTTACTTGGAAAGCAGGCATCCCCTTGGCCCATTGCTCGGGGGTAACTGCGCCGTCAAAGTGACGCGACTCGGGAGGCGGCATGGCGATGGTTGGGTGAGGGAGATCGGCGTCGCTTTTGGGGAATGTGTTGGGCAGCTTGCCGGATGGGTTCACGGTGCCGAAGAGAACATTGCCAAGAGCGTTGGCGCCGTCGGAGCCGGCGTACCAGGCTTCAAGGATCGCCGCGGGTGCGTCAACCCAGGGCATCGTGACGGGACTGCCGGACTCGATGACCACGATGGTGTGCGGGTTCGCAGCGGCGACCTTGGCGATGAGCGCGTCCTGATTGTGCGCGAGGCTGAGGGTGGGGAGGTCCATGCCTTCGCTCTCCCATTGGTAGGCGAAGACAATGGCTACATCGGCGGTCTTGGCGAGAGTTGCTGCGGCATCGGGATCATCGCCGGAGTCGTACTTGACGCTCGCGTTGGGAGCGCGGGCCTGAATGGCTTTAAGCGGTGAGGTGGGGAACCAGATTTCCTGCTGCCAATGGGTGCCGCCTTCCCCGGGCTTGGCGATGGCGTTGCCTCCGGGAGGATCGACTTGCGCGGAGCCGCCGCCGGAAATCATACCAACGTCAGAGTGCGAGCCGATGACGGCGATGGTATGGAGACGGAGTGGGCTGAGGGGCAACGTTGCGGCTTTGTTCTTGAGGAGTACGATGCCGGCTTCTTCGATTTTGCGCGCGACATCGAGGCCGATGAAGGGATCGATGACGCTGCGCTGGCGAGGGTAGTCGATGACGCCGGCCGCGAACATGGAGCGAAGAATGCGATGGACGTGCTCGTCGAGTTCGGCTTGAGAGATGGTGCCGGCTTCGACGGCGGCCTTATACCTGGCTTCATAGAAATAGCGGCCGGGCTCTTCGTTGTCGAGACCGGC
>Ga0182016_10005300_pt1 | contig 13942 bp, 17 predicted proteins | sample 712S2MmetaG_FD_120491 | JGI IMG/M metagenome (GOLD analysis project Ga0182016, IMG submission 120491) | Permafrost microbial communities from Stordalen Mire, Sweden - 712S2M metaG | ecosystem: Environmental > Terrestrial > Soil > Wetlands > Permafrost | place: Sweden: Stordalen | collected...
AGTTGTTCCGTCAGGGGCAGCGCTGCGTAGCCATGTGCGGAAGAGATAAGCGCTGAAAGCATCTAAGTGCCAAGCTCCTCCCAAGATAATGTTTCCCGGACGCAAGTCCCTAAAGACCCCCGGAAGACTACCGGGTTGATAGGTTAGGCGTGCAAGCAAAGTAATTTGTTGAGCGGACTAATACTAATCGGTCGTGCGGCTTGATCGCTTTTTTCCCCTTAAAAGGAAGAGCGATTTCAACTCGCGAATTGGAGATTGCTTCCCTCTTCTATGTGTAGTTTTCAGCGAATACTTCTGGAAATCCTCCAGTATGTTCTTTTTATAACTTTTAAGATTTTTTGGTGGCCATAAAGCTGTGGTCCGACCCGTTCCCATTCCGAACACGGCCGTCAAACGCAGCCTTGCCGATGGTAGTGGTTGTATAGCTTCCGCGAGAGTAGGTTGCCGCCAGATCTTTCCTTAGAGCCGAAACATTCCATTGTTTGTTTCGGCTCTTTTTTTTAATCTGGCTCACGACGAAGGCCATTCCTTGAATCGGCATTGCCTGCTTGTCTTTTTGGGCCCGGGAAGGCCATAATCCCTATCCATTATGTCCACTTATCGCGAAGCTGAATTGCAGGAAATCTCCCACCAGTTCCAAATCTACGGGCAAATTCTCCATGCCGAGACCTGCAAGATTGGGCACATTAATGAAACCTACTCCGCCACCTATGACCAAGGGGGCGCCCGGGTGCGGTATATTCATCAAAAAATCAACCAAACTGTTTTCAAGGACCCTCCGGCGGTCATGCAGAATATTAGCCGCGTGACCAGCCACCTCCGCGGCAAACTCGAAAATTTGAAGGCCAAAGATATTACCCGCCGCTGTTTGACCATTGTGCCAGCTCGTGACGGGCAATCGTTCTATCGCGATCAAACGGGGGAGTATTGGCGCACCTTCATTTTTATTGAAGGCGCCAAGACCTTTGAATCGGTCCAATCCCAGCCGCAAGCCCACGAAGCAGGCCGGGCTTTCGGTTTGTTCCAGAGTTTACTCGTTGATTTGCCCGGTCCCCGCCTGACCGACACGATTGCTCATTTCCACCACACTCGCCGACGGTTTCAAGCATTGCAAAAGGCGGTGGAGAATGATCATTTCAACCGCGCCGGCTCCGCCCGGACGGAGATTGAGTTTGCCCTTAAGCGGGAGCCAATCGTCGATGTTTTTTTGGATGCCTTGGCGAAAAAGGACATGCCGGAGCGTATTACCCACAATGATACCAAATTCAACAACGTCATGCTGGATTGCGCCACCGGCGAGGCGATGTGCGTGGTGGACCTGGACACGGTCATGCCGGGGTGCGCTCTTTATGATTTTGGCGATATGGTCCGCACCACCACCAGCCCCACCATGGAAGACGAACTGGACCTCTCCAAAGTGCGCCTGCAAATGCCGATGTTTAAAAAATTGACTGAAGGTTATTTATCCACCGCCGGCGCATTCTTGACTAAGACCGAGAAATCCCACATCGCTTTCGCGGGAAAGTTAATCACCTTTACGATTGGGCTGCGTTTCCTGACCGATTATTTGGCCGGCGACACTTATTTCCGCATTCATCGTCCCGCGCACAATCTCGACCGCTGCCGCACGCAGTTTAAACTGGTGGAGTCGATCGAAAAGCAAGAAGCCGCCATGCAATCGTTTGTCGATAAGCTGGAGACTGATGGATCGACGACCTGTGCCAGCCATGCACATTGAATTGATCAATACCGGTAGTGAATTGCTGCTGGGGCGCATTCTCAACACCCACCAGCAGTGGATTTGCCGCCAAATGGCCGACCTCGGCTATGTGGTCAACCGGCAAATCGCCATTCCCGATGAGGCGCGCGGAATTCAAGAAGTTTTGCGCGAATCCCTTGGACGGTCGGACCTGATCATCCTTACGGGCGGCTTGGGACCAACCTCCGATGACTTGACGCGCGATTTGCTCGCCCAGCTTTTGCAGTTGCCTTTGAGGTTGGACCAGGAGGTTTTGGCGGGCATCGAACAATATTTCGTAAGCCGTCGCCGCGTTATGCCAGCCAGCGCTCGAGTGCAAGCGATGGTGCCTGAGAGCGCGCGCATCCTCCCCAACCCTCATGGCACCGCTCCCGGTTTGGCCGTTGAGCTAAAACCCAATCGCTTTCGTCCCGACGGGGAGCACTGCTGGCTGGTTCTTTTGCCAGGCCCGCCGCGCGAATTGCGACCAATGTTTTCCGCGTGCCTCGTTCCTCTGTTGCTGCGGGAGTTTCCGCTCGCCGCCACTTTCGTCTCCAAGACTTTGAAAACGACAGGCCTGGGCGAGTCTCTGGTCGAAGAAAAAATCGCGGGGACCTTGGCGCCCTTGGTTTCCGCTGGCCTGGAATTGGGTTATTGCGCGCGCGTGGGCGAAGTCGAGGTGCGGTTGGCCGCGCGCGGCGCGGAAGCGGGGAACTTGGTCCAACGGGCGGAAGAAATGGTGCGGGCGCACCTGGGACCGATTATTTATGCGACAGACGATGGATCATTGGAAAGCGCCGTTGTGCGGGCCATGACCGCCCGGAAACTAACGCTGGCCGTGGCTGAATCCTGCACCGGCGGGCTGATCTCGCACCGCTTGACCAATGTGCCGGGCGCCTCGGCCGTGCTGAATGGCGCTTTAGTGACCTATAGCAATGAGGCCAAGCAGATATTTCTGGAAATCAGCGCACAATCCCTGGACCAGCAGGGAGCCGTCAGCGAAGAGGTGGCGCGGCAAATGGCGGAAGGCGCGCGGCGATGCTGCCGGGACGACTACGCCATCGCCGTCACTGGCATCGCGGGACCTTCCGGCGGTAGTGAAGCTAAACCGGTCGGCACCGTGTTCATCGCCCTGGCAGCGGAAGATCAGACCGTGGTCGAACGCCATTTCAATTCGTTTGACCGGGAGACCTTCAAATTCTTGACGTCGCAGCAGGCCCTGGACTTGTTGCGCCGCTCTCTGCCGGCCGATTAGTCGCCGAGTAGTTTTTTGAGTTGCTCGCGCGCGGCGGTTTCGCGGGAATTCTTCTCCGACTTCTGCGCGAAAACCCGCCGGACAAAATCAAAGTATTCGCAAAAATTGCCCGCGGCTTTTTCCATCACGGGATCGGCGCGGCGGTCCCGGCATTGGTGGGCCACCTTCGGATCATAACTCTGGCAGTTGAGGCAAACGCGCAAATCTGCGTTGCAGCGGTGGCAGGTATCGCCGCGCCCGGGAAAGCCCGGCAGCGTCCACTCCCAGCCACAATTGTGGCAATGTCGGTTGGCGTTCATCCGGGCATTATAGCGCCCCGTGCCCGGGGCGCCAGAGCGAGTTGAGATCAAAAAAGCCGGAGCGCGGAGCGCTTCCCATACAAAAGCAACTCAAATAATTAGGGAAAACGCACTTTTACAACTGGACGGCACCGGTGGTTGTGGCCTAAAAGTGGTATGCCCAAGCTCAGAAATGATGCTTGGGAAAGCGAATGTCTGAGCTGCGTGAGGCCAATCGAAAAGAAGCCGCGGCCAATCCTGCCAGGATTGCCGGCCGCGAGAAGTGAAGCGGAAGATCCGCTGGGGCAGTTCTCCGCCCTTTTGCGCCAGGTCGGCGCGCTCCCGGATGTCCTTACTCCCAGTGAAACTTTAACCCACCCAGTCGCGGCCCCGGCCGGATCTTCACGAGCCTTTTTGGAGAATTATCTGCGGAAAATCCTCTTGCCGTTGGAACTTCCCGCTATTATCGAAGCCTGCGGCCACACTGCCCGCGGAGAGCTCCGGGAACTTATCGCGCAAGACCAACGTCTGGCAGCCGCCCTGAGCCCGACACCTTTCGCCGAACCTAGCCAGCAGGTTGGCCGCCTGCACTTAGCACGCTTGCGCCCGCTGCGCGATGACCGTCTGGTGCAGCGCTTCCTTAAGGCGGTCGAATCCGGCCAAACCTGCGGTTCGCAGGCCTTGGTTTATGGAGTTACTTTGGCTGTGTACTCTTTGCCTCTGCGTCAAGGGTTGCTTTTCTACGGACAGGAGACGCTGGCCAGCCTGGCAGGTGCTTGCGACGATATGTTAGACCCAGGCTTTCCGCGTTTTCTGGGTAAATTGGGGAAGCAGCTTTTCGCCGCCGTCTCCGCTAGCTTGCCGGCGGTCGAAGCCCTCACCGCAGTGCAGCCTTAGATTTGCCGCTCCTGCCTTATGGCTATTACGCCCAGGCAATTTGAGCAGCTCCAAGCCAGAGTAGCCGGGCGCAGACCCGCGCCCAGTCCCGTTCTCACCACAGTGGCAACTTCTTCCGCTTCGGCCGGGGTGGTTCTGGGGATTGATCCTTCTTTGCGGGGTACCGGCTACGGTGTCATTCAAGCCGGAAAGCCCGGCCCCCGCGCTCTGGCGCATGGCACCATTTCCTGTCCGGCGAAATGGGAGCATTCACGCTGTTTGGCCAGGATCGCGCAGACTATTCGGGAGATTATCCAGCGGCATCATCCCACCTCCTGCGCGATTGAAGGCCTCTTCTTTGCGCAGAATTTGCAAACGGCCTTGATCATGGGCCAGGCGCGCGGCGCGGCTCTGGCCGTTCTTGGCGAAGCGGGTTTGGACGTTTATGAAATCGCTCCACGCAAGATCAAACAGGCCATCGTCGGCTATGGCGCGGCGCAAAAGCTCGCGGTGGCCAAAATGGTGCAACGTATTTTGCAACTATCCGAAATTCCGGCTCCCGATGCGGCTGATGCTTTGGCCGTCGCCCTGACTCATATCCAGGAATGCAGTCGCTACACCTTTGGGAAAGCGAAACGGATCTAATAACCCAGCTTCAGCGCGGCCAGGACGACCAAGTTGACATAAACGGCTGCGAGAACATCGTCCACCGTGACCCCGAAGCCGCCCGGCAGTTTTTGGCTTTGGCGCACAGGCCAGGGCTTGATGACGTCGAAGCAACGAAAGAGCACAAAGACTCCGACCGAGGACGCCCAATGCGCGCAAAAATATCCCGCGTTTGGCCAGTGATGTTCCCGGAGGCAAATGAGGGCCAGCCAGCCGGTGAAACAAAGCGGGATGGCGATGATTTCGTCGAGGACAACGCAACCCGGATCCGTTTGTTGCAAGGCCTTTTCCGCTTCCCCGCACAACCAGACTGAAAGAGCGATGGCGGCGGAGTTGGCGGCGATGAAGAGCGGCCACGAGCGCAAGGTCAAGAGCAAGGCCAACCAGAGTAATCCTACGACGGAGCCAAAGGTCCCCGGCGCCACGCCAATTCGGCCCACGCCGCAGCCTTGGGCCAGCCAGAGCTTCATAAATCCACCATGTATAGCGCGCGATTGCGCCACAAGTAAATGGCCCCGGAAGAGAAGGTCAATAAGACCGCAACGCCGACGGAAAGGGTCGTAAACCAAATGACCCAAGGTTCTCCAAAGATGGGCACGCCAAAAATTTTGCCCACCATTCCGACTTGCTGATAACTGTGCAAAACCAGCACTGAAATGATGGCGACAATTTGCGAGATGGTTTTATGTTTGCCAAACCGCTCCGCTGCCAGCACCAGGTTGCGTGAGGCCGCCAACAATCTTAGTCCGGTGATGGCCAATTCCCGGGCGACCACGATGACCACCATCCAAGCCGACACCCATCCTTCGCCCACAAAGGCGATGAAGGCCGAACAAACCAGGATTTTGTCAGCCAGCGGGTCCATGAGAATGCCAAAATTGGTAATGAGGTTGTCGCGCCGGGCGATCTTGCCATCAAAGTAATCGGTGAGACTGGCGGCGGAAAAAAGCAACAGCGACAAGGGCTCGTAATACCGCGCCCGGGTGAAGATGACGGCCAAAAACGCTCCTGTCAGTACAAATCTGGAGATGGTCAACTTGTTCGGAACGTTCATTAGGCTTCCACTGCCAAGAATATTGAGACAGAACCCGGGCCCGAAGCAAAGTAATTCCTTCACCCGGCTCGCTCACCCGTGCTGGCTTGGGCGCGGCTACTGGCCGCTGGCGGCGATGGAATCGATCTTGGCTTTGGCGGCGGTCAAGTACCTTCCCAGGTCGTCCAGGACAAAGGGGGCCAGTTGATTGCGGCCCAGCGCCGGGTCGCCGGTTTTGATCCCAATCGTCAATTTTCCCGCGTTGGAGAACTTATAAATAGTGAGTCCGCAACGGGTGCGGTAAAGGGCCTCGAAGTTATCCAGTGGCGTAACGGAATGGTCCGCTTGCGAAATCCATTGGATGGCGCGGATGATTCCATCCAATTCATCATAATCTATATAATCGATCTGCGTTTGCCGGGTCGCGATCCGCGTGCGAAGGGAGACGGCATAAACAGTGTTGGTGGTTTGCAGGTTGGTCATGCGTTCCGTCCGGACTTCCACTGGATAGGTGATCTGATTATTCAAGAGGCCGATGCTGGACATGCCTTTGACCAAGGGCGCGTCGGCCACAGCGCTATAGGCTTCAAAATAGGTCAGGGGAGCGTTGGTCGATTGCGCGGGCGCCGCGCAAGCCGCCGCCAATGTCAGGAAGAGGGTAAGCTTGTTCATAAAGCGCAGAATGCGAGGAAATCATGGCAAAGACGATGGCAAAAGCACGGAACTCTCTGTTCTCGACAATGGCGTGAGTGGGCCTCGTGCGGTCAGGACGCCGTTTCGGCATCCTCTTTATCCGAAGCTACGGGGGTTGACGGGCCTGGGCAATGGCCACAACCCAAAGGGTTTCGCCCCGGATCATGTTCCCACTGACGCGGGTTGGTGATTGAACGCCGCGAGGATTCCAGTAGATTTAACCGGGACCGACCGCAATTCTATTGTCCCTGATGATGGATGAGACCCGCGCACTATGAATGTAGATGAGATCCTCAGGACGCTGAATCAGGAGCAGGTGGACTATTTGCCGGTCGAAGAAAGAAAGGAGCGCCGAATCCAGGTGCTCCGGGAGGCCATTCGACAAGCCAAAGGAAGTTGACCCATGAGCCCGATCACCTCCAAGCAACAGGAAGAGCGAAAGCGGGATGCTGCCTTTGACCCGGTCGTCCGCTGGCAACAGATCCAACAAACCATTGCTTGGGCCGAGGCGAACCTGCTCCCGCACCTGCGGCGGAACCGGCCCCGGACGGCTAAAGTGCTGCCGAAAACCACCGGCACCCGGCCGCCGCCTCAAGGCTGAGAATGGGGGCATTTAGAGTTTCGAGCCGTGAACATAAGGACCAAATCTGAGTCTAAAAGACTGAAATGAGACCGCTGCTGATCACTTGCGCCTCAGCACTAATGGCAGGGGCACTGTGTTGCGCTGTTTCAGCTTCCATCTTCAAGTCCGCCAGGGCACGCCCCCGCGTAGCGTCCACCATTTGCCAGAATACTGCGCTTTTAAGCCAACCCCAATTGAGCGGAGCCGTGCCTAAATTCTTGCCGTGCGCCGCGCAAAGCAATGCGCAAACTGAGGCTATTTCTAGGGGTTTGCCCTTGCCAAATCCCGCCGATGAGAAAGACCCCGCGCCGTTGGCCCCTGGCCTTTACAAGACCAAGCCATACACGATGTTGGTCATCGTAACCGAACCTCTAGACCAAGGAATGCTAATCAAAGCTCCTCCCGCGCAGCAATTTGCCATGCGCACGTTTGAGCCGCCTTTGCATTTTGAACGGGTGAAATAAGGAGCATTACTGACGTTCATCCTCGGTTCGCCTTACGCCGTGGTGCGGGACTCGCGACTTGCTTTGCCCAACGCGGCAGCCTATGGTAAGCCAGCCGTGCAACAGCCCATTGTCAATTTCGAGGAGAGGATTGATCGCTTCGTCGGTCGGCGCGCCACCGCGCCGGACAAGTGGCGGGCCGGAATGCAATTGCAAGAGACGGGCGTGAGACTCCACCGGTCGTTCAAGCATGGTTGGATGCCTAAAGGCGTTTATCGCTTCAAAACCCATGAGGAGGCTGATGCATGGATGATCAAAATGCTGGCTCGCAGCGACCGGACGAAAATCTGATCAGTCGGCCTCCTACCGAGGCAGATCTGGTGGGTTTATGCCGCGCATTGAACCAACGCGGCGCAAAATACATCGTGATCGGCGGATTTGCCATGATTGCCGCCGGACTGCCCCGGATGACGGCGGATGTTGATTTATTGGTGGCGGCCGATTTGGAAAATGAAGCCAAGGTTTTTTCCGGTCTTGCCACGCTGCCCTCACGCCTGCCTTCGTCCACAATTTTCCGAAATGGGTTTATTGATCTGGCGGGGGTGAAGTCCGGGCTGGGGCAAATACGTAGGGTTGGATAGGATGCGGAGCCATATTGAGATAATCGTTCGTTGATGGCTGAACAATGGGAAGGTCGCCGAGATTGCCCGAGGGGAGGCCGCCAGCCGCGCCGGCGAATCCGCCATAGACCCACTCCGAGTCTCCCCCTTCTCCCGGAAATTGAGCGCGGGTTCGGAGAATGAGCGGATTCCCCAGGCTGTCCACCCCGCCCGCTTTCATCAACTCAAAGTCATCCAGTCCGACATTCCCAGCAAAGTTGGTGGCTCCAAGAGCGCCGGAGGCCGCAAGTTGATTTAAATTGGCCGGGTATTGGCCATTGTAATCCGCCGCATAGGTCTTGACCGCAAGCAGAAGGTAGCTCAGGCCATTCATGACATCTAATTTTCGCAGCCGGTGTTGGTCTTCCGCGGAAGCCGCTTTGGTGGGTTCATCAGTGTGGGCGGGCGCACATAAACACCTGGTTTTGCTTGCTTCTTGCTTCCGGCGGTACCGGCGACACTTTCAGTATGAAGGAATGGCCAGTTCGGCAATATGCGCTTATGTGGGGCTTCTCAGACACCGCCGCCGTTTTTAGAATTCCAGGACCGACCGCAAGCCCCTACGGTGCAACCCGAACACCCGCACTTGTCTGCATACGTGAGATTTTTTGTCTCCCTTTCCGTTGGCCGCACATATAACAGGTGAATGAGCGATAACTCAGACGCCGATTTGTTGGAGCGCTACACGCTGTACGAGCGTGATGAAGCATTTACCGAATTGGTCAACCGCTACATTCACCTCGTTCATTCGGTCGCGCTCCGCCACACGAATAATGAGCATCATGCGCAAGAAATCACCCAAGCCGTATTCATCATCTTGGCGCGCAAGGCTCGTTCGCTCGGGCGCAACACTATTTTGTCGGGGTGGCTTTGCCATACGGCTTGGCTGACGGCGGCGAATTTTCGGCGGACGGAATGGCGTCGCGCCCGCAACGAGCAGGAAGCGTTTATGCAAACCACATTAGGTGAAGCGGCCCCGCATGGGACTTGGCAGGATCTGGTCCCGTTTCTTGACGAAACTCTGGCGCAGCTTGGGCAAAGGGATCGCGACGCCATCGTGCTGCGATATTTCCAGAACAAGTCTCTGCTGGAAGTGGCATCTGTGCTGGGGGTGGGAGAGCGCGCCGCGCAAAAACGCGTGAGCCGCGCCCTCGAAAAGATGCGGTGCGGCTTTGCCAAACGAGGCGTCGCGTGGAGCGCGGCTATGCTTGCCTCCGCGATCTCCACAAAGTCAGTGCAGGCAACCTCGGCTTCTCTGGCTAGGACTATTTCGGCGACGGCTCTAAAGGGGTCGGCCGGCGCTGGATCAACCCTGACCCTAGTGAAAGAAACATTACAAATCATGAATTGGATGAGAATAAAAATCGCCGGTGCCATCGTTGGAACTTCGTTGCTCGTGGCGGGCGCGGCCGTCGCCTACACGCACCGAAACAACTCCTTGGAAGTGCCGAGCCAGGCGCAAGCGCTTCAGGACAAGCGGCTGGCCGAACGTAATGGCGTTGCTCCCACTGGCCAGCTGGACCCATCTGGCCGGAACAAGCTGGAGGACGAACAAAAGGCCTTGCGCGAAAGTCAGGCGCAAGCGCTTCAGGACAAGCAGCTGGCCGAACGTAATGGCGTTACTCCCACTGGCCAGCTGGACTCATCTGGCCGGAACAAGCTGGAGGACGAACAAAAGGCCTTGCGCGAAAGTCAGGCGCAAGCGCTTCAGGACAAGCGGCTGGCCGAACGTAATGGCGTTGCTCCCACTGGCCGGCTGGACCCATCTGGCCGGAATAAGCTGGAGGACGAACAAAACGCCTTGCGCGAAAAGCAGAATCAAGCCGGGGCGCAGTAGGCCTGTCCGGTATAATAGCTGGGGGGCGGTGCCCCAGTTTCGCCATTGTGAGCAAGCGTCTCCAGCGGCGTTTTGTGTCGTTTCTTCCGATTTTAAAAAGGCAGCGGTTCGCAGCAGTGGACACTTTTGACTCAAAGCAATCAAATTGTCAGAATTCTTGGACCGGCCTCATCGCATACCGGCGGGATGACCGCAATCCTATCTTCTTTCCGCCGGCTCGTTCCGGTTTGGCCGAGGAGCAGGATTCCGATTCGAGGGGGAAAGTTGGAGGGATAACAATAATTTAAAAAGGAGCTTATTGGAGAAACAGAAAACCACTCAACAAATCAACCACGGATTTCACTGATCTCACAGATGAGAATTCTTTCATCCGTGAAATCCGGGCTATCCGTGGTCCGTTCCACCTCCTCGGCACCTCCAGCGAGAGCAAGAGAAAGGCGCCGATGCCAAAACCGCAGTGCCCTTGCGCTTCTGTTCACCCAATATCCGCCCATGCTGGCCCGTGTTTTGTCCGCCGCTGTCAATGGTATTGAAGCCTTCCCGGTCGAGGTGGAGGTTATTGGCGGCTGGGGGGTTACCATCGTGGTCCTGTTAGGATCACCAAACAAATCGCGCCGCTATTTGAGCGCTTGTTGCAGGATTTCGCCCACGACGTTGGGGTTGGCTTTGCCTTTGCTCAATTTCATGACTTGGCCCTTCAAGAAATTTAGCGCCGCCACTTTGCCGGCTTTGTAATCGGCCACGGGGCCGGGATGGGCGGCAATGACTTGTTGGCAGAGCGCTTCGAGCGCGCTCGTATCGCTGACTTGGGCCAGTCCCTTTTTCTCCACGATGGAGCGGGGAGCTTCGCCGCCGGCGAACATTTCCGCGAAGACCACCTGGGCGGCGGAACTGCTGATTTTGCCGCTTTCCACCATTTCCATAATGTCAATTATATATGCGGGCGGGAACTTCAAACCATCCAAAGTCACCCCAGTGGCGGTCATTTGCGCGCGCAGGTTGTTGATCACCCAATTGGCCGCCACTTTGGGATTCCTGGCCTGACGGGCCAGTCTCTCAAAATAATCGCCCAAGGCCCGGTCCCAGACAAAAGTCTGCGCGTCCGCGGCGGGCAACTGGTAATCGCGCATGAGGCGCTGCTTTTTTGCCAGGGGCAGTTCGACCACTCGCCGGCGGACTTCCTCCAGCCAGGCCGGGTTGGGCTGGAACGGCATCAGGTCCGGCTCGGGAAAATAGCGGTAGTCGTGCGCCATTTCCTTGCTCCGCATGGTTTCGGTAATGCCGCCGACGTCGTCCCAGCGGCGGGTTTCCTGGGTTAATTGTCCGCCCTTGCGCAGGACTTCAATTTGCCGCGGAATCTCATACTCCAGCGCCCGGCGCACGCCGCTGAAGCTGTTCATGTTTTTGATCTCGATCTTTTTGCCCAGGGCCTTTTCGCCGCGCGGCCGCACACTCACATTGACGTCGCACCGCACCATGCCTTTTTCCATGTCCGCTTCGCTGACTCCCCCGTAGATAAGAATTTCTTTCAGGGCATTAAGGTACTCGTAGGCCATTTCCGCGCTGGTAATTTCCGGCTCGGAGACGATTTCCAGGAGGGGCACCCCCGCGCGGTTGCAATCAATCCCGCTATTTTTGTCAAAATGAAAACTTTTGGCCACGTCCTCCTCCAAATGGGCGCGCGTGAGGCGGACGTGGACTACCTCGCCGCCCTGCTCGAAATCGACGCGCCCGCCCACGGCCGACGGCCGGTCGTATTGCGTGATTTGATAGTTCTTGGGCATGTCCGGATAGAAATAATTCTTCCGGTCGAACTTGGCGTCAGGCGGCAAGGTGCAATTGAGGAGCAACCCGGCCAGAGCCGTCAGGCGCAAGGCTTCCTCGTTGGCTACCGGGAGAACGCCGGGCAGACCGAGGCAGACGGGGCAAACATGGGTGTTGGGGGGCGCGCCGAATGCGTTGGCGCAACCGCACCACATTTTCGATTTGGTTTTGAACTGGACGTGTGTTTCCAACCCGATGACGGCTTCGTAGTCCACGGCAGAGGATCAAGGTTTCTGTAAATAGTACTTTTGCGTGTATTCCTGCACCATCCGCCACGTATTGTACTTGGGGACGAGCGTGATCATGGCGCGGCGGATCATTTGCAGCCACTGGCGTGGAATGCCGCGATCGTCGCGATTGTAAAACGACGGGATGACCTGCTCTGTCAGGGCCTGATAAAGATTGGCGCTGTCCTGGCGGTCCTGCTCTTCAATGGATTCCGGATGGCTGTCGGCGCCGATGGCGAAACCGTTGGTGCCGTCGAACCCTTCGCGCCACCAGCCGTCCATAATGCTCAGGTTCAGGCAGCCATGACACCCCGCCTTCTGGCCGCTGGTGCCGGAAGCTTCCAGGGGACGGCGTGGATTGTTGAGCCAAACGTCGCAGCCGGAGACCATTTGCCGGGCCACATGGACATCGTAGTTTTCGATGAAAACAACGCTGCCTTTAAGTTCGCTGTATTTGCTAAAGTGAATGATCCGCTGAATGTAGCGCTTGCCATCTTCATCGCGCGGATGGGCCTTGCCCGCAAAAATGAACTGCACCGGGCGGCGGCGATCATGGATCAATTTCACCATGTTCTCGAATTGATCAAAAATCAGCGGGGCCCGTTTGTAAGTGGCAAAGCGCCGGGCAAACCCAATGGTCAGCGCGTCCGGTTGCAGGACCTGGTCGAAGGCGATGAAATCCGATTGGGAAACGCGTTGACCCAGCCGGCGCCGGGCAAATTCAATCAGCTCACGCCGCAGCTTATAGCGCAAAGCCCACAGTTCTTCATCGGAAAGGAAGGCCGGGTCCGCCAGCTTTTGCCAGAACTCAGGCGAATTGAGTTCCTTTTCCAGGGAAACGCCGCGCTTTTGTTTCCAGGCGACCGCGGTGTCCGCCGCGGCCAAATCCCGCGGGCCGGTTCCGCAAAGTTTGTGCTGCCAGAATTTGCGCACCGGCCCTTTCATCCAACCTATCAAATGAATGCCGTTGGTGATGTAGCCGATGGGGACCTGGTCCACGGGACGATCCGGCCAGAGCGTCCTCCACATTTGCCGGCTGACTTGTCCGTGCAGTTCGCTCACGCCATTGGCGGAGCGGGAGAGTTTTAAAGCCAGGACTGTCATGCAAAAAGACTCCGCTTCATTGCGCGGATCAATGCGGCCCAGGCCCATCAGGGTCTCCAGCGAAATTTTCAGTTCGCCCAGCAGCTTGCGCATGACATACCCCATTAGGTCGCGATTGAACCGATCATGGCCCGCCTCGACTGGAGTGTGCGTGGTGAAAATACATTGCTCCCGTGTCTTGGCCATGGCGTCAGGCAGGGCCAGGCCGGCCGCCAGCTTTTCGCGAACCAATTCCAGGGTCAAAAAGGCCGCATGGCCTTCGTTCATGTGGAAAACTGACGGCTGAACACCCAAAGCCCGCAACAAACGAATGCCGCCGACGCCGAGCAGCACCTCTTGCATGATGCGCATGGTGTTGTCGCCGCCATAAACCCGCCGGGTCAAATCGCACAGGTGCGGCGGGTTTTCGGGCCGGTTGGCGTCCAGCAGGTAAACCGTAGCCCGGCCCACGTTGACCCGCCAAACCTGGAAGAAAACATCCGTCAGTTCAATGTCCACCGCGCAAACCAGCGGTTGGCCGCGGGAATCGAGCACTGGCTCCAGGGGCAAGTTCTCCGGGTTGAGCAAGGTATAGTATTCGGTTTGCCAATTGTCCTGGTTGATTTGCTGTTGGAAATAGCCTTCCCGATAAAAAAGGCTGATGCCAACGAAACCAATATCCAGGTCGCTGGCGGACTTGGCATGATC
>Ga0182016_10005302_pt1 | contig 13940 bp, 7 predicted proteins | sample 712S2MmetaG_FD_120491 | JGI IMG/M metagenome (GOLD analysis project Ga0182016, IMG submission 120491) | Permafrost microbial communities from Stordalen Mire, Sweden - 712S2M metaG | ecosystem: Environmental > Terrestrial > Soil > Wetlands > Permafrost | place: Sweden: Stordalen | collected...
CTTCACCGGCCTGAAATTCGAGAGATGCATCAGGATGGCTTCGTCCGGTTTGGCCAGCCGCCGCCGCACCTCTGCCCGCGCTGCTTCATCGCGAATCGGCTGGTACACGTCGCAGTTCACAAAGTTGGGAATCACCTCGATAGGCCGCGTGACGCCAAAATCTTCTAACGTTTTTGCCTTCAGATAGCTTGAGATGCTGCTGACGCCGTCGCTCTCCTGGATGGCATAGCGCGTAATGGGCAGATAGCTGCGGTCCAACCCCACCAGCGTGATGTCGGTGCCGTGCAGCGTGGTCACAAATGGCAGCCGTCGTCCTTTCGCCGCCAGCATCTGGCGCGCCAGCAGCGCGCTGACTGAGTGGGGAATCGCATAATGCACATGCAGTAAATCAAGTTCATAAAATTCAGCCACTTCCGCCATCCGGGAAGCCAGCGCCAGGTCGTAGGGCGGGAACTCGAATAGCGGATAACTAGATACCGGAACCTCGTGATAGAAGAGGCCGCCGTCCCGCCCGTTGAGGCGGAAGGGCTGGGAATAGGAGATAAAGTGGATCTCGTGGCCCTGGGCTGCCAATTCGATGCCCAGTTCCGTGGCCACCACGCCTGAACCGCCGTACGTGGGGTAACACGTAATGCCGATGCGCATAGCGCCTTCTCGCTCCGTTTCTTATTATCTTTCTTGCGGTTGGACGTACCCAGGGGCGGCGAAGATGCAGAAGCGCAGGTTAAACCTTGGCGCGGGCGACGGCAGCCGGTCTCAAATCCGCAAAGGAAATTAGCTTCACCGCTGCAAACTGCTTTAACGTCTCGAGCGCCCCGCGCTCGGTTTCGCGCGAGGCCAGCAGCCGTGTGTGCGCCTGGGCGAGATCGCTGTCGTTGTATCCGGGATGCGAAACCAATTCGAACGTTCCCTCCGGCATTGCCGAAAGCAGGGAAGCGACAGTTGCCGAATCCAGCGTACCGGTGGCCAGCACCCCGACCGAGCCGCCTGTGGTGACGAAACCCTCCTCTGTCACGATGCGCAAAAAGGTGGACTCAAGCCGCCGCAGCAGCGCCACCTGGACCCGTCGCACCCAGGGAGCGCCGGGCGTAGCGCGACTGCTCCATGCCGGTTCGAAGGGATTGCGCACCGCTCCGATGCCAGCCGCACGCGCCGCCCGCAGCACGGGGCGCAACACCGCCGGAAACATATGCGTGTGCTTGTGCGTATCCACGTGGGTGAGGCGAACGCCGCGGCTCTGCAGGAAAGCAATTTGCGCTCCTGCCTCGGCCTCAATCTCCCCCAACAACTTCCTGCGCGGCCCACGGCGGTACAAATCGCCAAGGAAGCCGCTCAAGGAGGGCCTGAAGCGCCCGACTCTCGGGTCGGCTAACCACACAAGGTCCTGGCGCGGCCGTAGCACCGGCTCGCCATCCACCAGCACCACGTGGCAACCCACGCCCAGCGATGGCGTGGCGCGAGCGATTTCAATCGCCTCATCGGTGGCCGCGGCCCGCGCCATCAGGGTTGTGCTGGTCAGCACTCCGGCCAGGTGCAGTTCCACAATGGCCCGGTTGACCCCGGCGGTCAGCCCAAAGTCGTCTGCGTTCACAATGAGGCGGCTCACCGGGCAAGTCTATCAACCCAGGCCAACAAAGAACGCGCGCTGCTATGATGTCAAAAGGCCGTAACGGCCTTCCCACCGCACGTGGGCGGTTAGCTCAGCTGGTTAGAGCGCCTGCCTTACAAGCAGGAAGTCGGGGGTTCGAGTCCCTCACTGCCCACCAAATCCATTACGTTCTACGATTCTGAAGTCTCTATGGGATTCTGAAGAATCTACAGACACCTCATGGTTATTGACTATTTGCTAATTACCTGTTCGCCACCCTTCGCCAAAACCCGCTTGCAATCGGATTTATAAGGTGCTACTTGTGGTGGTACGAATTCTCGGATGTGGTGGTATTTCTGTAAGAACAGGTTTTGTGAGGAATCATGCCGTTGACAGATGTGAAGGTTCGCAATGCCGATCCGCAACAGAGGGCTTACAGGATTCCCGATGCTAAAGGGCTGCACTTGTTTGTGACGCCTTCTGGTGGCAAGCTGTGGCGCTGGAAATACCGCTTCGGTGGCGCTCAGAAGCTCATGGCGCTTGGCAAATACCCTGAAGTGTCCCTGGCGGCTGCCAGAGAGCGCCACGCTGCGGCTCGCAGGCAACTCGCCGCAGGTTCGGACCCTATGGCTGTTCGGAAGGCTGAGAAGGTCGGCACGAGAGCGAGTGCAGAAAGCTCGTTTCAAGCCGTTGCAGCCGAGTGGATGAAGCATTGGAGAGTGGACAAGAGCGCACAGCACATTGATGCAACGTGGAGACGCATTGAAGCTAATGTGCTACCCCATATTGGCTCCAGACCCATCGGTGAAATCGAACCTCCCGAACTTGTAGCGATGGTCAAGGTAATCGAAGCAAGAGGCGTAGCAGACTTGGCAAAGCGTGCATTGCAGGCTACCGGCCAGATATTTCGCTATGCCATTGCGCATGGACTGGCAAAACGCAATCCTGTCGCTGAATCCAAGCCTTCAGATGTATTGAAGCCAACCAAAAAGGTCAATCTTGCTCGGGTTGATACCGCTGAACTTCCCGCTTTGCTTCGTGCAATTGAAGTCTACCGTGGAACACAAGTTACGCGGCTTGCAATGAAACTCATGGCGCTAACTTTTGTGCGCACAAGCGAGTTGATCGAAGCACGATGGTCTGAATTTGATCTTGAAAATGCGCGTTGGAATATTCCTGCTGAACGTATGAAGAAGGACACACCGCATATTGTCCCGCTTTCCTGTCAAGCTATTGAAGTTCTGGAACTGCTCAAGACGTTAACAGGCAGTGGCGACTTATTGTTCCCAGGCGAGCGCAATTCCAAGAAGCCGATGAGCAACAATACCATTCTGTTTGCTCTGGATCGTATCCGCGACATCACCGCGCGCAAGAAGGCAGAACCGTTTCTCACAGAGATGGAAGCGAAGTATCGTGGACTGTTGGAGGCGGCTCCGGATGCGATGGTTGTGGTGAACCAGGGCGGGGAGATCGTCCTGCTGAATGTTCAGGCGGAGAAGCAGTTCGGATACCGTCGCGACGAGTTGATAGGCCAAATGGTGAAGAACATCATTCCGGAGGGCTTCGCGGAACGCTTGATTGCGGACGCACATCGATCTGCAGAAGACGCTCTGGCGCAGCAGATCGGCTCGGGGATCGAACTCAACGGACGACGGAAGGACGGAAGCGAGTTTCCGATTGAAATCATGCTGAGCCCCCTGGAAAGCGCCGAGGGGATGCTAGTGACGGCGGCGATCCGCGATATCACGACGCGCAAGAATGCTGAAGCTAATCTATTTCAGAAGATTGAAGCACTAAACCGCTCGAATGAAGAATTGGTGCGACTTGCCCATGCGGCGTGGACGATGACTCAGCAGATGACCCATGCGGCTGAGCATGACGCACTGACCGGTTTGCCCAATCGACTACTCCTGAACGATCGGATTGGCCAGGCGATCGCCTTTGCGCAGCGTCACGAGAACCAGGCCGCCGTGCTCTTCCTTGACTTGGATGGCTTCAAACATATCAACGACTCCCTGGGACATCCGATTGGTGACAAACTCCTTCAATTGCTTGCAAAGCGTCTCGTGAATTGCGTGCGTACCACAGACACGGTAAGCCGGCAGGGAGGGGACGAATTCGTCGTGCTGATATCTGAAGGACATCAACCGGAATACGCTGCCGCCGTGTCGAGAAGGTTGCTGCATGTTGTGGCAGAAGCTAGTTCCATTGAAAAGCACGATCTTCACATTACGGCGAGTATCGGTATCAGCATTTATCCAGACGACGGCCGGGATGCAGAAACACTCATCAAGAACGCGGACACCGCGATGTACCATGCAAAGGAAGATGGGCATCAGAGCTTTCAGTTCTTTACACCGGCCATGAATACCCAAGCTGTGGAACGGCAATCAATCGAGGAGTACCTGCGGCGGGCCTTGGAAAGGCAGGAATTTACCCTGCACTATCAGCCGAAGATCAATATCAGGACGGGAGCGATTACAGGAGTGGAAGCGTTGATACGATGGACACATCCCACTCTGGGGTCGGTCCCTCCATTGCAGTTTATTCCCGTCGCCGAAGACTGCGGCCTTATTCAGCCGATCGGAGCCTGGGTGCTTCGTGAAGCGTGTGCGCAGGCAAAAGCATGGGCGAATGCAGGCCTGCCAATGATGACGATGGCCGTAAACGTTTCTGCATCGCAGTTCAGGAACGAGGGCTTTCTGGATGACCTGTTCACAATCCTCAGCGAAACCGGCCTCGATCCAAGCTACCTGGAGTTGGAACTGACCGAGAGTGCCCTCATGAAACGTGTCGAAATTACCGCGTCCATCTTGTCAACATTGAGAGGAAAGGGAGTAAGGGTGGCAATCGATGACTTCGGCACCGGTTACTCCAGTCTGAGCTATCTTAGAAAATTTCCGCTCGATGCCCTTAAGATCGACCAGTCATTCGTGCAGCAGATCACTACCATCCCCGATGAGACGACAATTGTCAGGGCAATTATCAGCATGGGCCGAAGCCTCAATCTGCGGGTCATTGCCGAGGGTGTGGAGACGCCGGATCAACTCGACTTTCTCAAGGCCCACGAGTGTGAGGAAGCGCAAGGGTACTATTTCAGCCGGCCAGTGCCTCCCGAGAAACTCGTAAAGTTGCTTGAAACACGTTGACCCTGTCCGAAGTGCTCCAGCGAAGACAGCAAATCATAGGAAACCGGCGATTGCAGAGAGGTTGCAAATGCGGGCCTCAGCATTAGCTCGCAGGCAAAGGTCACGCTTGACGAAAGAGAACCTGCCGCAGGCAAGGGTCCTTCTGAGGAAGATCGAGACTATTTACATCGTTGATTCGAGACAAGCGAAGTTCGGTCCCAGGCACGCGATATGTTCCTTGCGCTTCCGGGCTAAGTGGAGAATTTCGCGGCAGGCGAATCTCATCGCCGCCCAAGTGCACGAGCATGAGTGGTCCGGCACGGAATGAGTAGTAATTGAGAATGCTGTGCGGATTGCGTGTACCGTGCGCCCTCACGATGAGCGAGCAATTGTATTCGACAATATCTCCCGGCTTTGGAAGAATGTGCGCCGACGCAAAACCATCTTTGATGAGCGGGCGAATGGCTTGACCATTTAGGTTAATCCGTTGATGCGCCATCCATTCCGCGGCCAGGAATCGGAAGGCGATCGGAGACTTCAGAGTTGTTGAAAGCACTTCTAAACGGACATGGCCGCGATAAGGGTATTCCGTGGTTTGACGAAGGGCGAGATGTTCCCCTCCGACCTCAAGATGAGCGGTCGAATCGTTGAAAAATGGGATGAAGACTTCTCCGGGCCGAGTGAAATAGGAGTATTGAATTGAGCGTGCATGACCTTCTCCGCCGCGCATTGTGCAGCACCAGGTCGCCTCATACACGAGAATCTTGAGGAACGGATTGGCTACACCGGAGCATGAGTCGGTGCCATAGCCTCCGTTGGGCCTCTGCCCACGCCCGATGCCATTGAACCAGATGAGATGAGCGTCTTCAAGATAATGAGGGTTCATGGTGAATCGCCATAGCTGGGTGGCCACAATAAAGGAGTCGATGATCGCGCACGGTTCTGTCCATGAATCCGGTCTGTCAAACCAGTTATAGTTTGCGAAGTGCTCGTTCATTGCCAAGGTCCGGTAGAGTGCATAGCGCTCTTCCACGGCAAACAACAAGCGTGAATCTTGAGATTGCTCGTAGACGCGCAAGAGCGCCCGCATGCTGGTTAAACTGGCGTGGGTCTGTGCCTTGACAACAATTAAGTCCAGTGGCAGGAAGCGCTCGATCATCTCGTCGATGAGATCTTTCAACTCCCGCGTTCTCAGGATGGTCCATGCATGCGTAACTCCATCCAGAAAGATGAAAGCGCAACCGATGTCGGAGGACAGCATCCAGCCGGACTGGCTGGCGTCAAGATTGCCTATCACACCGCCGCGAGTGACCCTGTGCGAAGGCTCGATAGGGTAATTGCGATAAGCCCCGCGCGTGGGCAGTGCCAGGTTGTCAACAATTGCGCGAATCATGTGGAGCACCGCGGGATCATGCTTCCACTCGTATAACTCGCACAGCCCACGCAAGACCCACCCATGGCCGGACAATTGCTGCTCATTGATGGAGTTTGTGTCGAGAGCTTTTCCAAAGTACCCGAACTCATTCATATGCCGGGGATAGTCCTGGATCATTTTCGCCAGGGAAGGGGCCGTGGTTCCAGTGGCCCTGGAGAGAAGGGTCAACCCCAGGAGAATGCGGCCTTCCCAATCTCCGGGCCACTCAGCCTCGGCGCCCTTGAAGATCTGCGGCGATCGGTAGATGTCGCCTTGGAGCCTTTGAAAACTCATATCGGCGCGGATTGCGAGATCTCCGCCCGCCTTGATCTGCTCGAAATCCAAAGGCCGGACGACGCCCACCGGTTCGCCAATTGAGGCAAGCAATGGATACCGCATGGCGATGGTTGCGGCACCTGCCGTAACAAAGGTCCGACGATCCAGGTGAAACAAAGAGGCATTTGCTTTGCTGGTCACCGATCTACCTCACGCTTCGAATGAATGATTGGGTGTTTGACTCAACTTGCTTCATTGCTGAGTCACACTCGATATCTCCAAAGGCCCTAAGAGCCCCGACGGCAGGAGGGGCGACTTTGCGTCGTAGGGCTGTATGTCAGTGAACGTGTATTTCCAGACAGCGTAGGGTTGCTGATCGCCGATCAGGCGGTTAACCCATAGGTTCGTCACCTGGATCGTCACCTGGTTGCTTCCAGGCTCGATGGATCCGGTGAGATCAACCTTGTAAGGCGCCTTCCACAGGATACCGAGAGACTTGCCGTTCAGGATCACTTCGGCAACATTCTCCACGTCACCAAGATTGAGCCAAAGATGAGCGCCCGGTGTGAACCAGTTGGCAGGGACCTGAATAGTCCTGGAATACGTGGCCGTTCCGGAGAAGTACTTAACGCCGTCAACTGGGTTGTCGGTCCAGGAGGCGAGACGGTCGAACTCCATCTTTTCCGGTGCGCCGCGGCCCGGCTGAAAACTAACACTCCAGTTGCGATCCAGGGAGTTATCGGCATCTAAGATTGGAGTCTCCACCGGCTGTGGTAATTGCCGGGACGGCGCGTGTGCCGGCGCACGGAAGGCGACGAAGACCGTTCCGTAGGGGTCAAGATGCAGCGGGACAGTTGTGCGTCCATTTGCGATGCGATACGAAGCCGGGTTTGAAGTGCCCGTCGCAGCATCCCACAATTCAGGGGCTTTGCCATCTACCCGAAACGTTGCATCGACAGACTCAGCGCGGCCTTTGCGATTATCGACAAAATAGACATCTCCATCGGCCAGCCGGCGGTGAACGAACATCAACGTGGTATCCGGCTCAGGCCGCGTGTACTCGAAGTCCTGCGCGACAGCGAGCAATGCAAGGACTTCGTTCGCTGTCTTGCCGCTGTAAACCCTTCCTTTTCCGAAATGGTGCAAGGAGGCAGGTTGAGATGCACCGCCTCCCCATAGCTTGCCGGCGATAGCACGGAATTCTGTTTCATCATCGGAGAGACTTGGTGAATCGACGGGCTTGCTGCCCACGATCACCGCTCCCTGTGCAACCAGGTCCCTCAGCCGACGCAGGACAGGCAGCGTCATCCGTCGGCTGGTTCCACCGAGATAGAGTATGCGATAGCTCGTTCCGCCAGTCGTGACCAACCGGTCATTGTCGAAAGAAAGGTGGTTCAATATCACGTCGCTGTTCACGAAGTCGAAGCCGTATCCCTCTGGCGCATCGCCCTGGAGTTGCCAGCCAAATACCGCGGTCAATGGCCCCTCCTCGCCGTAGAAGTATGCGACATCGCCGTAAAAGTGTCCTTGTTGAAGCAGATAGGATGAGCGGGCCAGGTAGGTGATCCACGGACCGGCTTCCTCTGCCCATGTTTCATTGCGCGTAAAAAACTGTCCGGCAATTCCGAGGGTCAGTCCGGGCGCTTTGTCCAGTACCGGTTCATGCGTCGATTCATGAATAAGGAACCGGTTGACCCCAAGGGCAAGCTGCAGGTCGGCAACTCTTTTCAGGTTACCGGGGCACCAACTCCATGCCGGGCCTGCGCTGGTCATAGACTCAGCGCCGACCAGGTTCTGACCGTAGATGTGGGCGATCGACGCTGCTCCCCGGAGATCGGCAACGTAAGTGGGTTGGGGGCCGTCCTTCTCTGCGTACGTCCACATGGCGCCCATTGGAATATCCGTCTTGCTTCTCATCTCCATGTCGTCGCCCAAGGACGGACGATGATACTCTAACGCCTCTCCGTAGTAAGTCAACCCATGGCGGTGCAGTCCGTCGGAGATCTCACCATAGTGGTTCTGAGCAATCAGTTGCGCAATGGTGCGACGGAAGTCCCAAAGAAATCTGTCGGTATCCGCCGGGCTCTTAATCACCACTCCCGTGAGGGCGGGAAGCCATAGATGCGGATCGTAGCCACGCCGCTGCTTGAACTCGTCCAGGATGTTGTCGGTCCAGTTCTGCGGGCCGACCTCGATGCTGTCTGTAAGCAGGTGAGAGATGCCGGAGCTACCCATCATCGAGGCCCCGACCGCATCGGAGTACATCTTCAGATAACCGTCCAGATAGTTCCTGACATACCGACGATTGAGCTTATCGACCTCGAGACCGGTAGCCTCCGCTGGTGCGGGCCCATTCTGATGCCCAGTCAGCGAATAGCCGATTCGCAAAACCATCCATGTTCCTGCGGGCGGAGTCCAGTCCAGAGTGCCATCGGGTTTCAACTTGCCGCTCAGGTCGATCACGTCTCGCGTCGGTACGATGAATGCGGGTTCGATGTCTGGATTGGGAATGGCATAGAAGTCACGGGCATTTGCATAACCTGCTCGCTTCTCGAATTCGTTGACGCGCGCTCCGCTGCTCAGGACCAATTCAGTGATTCTGTGATCGGGAACTGGATTCGCAGACTTTGGCGCGATAAAACTGAGCCTGAAATAGCGCGCTGTTATGGCATTGAAAGCAGTCGTGCGCTGCGGCACACTGCTCGATGGGATATCCACGATCTTGCGGAAGTGTACTCCGTCATCGCTTGCTTCCAGACGTGGTGGAACGCGATCTTCCTCGAAGTCGAACACGCTTCTCATGTCGTCCAACGTGGCCAGCGTGATGGCTTGAATCGTCTGGGGTTTTCCATAGTCGAATTGCACCCAGGCATCGCTGCCCGGTGCAGCAGCCGGCAGCAGCAGCGCAACTTTGTCCACATCCCCGTCGGACAAGCCAGGCACGTCCACGGAGCCCCCACTGGAGGTTACACGTGGATTCAATTCTGATTGAGATTTGTCTCCTTCGGGAATTCGATAGGCTACCACGGTGGCGTCTGCATAAAAGTGCGGAAGGATGGAGGCAGTTTCGTAGTTTTGAAAGTCTCCGGTCGCTTCAGAGGGATGAGGTAAATTCCCCACAAATGGGCTGCCACCCACAATGCGCTTTGCGCTCCAGACCATCTTTTTCATCGCCTGCGATGGAGGAACCCAGGGTCCACCTGTTTCGCTCCATCCCGGCGAACTGGCGATCGCTACCTCCATCCCGAGGCCTTTGGCCAAGGCGACGGCATCATTGAAGGCCTGCTTCCATTCCGGTGTCATAAAGACGAGCCGGTGCGGCACTACTTGAGGCGTGTCGATTGCGCCTTCGAAGATCGTCACTCCTCCGATACCCACGCGATGCATCCAGTCCAGATCGAGCCTGATGCCCTCCCGGTCGATGTTGCCGTTCATCCAGTGCCACCAAACCCGCGGTTTGGCGCTGTCGGGTGGATTTTCGAATGAACGCAGTAGCGTGTCGCTGGGAAAAGGAGCCGGCGCCTGCGCTTTGAGGATAGAGGATACAACCAGGATGAGAGAGAAAATGGCCAAACTACTTGACTTGCACTTCATGAGTCGACTCCATCATTTGAACTGTCCGCCCAAAATGCGATCGGAGCATCCACCGCATTGGGCGAGCCTGGATCTGGCCGAAGCGGAACAGAAGCTGGGGGACCTAGGGGCCGCCATCAAGATACTGGTCGCGGCGGAACGTCAGGGAGGCTCGGATAAACTCCTGCACTACCGCCTGATGCACCTCTATTCGCTAGCTTGCCAATCTGATGATGCGAAGCGCGAACAGGCGATCTTTCAAGTTGCATCCCAAGAATAGAACACCCCTATTGGTACCAGCTTCGACTGAGAATAGAGAGTTAGGGCAGTCGTCCTACCTGCCACGGTTTTACTCGCCGTTCGCTGTGGTGAGTTTTGTGGGGAGTCTGTATCGAAAATGGCACACATTCAACCCTCCCCACGCAGCCCAAACTCGTCTCTAGTTTTGAAACCACAGATTATGTCAGCACTCAGGAGCGAACCGCCGCTCGGCCCATCTTTGTCGCAGCGGTACTTCTCCTCATGCTTACGGAACGAGCAGCGTCAGTTCAGTTTTTTGAGCCACACATTCCGTACTTCGACCTTGGCATTGGCTTCGAGCTCTATGCCGAAATATCCAGACTGGTTGTTGAGCGAGTTAGGATCGTCATCCACCATGACCGACATCAACTGGCCGTTGATAATCTGAACGAAAGTCCCGCCCCGGGCGATGACGGTGTATTCATTCCAGCCAGCCGGATTCACAGCGTTATAGAGGGCCGTCGGGTCTCCGATATTGCCCATCAGCCGCTTTGGCCCGAGGCCGGCGCCTTCCACCACGTTTCCGCGGGCCGCCATAATCCGCATCGGATCGTTTTCGGAATAGAACTGGCCGGTGAAACGCGAAGCGGGGTCCGTGGAAGGCCAGAAGTCGGCCTGCGGCCCAGTCATCATCCAGTTCAGATTCACCGGGCCGACATTCGCGGTTACATCGAGCGGAATGGGCGGCACCCAGGGAATTCCGGTCTTGCTGCGGTATTGAATTCCGCTGCCTCCGGCGTTATCGATCTTGATTTCGAGCTTCAACGTGAAGTCGTGAGCCTCAACGTCGCGGTAAACCAGATATTGATTGCCGCTGGGATTCCGGGCTGTGGACTCACCAATGATTTCTCCACATTCAGCCCGCCAAAACTTCGAATTGCCATCCCAGCCCTTCAGACTCACGCCATCGAACAGGGAGACATACCCTTTGTGATCGTTGAAATCAAGCGGCTCGAGCGGCGTCGGCCCGTTGAGGGGCCCGAGGCCTCTGAATACGTTGAACGCTCCACCCATTGCGGTGAATGCCGCGACCTGTGCCGGAGACAGTTTTTCCGCTGAAGCCTGCAGTTGGGCGAATGCGCCTGCGCGCGCTTTTGCGAGTGCCAGTTCTGCCTTGCCGAAGGCCTCAGCCGCCGCCTGAATGCCCAAGGCGTTTCGGTCCAAAAGGGAGGCGCCTGCCAATGCGGAACTCGCCGCGGTCACGTTCGTGATGAGCGGCTGCAGCCCTGTGGTCATCTGTTCCAAACTGGCCGACTGCTGCTGAGAGAGGTCTGGGATGCTTCCCCTGCCAAATCCACTCAAGGGCGTGGTTGTGGCTCCCATGCCGGCAAAAGCTGCCACTTGGTCCGTTCTCAGTCGATTGCTTGACTTCTGCAATTTGGCAAACGCGATCTCTCGGGAGTTCGCCAACGCCAATTCAGCGGCCTGGAGGTTTTTCACTTGTGTCTCGATCGCCGCATCATTCCGCGGTTCCAGAAAAACAGCGGTGGACAAGGCTACCCGGGACACGGTGGCAATCTGCGCCAGCGGCCGCAAATCTTCATCCATTTGAAGCAGCGCGATCGCCTGTTGCTGAGAAACGTCGGGTATGCCGCGGCCCCAAAAGGACGCGACCGGCGGTTTGGGTGCATTTGTGGCAGCAGATTGTGCCCATGCTGAGGGTCCCAGGCTGGCAGTTGCCGAAATCACGACCGCCAGTACCGCGAAAATAGCGGTTTGTCCGACCGGGTTAACCTTAAATCCCATTACGTTCCTCCTGTGGAATCTCATTCTGAGCCTGATACTCTTCGGCTAGTTCGGCACGGCGAGCTTCGGTTTCCACGCCGCCAATGGAGAGCCAAAGTCTGCATAGCCTGGTCGCACGCGGTCATCGGCGCGGTTTCAGAAGACGATCGAAGTCGGCATCGGGCCTGCTTGCTGCAAGAACAAGTCTACTGCCGCAGATCGGAGCGCAAGCGTCCTTAATATATGTTGCGAAGCTCCAAATCACGAAGGGTCGGCATCGCGCCCCAGCCCCAACCTCCTTATGGAAGGTCTGCCCAATCCAAAAGGGCTAGAATGATCGGGATAAGATACTGGCGGCGCAAATCGGCGTCAGATCAGTTCTGATTCTGGAGATAGATTGATGAGGAAAAGCATTTGGGTAGCTGTTAGTCTTGCACTGATGGCAAGCACAGGTTTTGCGCAGAATCACCCACAAACGGATCTCACCAACGGCCTGCTTCACCTGAAGGTCTACCTGCCCAATGCCACCACCGGCTACTACCGGGGGACGCGCTTTGATTGGTCGGGCGTGATCGCGAACCTCGAATACGCGGGACACAATAACTACCCCGAATGGTTCCAGCGCTCGGACCCCAAGGTCCACGATTTCATTTACGATGGTGCGGATATTGTGCCGGGTGCTTGCAGCGCGATCACCGGTGTGCCCGAGGAGTTCGTCACGGGTGACGATGCCCTGGGCTTCAACGAGGCCAAGGCCGGCGGAACATTCATCAAGATCGGCGTCGGTGTGCTGCGCAGGCCGGACGATTCGCCCTACGACAAATTCCGCCTCTACGACATCGTGAACGGCGGCACGTGGACGGTCAAGCAGACCAGCGACTCGATAGTATTCACCCAGACTTTGTCCGACCCTTCAACCGGCTACGGCTACATCTATCGCAAGACCCTGTCCCTCACCAAGGGCAAACCACAAATGGTGCTCGAACACAGCCTCCGCAACACTGGAACAAAGGCAATTCAGAGCAGCGTTTACGATCACAATTTCCTCTATCTCGACCGGCAGGCGCCGGGGCCAGGCACAGTGATTACGGTGCCCTTTCAGATTCAAGCCAGCCAACTTCCTGACAAGAATCTCGCAGAAGTTCGCGGGAACCAAATCGCGTACATGAAATCCCTGGGCGGCGAAGATCGCGTTTACTTCGGCATCCAGGGCTTTGGCGCCGCGCCCAAGGACTACGACATCCTCGTAGCGAATAGCAAGCTCGGAGCCGGCGTTCACATTACGGGCGACCGCCCGCTCTCCCGGCTAATGCTGTGGTCTATTCGCGCGCCGCTCTCTATGGAACCCTACATCGACATGAACATTGCGCCCGGCGCTGAATTCACCTGGAAGATTACATACGACTACTACGCTTCTGGCACAAGTGCCAAGTAGCACTCTGACCGCTTGAGGTTGTATTAGTACTACAGTTGTAGATAGAAGATTGGCAGGGTCGATCCGCGCTTTCGATAGTGGTAGTACATGGCGCGAAACTGATGTCGTCTTCGCCACTTGGACCAATGCAGCAGGTGTTCAAGGCCGTGCCACCCTCGCCATAGCAAGGCGGTGAGTAGATGGCGCAGTTCGGGCACGCTGAGCCGCACCTGCGCGTCTGGAGTTTTTTTCTCCACGAGCCCGTAGTACCGACAGCACTGTATGGGCTAGCAGGGCCAGTGTAATGTGCCGATACCAGCCTTGCCAGTGGCGCACCTCGTAGTGATCCAGTCCGCATTCCCCTTTTGCAGTCTCAAAGCATTGCTCGATCAGCCAGCGTTGGCCGGCCACTCGGACCAGCGTTTCAAGCGTGGCTTTCTCGGTGGGTGCGTAACACAGATAGTAAGCGCACTCTGGCTTCTCTTCGATGCTGCGCCGCACCAGAAGCGCCCGCGCCCAGCC
>Ga0182016_10005303_pt1 | contig 13939 bp, 12 predicted proteins | sample 712S2MmetaG_FD_120491 | JGI IMG/M metagenome (GOLD analysis project Ga0182016, IMG submission 120491) | Permafrost microbial communities from Stordalen Mire, Sweden - 712S2M metaG | ecosystem: Environmental > Terrestrial > Soil > Wetlands > Permafrost | place: Sweden: Stordalen | collected...
CGCGCCGACTTCGTTATCGACATACAATCCGCTGCCAATAATCGGGGAATCGCCCACGCGTCCCGGGAGTTTGCCGCCCAACCCGCTGGTCGAGCAACCGCCCGCGATGTCGCCCGTGGCGTTGACAATGAGAAGGGCGATGGTGTCGTGGCCTTTGGGCGGCGCGGCCCGCCGCTGCTTTTCCCAGCGCTCGTATTGTTCCTTGGCATTGATTTCCACCGACTCCAATCCCTCCTCCAGCGCGAACATCCGCGCGCCTTCGCCGACCAGCATGACATGGGAGGTCTTTTCCATAACGCGCCGCGCGGCGGAAATAGGATGACGAATGCCCTCCAGGGCCGCGACGCTCCCGGCCTTATGCGTAGGGCCAAACATGATGCAGGAATCCAACTGGACGACGCCGGCGGCGTTCGGGGTGCCGTTCAAACCCACCGATTTATTAGTGACATCGGACTCGGTCACCCAAATCCCCTGTTCGACCGCGTCCAGAATCGGCCCGCCGGCCAGGAGAATCTTTAAAGCGGCGTCATTGGAGGCTTTGCCAAAGGGCCAGGTGGAAACGATTAGGGGAAGTTCGCCGGGCGCCTCCTGGGCGGCGGTGGCTTGGCGGACCGCGGCCGCCGTCCCCAATACTCCGGCCGCAGCCCGGCCGACAAATCTGCGTCTGGACATGTTCATAGTATTTTAGGCAAACAACTCTCGAATGGGCCGCCCGACACCGTCGCGCGTCACGTAATAGGGCCGCTTCTCGATCTCATAGGACAAGCGCGGCGAAATGCCCAGCGCCTGGTAAATGGTGGCGTGCAAATCCTCAATGACCACGCGGTCCTTGATCGTTTTGCAAGGCCGCTCGTCGGCCGTGACGCCATGCAAATGGCCGCGCTTGATGCCGCCGCCAAAAAGCAACACGCTGCCCGCGTCGGTAAAATGCCGGTGCATTCCATAAAACTTCAGATCGTCCACCTTCGGCGGTTCGACCACTTGGTCTTTGACTGGTTTGTCCGGCTTGCCTTCCAGCAAGGCATCGCGGCTGAATTCGCTGGCCAGGACGATCAGGGTCCGGTCCAGCAGCCCGCGCGCCTCCAAGTCGAGCACCAATTGCGCAATTGGGGCGTCAATGGTTTTCTTCATCTCCGCCGCCCGGGTGTGGCCGTTTTCGTGCGTGTCCCAGTATTGAAAGGGAATGTACTCGGAAGTCACTTCAATAAACCGCGCGCCTGCTTCCACCAATCGCCGTGCCAACAAACAGCCCAACCCGAAGCGTCCCGTGTTATACTTTTGATAATTCTCCTTGGCTTCCAGCGAAAGATCAAAAGCCTTCGCCGCTGGAGAACTGAGCAAGCGATGCGCGTTGTCCATCGCGCGCAAGAGCGATTCCTTTTGATAATCGCTGCCAAATTCTCCCACCGGGCTCTGGGCCACCAACGCCTTGTAAAATTTCTCTCGTCGTTCAAACCGGCCCGGACTCATCCCTTCCGGCGGGCGCACGCTTTGCACCGCGTCGGCCGGATCGGCCACGAGAAAAGGGCCGAATTCCCCGCCCAGGAAGCCCGCGATGTGAAAAGCTTTCAACTCCTCGCCTTCGCCTACGTCAAACCGCTGCCCGATGTCAATGAAAGCCGGCACCGCCGGGTTTTTTGGCCCGAGTGTGCGCGCGATGACCGCGCCCAGGTGCGGGGCCGCGACCGTTTGCGGTGGCGCGTAGCCGGTGTGCCATTGATATTGGTGGCGGGTGTGCAAGATGAAGCCTAAATCCCCGGCGGTGTAGGAACGGATTAGCGTGCCACGGTCCATGACCGCCGCGATGTTCTCCAACCCCTGGCTGAGCTTGATGGAATCAACGGCGGAGTCGATGGCGGGAAAGGTGCTTAACATGGCCGAGGCTTCCATGCCTTTGCTGAACGGAACGTAGCGCTTGGGATCAAACGTTTCGGTGCTGGCCATGCCGCCGCCCATCCACAGCACGATGACCGCATCGGCGGTCGGTTTGATTTGGGCCTCCGTTTCGGCAAGAAGCCGTCGCGGGTATCCCGCGGCCAGCGCGCCCAAGGTCGCGGCGCTGGCCGTCTGCAAGAAAAGTCGGCGATCCCACCGGCGGTTTATCGTCTTCATATCTGGCCTCAATATATAAGCTGAAACTCGGGCAACATCGACATCGCCCACAGAAAATCCTCCACTCCTTCCGGCGCGGGCTTCGTTCCCAGCAATCCTTGCGCGAGCAGCAATTCCGCGGAAGTGGGCTGGCGGCCCAGCGCCAGTTCATAAACCCGGGTTGTGAGCTTTTGGCTGTTATTGGACTGCTTAATGATCTCCGCCGCGCCGTGCTTGAGAATTTCATCCAAGGTCTTGCCATTGGTCAATTCCAACGCTTGCAAGGTCGTCGCCGCCGTTGGCCGGCTGGTCGCCACTTGTTCGCGATTGGGCCGGCCGAGCGCCGTTTGTAATGGATCGGCGCTGACCAGCGCGGAACGCGCCATCGTCTCATGCAAGGCGCCAAACTGCCGCGCAATCAAATCGCCGCGGATTTTCCAAGGGTCCATGGTAATCCCGCCAATTTCACTGGCCGCCGCCCAATGGCGGGAATCGAAATCCGGCAGCTCCCAATCCTTGGACTCTTGGTTTGTCACCCGCCAACTGGAGTCGCTGGCAAAATCCAGCACCCGCTGCTCCCGACGCACGCGCGCATAGAGGAAAAACCCGGCCGGGTTCTCCGTACCAGGGGTTGCTTTTTTTTCCAACGTCGGGGCCGAGCCGTCAGGCAAATAATTGACAGCTTCCGCGGCGAAGACATTCTGGCCGCGGCGCATCCAGGGGAGCAAATCAACCATGACAGGTTTGGCCGCATCGCTGCCGGCTCCGGCTTTGTGGCCGTTGACAAAGAGGGTGAAACGGTTGTCGCATAAGACCAGGGCTTTGGCTTCGTCCGGCAAGCTGGAAAAATAAGCCGTTTTGCGCAAATAAATCGTTCCCGCTTCCGCTTTGCGCGCGGCCATCGGATCGTTCCAAATCCAGCGCGCTTCCCGTTTTGGCCGATAAAACTTCTTGACCGCCTCTTCCGTCTCCACATCCGCGTCTTCGCGGGAATAGCCCACTCCCGTTAACGAAGCCAAAGCGTCCCGGAACTCCTCCGCCGTGAGCCGCCGGGTCACCGGGCCGGTAAACACATAATTCGCGGGCGTCGGCGTCTCGGGATGGACCGCGGGCAACTGGTAAGCGCGCGAGGTCAAAATCCGTTCTATGGTCTCTTTAAGATCGTAGCGATGCGCGGCCAAATCTTCCGCCAACCAATCCAGCAGATCCTGGTCCCAGGCGCTTTGCTGCATATCATCCTCTGGTTCAACCAAACCGCGCCCAAGGAACTTTGCCCAAAGGCGGTTGACGATGGTGCGGGTCAGCCGACCGTCGCGCGGACAGGTAAGCGCGCGGGCCAGGGCGCCAAGCCGTTCTTCCTTATTGGTGCTGGCGGGAACGGCACCCAATTGCGGAAAGATGAACTGGGCGGACGCCTTCTGGCCGGTCGGCAGATCGCACCGGTACATTTCCAGCGGTTCATCGCTGAAAACGCTGGCCAGTCCGTAGGCATCGGACAATTTCCAATCATTAATGAAACTGTCGTGGCAGGAAGCGCACTTGAGGTTCACTCCCATGAAAACCTGGGCGATATTCTGCGCCGCCTGCATCTCCGGACGTTGGCTGGCGTTGACCACCCCCCGCCAGACAATGCCCTTGGTAAAACCCGCCGCTTCGCTCTTAGGATTCACCAACGCCGCGACGAACTCATCGTAGGGCATGTTCGTCAAGAGCGCGGAATAAAGCCAGCGGGTGATTTGCTGCCGTCCTCCATCAATGTAACCGGTGCCTTTATAGTCGTTGCGCAGGAGATCGTTCCAAAAACTCATCCAATTCTGGGCGTACGCTTCCCGGCGTGAGAGCAGGTCTTTCACCAGGCGAGCCCGTTTGTCCGACTTCCTGCTGGCCAGAAAAGCCTGCAGTTCTTTTGGCGGCGGCAGAAGGCCGATGGTATCCAGATAGGCGCGCCGGGCAAAGAGGCGGTCATTCACCACCGGCGGCAGAGGGAGGTTATGCTTTTGGAAATAGACTTCCAGGAATTGGTCGAGCGGGTTGGACGTCTTCCCTCCATGCGCGACGGCGGGAACCGTTGGCAGGCGCGGGTCAAGATTATTGGGCGGAATAGGGGCGAAAGTGACATCCTGGGGCCAAGGGAGCCCTTGATCGATCCAAGCCCGCAGCAGGCCAACTTGCTCCGCCGTCAGTTTGGTCCCCTTTTTCGGCATGACTTCATCCGGGTCCATGCCTGCGACCAAAGCAATCAAGTAACTTTGCGCGCTTTGCCCCGGCACAGCGGCCGGGCTGGTATCACCGCCTTTCAACAAGCTCTCACGAGTATCAACGCGCAAACCGCCGCGATCCCGTCCACGCCCGTGGCAACGAATGCAACTGGCTTCAAAAATCGGTTGGATTTCCGCCTTGAAATCGACTTGATGACTGGCGGGAGGCGGCAGGGCCTGGATCTGCTCAGGCGTCAAGCCGCCCTGCGCACCGGACGCGGCAGCCAGAAAAATGGCCAGGACAAGTTCCAGTCTGGGTTTCAACACAGCAAACAGTTACCGATATTCAGACGAAAAAGCATTACCTTTTTATCATCTGAAAAGGCTCTGTGGCGCTGGCAGGCTGGGCAATCTATTGCGAAAGCGGCGGGGAAGATGAATTTGGCTGCCGCCGCGAAGCGGGGGGCCTAACAGAACTCCAAACGCTGGCACCGTAAGCGGCCACGGAAACACCGAGCACAACCACAAACAAGACCAATTGCAGACTGATCATGGACGAAATATAGCCTTTTGTTACACATTTGCAACAGTTTCGTAACACAATCGCCATAATTATTTGCAAAATGTTTATGTTAAATAGTTTATGCGTGAAACATTGAGGGTCTTGCTGTTTGGCGCTTCTTCCTTGTGGCCATCCGCTGACGCTGTTAAACCAAAGGAAGTGAACCGTGAATGGCGGTCGAAATAAACGCGCCAGAACCCCATGCCACAACTAACGGGCCTTTTTGGCATCCTTGCCCTCCTGGGGGGGTGCTATCTCTTTTCCAGCCAGCGCCAAGCTGTCAAATGGAAAATCATCGCTTGGGGGATTGGGTTGCAACTGCTCTTTGCCGTTATCGTTCTCAAGTTCCAATGGGGCCAGAACGCAATGAGCGCGGCGGGCGCGGCGGTTAATACCTTGCTTAGTTACGCGTTTGTCGGCGCCTCTTTCGTTTTTGGCCCCCTGGCGGACCCCGCGGGAAAGGATGGTTTTGTTTTTGCCTTTGCCATTTTGCCGACGATCATTTTCATGGCGTCGTTTTTTGCGGTTCTTTATCACTTCGGCATCATGCAGGTTATCATTCGTGGCGCGGCCTGGGTCATGACGCGCTTGATGGGGGTGAGCGGAGCGGAGTCATTGAACGTGGCCGCGAGCATTTTCATGGGGCAAACGGAAGCCCCGCTAACCATCCGTCCTTTCCTGCCTAAGCTCACGGAGTCGGAGCTGATGACCGTGATGACCGCCGGCATGGCCCATGTGAGCGGTGGCATCATGGCGGCTTACATTGTCAACGGTGTAGAGGCCAAGCATCTCTTGGGGGCCGTCATTATGACCGCGCCGGGCACCCTGCTGGTGGCCAAGACGCTCGTCCCGGAAACGGAAACGCCGGAGAGCGGGCGCAAGGTGGAAATCGCCCCGGAAATGCGGGAGGGCCGGAGCGGCAATCTCTTGGGAGCCATTTCGCGCGGAACCACGGATGGCTTAAAACTGGCCGTGAACGTGGGGGCGATGCTCGTTGCGTTCTTGGCTTTGATCGCGTTGCTCAATGGCATCATGGGCTGGATGCATAGCAACGTGAGTTTTTTTCCCGCCAGCCTGCAAACGGTGCTGGGTTGGGTCTTCGCGCCGGCGGCGTGGCTGATTGGCATCCCGTGGAAGGACGCGCCGCACATCGGTTCATTGCTGGGCATTCGCATGGTGGGCAATGAACTGATTGCCTACGGCCAGTTGCACGATTTAAAGGACCAGTTGGACCCGCGCTCTTTTACGATGGCCACTTATGCCCTCTGCGGATTCGCCAATTTGGGGTCGATTGGCATTCAAATTGGCGGGATTGGCGCCTTGGCGCCCTCGCGCAAAGAGGACCTGGCCCGGCTCGGTTTCCGGGCCATGCTCGCCGGGACCGTCGCCAACCTGCTCTCCGCCGCCATCGTCGGGCTGCTAATATAAGGCATGAGCCGAGGGCGCGGCAGGAAAAGAGTTTTCTTTCCCCCGAACGTTGGTGTTTGATAAAAGGAACAAACAGCCGCCGCCTTATGAAAAGTTCTCTCGCCATTTGTCTCGTCCTTGTTTTTACGCTCTTGCGCGGGTTCGCGGAGCCGCCCGACGGCCTTTCACCCATGCCGGAGAATCGCCAACTCAACAATCTGGTGGCATTGCTCCTGGAGGTGGCTCCAACACCGGGCGCGCGGTCGTTCTCGTTTGTTCGTCCAAGCGCCGGCTGGATTTTCATTTCCTACTCCGCACAAGGCGGCGCCGATGTGCAATTGACACTGGACAAGGGCACTCCTGGCGAAATTCCGATTTATCCCGCGACCACCGAGGGTCCGACCTGCGAAGCAGTGCATTGCATCTCCCAAGGCCGGCACACCCTGCAAATCGAAGGGCCGGGCGTTGCCGCCGTGGAACGCCTCACGGTCAAAGCCATTCCTGAACTGATCTACAGCGGGCTGGGCTATGAACCGCAGATTAAGGCTTACGGTCCGTACGACCTGCATTTCCTCAAGCGCGATATTCTCCCCAATATCACAACCACCATCATCCCCAGTGCCCTGAAGCTCGCCAGCTCAGACATCGAAGCTTGGCACCGCCAGGGCAAACGATACCTCGCGGAGGTGGGCATCGACGCCCAAGCCAAGACGGCGGACGCGCACGCGGCCTACTGGACAAGCTTCTTTACCAACACGCCCTTCATCGACGGAATCATTATTGACGAATTCATCGTTAATCGCCCGATCGCGGAATGGGTTCCGGTGCTCACCCCCAAACGGGCCGCCAAATTCGACGAGGAACGGGCTTCCTATCAATTATACACCGAAGCCTTCCAAAAAATGCATGCGGACCCGCGTTTGACCAATAAACTGGTTTATGCCTACGTGGGCGGGAGCGGCAAGAAACTCAACCAGGAGATCATCGGCACCAACGTGCTGCGCAGTCTGATCAATTGCGGTTACTTCGTCAGCCCCGAACGTTACCTGCATGAGATGTCCAGCGAAAAGGGCTCGAGGGACGCCCTGCGGGAATTCGTCGAGGGCCTGGATGATTGGTCGGCCAGAGAACCGGGCATCAAGCAACAAATGATCGTGACGTTCGGTCTTTTCTCCATGCCTTTTCTGAGCCTCAACAAACAGCCGAACGTGGATTACCACGTTTGGATGGATCAACAAATGAACTTGGTGGCCAATGAGCCGTCGCTGGCCGGGCTGGCCGGGCTCAATTGGTGGACTTCCCTGCTGGCGGACGAAGAAACCGTCCGTTTCGTGGGGCGGCTTTACCGCCATTATGCCATTGAGGGAAAGACCAACCTGCTCACCACGGACCCGCTTTTCCCGAACCACATTCAGAACGCCGACTTTGAGCACGGCGTGGACGCCTGGACGCTGCATCCCGCCGAGGCGGGCAGCATTGCGGCAAAAAGCTTCCCGCGTTACGGCCGAATTGAAGGGCGCTATATGGGTTTGATCAGCCCGCCCGATCCCGAACACATCGGCGATACGTTTCTCTGGATGCGGCGGAGCGAAAAGGGACCAAACACCATTTCCCAAACCATCAAGAACCTCCAACCCGGCCGACTGTACTCCTGCAAAATGTACGTTTGCGATTACGACGACCTCATCCACCCCAAGCCCCGCAAGGTCGCGGAGGCCCAACCTCTGGCCAGTGTGCGAATCGAAGGGGCCGCGGTGGATGCCGCCCGCTCCTTCAGCGAAGTCTATGCGTCAGCCGATGAGCCCAAGGTCCCGATCTGCATCACCTACCATTGGAAAATTTTCCGAGCCCAAGCCCCCACCGCCACGCTGACCGTGAGTGATCGGTCGGACCCATCCCATCCCGCCAGCCCCTACGGCCAGGAACAAGCCATCAACTTCCTGGAAATCCAACCGTACCATGAATGAGTAGTTAGCTCAAAGATTACTCACAGGCCAAAAGCTTGCTGAATGAAATCGAGCTTCTCTTTCACCTCGGGATGGATTTCCGCCGGTTCCATGATCGCCGCGATTTCGCCGAAGCGGGTGTACTCCATACCATGAATGCCACCTTCCTGCACGATGCCCCCCACAATAGTGGTTCGCGCCTTCGTTTCGGCCAGGTAACGATCAACCGCCTGCGAGGGCTGCAGCGGGTTGGCGATAAAATCATTCGCCACCTGAGCGCCTAGGGACGGGCCGAGATACGTATTGAATTGCTGAGTCATAAACCGTCGCACAGCGTCCACGCCGTCACCGCCGCCGCCGTGCTGGTTAATGTATCGCGCCAGACTTGCCGGATGCACCAGGTAGCTTTCGGTTTCGTACCGCTTCCAACATGCCCGATTAAGTTTTTGCCGTTCGGGAGCCTCACTCGGGGGAATTCTCTGCCGGCCATCAGAGTCCACCAGCCAAACGCCAGTGATTTGCTCATTCACCAGACGCAAGGCGTTGAAATGGTCGCTGGCCGGAATTTCCGTAGCTCCGTCGCGAACCGGCGACTGTTTCCCTCGCCAGAACGGCGTCCGATTCAGATAATCTTTAAGAGTATGGCCGAGAATTATGGCCCATTCGCGCAGCAGGTTAAGGTCCGTGTAGCCTTCAAGATAGAGAATACCGGGCGCTTCAAGCGCCTGAACCAAATCTGATTGTTGGAGGATGGCCACTGCTTGGCGAAGTTTCTGGACTTCGCCTGCTGTGCTTAATCGCCGGGGCTTTCCCATCATGATGCAAATCTGTTCGGGTGCCGCTGAGTTGAAAATGACTTCCGAATGCGTTGCCATGATCAACTGGCTGCCTGTTTCCGCAGCCGCCTTTCCCAATTCCGCGAAAATGGTGTCTTGCAGAAAGACATGCAGATGAGCGTCTGGTTCATCCACCAGAACCACGGACTCCTTTCGGGTGAATAAGGAAGCCAGTAACAGCACAACTTGCTGAAACCCACTCCCCGCGCTGAGGAGATCGAATTTTGCTCCATCCGGCGGCTGACGATACTCACAGACGATTTGACCGCCCGGGACGTGCGGCGTTAAAAGCTCAACACCAAAAAGGCGGCCAACGGACTTTGTGAGAGATTTCCACGCATCGCTTTTCGACGCCTGCAATAACAAGTTGCGTACGACGTCCCCTGGTTTCTGACGTCCTAGCAACGTCTCGATGTATTCCCGCTGATAGACGGGTTCTTCCAGGCTCAATCCACCCACAGTGGACACATAAACCACTTCGACCCGGCATTCGTAGTCAAAAAGCGCGCTCATATCATTCCGGGGACGAACGTAGATTTGTTCGGTTGAGTCGGAGAGGAACTCCATGGCGAGTCCAGCACCGTCATCCATAATGATCTCAACTTCGACGACCCCGTCATAATTTCGGTCTCTCCACAGCAAATCAAAGGAGCGTAGCGGAAGGGCTGAAAAAGCCTGACGCGCGATCGGCGCTTTGCTAAAAGCCCCTCCTTGGCGTTGGTGGTCGTGTAAGCGTTGCCATACTTTCCATCCGAGCGCCCAAGCGGCAATCGCCTGCAGAAGGGTGGTCTTCCCGCAGTTGTTAGGCCCGGCAAGGACGACGTGGCCAGTCAAGTTGAATCGTTCTTCTCGAAATCTCTTAAACCTCCTGAGAATGACTTCCTTGATCATTTTGTCTCCTGCAATTTCTTCTCCGCCAGCGTGCCGCCGGAGTCCGGGTGCTGATAAGACTGGGCGTTTTTCGGCGGGGTACTGGATTGTCGCGGACGAGCCATGCCCGCAACGGTAACGAATCAATCCGCGGAATAAAAGATCAAGCTTTCGGATCGGGTGAAGGACCGCGCCTCAGAATATTTGTGCAACTTGTGTTTCTCCCCCTCATCCACACACTTGTGGAGGAGGGGGCTGGGGGGAGGAGGAACTTTTTGGGAAACCCCTCTCCCTATCCCTCTCCCCGCTGGCGCGGGGCGAGGGGACGTGTTCTCTGAACTCATGGCTGCCGGACTCTCTGCGACAGTAAACTCCGCAGTCGCCTTGCGCTAATGAAAACCAGGGAAGCCACGCACACTACTGCGAGCATCGTCCGCAGGTACGCGGCGGCCGGCAAAGAAATCCCAACGCCGGTCGCCAGAGCCAAATAAGCAGCCACACAGGCAGGACACTTGGGAAGCAGCGCCAACGTGGCGCTCGGAACGATCCAGCCCGCGATCTCCCCGCCACGACGCAGACGGGCCGCCGGCCGGGGCGCTTCGCCACCCGCTTGCGGCTTGCGCCGCCCGCAGCGACAAACATTCACGGGTTCGCCTCCGGGGATTCGCAACAGCAACCCGAGGACGACGGCGAGACCGCCTCCGGCCAATAGGGCTTGTCGGCATCGGCAAACTCGTTGGTGCCGTAACGATCATGGTGCCGGACCCATTCCATTTCGAAGCTCAGATGATCCTCATCCCGGCCCTTGGGCACAAGGTCCAGTATTCTGTAAGTGCCCATGAGCACCTCCACTCCGCGCCCGTAAGTCGAGTAAGTATGGAAGACGCCGCCGGAGGCATCCTGGTAGAAGACGCTGAGAGCGGGAGCCTCGGCGCTGGGAAATTCCTGCAGGGTGTAGTTATAATTGACCATGCCCCCGGCCAATTCCTCCTTGGTGAACGAGACGTGAAAATCGGCGTTGAAATCGCCGCCGTAAGACGACACCCACGGGAAGCGCCAGCCCATGCGTTTCTTGAACGCCTCGATTTTGGCCAACGGCGCCCGTGAGACCACCGCCAGGGTGACATCGCGGGCCGCCAAGTGGGGGAGCGCGCCGTCAATATGGTCGGCCATGAAGGAGCAACTTGGGCAGCCCTCCTGCCAATCCGGTCCGAACATAAAGTGCTGGATCACCAATTGGTGGCGCCCGGCAAAGAGATCAGCCAACGCCACCGGGCCGCCGGGAGCATCGAACACATACTTCTTACTGACCTTCACCCAGGGCAGTTGGCGCCGTGCGGCGCTGACCTGGTCGTTTAACCGCGTGACTTCTTTCTCCTTTTTGAGCAGTTCCTTGCGGGCCGCGATCCATTCTTCCGGCGAGACGACGACATGTTCCAGTTTCAGATTTTGCGCTTCAGGCATACTCGTATTGGTGCTCATAAATTCCTTTCGTGATTGTCATACTTTCTCCACGAACTCCGCAAAACCGGCCGCGATTTTGCCCCAACCCCGCGCGTGGTTGTCCCGGCTTTCCACCGTGGCGAACCGGCTGTGGGTCAGCACCAGTTCGGTCTGCCCGCCGCGTGGCAGAAACTCCACCGTGATGAGCGAAGGCTTGCCCTCCACTTCGCCAAACTCCGTTCCGCTCCCGTCCTTTTCCCAATCCCAAGTGTAAACCAACCGCTCCGGCGGCTTCACTTCCTGGAACACGCCTGCCGCCGTGAAAAACTCCCCGTCCGGCTTTTTCATTTGGATGCGGAACCGGCCGCCCACGCGCAAATCCATGCTGGCCAGCGGAACGGCCATGCCTGGCTCCGGCCGCATCCATTGTTGGATATGCTCCGGCGTCGTATTCAGCGTTTGTTTGATAATTAAGGTCGCGTCATCCGGTTTTTGTGTTTCCTGATTTGTCATTCTCATGTTGGCTTTCCTTCGTTTGTAGTTTGTCTAAATATTTTGCGAATTGATCCAGGTTCGCCTCCCAAAACTTCCGATAACAGTCGATCCATTCCCGCGCCTCCTTCATGGGCTTGGCCTCCAGCGTGAGGGCATGCACCCGTCCGCGCCGGCGCCGCCGCACCAGACCCGCCTTTTCCAAAACGATCAAATGCTTTGAGACTGCCGCCAGCGACATCGCATGGGGCCGGGCCAGGTCCGTTACGCACTCTTCGCCTTTGGCCAACTGCGCCAAAATCCGCCGGCGCGTCGGGTCCGCCAGCGCCCCAAACGTGCGGTCCAAAGCCTTGGAGCTATATTCAACCATATGGTTGAATATAAAACGAAAGGTTACGAATGCAAATAAATTCTTTAGTTTTTTGCAAATTAAGGAGTGTTTGCTCTAATGCCAAACCCGAATCGTTGGTGACTTTCCGGGGGGCGCGACCGTCTGTCACTTCTGCCGCGCGTCTCGCGCGGCAGTCCGTCGGCGGGACGCCGAGGGCAGCGGTCGAGACGACCGCGCACCCCGGAACGAGTGACGTATCCCCCGAACGAGTTTAATTGATCTTGCCGCCAATCATTGCGGACCTCAAAAAAATCCACGCCGACCGCCTTTCAGGCAGGGCGGAAAAAATGTACCTGAAAGACCCGCTTCGATCAGGGCGGAAAACCAAAGGACATTTTGATGATGGAATATTCCGGATGAATTCCTCCGTCCGCGGTGCGGATAATCAGAGTTGACTCCTTCCAAGGTTCCGCAAGCGCGGTCGCAGGCACGTCGCCAGCCGCAACCATGCCGAAAAGTCCGAGGAGCGGCGGTTCGGGTTCGCGAAAAACCACCGGGCGCCAGCGGATGATCCGTAACCCCGCCGCCGCCGCCGCCGTTTCCACGCGCATCTTTTGCGCGGGCGGCGTCACCGGAAAAACACAGGCGAAAAGCCCGCCGCGATTTAGCAGGGCAGCGGCGGTGGCGCAGTAATCGGCGATATCCCCACGCAGTTCGAAGCGGCAGGCGATTTTCTGGGGATGATCCCCTTCCAGCCCGCTTCCCAGCGGAAAATAAGGCGGGCTGCCGAGGATCAAATCAAATTTTTCCTCAGGCCGGAAAACCGACTGTTCACGAAAGTCGCCTTGCCGGATTTCGTAGCGATCTTCCAAACCGTTCCAACAGGCTGATTTCCGGGCGAGGCGAATGCTTTCCGCCTGCGCTTCCACTGTGACAAAGCGCGCCCCGGGCAAGCGCCAGGCGGCAATCATCCCCACGGCGCCCAACCCGCTGCCTAAATCAAGGACTCTTAGAGCTGTGGGACAACAGGTGGTGCCATACCACGCGGTGAGAACGTCATCCGTCGAAAAGCGATGGCCTTTGCCCAGTTGGAAAAGCCGAAAGTAGCCGCTGATGGCGTCCAGGGTCTCGCCCGCGTCGATGACGGGACCGTGGCCAAGAGCTCCCGGCGGGATGGGGCCGGGCTTGGCCCAGCCCTTGAAAAGGGGTTCCGTGTAATCGTCGCGCAAACGAACCGTAGCGGAGGTAATTTTTGCCGAATTCTTCAACGAAAGGTATCCACGTCCAAGCCGCTGCCTTCAATAATGCTTTTCACTGTGCCGATGGGTAGGGTTTTGTTGCCATGCATTGGCACGATCACTTGGCGTCCGTTTTCGTGACGCCATTTCTGGTGGCTGCCCGATTGGGAAACCATCGCAAAACCATGTTTGCGAAGAACTCTGACAACTTCGTTTGCGTTGCAAACTGGGTACCGTTGGCTCACGGCAGGGCCAGTTCGATCATTTTTGCTCCTTTGGGCAATTTGATCGGCGCGGGTTCAAACCAAAGCCCCAACGCTTCTTGTGCATTAGAAATGGCTTCCCCTTCGGTATCGCCCGCGGAGGCGCATCCGGGCAATTCAGGGAACACCGCTGACCAGCGTTTAGCATTTGGATCAAATTCAACCAGCAACCGGAATTTCATTATCAAAATGATAACGGTGGCGGCGGGTCGAAGCAAGCCGCTCTGTGGGCCGCTGCTGGCGATAATCGGCACGGGCAGCC
>Ga0182016_10005305_pt1 | contig 13936 bp, 12 predicted proteins | sample 712S2MmetaG_FD_120491 | JGI IMG/M metagenome (GOLD analysis project Ga0182016, IMG submission 120491) | Permafrost microbial communities from Stordalen Mire, Sweden - 712S2M metaG | ecosystem: Environmental > Terrestrial > Soil > Wetlands > Permafrost | place: Sweden: Stordalen | collected...
AACCGATCGGTTCGTAGCCGGCGCAAAACTATCTTCTCTTGACTCCAAACTCGCCCCACGCCAGAATCGTCCAATATCCAAAATGATTCCCACGCGAGGTCCCGTTTGGAACCTTCAGGCAGCACCATCCCCACCGAGTTCCCCGTCTCCGCCGCCACTCCGCCCACGCCATGGGGCCCAGCCACCCGCCTCGGTTTCCGCATCGCTTTCCTCTACTTCTTCTGCTTCTGCTTTCTCAATGGCAACGGAACCCTCTTTGGTGCATTCCCGGTGGTCGGCGGCTGGATCGAAGACAAGCTCAATTGGCCCTTCAACCATCTCTCCGAGTTCGTCGGCCAGCATCTCTTCCATCTCACCGGTATCGCCGCCCACTGGCACGCCACCGACTCCGGCGACACCACCATGAACTGGATCCAGAACGGCCTCTTCGGCATCTTCGCCCTGGCCGGCGGCATCGTTTGGACCGTCGGCGCCAACATCCGCAACAATCGCCGCACCCAGTACCGCACACTCCACGCCTGGCTGCGCTTCATCCTCCGCCTTACCTGCGGCATGTTTATGGTCACCTATGGCCTGGCCAAGGTCTTTCCGTTCCAAATGCCCCCGCCCTCCATCGCCATCCTCACCGAGCCGGCAGGCAACATGGCTCCCATGACCTTCCTCTGGAACCTCATCGGCCTCAACCCCGTTTACGAAATCATCTGCGGCTCAGCCGAGGTTCTCGGCGGCATGCTCCTCCTCTATCGCCGCACCTCGCTCGCCGGCGCTCTCTTCTCCGCCTTTGTGGTCACCAACGTGGTCCTCTACAACTTCTGCTACGACGTGCCCGTCAAGCTTTTCGCCGTCAACCTGCTCCTCGGCTGCGTCTTCCTCGCCCTGCCCGACGCTCTCTCGCTCTTCCGCTTTTTCTGGAGCCACAAACCCGCCGCGCCCTACGCCGCCTGGGTTCCCCCCGCCAGCCGCCGCGCCGGGCGCATCGCCATCCTCGTCGCCGAAATTGTCTTCGCCGCAGCCTTCCTCGTCGTCCAACCCATCTTCATGACCATCGGCTGGCGCCGCCTCCAAGTCGCGCTCCGCACGCCTTCGCCTCTGGTCGGCGCATGGCATCTCGACGCAACCCACCCAGCGTCCGGCGCCTTCATCGACCCTGAAGGCGTTCCCATCACCGACCTCTACGTCGCCCCCTCAAGCCGCGCCTACACCCGCTCCACAGATGGCCAACTCTGGCTCTCCGGCGTCAATCTCGACCCCAAAAAGCACACCGTCCGCATCAACTGCTACTTCATCAGCGATCCCACCAACTACGCCTGGCAGCTCTCTGACCCAAACCACCTCGTTCTCACCACGGTGCCACCCGACCCACCCAAACCCGACCCCAAACAACAGCCCGACAAACCCGCCGCGCCGTTCACGCCCGCCGTCCTCACCCTCACGCGAACCCCCACGCCCGACCACTACCCCCTGCTCGAGCGCGGCTTCCACTTCATCAGCGAATGGCGCTACGAGCGTTAGTCCGAATTCTGAGTTGATGTATCCGAGGCAACGTCTTGTATCAGTCCGCCGCCGTCAAAGCCGACCCGCGGGAGATGAAAAATCTGGGTGCCCCACCCTCGCGACGTCTTTGTTTTTGTCGCTAGGGCGGGAGACCCCAAAGGCCAGCCATCAGCAATTCCCATCTTGTTTCTTTCCAGGTCGGGCACCGGTTCGGAACCGCAGATTACTCCGCACTCGGAGGCTCCTCAAACGGCGGAATAACGCTGCAACCGGTGGCAGCATTCATCCATTACCAGCACCGAAAGTTCAGAGTTACAGTTTTATCGCCAGCCAATTGCATTGAATTACATGCGATGCGCGCACAATCGAATCATGCTGATCACTGAAGAGACCGTCGCAGGGTTCTCCCTCGTTGCGCGCCGCCCAAGCCTTCCGTTTACCCACGCACGAGCTGAGAGCGGAAAGCTGAGAGCTGAAATCTTAAAAACATACCCCCTCCCACCCCCCGGGGTGCTCAGAAAGTAAATGGGGCGTTTGCAATACTAAATAGCTGACTAAAAAACAGTTAGCTAACAGAATGTAACAAATAAGCTGTTACATCCGTTTCGGATGGGTTCGCGTTCTAAAGGACTTATCATCCAGCTGTCGCTCTTTTGGTGCAACAATACGCGTTTTTACATGCACAGAGATTCTCGTCGTAACTAAATGAGCGCAAACCATTTATATGGCGTTTCGAGCGCTGCTGATTTTTTGTTTTTGCACCACAAACCGCGGCTATTTTGCCGGCGAATTCATGCCCGGCATTGAGTTCATATCCATTCCCGGCATCGCTGAGTGGTCCATGTTGTCGTGGCCTTTGTCGTCGTCATCAATCGCCCACACCTTTGCCGGGTCGGTTTCGTATGGATAGACGTGGACCATCCAGCCGAATACATGGGGAATGAACGTGCCGCCCGCGGCCTCACATGCCTCACGCGTATGGATGGAGCCCATCAGCCCAAACTTGGCATGGGGTCCGAAGTACCCAGCCCGCTCGCCCTGCGGAGCCTTGCAGAAGTTCACGTGCTGGTGCCAGCGCGCGACGCTGAGAGGAATGCGCCGGTTGAGTTCATCTTCAGTTGCTGGCAGACGGTCGGTATACATGGCTCCGACCAGCGTATAGCCGCCGTCGGGGTTCTTCTTGTACAGCAGCGATGTGGGCTTGTGAGGATCGAAGCGCCACTGCGCCTCGCGTGCGTTGGCGTAATTGGTGAAGTGATATTGCGGCTGCGGAATGTTGGGAAGAAAGATGCGGTATCCGTCGGCGAGCGCCTTGCGGTAATCCTTGTAGGGCTCCATGGCCTGGCGGGCGTCGGACACTATAGCCTCGGCTCGGGCCTTATCGCCGGGTTGGATGGGGCGCAACGCGGTAAGGTGCATGTGGCCTTCCATGCCGGCCATGCCGCCCATATTGGCGCTGCTCCCCGCTGTGGCTGGCGCAGCAACACCAGGCGAACTTTGCGCCCGGACGAACCCGGATGCGGAGAGGGAAAACGCTGTAGAACAAGCCGCGGCAAACATGCCTGCGGCGCGCAGGGAGCGAAAAGATCCGCAAAGGGGAAGCGGAATCAGCGACATATCGGTGACCTCCGGCAGCGTCGCCCACCACGCCGGCCGCATAAAAACCGACGGTTAGGAGCGAATCCACCTGGTGCAGGAATACGAACCTCTCAAGCAAGCGGTTCCGCGCCTCAACACCTTGCATCTAAAATAAACAAATGATGCATCCATTGACCTCACGCCGTCGTTCAAAGACGCCTCCCCCCGGTGAGACCGGCCAGGAAGGCCTCTACCTTCGCTCACTCAGCGACCGCCAGGTGATTGTGACCGTGAAGCTGCGTGACGGTGAAACGGTGCGTGGGTGGATTGAGTATTTTGACGACACCATGCTGCGCCTGACCCGCGAGAACCAGCCGAATCTATTTATCTACAAGCACCAGATCAGGACGATCAGCGAACAAGGCCGAAGAAAAACGGTTAGCTTCGCCGATCCCGTTAAGCTGCCGCGCGAGACAGGCTCATGAGCGGCGCGCCCGGGCAGATCCAGACGCAGGCTGAGACGCCGCTCACCGATATAGTGGCGCGTGCTGCGGAGATTGCGCGCGAAGCCGGAGCGACGCTCAAAGAATATTTTGCCGCGGGCGTTCAGACCGAATACAAAGGCGACGTTGACTTGGTGACAGTGGCCGATCGCACTGTTGAAAAGCTCATTCGCGGACGATTGGGCGAGGCATTCCCCGGGCACGGGATTTATGGCGAGGAAGGCACGCGCGAGCGGCTCGAAGGCGAATACCGCTGGTACGTCGATCCGCTGGACGGGACCACGAACTTCGCGCACGGTTTTCCGCAGTTTTGCGTTTCCATGGGCCTGGAACATCGGCCGCACGGAACCGAGGCCGACGAGGATGGAGTGCTGGTGGGCGCGGTGATCTACGACCCCATGCGCGAAGAGCTCTACACCGCCGAGCGCGAAGGCGGGGCATGGCTCAACGGCAGGCGGATCAAGGTTTCGAGCACGAAGTTGCTGGCTGAGTCGCTGATCGCTACGGGGTTCCCGAGCCGCAAGCGGCACGCCAGCCCGAACATTCACTTCTACCATGAATTCACGCTGCGCTCGCATGGGGTGCGGCGGGCCGGCTCTGCTGCGCTCGATCTCGCCTACGTGGCGGCAGGCCGCATTGAAGCCTTCTGGGAGTTCAACCTGAATCCCTGGGACACCGCCGCGGGGGTCTTGCTGGTGACCGAAGCGGGCGGCAAGGTGACGGGCTTTACCGGCGAGCCTTTCAAGCTCGACAGCCGCGAGATTCTCGCATCCAACGGGCTCATTCACCAGGAATTGGTGGGGATGTTTGAGACCTTGTTTGCAGGGCGCGATCTTGAACCGATTCCTACGCCGCACGAGTTTGCGGAACAGAGAGCGGCGCGGTTAAGCGCGGAGCCGACCAATTCGTAGAATGGCTGCTTCAAGAGACGCCGTAGTTTTTCCCAGATGGCAAAACAAACATCGCCTGTGTTGAGCCCGCGTGCGGGGGTCCTGTGCTACTATCAGCGTCGAGAAGTTCAAGATTTCCGGAGAGAGAAAAAAGATGGCATACGTGATTGCAGAACCCTGTATCGGCACCAAGGACACCGCCTGTGTGGACGCTTGTCCTGTGGATTGCATTCACCCCAAAAAGGACGAAGCCGGCCACGGCGAAGCCGATCAGCTGTTCATCGACCCAGTCGAGTGCATCGACTGTGGCGCATGCGTGCCGGCCTGCCCGGTGTCGGCGATTTTCGCGCTGGACGACCTGCCCGAGAAGTGGGCACACTTCTCCGAGAAGAACTCCACGCACTTCGGCCGTTAACCAGCGTGCGGCGCGCCGGCCATGAGGGCCGGCGCGTTGCGGAATTGCAGCTCAAACGATCTCTGAATGCGCATCCTGTCTCAGGACGGATGCGCATTCGTGTTTGTGGGGTGATTTGTCCGTCACCTGGTGCGAAGATAGGAATCGCGATGCCCGTACTCACCTCAGAAGCCGTGGTGTTGCGCACCTGGCCGATTCACGAGGCCGACCTGATCGTGAGTTTTTTTACGCGCGACTATGGCCGGCTCAAGGGAGTCGCCAAGTCCGCGCTTAAGAGCCGCAAGCGCTTCGGCGGCGCGCTCGAGCCCATGACCCTGGCGCGCGCCTGGTTTGCCGAGAAACCCCGGCAGGAACTGGTCCGGCTCGACCAGCTTGAGATTGTGCGCTCTCCGCTCTCCGCGCCGGTGGACCAGGCGCGCTTGGCCGTACTGAGTTTTTTTGCCGAGACGCTCGACGAGGCGCTGCCTGAACACGATCCGCAGGACGCGGTTTTCAGGCTGCTGGTTTCGGTTCTGGAGCAGACCCAGGCCGCGCCGCCCCAGTCCGCGCAGCCACCAGCCGCCGCGCCGGGCACAAACACTGGACCGTGGATGGCGCTCACTTACTTTTCGCTCTGGATGACGCGGCTAATGGGCTTGTTGCCGGATTTTGCGCACTGCATGGTTTGCGGTGAACCGTTGCACGCGGGCGAGGCTTATTTCCACGGTCAATCCGATGGGCTAGTTTGTCCATTGCATCGGGGCGGGGGCGCAAGCACGCTCTCGGCAGACTCGTGGCAGGTGGCGCAGCGGATGTTGAAGTCGCCGGTAAGCACGTTTGCGGGCGAGCCCTGGCCGCGCCGCCGCGGGCAAGATCTGCGCCGGTTTACCCTGCAGGCGCTGGAGCGGCATTTGGAAAAAAAGCTGCGCACGGCCGAGGCGCTGGCGAGGCTGGGCGGGTGAGGCGCGCCGAATTACCGCAATAGCACACTGCTTTCGGAGATGGCGTAAAATCCCAGCATGCTTAATTCGCGGCGAATGACGGCAATCATTGAACGCGAAGACGACGGTTTCGTCGCCTTATGCCCCGAACTCGACATAGCCAGCCAGGGTTCTTCAGTTGAAGAGGCTCGCGCCAACCTGATCGAGGCGCTCCAGCTCTTTTTTGAGACCGCTGCGCCGTCTGAGGTGGCGCGCCGCCTGCGTAACGAGGTCTTTGTCACACAAGTCGAGGTCCCCGTTGGGTAAGCTGCGGGTCCTTTCGGGCAGCGAGGTCTGCAAAACCCTCGATCAGAACGGATTTGTCGCCGTCCGGCAACGTGGCAGCCATTGCATGATGCAGCTTAGGACGGAGGGAACCACCGTCACTGTCCCTGTGCCGCTGCACGATGAACTCCGGCGCGGAACGCTGCAAAGTATTGTTCGCCAATCGGGACTTCCAAAATCTTGTTTTGAGCAGGATTAGATTCCAACCATTAGGTGCTTGCCGCACAAGGCCGTACTTATCGTGGCCACCAATTAATTCTTCCCTTTGCCAACAATTTCTGTCCGTGCCCGGTCCGGAAGATCGTAAAGCGAATAAAGAAGACGCATTTGCGGCTGCCCCCCGTTCAGAGGGTCGCGAGGAAATTTCCCCCCGGTGTCCTTGAATCCGAAAGGAATCTCCACATGCCAGTTCTTCCCAAGCTGGTTGACTGGAATGCTGAATAGAACCTCTTTTCCAGGTTGGACGGTCATCTCGGAGCCAACTTCAAACCAATAATCGGTAGGCATTTCCTCAGGCTCATTACCGGTCTGGGCCTTTTTATCCGGATTGGGTTGATTGGGCGGAGAATGAGAGCCGGGCGATGCCAAATCCACTGACGTAGTTTCGATATCGGAGGTGCCGGCGGTGATTTCGAATCGCATAGGCTTATCTTTGACGACGAGATCCATAACGCCAACCTCCTCCGAACGACTCCCATCAGGTGTCGCATAGGTGCGCAAGGATATAGGCAGGACGCAGTTGTTCACGAATTGAAGCCAGATGCGCCTTTCCGGCTCTGCGTCCCACCGCTTTGATCCCTTGCCGATATGATCGAACCTCAAATATACGAACGCGCGATTCACATCGATCACGAAGCTGGCAGGGGCTGTTGCTGTTTGTGAACCGGTTGGAATTACAATTCCGCAGGCAAGAACTGCGAACGTCAATAAACGGATGGAACGAACCTTCGGCATGGATTCTTTCCCCTTCGATTTACTGCGGAGCTAAAGTGCAATTTGGAAACATCGTAGCTCAAGGGCCTATTCAGCGGACATTGGACCTTTCGGACGATACCCGCGAGCCAATCTGACTTCAGTGATTACCTAAGTAAGCGATTAGGTAATTAATAGAGTGGGCGGCTGCTAAAATCTCTTGGAGTCCCGCAGAATCACCCGACAAGAGAGAGTTGCCTGTGTCCGCTGCCCAAGCCGTACCGCCAGTGAAGCCCAATCAGCTCACATTCCAGGACCTGCTGTTCCGCCTGCAGCGCTTCTGGGCTGAGCGCGGATGCGTTCTGCAGCAGCCCTACGACGTTGAAGTTGGTGCGGGAACCATGACGCCCGAGACTTTTCTGCGCGTTTTGGGGCCGAAGCCCTACCGGGTGGGCTACGCGCAGCCCTCGCGCCGGCCTGCCGACGGCCGCTATGGCGAGAATCCCAACCGGCTCTTCAAGCACACGCAGTTTCAGCTCATCCTCAAGCCGCCGCCGGTCAACGTGCAGGAACTGTATCTGGAGTCGCTCGAAGCGCTGGGCATCGACCTCAAGAAGCATGACCTGAAGTTTGAAGAGGACAACTGGGAGTGGCCTGCGGGCGGCGCCTGGGGCGTGGGCTGGCAGGTAATGCTCGACGGGCTTGAGATTACGCAGTTCACCTACTTCCAGCAGTGCGGTGGAATGGATCTCGACCCCATCTGCGCTGAACTCACCTATGGCATGGAGCGCATCGCTGCCTTCCTGCAGGATGTGGACTCGATTTACGACATCGTTTGGGCGCGCGACCCGGAGACAGGTGCTCCAGTGACCTACGGCGACGTGCGTCTCGAAGAAGAGCTGCAGTTCAGCGTGTACAACTTTGAGTATGCCGATGTGCCGAGGCTGTGGGAGCACTTCTCGAGCTACGAAGCCGAAGCGCAGAAGCTTCTGGAGCAGGCGGGCGCTTTGTTCGCTGACGAAAGCGCTACTGCAAAGGCAAAGAAAAGATTTCCGCTGCTGGCGACTTATGAACTGGCGCTGAAGTGCTCAAACCTGTTTAACCTGCTGGATGCGCGGGGCGCTATCAGCGTAACCGAGCGCGTAGGCGTAATTGGCCGCATCCGCAACCTGGCGGTCGGCGTGGCCAAGGCGTATGCGTTACAGCAGCTCGCATAGACGTTAGCTATTAGCTTTTAGCCATTGAATTGCTTATTTTGATGGAAATCGCGCACGCAAGAAGTAGCTAACAGCTAATAGCCAAAAGCTAATAGCTCGTCGGAAAGAGATTATGTCAGACTTTCTACTCGAACTCGGTCTTGAAGAGATTCCGGCCCGCATGATTGCCGGAGCCGAGGCCGAACTGGGCAAGCGCGTGCGCGAGCTGCTGACCCGCGAACGGTTGCTCACTGAAACCGCAAAGTTCACCACCTACTCCACGCCGCGGCGGCTGGCCGTGCTGGCCGAGGGCGTGCTGGCAAAACAAGCCGATACCGAAGAGAAGCTCACTGGCCCGTCATGGAAAATTGCGTTTGCCAATGACACTCCGACTCCGGTGGCCGAGGCCTTTGCGAAGAAGGCGGGCGTAACCGTGGCCGAGCTAGAGAAGGTGACCACGCCAAAAGGCGAGTATGTGGGTGCGACCGTAAAACGCGCGGGGCGAACTGCCGAAGAGATTATTGTTTCCGAATTACCCAAAGAGGTTCTTGCCATTTACTGGGCCAAGAACATGTACTGGCGGGCGGGCAAGCCGGAGCGCTTTGTAAGGCCGGTGCGCTGGGTGGTGGCGCTGCTGGATTCAAACGTGGTGCCGCTCGAAATAGCCGGCATCAAGGCGGGGAATGAGAGCCGCGGGCATCGCATCCTCCACGGCGAAGCGCCTGTCAGGATCGGCGAGGCCGGTGCATACACTGAGAGACTTCGCAACGCGCATGTCGTCGCTGATGTGGCCGAGCGCCGCCACAAGCTGCGCCAGGCCCTCGATAAGGCGACGCGCGCGGTGGCCGGTGCGCGTTGGCGCGAGGATGAGCCGCTGGTCGAGACCGTCACTCACCTCACCGAGTGGCCCACGGCGATCCTGGGCGACTTTGAGGTTGAATACCTGGGCTTGCCTGAAGAGGTCCTGGTGACCGTGATGCGCGACCACCAGAAGTATTTTGCTGTGGAAAGTGCCGACGGCAAACTGGCGCCCCATTTTCTGGCAGTCCTGAACACCCAGACCGACGAAGAAGGCGCGGCGATTATCCGGCATGGCAATGCGCGCGTGCTGCGTGCGCGGTTCAAAGATGCACAGTTCTTCTGGGATGTGGACCAGAAGAAGCCGCTCGCCGACCGCATGGAGAGCCTGAAGAGCGTCACCTTCCAGAAGCAGTTGGGCAGCTACTACTGGAAGACCGAGCAGAACCTTGCAGTGGCAAGTGCGCTGACTGCGGCGGTCGAAAGTGCGGGACTATCGTTCGATAAGGCGGCGCTGTTCAAGGCCGTCGAACTGGCCAAGACCGACCTGACCACCGAGCTGGTGAAAGAGTTTACTGAGCTGCAGGGCATCATCGGCGGCCTGTATGCGCGGGCGCAGGGATTGGGAGACACCGTGGCGCAGGCGATCTATGACCAGTACACGCCGGCGTCGATTGAACATCGCATTCCGAAGACCATCGAGGGGCAGCTTCTAGGCATTGCCGACCGCATCCAGACGATTGTGGCGATGTTCTCGATCGGCATGGCGCCCACGGGGTCGAAAGACCCGTTTGCGCTGCGGCGCGCAGCGAACGCGATCGTGAAGATTCTGGCGGAATCGGCGTTGCCGTTCACGATCGGCGATTTGCTGGATTGCGCGGACGCATCTCAAAAACAAAGAAAAGACATCGAGCTGTTCTTTTCTGAGCGGACGGAGTTTTATCTCAAAGACATTCGGGGATTTGCGTACGATGTCGTGAACGCAGTGAAGAGCGGCGGCATGTACAACGTGCGCGATGGAATTGCCTGGGCTGAGGCGCTGAACGAAGCGCGCAATTCTGCAGATTTCATTTCAGTGTCGGCTGCCTTCAAGCGCATGAAGAACATTCTTCGACAGGCGCATACGATGGGCGTTCGGATTGATGCCGCCCCCAACTTCACCGAGCAACTGGTTGAAGAAGAAGGCGTGCGTCTCCACGAGATAACCAGGCTGGTTTTCGCTGAAGCCAAGCGGCTCATTGAACAAAAGAAACTTAAAGAAGCCCTCCGGATCATTGGAACTCTGCGCCCGTGGATTGACGCCTTCTTCGATAAGCCGGTTGTAGTCATGCACGAGGATCCGGCTTTGCGCGGCGCCAGGCTTGCGTTGGTCGACGAAGTCTGCTCTGCGTTTGCGGGCATTGCCGACTTCAGCGAGATTGTGGCGGGGTAAGAACAGCTCTCACCTTTTAGCTGTCAGCTTTCAGCTTGTTGGTGCTGTACCTTGCGCCGGTTTCCAGGCTGGCTCTAGCGCGGATTTGGCAAGAGGCTGCATGAGTTTATCAATTGATGAAGATCTGAATCGCTGGTATGTCGCCCTTCAGGATTCCGATAAGATCGTGTTCCTCGCAGCTGTTTCCCACCAGTTGACAGTCCATGGGCGCTCCTTTGGGATTGACCTTTCAGGGGAACAACAGGTCAGAGCACTTCTTGGCCTGAACGAGATTCAGCATCAGATAAGCAGCCACATCGGCAGCATCGCGTCGAAACGAGCCAAGTACCCGGAAGACTTGATACTGCAGATACTCGCTGAGAAAGCCTCCGCATATGGGATTGCGGCTCATCTGCACCGTTCGCTCGAACGCGCGCAGGGCAAAAGCCGTTAAACAGATCGAAGCGGTCCAGCCTTTTCTAAATCAAATCGGCTGTCTTTCCCTAGCAATATCGCCGAGGCCTGGCTTTTGTAGGTGATTAACTCGAGAGCCCCCGAAACGTCTAAAATTGAAGACGATGGCCGATACGCTTTATTTGAGCCTGTGGTACCCCAACCTGCGCCTTGAGGCGCTTGCCGACAAGCTGGCGCTGGTGCTGGGCGCGTTTGCCGCGCATGGCGGCGAGCCGCGCGTGTACTCGTCCACGGTGTGGCCCGTCGACTGGACCGAGGCGCCGGTCTTCCAGCGTATCTATGGTCACGGCGAGCGCGGCGCAGATGTGAAATTCGCCGTTGAAGAGGCGCTGGAGATTCTGCACGAAGATTACGCCTACGAGTTCCAGATCGGGTGGAGTCTGTGGGAGCTGGAAGCGGGAGGCGCGGGTCTGGAGACCCGCACGACAACCGGTCTGGAGACCGGCGCTACGAGTCGCTGGGTGCGCGAGCCGCGGCTGGTGCGGGTTACCGGCTATGGGCCGCTCTTTGATGAGGGCGCTTACGAGCAGGATGGGCACATCCGCATCGAGTTCGGATCGGACGCGCCATTTCTTGAAGAGGACGCGGATCTCGATGTGGTGGGCGCGCGCCATGTGGAAGAGAATGTGCGCCAGCTTGTGGAGTTGACAGCGGCGGTTGAAAGGGTCAGCGGAGCCACGGCGCGCCTGTTGTGGAGCGAGCTGGGCGAAAGCCTGGCACAGCGGCTCGCGGCGCGGTTGGGAATGAGGAATTAGTGGCGCCATCGGCGATTTGGATCGGGCTGAGATTCCCCACCCTAGCGACAAAAACAAGAACGCCGCGAGGGTGGGGCACCCGTTGGGGGAATGAGGAATTAGTTTGCGATTGACGATCGAACGGATGCGGACGCTGGTGATTGCAGCGGGCGTACTGCTGGTCGCCACGCTAGGCGTCTTTCTGACGATTGGCAAATTCAGAAACCCCTTCAAGCTCCGCGACCTGCCGCAAAGGCTCGGGCTGAACATCCAGCAGGAAGGCACAGGCTACACCTACTCGCATACGCTTGGCGCACACGCGCGGTGGAAGCTTCATGCGTCAAAGGAAGTGCAGTTCAAAAACAATCGTGTAGTGCTGCATGGCGTCGAGATTGAGCTCTATAGCGACGACGGCAAGCACGTGGACCGCATTACCGGCGACGAGTTTGACTACGACAAAACAGCGGGAACGGCGACGGCAGCAGGGCCGGTTGAAATTACGCTGGAGCGCCCCGGCCCCGAGCAGTCGGCCGAGGCGCAGCAGGCCGCGCCGAAGGACAAGAAGCTTGCCAAAGATCTGGCGCCCGTGACTGAGGCGCACGCCGGTCCCAACGACGTGATCCATGTAAAGACCAGCGGCCTGACCTTCAACCAGCAGACCGGCGTTGCCACAACGGCCCAGCGCGTGGATTTTGCGACCGACCAGGCCAGCGGCAACTCGATGGGCGCAACCTACGACTCACAGCAGGGTTTCCTGGTGCTTGACCGCAGTGTGGAGGTAACGGGGGAACGAAACGGCGACCCGGTGACGATTCACGCGGCGCACCTGGAATTCACGCGGGATACCCATATCTGCCAACTGCAATCGGCCACCGCGGAGTATCGCGGCGGCCAGGCTTCGGCGAACGAGGCGCGGGTGCATTTTCGCGAAGATGGAACGGCCGAACATCTTGATGCGCTGGGCGAGTTTAATGCGACTACGGCTACCGGTGGGCATATACGGGCGCCCAGGGCAGCCATGGATCTGGACGAGAAGAACCAGCCCCGGCATGGTCGCCTCGAGGGCGGCGTGGTGATGGATTCAGTCAAAGGCGCGCGCACGGTGCATGGAACCTCGCCGACAGCGGAGCTCGAGTTTACCCGTCAGGGGGAACTGCGCCACGCGCATCTTGAGCGTGGCGTGACGATGCAGAGTGACGGAACCGGCGATCAGATGGTGAATGGAAGGCAAGTGCAATCGCGCAAGCGCCGCACCTGGCGCTCGCCTGTGGCAGATATCGATTTTCGCGATGCGGGTAATGGGCAGGTTGAGCCGGCCACGATTCACGGTTTTGGCGGCGTGACCATTGACAGTTCGACCCAACGTGGCGACGCCGCGCCCTTGCCGTCAAAGCTGGTCGCAGACCAGGTGAGCGGCGAGTTTGGCGCCAATTCGGCTTTGCAGTCGATCACCGGTGTGGGCCACGCCAGCGTGGAACAGACGTCTGCCAACGGCGCATGGCAAATGGCCAGCGGCGACCAGCTGGAAGCGCAGGTTGAGGAAGACAGGGCGCAAGGGAGCAAGGGAGCGAGGGAGCAAGGGGACAAGGGAACGGGAGAACAGGGGGACAAGGGAGCGGCGGGCGGCGATCAGCTTGACGTGCAATCGGCCATACTCGACGGCCACGTGGTTTTGATCCAGAGGCCGGCTGCCAAGCCTGGCGCGCAACCCCAGCCGGAACTGCGTGCGACTTCAGGCCACGCGACGTACGAGGGCGATGGGCAGTGGCTGCATCTCACCGCGAGCCCGCGCGTGGTGGATGGGAGTATGGAGCTGACGGCTGGCAAGATCGATGTTACCCAGGCAACCGGCGACGCGATTGCTCAAGGCAATGTGAAGGCGACATGGACAAATACCAGGAGCGCCGGAAATCAGGGCGCGCCAAACACGGTCGCGCTGGGCGGTCAGCAACCCGCGCACGTGATTGCGGATGAGGCGCATTTGCACCAGCCCATGGGCGTGGTTAAGTTCGAAGGTAACGCGCGGCTGTGGCAGGATGCGAACTCGGTTGAGGGTCCGGTGATTGTGCTTGATCGCGCCAGGCGGACGCTGACGGCGCAGAGTGCGGGCGCAGCGGCTCCGGTGAAAGTGGTTTTGCTGAGCGCTGGCAACGCCAGTCCAGGCAAAGCACAGGGCGGCGGCGAGCGCAATGGGAAATCAAGCCCTCCGACCGTGATTCGCGTGCGCGGCGGCGACCTCGTCTATTCGGATATCGACCGCAAAGCAGTGATGCGTGCTGGAGACTTG
>Ga0182016_10005306_pt1 | contig 13928 bp, 15 predicted proteins | sample 712S2MmetaG_FD_120491 | JGI IMG/M metagenome (GOLD analysis project Ga0182016, IMG submission 120491) | Permafrost microbial communities from Stordalen Mire, Sweden - 712S2M metaG | ecosystem: Environmental > Terrestrial > Soil > Wetlands > Permafrost | place: Sweden: Stordalen | collected...
AACTTCCGTCGCTCCATGACACACCTCCGGTTCCATCAAAACACCTAACTCGGTGTCTGTGAAACCGGGTGCAGGCCATACACCTAATTCGCGGCACAAGGCTTGTTTCGCGCCGATCACTTCCTGCGCCTGCACTTTCCGCAATTGTCGTTTGCCGTCGAGTTCAAAATCCACGAACCACATCGGATAGTAGTGCTGCTCGGTCTCATGCGCGTACGAAATCTGCCTGACAAATAGGTCCATTGCTTCGACCCTCCGCTCATCTAGATTTATGAGTGGGCACGGGAAAGACAATATCGTCACCTCCAGTTAATCCGCCTATTGCTTGAAGGTAACATAAGTAATACCTTATGGACGAGATCGAAATCAGGTGGTTTGTCGACCGAAGCGGCCGGGTACCTTTCCAGATTTGGTTTGCCTCGCTCGACACGCAGGTTCAGGCGAGGCTCACCATTGCGCTCACCCGACTGGCTCGGGGTAATCGGTCGCAGGTGAAAAGGCTCGGAGAGGGCGTCTCCGAACTAAAGCTCGATTTCGGGCCGGGGTATCGAATTTACTTCGGTCAGGAAGGCCCAACTCTCGTCATCCTGCTGGCTGGCGGCACCAAAAAGCGCCAGAGCGACGACATCGCTGCGGCCAAGGCGCGCTGGGCCGAATACAAAGAGCGTAAAGCACTCGGTCGTGGATGAGGCAGAGATGGTTTTGACCCGCAGTTTCAAGGATTACATCAAAACGAAAATCCAATCCGATCCGGAATTCCGGCAGGCTCTGTTCCAGGAAGCAGTGCAGACGTTAATTTCCGGAGATGCTGCTACGGCGCGTGCCGTATTGCGCGACTACATCAACGCGACCATCGGCTTCGAGGCCTTGGCGAAAGCCACCGGAACGCCAGCGAAGAGTCTGATGCGCATGTTCGGGCCGAACGGCAATCCGACCGCGGCCAATCTGTCCGGCGTTCTCAAAGCGCTGCAAAAGAAGACCGGGGTTCGTCTCGAGGTGCGGGTTACAGCGTCCGCCGCCTGATTGTCTCCCTGTTGGAGACAACACTTGACATTTGTCCTCTTTTTAGTTACAAGACGACGAATCAAATCTTGCCCTAAAGGGACGCCGTCCGGGTGATGCCGGGCGGCAGGGGCGAGTGCGGTTCCCGCGGGCGGGGGCTAGTCACCTCCGCTCCCGGGCGGTTCCGGGGATACGCCCGGCCGGCATCATGACCGGTCTGCGACTAAGTCGCTGGACTGGGACAGGCGGGGGCGGATAACGCCCGTTCCTTAACCGCGTCCCAGGAAGAGCGTCTGGAACTGAGCGGCGGCGTTGGCTCGCTGCCGTAAGTGCCGCGGTGGAACGCCGGCAGGCGAGCGCGCCCGTAAGCGGAGGGCGGCGCAAGCCGCTACCTCCGTGGCGCGACCCGCGCGCCGCTTGCGTGCGGGACAGTAAACTCTGCGTCTGCCGGCGTTCCGCCTCCCTTATTTTTCTTCGTGGCTTCGTAGCCTGGATGGAACGAAGTGAAATCCGGGATGGGCGTGCAAGCGTCTCAATCGCCCTCGGATTGCGCTCCGCTCCATCCGGGCTGCGGTCCGTTGCTGTTTGAAATGTTGAATTGGCAAAACTCGCGCGCACGAGCGCTGTGAGAACGCCCGTGCTTGCTCACTCCTCGAACGGCAGCCCGACATATTGCTCCGCGAGCGACGCCTGCGCGTGCTCGGAGCTTTGCAAATAGTCGAACTGATTGCGCCGCATCTCTTCGTCGAACGGTGTCTCGCCGGGAAAGCGATGCAGCAGCACGGTCAGCCACCACGATACCCGCGCCGAGCTCCACACCCGGCGCAGCGCCATGTCGGAATAATTGTCGAGATAATGCGTCCTGCCCCTGGGAGACTTGCCGCCGCGATAGAATTCGCTCAGCGCGCGCGACAGATAATACACGTCGGACACCGCGAGATTGAGCCCCTTGGCGCCGGTCGGCGGCACGATATGGGCGGCGTCGCCGGCGAGGAACAGTTTTCCGTAGCGCATCGGCGCGGCGACAAAGCTGCGCAGCGGCGCGATCGATTTTTCGATCGACGGCCCGGTGACGATTTCTGCCGCCATGTCGGGCGGACAACGCGCCTTGAATTCCTCCCAGAACCGCTCATCCGGCCAGTCTCTCAGATCGGCGTCGAGATCGCATTGGATGTAATAGCGGCTCAGCATCGGATTGCGCATCGAGGCGAGCGCGAAGCCGCGGCTACTTTGGCAATAACAAAGATCGGGATAAGGCGGCGTTTCCGACATGATGCCGAGCCAGCCGAACGGATAGCTCTTCGCATAGGTCTTCAGCACATCGGCCGGGATCGAGGGCCGGCTGACGCCGTGATAGCCGTCGCAGCCGGCGATGAAGTCGCAATCGATGCGCTGCGGTCCGTTCTTCACGTAAGTGACGTAAGGGCGCTCGGACGTGACATCATGCAGGCGGACGTCAGCCGCCTCGTCGACGATCGTGCCGCCGACGGCGTCGCGCGCGGCGTAAAGGTCTTCGGTAATCGCGGTCTGGCCATAGGCCATCATCCGCTTGCCGGTATATTTCTGGGTGTCGATGAAAAACCGCGGCCGGCCCTCCCAGGCGATGGCGGAGCCGTCATGCGGATGGCCCTCACGGTCCATGCGGGCGCCGAGGCCTACCTCGCGCAACAGCGCGACAGTGCCGGCTTCCAGCACGCCGGCCCGGATCCGCTCCAGCACATAGGCACGGCTCTGGCGTTCCAAAACCACGCTGTCGATGCCGGCCCGATGCAGCATATGCGACAGCAACAGCCCCGCCGGGCCGCCGCCAACGATCGCCACCTGCGTGCGCGTGGTCGTGGTCATCGGCCCTGTCACTATCGCTTTAAGGGGAGGGGCTCAATCAGGGCCGCGAAAGCCCCTCGGCAGGCCCGCTTCGGTCCAATCGCCGCAGCACCGGCAGGCTTGAACGGCGCGCGGTATGTCGCGATATGAGCGTCGGGCGATCGCCTGGCATTTATCGTCATGCCCGGCCTTGTGCCGGGCATCCACGTCTTATTTGGGCGGTGTGAAAACAAGACGTGGATGGCCGGGACGGGCCCGGCCATGACGGACGGAGAAAGACTGCATGTTCGATTCATTCAAAAGCTTCATTGCCGATTTCGTCGACGGCGGAAAACACCCGAGCCAATTTGGCGAAGACGATTATCGCCTGGCTGCTGCGGCGCTGCTGGTTCATGCCGCCGCCATCGATGGCGAGATGACGGCGGACGAGCGCCAAAAACTCCACGGCGTGCTCAAGCAACGCTTCGAGCTCGACGATGCGGCGACCGACGAACTGATCGAAAAGGCGACCGCCGCCGAACACGAATCGGTCGATCTTTTTCATTTCACGCATTTGCTCAATCGCGCACTCGATGAGGGAGGCCGCGCCCGCGTCATCGAGATGATGTGGCAGATCGTCTATGCGGACGGTCAGCGCGACGAGCTGGAAGATAATCTGTTGTGGCGCGCCGCCGACCTCCTTGGCGTTTCGCCGCAGGAGCGCATCGCGTTGCGGCAGCGGATCGGCGGCGCCACGTGACGCCCGTCACGCTCATCACCGGCGCTTCGGCCGGCATCGGCGCCGAGCTGGCGCGGATTTTCGCCGCACACGGTCACGAGCTGGTGCTGGTGGCTCGTCGCGAGGACAGGCTCAATGCGCTCGCCGACGAGATCGCGGCGAAGGGCCGGCCGCGGCCGGTGGTGCTGGTGGCGGATCTCGAGCGCCGCGACGCGGTGGCGTCGATCGCCGCCGAACTGGCGGCGCGCGGGCTCGAGCCGGCGAACCTGGTCAATAATGCAGGCTTCGGGCTGAGCGGCGGCGCCGCCTCGCTCAGCCTCAGCGAGCAGCTCGGCATGATCGATCTGAATGTACGGGCGCTGACCGAACTCTCGCTCACCTTCATCGACAGCCTCGCGCGGCATCGCGGCGGCATTCTCAACCTCGCCTCGGTGGCGGCCTTTCTGCCGGGGCCCGGCATGGCGGTCTATTACGCCAGCAAGGCCTTTGTGCTGTCGTTCAGCGAGGCCCTGCATCACGAATTGGCCGGCCGCGGCATCAGGGTGACGGCGCTGTGCCCCGGGCCGGTGCCGACCGAGTTCCAGGCCCGCTCCGGCATGCAGCTCAACGCGGCGGCTCGCATCCTCGAGCTTCCGGCCGAGCGCGTGGCGCAGATGGGCTATGACGCCTTCCTGCGCGGGGACCGCGTCGTCATTGCCGGCATCGGCAATAGAATCGCCGTGTTTCTGATGCGTTTCGTCCCCAATGCGCTGCTGTTATGGGCGGTCGACCAGCGCACCCAAGGGGGGCGCGGCATCTGATCGATTGGCGCGCGGTTTGCATTGGAGGATGGGCGGATTACGAGTTTTGAGGAACGCGCGCGAATCGCCGGCGATACCCAAGAGCCAATGCAACAGCCGATACTGATCGTTCTGCACCAGGAGAATTCGACGCCCGGCCGCATCGGCAATGCCCTTTTGGACTTGGGCTTTGCGCTCGATATCAGGCGGCCTCGCTTCGGCGACGAACTGCCGCCGACCATGGCGGCGCACACCGGCGCCATCATCTTCGGCGGCCCGATGAGCGCCAACGATGACGACGATTATATCCGCCGCGAAATCGATTGGATCGGCGTGCCGCTGAAGGAAGACAAGCCGTTTCTCGGCGTCTGCCTCGGGGCGCAGATGCTGGCGCGGCATCTCGGCGGCAAGGTGTTCAAGCATCCGCACGGCCATGCCGAGATCGGCTATTATCCGGTCCGGCCGACGACGGCCGGACTAGCCGTGGTCGAGGCCTGGCCGGAATGCGTCTATCAATGGCACCGCGAAGGTTTCGATCTGCCGGCCGGCGCCGAGCTTCTCGCCGAGGGCGACACTTTTGAGGTGCAGGCGATCCGCACCGGCCGCGCCTTTGCGCTGCAATTTCATCCCGACGTCACCCACGCCATGATGCACCGCTGGACCACACAGGGTCACGAGCGCATGGCGCTGCCGGGCGCGAAACCCCGTCACGAACATTTCGCCGACCGCGCCGTCTACGACTATTCGGCGCGGGCGTGGCTATCTGTGTTTCTGGAACGCTGGATCGGGCAGTGAGATTTTCCGGCGCTACTGTCCGGCGAGTTGCTGCGCGAAATAGGCGACCGTCTTGGTATAGACCTGCGACGCGTTCCACTGCAGCAGCACCTGGAAATTGGCGCTGCCTTCGTCCCACGGCTTGCCACGTTGCCAGCCATAGCCTTTCAGATAATTGGCCGTCGAGGCGAGGACGTCCGGCACGCTGCGAATGAGATCACGGCGGCCGTTGCCGTCGTAATCGACGGCGTATTTCAGATAGGACGACGGCAGAAACTGGGTCTGGCCGATCTCGCCCGCCCAGGCGCCGCGCATGTCGGCCGGCGCCATGTCGCCGCGATCGACGATCTGCAGCGCCGCGATCAACTCGCCGCGGAATTTGTCGGGCCGGCGGCAATCATAGGCCAGGCTCGCCAGCGAACGGATGGTGGGGAATTTTCCCGAATTGGCGCCGAAATCGGTTTCCAATCCCCAAATGGCGACGATCACCGGTCCGGGCACGCCAAATTGCTGCTCGATGCGGCTGATCATCGAGGCGTATTGCAACAGGAGCAGCTTGGCACGCGCCAGTCGCGGCGGCACCATGCGGCCGGAGAATTGCTCAAAACTCTGCCGAAACACGCCCTGCGCATGGTCGCGGGCGATGATGGTGGGATCGTAAGAGACGCCGGCGAGCGCCGACTGGATCGTACGCTGGGAAACGCCTTGCGCCGCGGCGTCCTGCCGGACGCCCTGGAGCCAAGCGCCGAAATCGCCGCCGCAAGGCGCGTTGGCCGCCTGGGCGTGTGGCGCGATCGCAACCAGCGTCAGACCGAGCCAAATTGCCTTAAAGCCGAGTTTTAGCATGCTCATCCTTCTTTGCCGCCCCGGCCCGATCGATGCGTGAGGTCCATGCGGTCATGATGCAGCAGAGCGCCGGACGCTGCCAGGGCCCTCTTTCATCGCCGTGCTGGTTTATCTCGCCGGTTCATAGCTGTCAGCCTGCAACAGCTCGCGGAAAATCTTGGTCGAAATCAGGACGATGGCGATGATGCAGCCGCCGCCGATCAGCACCGAGGGTATGGTGCCGAACAGCGAAGCTGCGGCGCCGGCGCGGAAATCGCCGAGCTGATTCGACGTGATAGTGACCATCGAATTCACCGCATAGACGCGGCCGCGCATTTCATCGGGGGTGCGGATCTGCACCATGGTCATGCGAATCACGACGCTGATCGAGTCGGAGGCGCCCATAACAACCAGCGCCGCCAAGGCGACGACGAAATTCGGCGACAGCGCCAACACGATGGTGCCGGCGCCGAAGATCGCGACCGCGGCGAACATCACGTGGCCGAGCCGGGCCGAAATCTGCCATCGCGTCATTGCTAGCGCGGTCACGATGGCGCCGGCGGCGGGCGCCGCGCGCAACAGGCCAAAACCGAGCGGGCCGGTTGCAAAGATGTCGTGGGCGAAGATCGGCAATACCGCCGTGGCGTTGCCCAACAAGACGGCAAAAAGGTCGAGCAGCACAGCGCCGAGCAGGATCTTATGACCGGCAATGAAGCTTAAGCCGCTGAACAGCGTTTTCAGGTCGACCGGCGCGCGCGGCTTGATGGTCCGCTCCACGGCGATGCTGAGCATCACGAGACCAGCGGACAGCCAGATCGCAGCACAGACGCTGAAGATCAGTGTCGGACTGAGTGCGACCAGAATACCGCCGAGCGCCGGCCCGGCGACGATCGCGGCCTGCGATGCCGAGGTCGAGCCGGCGACGGCGCGTGGCAGCATCTCGGCCGGCACGATATTAGGCAATACCGCTTGCACGCTGGGCTGCTCGAAGGCGCGGCCGGTGCCGACTACAAATGCCATGGCGAGGAGAAGATCTGGCGAGAGCCGACCCAGCACACTCGCAATGGCGAGCACGCCGACCGCAACTGCTTCGATCACTTCGCCGATGAAGGTCACAAGACGCCGGTCGTACCGGTCGGCGACGTGGCCGGTGAGGAGGAAAAAAGCGGCCACGGGAATGAATTGAACAAGCCCGATGAGCCCGAGCCGGAACGGGCTACCGGTCAGCGCATACATCTGCCAGCCGACCGCGACCACCTGCATCTGCAGCGCGACCGTCGCGGCCACCCGCACATAAAGGAAGCGGACAAAAGCCGGGTGGCGCAGGAGAGGCAGGGTCGGAGTGGAATGAGGGTTCATCGCGCCCAAGAAAAAAATGAAAAGCCGGCCTTCGCTGTTCCAGCTACGGCGGGCAACCTTCGCGGAATTAGGCTGGCGTGCCAACCGAAGCGGCCATGGCCGCGAAGGTTGGTGGAGCCGAGGGGAGTTGAACCCCTGACCTCCTCATTGCGAACGAGGCGCTCTCCCAACTGAGCTACGGCCCCGCCACGGCGCAAATAAAGTTACGCCGGAAAAGTTACGCCGGAAACCCGGGCGCAACCGGGCCGCATCGGCGCCGGTTTTGGCGAGTGGGCGCCATTTAGGACCGCCGTTTCAGGCTGTCAAGGATGAGGTGTCGCCAGCCCGAAATTGTTGGTCGCCCTGCTGGTAGGCAGTTTACCCAGTGCGCCTTGGGCCCCTGCGGCGGCGCATGCCAGCTTCGGCTTGTTCCGAGGCGGTAACACCGGTAAACCTGCGCTCGCTGGCGGTCCATCTGAGACACAAGAATGATAGAGCTTCTCGGGTTTATTTCCTACGTGCTGACGCTTTACGTCTACGTCGTCATTGCCATGGCGATATTGAGTTGGCTGATCGCGTTCAATGTCGTGAATACGCGAAACCCGGTCGTACACATGATTGCCGATATCCTTTACCGCCTCACGGAGCCGGTGCTCCGACCTATTCGGAACTTCCTGCCTAATCTTGGCGGCATCGACATTTCGCCCATCATACTTTTCCTAATCATCCTCTTCATTCAGTCAGTCATCATACCAAATATAGCGAAACTCTTCATTTAGTGGGTCACGCCACAATCCGCGGGACAGGTCCATGGCAGTCCGGATCCTCGACGTGCGCGTCACCCCGCGCAGCGCCCGCGATGCGATCGAGGGCGCCAAACTCCGCCCCGACGGGCGGACGGTGCTCAAGGTCCGGGTCCGTGCGGCACCGGTCGAGGGCGAGGCCAATGAGGCGCTGCGGCGGCTCGTCGCCAAGGAACTCGGCATTGCTCCCCGCCAAGTCGACGTAGCGGCGGGCGCCGCGGCGCGCGTGAAGCGGCTGCGAATTACCGGCGAAGCGCGCGCGCTCGACGTTATGCTGGAACGGCTGATGAAAGGAAGCGCATGAGTGCGAAGGTGATCGACGGCAAGGCGATCGCCGCCGATTTGCGCACTGCGGTCAAGGCCGAGACGCACCGGCTGACCTCCGCGCATGGTCTCGTGCCGGGACTGGCGGTCGTCCTCGTCGGCGACAATGCGGCGAGCAAAACTTATGTCGCCAGCAAAACGCGCGCCGTGGTCGAGGTCGGCATGCGGCCGTTCGATTATCATTGGCCGGCGAACACGACCGAAGCCGAACTGATCGGCCTAGTGCAAAAACTCAATGACGATCCTGCGGTGCAAGGCATTCTGGTGCAAATGCCGTTGCCGCCGCAAATCAATGCGGCCCGCGTCACCGCCGCCATTGATCCCGATAAAGACGTCGACGGTTTCCATCCGCTCAATGCCGGCCGGTTGATCACGGGGCTGCCGGCGCTGGTGCCATGCACGCCGATCGCCTGCATCAAGTTGATCAAGACAATCCATCCGTCACTGCTCGGCTTGGATGCGCTGATGGTCGGCCGCTCGCACATTGTCGGTCATCCGCTGTCGCAAATGCTGCTCGGTGAAAACGCCACCGTCACGGTGGCGCATACGCATACAAGGCATCTGCCGGAGCTGTGTCGGAACGCCGAGATTTTATGCGTGGCGATCGGCTCAGCCGAATTCATTCGCGGTGATTGGATCAGACCCGGCGCGACCGTGATCGATGTCGGCATCAACCGCGTGACCGACGGCGGCAAATCCCGCATCGTCGGCGATGTGAATTATGCGGAGGCCGTCGAGGTCGCAGGCGCCATCACGCCGGTACCCGGCGGTGTCGGGCCGATGACCATTGTCTGCCTCTTGGTCAATACGCTACGGGCGGCCTGCATGCAGGCCGGACTGCCGCCGCCAGCGGTGTGATTGGCGGTACGACTTCTTGGCCGCTCAGCTCTGCCAGCCGTAGGCGACTTTATCGAGCACGCGGGTGCCGAACTTCTCGGAGCTGCGGGCCACCGCCTTGCCGCCGAGCGCGCGATAGAACTCCACCGCGTTTTCATTCTCGGACAGCGCCCACACGATCAGCGATTTCAGCGCGCTCTGCGCCAGATCGCGGCGTGCGGCGGTGAACAGGCGGCGGCCGAAGCCCAGTCCCTGGAATTCCGGCCGTAGATAAAGCTCGTAGATTTCGCCGTCATAATAGAGGCTGCGGGCGCGGTTGCGACCGTAATTGGCGTAGCCGGCGATCTTGTCGCCGAACTGCAAAAGCGCGATGCGGCTGCCTTTGCGGATGGCGCTTTCCCACCACGCCGGGCCGCGGCGGTTGATCAGACGTTCCAATTCAGCGCCGGGGATGATGCCCTGATAGGCCGTCCGCCAGGCTTCGTCATGGGCGTCCGCTACAGCGCCGGCATCGCAGGCGCGGGCCCGGCGGATTTCGATCAGAACTGTGCTCACGACATCAAGCCCATGCTGCGCATCTCATGACGCAATCAAAGCAAGCGGATCGGTCGTCTTCAAGGGTCTAGATTCACCTTCAGTTAACGATGCCGAGTATAGGCGGAATTGCGCAGCGCTGGCCACAATTGCGCACAGGAAAATGCAAGGCCCGGTCGCGATCTGCACGGGCTGTTGCAATAGCGTCACGGTTGCCGGAAATCTCCCTCCGGGCAGTGCGCGGCGCGCGGCACTTATGACAGGATGAGACTCTTCCGGTGCATCCGGAACGGCGCCCGTCGCGCCGTTCCGGCAGCGCTCATACGCGCTCGGCTTCTTTCCGCCGTTCGTCGCGTTTGCGATCGTTCGGATCGAGCAGCTTCTTGCGCAGCCGGATCGATTTCGGCGTCACTTCCACCAGCTCATCGTCCTCGATATAGGCGAGCGCCTTTTCCAGCGTCATGCGGATCGGCGGCGTCAATCTGATCGCCTCGTCCTTGGAGTGAGTGCGGATATTGGTGAGCTTCTTGCCCTTGAGCACATTGACTTCGAGGTCGTTGCCGCGCGTGTGCTCGCCGACGATCATGCCGCGATAAACCTTCCAGCCCGGCTCGATCATCATCGGACCGCGGTCTTCCAGGTTCCACATCGCAAAGGCAACGGCGTCGCCCTGATCGGTCGAGATCAAGACGCCGTTTCTGCGCCCGGCGATGTCGCCGCGATGCGGGCCGTAGGCATGGAACAGCCGGTTCATGACCGCGGTGCCGCGCGTGTCGGTGAGAAGCTCACCCTGATAGCCGATCAGTCCGCGCGTCGGCGCGTAGAAGATCAGCCGGACGCGGCCGCCGCCCGACGGGCGCATCTCGACCATCTCGGCTTTACGCTCGGAGAGCTTTTGCACCACGATGCCGGAGTGCTCTTCGTCGACGTCGATGACCACTTCCTCGATCGGCTCGAGCAATTCGCCCGCCGCGCCGTATTGAAACAGGACCTTGGGCCGCGATACCGCAAGCTCAAAACCTTCGCGCCGCATGGTTTCGATCAGGATGCCGAGCTGCAATTCGCCACGGCCGGCGACTTCCATCGAATCCTTCTCGGGAGATTCGGAGATCCGCAGCGTGACATTGCCCTCGCCCTCGCGCAGCAAGCGATCGCGGATGACCCGGCTTTGCACCTTGTCGCCCTCGGTGCCGGCGAGCGGCGAGTCGTTGATGTGGAACGTCATCGTCAGCGTCGGCGGATCGATCGGTTGCGCCGGCAGCGGCTGGGTGACTTCGGGGGCGCATAAGGTGTGCGAGACGAAGGCCTCCGGCAGGCCCGCAATGGCGATGATGTCGCCGGCAATACCCTCGTCGATCGGGGTGCGCTCTAACCCGCGGAAGGCGAGCACTTTGGTGACCCGGCCGTCCTCGACCAGTTCGCCATTGCGGTCGAGCACTTTCACGAGTTGGTTCGGCTTCACCGAGCCAGAAAAAATGCGGCCGGTGACGATGCGGCCGAGATAGGGATTGGCTTCGAGAATGGTGCCCAGCATGCGGAACGGGCCTTCCTCGACGGTCGGCGGTGCCACATGGCGGATGACCAGATCGAACAGCGGCGCCATGCCCTGGTCCTTGGGACCGTCGGCGGATGCCGCCATCCAACCCTGCTTGGCCGAGCCGTACAGGATCGGGAAATCGAGCTGCTCTTCGGTCGCATCCAGCGCCGCGAAAAGGTCGAACACCGCATTGGCGACTTCGGTTGGCCGGGCGTCGGAGCGATCGACCTTGTTGATGACGACGATGGGCTTTAATCCCATCTTCAGCGCCTTGGTGACCACGAATTTGGTCTGCGGCAGCGGCCCCTCGGCGGCGTCGACCAGGACCAGCGCCCCGTCAACCATATTCAGAATGCGTTCGACTTCGCCGCCGAAATCGGCGTGACCGGGGGTATCGACGATATTGATCCGGGTGTCCTTCCAGACCAGCGACGTCGCCTTGGCCAGAATGGTGATGCCGCGCTCGCGCTCGAGATCGTTCGAATCAAGCGCCCGCTCGGCCACTCGCTGATTGTCGCGAAACGAGCCGGATTGCTGCAGAAGCCGGTCGACGAGGGTGGTTTTGCCATGGTCGACGTGGGCGATAATGGCGATATTTCGCAAATTCATGGGTTCGATTTCATGGTTGATTTTTTGGGCTTGATTCTGTGGGCTTCCGGCGTCTAGGCCGTGAAACCGCTACGGGCCCCGAAGGGCCCGCCACTGCGGCCGGTATATAGTCGGTTTCGGCCGAGAAGCAACGCCTCAAAATAGGATGACGCCGCGGCCATGCCAGCCGCGGCGCCGCCGTAGCGTCGAGAGCACGTTCACCCGTGGTTCGGACCCGGCGTTATTCGAACTTACTCGGAGCTTTCTAGTCAGGGATCGGCCACTCAGCTCTGATAATTGATCAAGAGCGAAGTGCTCGCATTGTTGGTGGTTTGGCTATTGGAGCCATAGCTCGAGTTGGCGGCGGTCGAGTCCTTCAGCAATTTAAGAAAGTCCCTGAGCAATGTTTCCGCGTCCGAACTGGTTGGCGATCCACTGGTGCTGGTGCTGCTACTCGTGTCGCTGCTGCTGGTGTCGTTGTTCGACCCGCCGGCGCCGCCTTGAGATCCGCTCGGAGGCGGGCCGCCCGGGGGTGGGCCGCTGGCACCGCCCACTCCACCCTGGCCTCCCTGCGAAAACGCATTTGAGAAAACATTCTGCAATTCGGTGGCCTGATCGTTGGTCAGCTTGCCACTCTTCACTTCCGACGCGATCAAGCTGTCGATCTTCGACTTGATGTCGGACGGTGAGGACGGGGACTGCCCCGATGAGGCATCAGCCTGAAGCGCGCTGTTGATGTCATTGAGCGCCGAGCCCAGTGCGCTCTGGTCGGATGAGCCGATCGTGCCTGCCGACACTTCTGACGACAGCTCATTTTGAAGGGTCGTCAAAGGGGATTGGTACGGGGGCTGGTAGGTCGTCGACGAGATCGAAGTCATGGCGCGCTCCTGGCGGACGAAGTTGCTGTGTAAGACAAGACGATTGCGGTTAATGGGAGCTTGCTTAGTACCCCCGACTTTGTTTCCGTAGCTTTGAGAATCATCTTTGGAAATATTCGGAAACAAAATTCTGCGGACAACAAGCAACGCCGGACGCATTAGGCTCTTATGATTGCATCGCCGCACGTCCTCGTCGTGGAAGACGACCTCGAAATCAGCCGCCTTGTCAGCCGATATCTGCGCTCGAATGATTGCTACGTTTCGGTGAGCGGCGACGGCCGGAACATGGAGCGTCTGCTCGAAGACAGCAGGATAGATCTGATCGTGCTCGACCTCATGCTGCCGGGCGAGGACGGCTTGAGCATTTGCCGCCGGCTGCGAACGCATTCGCAGATTCCCGTCATCATGCTGACGGCCAAAGGCGAGGACGTCGATCGCATCTTAGGTCTCGAAATGGGCGCCGATGACTACCTCGCCAAACCGTTCAATCCCCGCGAACTGCTGGCGCGCATTCACGCCGTGCTGCGCCGTGCCCGATCGGCGGCAAGCCTGTCGGTCGCTCGCGCTCGCTCCTTGACGTTTCTCGGCTGGCGAATCGATTGCGCTCTACGGCAACTCCGGGACCCGCGCGACGTCCTCGTCGCCATGACCAGCGCGGAGTTCGACTTGCTTCAGGCCCTGTGCGAGCGCTCCGGGAGAGTTCTCTCTCGCGATCAATTGCTCGATCTCACGCACGGACGTGTTTCCGGCTCCCACGAGCGGAGCATCGACGTGTTGGTCAGTAGACTCCGCCGCAAGATCGAAGCCGACATACATAATCCCGAAATCATCAAGACTGTGCGGTCCGGGGGCTATCTGTTCGCCGCCCCCGTCAATGCTTCATGAGGCTGGCTGTCATGAAGATGGACTTCGGATCGTTCAAGCTAAGACGCATCAGCGGTCAAATCGCGATTATTGTGGTGTCGTCGCTCATAACGATCCATGTCGTGCTGACGGCGGCGTTTTTCATCGGCCGGTCCGAATATCCGCCGGATCGGTCGCCGGAACAGTTCGTCACCGTCGTTCGGCTAGTCGATGCAACATCCGTTGAAACGCGACCGCGGCTGATAACTGACGCTAACGCGGCGCTTCCCGGTCTCGATATGACTTTGACCTCTTCGGCGCCGG
>Ga0182016_10005310_pt1 | contig 13922 bp, 11 predicted proteins | sample 712S2MmetaG_FD_120491 | JGI IMG/M metagenome (GOLD analysis project Ga0182016, IMG submission 120491) | Permafrost microbial communities from Stordalen Mire, Sweden - 712S2M metaG | ecosystem: Environmental > Terrestrial > Soil > Wetlands > Permafrost | place: Sweden: Stordalen | collected...
CGCTCGAGCGCATCCATGACCGTCCAGGTCTCACCGGCCAGGCCCCAGCCGGTCTCCTTGTTGTCGAGCCCGGCCAGCGTGTAAGTCACAGTGTCGAGGTCCGGGCTGATGTGCAGTCCGTGGAGGACCACATCGTCGCCGGTGTTGACGATGGCGGTGATGTCAGCCGGGTCGACCACCTGAACGAGGCCGGCGAGCAGTTTCGCGGCTCCGACGCCGCCCGCCAATGCCGTGAGCACCGGGTCAGCCTATGTGCGAGCAGTGACCCTGCTGTCCGGCACGTTGATGCCGCGTCATTGCGGGCCCCTTCTTGACGTGTCGTAGGTCAGGTGAGGGCCAGCGTCCCATGGTCTTTTTCCTCGAGCACCATCGACACGATCTCCTCAGCACCGAGTCCCGTGACATCCAGATTCCGCGAGAACAGCTCCACGCGATAGCCGAGATCTCGGTATTCGTCGATCACCGAGGCGGGGTTCTCCTCTAACTCCAGGATGCCTGTAGGCCAGAATTCGACGAGCATCGGCGGTCGGCAGCGTGCAACCAGCTTTGACATCCCGCGGACGATCCGATGATCGAAGCCCTGGGCGTCGATTGCCACCACGTCGACCTGGACATCTGCGAGCAAGTCATCGATGGCGATCATGGGAACCTCGATGCTCGAAACCCCAACTGGATGAGGAGCCGTGCGATGGTCGCCGGAATTATCGGGCGACAGATTGAGCCGAATGCTGCCCGTCTGCTCTCCGGCGGCTGCATGAATGGGCAGCACGTTGGTGGCTCGATTTCGGCGAGCGTTCTCCCACAGCAGACCGAAATTGAAGGGCTCGGGCTCGATGGCGATGACCAGCCCCTTCTGGCCGACAGCACGGGACATGACGAGCGTCATGAATCCGACGTTGGCCCCGATATTGAGGGCATGTCCACCCGGTCGCAGGTGAGAACGAACGAATTCGGCCTCTTCGAACTCCCAGGTCCCAGTCGATTTCACTGCAGGCAGCATGAAACGGTCGAACGACGGATAGAGGAGATCTCCTACTTCGCTCGATACCGTCGTCACGATGGCATCGAAGCCCGTGGTCGCCAGAGCCTCTTTCAATGCCGGCCGGTACCAGTTCACGACCTGCTGACCGGAACCGTGGTTGAGGACGGGACGCCCGGTTCCTTGCTCGAGGGCGTCCAGTTCGTCGAGGACTCCATGGAGCACGCGGGTCATGTGCTCTCGTTCATGGCGAGTGAGGCGAGCACCGATCCGCCATGCCACGCGTGAGAGGGGACCGTAGCCCGTGGGTCCCTCGGGTGCGCTCCCGTCCAGTGCGGCTCGCAGGCTTCGACGGTGGCTGTTCGCGGAGCGCTGCTCTGTTGCGGCAAGGATCATGTGGGCAGATTAGGTCGATCCTCTCCCGATCCGGCGTAGTTGACCGCAGCCGGGCAGTTCTGCCCGAGACCTCAACCGGAGCGGTGAATGACAAGAGTGGTTCTCGTCGCCGACGATCCGACCTGAGCGAGCGGATCCAGAGCAGTGACGTTTCCAAGCTGCACAATCCGTGGGACCGGAGAAGAGGACCGGGCTCTTATCCAAAATCGCTCCCCTTGGCAGTCGTCGTGGCCGCGCCAGGGGGCGTCCGATCCGATGTGCACTACAGAATGATGCCAACAACTTCAAGACCCCCGACGCATCGCGTACGCTCGCAACCGACATGGAGGCCCTCGGCGCGCTCGAGCAGTGGCCGGTCGAGCATGCCGCCGCCGGCGTCCTCACGTGGGAGGAGGGCGAGCGGGCGGCCCCGGCGCTCATCGCCACGGTGGGCGACCTCGGTCGGGCGTTCGCCTGGGCGTCGGTGACCAAGCTCGCCACATCCCTCGCCGCCCACATCGCCGCCGAGGAGCTGACGCTCCCGCTCGATGCTCCCGCGGGTCCGCCGGGTGCGACTGTGGCCCATCTCCTCTCCCACGCCTCGGGGCTCGCGCCGGGGACCCGGACCGTGCTGGCCCCGCCCGGGCAGCGCCGGATCTACTCGAACGCCGGCTACGAGTGGGCCGCAGATCTCGTCGCCGAGCGCGCCGAGATGGACTTCTCGGAGTACCTGGCCGACGCCGTCCTCGGTCCGCTCGCCATGGACTCGGCGCGCCTCGGGCCGGCCGACTCGCCCGCCGCGGGCTTGGTCGGCACCCTCGGCGACCTGCTCGCCCTGGCCGCTGAGCTCATCACCCCCGCCCTCGTCTCGAGCACGACAGCGGACCAGGCACGCCGGGTGGCGTTCCCGGGTCTCGCCGGCACCCTGCCGGGGTTCGGCCGCCAGCAGCCCTGCGACTGGGGGCTCGGGCCGGAGATCCGGGGCGACAAGCGGCCGCACTGGACCGGGGCGAGCAACTCGCGGTCGACCTTCGGGCACTTCGGCCAGGCCGGCGGGTTCCTCTGGGTGGACCCCGTGGCCCACGTCGCTCTGGCCGTCCTCACCGACCGCGACTTCGGGCCCTGGGCCGCCGCCGCATGGCCGCCCCTCGCCGACGCCGTCCTCGCCGAGTTACGCGAGGCACGGCCCCTCTAATCCTGGGCGTCCCCTGTTACCATCGGCGCCACTTGTGACGGCGCGTCAGATTCACGCCGTCGGGCGCGGCGCACGGGCGCCCGAGGAGGAGCAACCATGAGCCCGATCAAGCGCCTCGGCGGCCGCGACGCACAGCGGGGCACCGAGGCCGAGTACCTCTCACCCGGGCGCTTCGACGGCAAGATCGCCGTCGTGACGGGAGCCGGGTCGGGGATCGGCCGGGCCACGGCGCGGCGCCTCGCCGCCGAGGGGGCGTCGGTCGCCTGCCTGGACGTGGCCGAGGACAACGCCAAGGCGACCGTCGCGGACATCGAGGGCGCGGGGGCAACCGTCCCGAGTGCCGCCTACCACTGCGACGTCACGAATGAGGGTTCCGTCGAGCGCACCGTCGAGCGGGTGGCCGCCGAGCTCGGCGCCCCAAACGTGGTCTGCAATGTGGCCGGCATCGGGGGCTTCGCGCACTCGACCGAGCAGTCGCTCGAGGGCTGGAACCGGATCATCGCCGTCAACCTCACCGGGACCTTCCTCGTGTGCCGAGCCACTCTCCCGCACCTGCTCGTCTCGGGGGGCTCGATCACCAACGTCATCTCGACCGCCGGCGTGATGGGCCAGCCGTTCTCGGCCGCCTACTGCGCCTCCAAGGGCGGGGCGGCCATGCTGACGAGGGCGCTCGCCGTCGAGTACCTCGAAAGCGACGTGCGGGTCAATGGGGTCGCACCCGGCGGTGTGGACACGCCGCTCGTGCACGACTTCGGCTTCCCCGAAGGGGCGAGCTTCAAGGCCTTCGAGCGCATCATGACGCCGAAGGGCTACTGCACGCCGGCCGAGATCGCGAGTGCCATCGCCTTCATTGCATCCGACGAGGCCGCCTACGCCACCGGGGCGATCCTCTCGATCGACGGTGGCCTGAGCACCTGAGGCGTGTGCAAGGCTCGTCGGATGCCCGGCGGCCCCTCTACGAGCCCAGCACCGCTCACCGTCGCCGTCGACGCCACCTCGCTCCTCGGCCGCCCGACCGGCATCGGGGTCTTCACCGCCGGGCTGCTGGCTGGCCTCGCTGGCCGCAGTGACGTCGAGCCGTCAGCGTTCGCGGTGAGCTGGCGCCGCCGGGAGGGGATCGAGGCGCTGCTGCCCCGGGGCGTCCCCGCCCGCCAGCGCGCCATGCCCGCCCGGCCGCTCCACCTCGCCTGGCGCCACTGCGAGCTGCCGCCGGTCGAGTGGTTCATCGGACCCACCGACGTCGTCCACGGCCCCAACTTCGTGGTGCCGCCGACACGCAAGGCGGCGCGCGTGATGAGCGTGCAGGACCTGACCCCGGTGCGCTTCCCCGAACTGTGTGACCCGGCCACCTTGGTGTTCCCCTCCCTCGTGGCGCGCGCCCTCGACCACGGCGCCTTCGTGCACGCCTCGACGCGCTTCATCGCCGACGAGGTGCTCGAGCACTTCAGGTGCCCACCCGAGCGGGTCGTCGTGGTCAACCTCGGGCTGCCGTCGCTGCCCGAGGCCACGAGCACCGCGGAGGTCACCGACCGTTTTCCCGAGGGTGTCGGGCGCTATGTGCTCGCCGTCGGCACCGCGGAGCCGAGGAAGGACCTCCCTGGCCTGGTCCGGGCCTTCGACGACGTGGCGGCCAAGGAGGCCGACGTCGCCCTCGTGCTGGCCGGCCAGCGCGGCTGGGGAGCCGACGCGCTCGACCGGGCGATCGCCGCCTCGCCCCACGCCTCGCGCATCGTGCTGACCGGGTGGATCGACGACGGCCTCCTGGCCGGCCTCTACGGGGGCGCCAGCGTGCTGGCCTTCCCCTCCCTCTACGAGGGCTTCGGCTACCCGCCGCTCCAGGCCATGGCGGCCGGGGTGCCGGTGGTGTCGACCGCCACCAGCTCGCTCCCCGAGGTGCTGGGTGACGCCGCACTGCTGGTGCCGGTCGGGGACCCGGCCGCTTTGGCCGAGGCCCTCCTCCAGGCACTGGGCGACGAGGCGCTCCGGGCCACCCTGGTCGCCCGGGGCCACGAGAGGGCGGCCCACTACGGCTGGGACCGCTGCACCGACGAGATGGTGGGCCTGTACCGCACCGCCTTGGAGGCCGCATGAGCGAGAAGTCCCCCGACTGGCGGGTCCTGCTCGCCGTCGAGCAGCTGCGCCGCCCCGTCCCCGGCGGCATCGGGACCTACGCCCGGGGTCTCCTGGCCGGCCTGGCGGTCGTCGCCCCACCGGGCACGCCCCCCGAGATCCACCTGCTGGCGAGCAAGACGACCAAGCCCCGACGGGGCCAACCTGCGGCGAAGGACCCGCTTGACGCCTTCGGCCGCCCGTTGTGGACCTCGCGCCTATCGCGTCGGCTCCTCACGAGGGCGTGGGACCGGGGGATCATGAGTGCCCCGCGCGGCTTCGAGGTGGTGCACTCGGTCTCCACCGCCTCGCCGCCGAAGCCCCCCGCCAAGGGCTCGCACGTCACCACCGCCCTGGTCGTCGTCGTCCACGACCTGGCCTGGCGGCGCAATCCCGAGGCGACAACCGGGCGCGGTCGGCGATGGCACGAGAAGTCGCTCCGCCGGGCCATCGCGCGCGCCGACGCCCTCGTGGTGCCCTCCGACCTGGTCGCCGCCGACCTGGTCGCCGCCGGCGCGTCGCGCTCGGCCGTCACCGTCATCCCCCACGGCGCGGACCACCTCGCTGCCCCGAACCGCCAGGCGGCGACCGCCCTGCTGGAGCGCAACGGCGTCACCGGCCCCTACCTGCTCGCCGTCGGCACCATCGAGCCGAGGAAGAACCTGGCGCGCCTCGTCGCCGCCTACCGAGAGGTCGCCCCCGACCTGCCGGGCCGCTGGCCCTTGGTGGTGGTGGGCGCCACCGGCTGGGGGAGCGTCGGCCAGGTCGAGGGCACCGGGGTCGCCGCCGTCGGGGCGGTGAGCGCGCCGGTGCTCACCGCCCTCTACCAAGGGGCGCGGGCATTCGCCTACGTGCCGCTCTCGGAGGGCTTCGGCCTCCCGCCGCTCGAGGCGATGGTGGCGGGGGCCCCGGTGCTGGCGAGCACCGGGGTGCCGAGCATCCTCGACGCCCACGGCGCGCCACCGGCCGTCGTCGTCGACCCGCTCGACACCGACGCCATCGCCAAGGGCCTCTTCGAGGTGGCGACGGACGACGAGCGCCGAGACGCGCTCGTGGCAGCGGGCACCGCCTTCGTGGCCGGCCGCACGTGGGCGGCCAGCGCCGAGCGCCACGTCGAGTTGTGGCAGTCGTTGTGAGCGCGCCCCTCTCGCTCACCTTGGATGTCACCGCGGTGCCGCCGAGGCCGGCGGGCGCCGGCCGCTACACCGTCGAGCTGGCGTCGGCCTTGGCGCAGCGATCCGATGTCGAACTCACCCTGCTGGCCCGGCGCGCCGACACCGGGCGCTGGTCCGACGCCGCCCTGCTCGCCGCCGCCCCCGACCGGGTGCTGGGTGTGGCACCCTCCCCCCGGCCCCTGCGCCTGGCCTGGGAGCAGCTCGCCCTCGGACGGCTGCTCGACCGTGAGGCGCCCGACGTCCACCACGGGCCGCACTACACGATGCCCGAGCGCACCCGCCGCCCCGTCGTGGTCACCATCCACGACTGCACCTTCTTCGACCACCCCGAGTGGCACGAACGCAGCAAGGCCGTGCTGTTCCGCCGGGCCATACGGGTGGCGGCTGTGCGGGCATCGGTGCTCGTCTGTGTCAGCCGCACCACCGCCGAGCGGCTGGTCGAGGTCTGCGAGGTGCGCGCCCCGGTCGTGGTCGCCCCCCACGGCGTGGACCACGACCGCTTCTCGCCCGAGGAGCCGTCCCCCGGGTCCGACGCTCTTGCCCTCGGCGCCATCGGCGTCGACACGGCGCGGCCCTACATCGCGTTCGTGGGCACCCTCGAGCCGAGGAAGGGCGTGGCGGACCTTGTTGCGGCCTTCGACCGCCTGGCCTCGCGCCACCCCGAACTCGCCCTCGTCGTGGCCGGCCAGCCCGGCTGGGGCGACACCGGGATCGAAGAGGCCCTCGCCGCCTCGTCGGCGCGCGGGCGCATCGTGCTGCCCGGCTACGTGCCCGACGGTACCGTCGCCCCATTGCTGCGCAAGGCCTCGGCGGTCGCCTACCCCTCGATCGAGGAGGGCTACGGCCTTCCCGCCCTCGAGGCGCTTGCCTGCGGGGCGCCCCTCGTCACCACCCGGGGCACGGCCATGGAGGAGGTGGCCGGCGACGCGGCGTGGTTGGTGGCGCCGAGATCGCCCGAGGAGCTGGCCGGCGCCCTCGACGCCGTGCTCTCGGGGGCCGAGGACACCGCCGCGCACCGGGCCCTCGGGCTGGCCGAGGCCGCCCGGCGCACGTGGTCGGCGAGCGCGGAGCGCCACCTGGCCGCGTACCGCCTGGCTTCGGGCGAGCGGGCCCTCGCTCCGACGGACGACGGGGCGCCACCCGGCGGCGCAGGCGCGGTTCGGTAGGGTGAGCATCCTGTGAGGGCGCTCATCACCGGAGGTCGAGGCTTCGTCGGGCACTGGCTCGCCGAGCACCTGCGCGAGCAGGGCGACGAGGCGGTGGTCATCGACATCGAGACCGATGTGGCCGATCCCGGTGCCATCGGCCCGGTGGTGGCCGAGGCGGCGCCCGACGCCATCTACCACCTCGCCGCGCGCACCCACGTCGGCGAGTCGTGGGACGCGCCCTCCGAGGTGCTGCGGGTCAACGTGCTCGGCACGGCCGAGGTCCTGGCCGCCGCCCGGGCGTCGGGGACCGACCCGCTCGTCCTCGTCATCAGCTCCGCCGAGGTCTACGGCGTGGTCCGACCCGAGGACCTGCCCCTCACCGAGGACAGTCCGGTCGCCCCGGCCACCCCGTACGCGGCCAGCAAGTCGGCGGCCGAGCAGGTCGCGCTCCAGGCGTGGCGGGGCTTCGGCCAGCCGGTGATCGTGGTCCGGCCCTTCAACCACATCGGCCCCGGCCAGGCGCCGACCTTCGCGGTCCCGGCCCTGGCCCGGCGGATCGTGGCTGCCCTGGCCGAGGGGGCATCGTCGCTCCCGGTCGGCACCCTCACGACGCGGCGCGACTTCACCGACGTGCGCGACGTCGTGCGCGCCTATCGCCTGCTGGTCGAGCACGGCGAGCCCGGTTCCCTCTACAACGTGTGCTCGGGCCACGACGTCGCCATCGGCGAGATCGCCGACCGGTTGCTGTCCCTGGCCGACGCCACGCTCACCCTCGAGACCGACCCGGCCCTGGTGCGCCCCGTCGACCTCCCGGTGCTGCGCGGCGACCCAGGGCGCTTGGAGCGAGCGACGGGGTGGAAGCCGACCATCGCGCTCGACGACACGATTGCCGACGTCCTCGCCTACTGGCGCGCCGAGCTCGCGCGCTGACCGGCCAGCTGCCGCGTCCTGCGCCTGCGCCGAGGTTGAGCTGGGGCGTGCTCGGGTGCACGGCGCCCGGACGCGACAAAGGGCCCCACCGGCGTACCGGGGGACCCTTCGTCTCGGGCAGGCTCGGGGGGCGGCCTGCGCGTTCTTGGTTACTTGGCGGCTGCCCTCTTGGCGGCCGTGGTCCGGCTGGCCTTGTGGGCCGGCTCGACGTTGGTCACAGTGTTGACCCGGTCGCGCACCTGGCTGCGGAGGTCGCGCGCCTGGCTGCGGGCCTTGGTGGCGAACTCGCGTGCGGGGGCGGGCAGCTGGTCCTCGACCGGCTTCATGGTCGTCTCGAGGCGCACGAAGGCGTCCTCGATGCGGTTGTCCACTTCCTGGGCCAGCTTGATGATCGGGGCGTTGTAGCCGGCGACCTGCGCACGGAACTCGGCCACGCGCTGGTCGACGTCGCCGGTCGCGAGGCGCGAGCGGAGCTCCTGGCCCGAGACGGCGACGCGCTGGGCGCCGAGCACGCCGAGGCCGACGAGCACGTAGGCGGCGTCCTTGGCCCGAGTGGTGGCTTGCTGGGTGATGGTGTTGAGTTCAGCCATAGTGTTTCTCCTTCGTGATCGTCCCGCTCGGCCCCTTCGGGCCTCGTCGGTGCGGGGTCCGGGGGGACCGCTGCTGAGAACAACTGTATACCAAGTGTTAAACAGTTGCAAGCACTCTTCTCAGGTTCGGAGGTTGTAGCCTCTCCTTGCTTATGGACGCCCGTGTACCCGCGGTGGTTGCCGTCGTGGTCACGAAGGACCCAGGACCCTGGTTCGAAGAGACCCTCGCAGCGCTCGCCGCCCAGGATTACGAAGATCTCTCCGTGCTGGTCCTCGTGGCCGGTGGCACCGAGGACCCGACCGAGCGGGTGGCCGCCGTCGTCCCCGATGCCTATGTCCGGCGCCTCGACGAGGACCGGGGCTTCGCCTGGGCCTCCAACCAGGCGCTCGGCATGGTCGAGGGGGCCTCGTTCTACCTGTTCTGCCACGACGACTGCGCTCCGGACCCCGACGCGATCCACCTGCTCGTCGAGGAGTCCTACCGCTCGAACGCAGCGGTCGTCTCGCCCAAGATGGTGCGCTGGGACGACCCGCGCGTGCTCCTCCACGTTGGCCGCAACGCCGACAAGACCGGTGCGGTCGTCGAACGCGTGGCCGAGGGCGAGGTGGACCACGGCCAGCACGACGCCGTGCGTGACGTGTTCGTGGCTCCCGGCGGCTTCACGTTGGTGCGCGCGGACCTCTTCGAAGAGCTCGGTGGCTTCGACGCCGGCATCGTGGCGATGGCCGAGGATCTCGATTTCTCTTGGCGGGCCCAGGTGGCCGGCGCCCGTGTCGTGGTCGCCCCCGACGCGCGCATCCGCCACCTCGAGCCCGTCTCCGGCGGTATTCGCGAGGCGCCAGCCCCCACCGCCGGAGCCGTGCCTGCCTCGCTCCAGGCCCTCGAGCGGCGCCACGAGCTGCGCGCCGTGCTCAAGAACTACTCGACGATGAGCCTGATCCGGGTGCTGCCCCAAGCGCTGCTGCTCGCCATCGGCGAGGTGATCGTGGCCCTCGCCGGACGTGACATGGACCGGGCGAAGGCGGTCGCCGGGGCGTGGTCGTGGAACCTGTCGCACCGAAAGGAGCTGCGCTCGCTGCGCTCCCAGGTGCGGGCCCACCGCCGGTTCCCCGACAAGGAGGTGCGCAAGCTCCAGGTGCGCGGCAGCGCCCGGCTCTCCACCTTCTTCTCCCGCCTCACCCATCAGGGCCTGGAGGCCGCCCAGGGGCACACCGCCCCCGAGCCCGAGGCCGACGAGGGACCCGAGCTGACCGGCAGCCTCGGCGGCGCGTTCTCCGACGACACCGACTTCGACGAGCTCGACGACCTCGGGCACCGTGAGCGCCGCGGCCGTCGCCACCGTGGCGTGATGTCGACACGCCCGGCGCGCGCCCTCGCATGGCTGGCCGCGGCCCTCGTGCTGGTGGTCGGCAGCCGCAACCTCTTCGCCACCGGCCTGCCGCTCATCGGCCAGTTCGGGCCGATGACCTCGTGGACGTCGACGTGGGGCCACCTCTTCGCCGCCTGGCAGCCCTCGGGTGTCGGCACCACCGCGCCCGCCACCCCGGCGTTCGCCATCTTGGGCACGCTCGGGACCGTCTTCTTCGGGGGGATGGGGCTCACCCAGAAGGTCCTCGTGCTCGGTGCGATCCCCTTCGGCGCCTGGGGCATGTCGCGCTTCTTGCGGCCCATGGCCTCGCCGCGCGCCCGCCTCATCGCCGCCCTCGCCTACCTCGGGCTCGGCCTCTCCTATGACGCCCTGGCCCGCGGGCGCTGGGACGGGCTCATCGCCTATGCCGCCGCCCCGTGGCTCCTCGCCCGGCTGGCGCGTGCCGCCAAGCTCGCCCCGTTCACCCCGGCCGACCTGGCGACCAGCTGGCGCAGCACGCTCGGTGGGGAGATCCTCGTCCTGGCGGTGGCAGCCGTCCCCGCCCTCGCCTTCGCCCCGGCCCTCGCACCGGCCCTCGTCCTCGCCGCCCTTGGCGTGGCAGCAGGCGCGCTCTGCGTCGGGCAGTGGCGCGGCTCGCTGCGCACGCTCGGGGTGACGCTGGGGGCGCTGGTGGTGGCCGCCGTCCTCCTCGCGCCGTGGGTGATCGGGACACTCCTCGCCGGCAAGTCCGCCCTCGGCATCTTCGGCCTGGCGGGTTCCGTCCAGGGCCAGCCCAACTGGGGGGCGCTGCTCCGCTTCGACGTCGGCCCGGTCGGGAGCTCACCGCTCAGCTGGCTGCTCATCGCCGCCGCACTCCTGCCACTGCTCATCGGGCGCCAGCAGCGCCTCGCCTGGGCGGCGCGCCTGTGGTGCGTCGCCCTCGCCGGCTGGCTCGGCGCCTGGGTGGTCTCCCAGCACTGGAGCGGCTCGTTCGCCCCCTCCATCGACGTACTGCTCGCACCCGCCGCGGTGGCCATCGCCGCCTGTGTGGGTCTCGGCGTGGCTGCCTTCGAGAGCGACCTGTCCGGCTACAGCTTCGGCTGGCGCCAGATCGTGACCGCCCTCGCCGTGGTCGCCGCCGTGGTCGGCCTCGTCCCGGCCGTGATCGAGGCCGGCGACGGCCGCTGGGGCCTCCCGGCGACCGGCTTCGCCGAGCCGCTCAGCTTCCTCGCCAACCCGGGCACCGCCGGCGCCTACCGGGTGCTGTGGCTCGGGGACCCCCGCGCCGTGCCGCTCGGCGGCTGGTCGATCACGAGGGGCCTCGCGTATGCCACCACCGAGAACGGGACGCCGGCGGTCGGCAACATCTGGGCACCTGCCGGTCCGGGCCCGTCCACGCAGCTGGCCTCGGCGGTGACCCTGGCCGAGAGTAACGGCACCCGGCACCTGGGCCGGCTCCTCGCCCCGTCGGCCGTCGCCTACGTGGTGGTGGTCGACGCCCTCGCACCCACCCTCGACGGGCTCCAGACGACGACCGCCTACCCGCCCCCGGCGGGGCTGCTCGGGTCGCTGCTCGCCCAGAGCGACCTGCGCGAGATCCCCGGTGGCGGGGGCTACACCGTCTTCGCCAACACCGAGTACCTCCCCGAGCGGGCCCAGCGCGCCGGGGCGCTGGCCGCACCGGTGGGTCTCTGGCCGGCCGCGGCGGACGTGGCGGGCTGGTCGCCCGCCTTCGGCGCCACCTCGGGGGCGACCAGTTACTCGGGCCACGTCGCGGCGGGGACCGTGGTCGCACTCACCGCCCCGGCCGGCGGGTGGCATCTCGACGTCGCAGGACGGACGGTCAAGCAGTCGACGGCCTTCGGCTGGGCCGCCCAGTTCGCTGTGGCGCCCGCGGGCAGCGCGACCCTCAGCTTCGATGGCGGCCCCTTGGTGCCGCTCGGGGTGGGGCTCGAGATGCTGGCGTGGCTCGGCGTGCTTGGCGCCCTCGCCGGCCGTGCGCGCTGGCTCGACTGGTGGGCGGTGCCTCTCCGCCGCCGACGTTCCCGCAAGGCAGCCGCACCTGCCAGTGAGGCGGACGCCCCGGTGGCGGAGCGGGCCCGGCACGCGCCGGCGGGTGCGCGATGAGCGCCCAGCGCCGCCGCGTCGCCGCCCTGCCGCGACTGCCCATCTTGGTGGTTGTCGCCGCCGTCCTCCTCGGCGCGGCGCTCATCGGCCACAGCTCGGGTTCGACGGCAGTGCCCGCACCGCCCGCCCCGGTGGCGGCACTGAGCGCGCCGGTCGGGTCCGAGTCCTCCGCCTGGTACTGCGTGGGGGGCACCGGCCAGTCCGGCGGGGCGTCGGACGCCACACTGGATCTGGTCAACCGAGGGGCTGCGGCGGTGAGCGGCTCGGAGGTGGTCATCTCCGACAGCGGCACGACGGCCACGGTGCCCATCTCGGTGCCGGCGCGCTCCCAGGTGACCGAGACGCCCTCGGTGGCGCTGTCGGGCTCCTGGTTGGCGGCCACCGTCGACCTCGACGGGGGAGGGGTGACGGTCAGCCAGTCGGTGAACGGCGCCGACGGCTGGGCAGAGTCGCCGTGCGTCAGCACCACGTCGCCCCACTGGTACTTCGCGTCGGGGTCGACCGGCGCGGGCAGCTCGCTCGACCTGTCACTCTTCAACCCCACGACCACGACCGCGGTCGTCGACCTCTCCTTCGTGACCAGCGTGCAGGGCCTCACCCAGCCGCAGCCCTTCCAGGGCATCGTGGTGGAACCGGGCGCGCTCGTCGTCGAGCCCGTCGGCGCCTACGTCCAGAACGAGCCGGCGGTCGCCACCATCGCCACGGCCCGTTCGGGGCGCATCGTCGCCTCGATGCTCGAGCAGACCTCGGACAACGGGGTCTCGGGTATCTCGCTGCGCCCCGGCGTGCCCGCACCCGCCGCCGACTGGGCCTTCCCGCGCTCGTATGACGTGACCAGTGGCTCCACCGTCTTCGACATCTTCAACCCCTCCCCCTATCCCGAACGGGTCCAGGTGGACACGCGGCTGGCGTCGGGGCCGCTCACGCCGTTCGTCCAGAGCGTGCCGGGCTATTCGACCTGGGCGTTGTCCACCACCGGGCAGACCCGGGTGCCGGCCAACGCCGACTTCGCCACCACCATCAGCGCTTCGGGTGCAGGCGTCGTGGTGGACCGCGTGACCAGCGCCCCGAGCACCGGTGCCGCCCCCCAATGGGGGTCGGTGACCGGGGTCGCCACCGGCGTGCCGACGCCCCACACCTGGGTGCTGCCCGCCCCGGGCACCAGCGCCGACCCCGCCACCTCGGGAGCGGCCGTCGCCTCGGTCGACCTGTTGAACCCGAGCGCGCAGAAGGTCACGGTGGCGATCTCGGCACTGACGCCGGGCGCCGACACCCCCTTGGCCGGCCTCTCCTCCATCGTGCTCACGCCCTACAGCTTCGAGGTGGTGGAGTCGACGGCACTGGCGCCCGCCGGCACCAATCCGCTTGTCGTCAGCGCCAGCGCGGACGTGGCGGTGGCCCAGGACCTCTCGCCGTCGGCATTTGCGGGCATCGTGAGCCTGCCGGGCATCCCGTAGCTTCCTACTTCGTTCCTACTCGGCGTAGGATAAGAGTATGAAGGTGAGTGTGAGCCTGCCCGACGACGATGTCCGCTTTCTCGACGAGTACGCCGATGAGCGGGGGTTCTCCTCTCGCTCCGCTGCGATGCACCGTGCGGTGGAACTGCTCCGTGCCTCGAGTCTCGAGGGCGCCTATGAGGAGGCCTGGAGTGACTGGGAGGCGTCGGACGACGCGCTGGTCTGGGACACCTCCGCCGGTGACGGACTCAACTGATGCGACGCGGGGAGATCCGCCTGGTCGATTTCGAGCCGGTTCGTGGCTCGGAGGCCGACAAACGCCGGCCGGCGGTCATCGTGAGCAACGACGGCGCGAACGGCGCATCGGAGCGACTCGGCCGTGGCGTGGTCACGGTCGTTCCGGTGACGTCGAACATCGCTCGCGTCTTCCCTTTTCAGGTGCTGCTGCCGGCGGAGCACTGTGGCCTCGAGGCGGACTCGAAGGCGCA
>Ga0182016_10005311_pt1 | contig 13919 bp, 15 predicted proteins | sample 712S2MmetaG_FD_120491 | JGI IMG/M metagenome (GOLD analysis project Ga0182016, IMG submission 120491) | Permafrost microbial communities from Stordalen Mire, Sweden - 712S2M metaG | ecosystem: Environmental > Terrestrial > Soil > Wetlands > Permafrost | place: Sweden: Stordalen | collected...
ACCTATTTCTGTCTTCGGCGAACTTTACAGAGGCAGCCCAGAACCGAAATCTCGAAGCCGGTGTTTTGGTGGATTCCACAACGCTTGCCGCGAGGATGGTGCAGTTCCTCGAAGGACTGATTCGTGAGCGACGGGTTCGTTCGGCGTGGCCTTGGCTGGGGGCAAGTGCGTAGGACCGACGTGCCTGTTCGCAAAGCCCGAACGGAGCCGCTTGCTCTGTCTGGGTGGGGCGGAACTAAACCGCCACTCTCAGCTTGATTCCGTCGTTCGGCGCGTGGATCAGATCCTGCTTCGTGCCGAGATACCGCTCGGTGGTCTGGACGCTCGCGTGGCCCAGCAACAATTGAATCTGCTCCAGTTCCCCGCCGGCAGCGCGGCAGAGCTTCGCCGCGGTCCTTCGGCAATCATGAGGCGCAATCCCCGCGACTCCGGCTGCCTTGGCGTACGGCCGGAGCATCTGCCAGACCACCTTTTCGGACAGCACCGCGCCCCGTACCTGGTCGCCGCGAATCACAGGCCGGAACACGTAGCCGTCCACCACGCCGGCGGGGGCGGTCCAGGCGTCTATGGCCACTTTCACCCAGGCCGGCATAGGAACGGTCCGCACGCGCCCGTGCTTCCCGTAGAGATCGACGATGCACCAGCGGCCATCCCGTTGCTGCACGTGGTTCATCGTAAGCGCGGCGACCTCGGACCGCCGCAGGGCGCAGCCGAGCAGCACGGCGATGATGGCGCGGTCGCGTAACCCCTTCTTGGTCGTGATGTCCGGCGCATTCAGGAGCGCCTGCGCTTCCTTCAGGGTTAGCCAGTTTCCAGCCCGGACCCCGATGGACTTCGCGCTTTTCACGCGCGCGATGCCGGCTGCGATCTCCGGCGCCAGCAGCCCGTTGTCGGTCGCCTCCACCGCGAGCTTGCGGATGGCCGACATGCGGATGATGATGCTTGACGACCCCAGCCCGCGTTCCTCCAGAGTTACGCGCCAGGCGCTCACGGTGGCCTTGGTGAAGCCCGGCCGGGGTTCCTGGCCGTACCAGGAGAAGAACTCGTCCAGGGCCATATTGTAGACCCTTTTCGTGATCGGCGAGCTGACGCTGTCCAGCACCAGGCTCTTCATCCGCCGCCATTCTGTCGCCTTGTCAACTACGGTTAACTCATTCATTTTATGCCCCTTAATGTGCAATATCGGTAGCATGAAGACCTTAGCTCTGGACGGCGAGGACAGCAAGATAAAAGTACACAGCGGCTCCTGGTTTCCAAGGAGGCGCTGGGAAGCCGGGTATAATTGTTGGCACGAGACATGGCCGATCCCGGATCTGCGAAGACAGCCCTGACCCTCTTCGACTACGCGATCAAGCTCGGGGAATGGATCGCCAAACAGATTCACAGGGAGCGGTTGTACTTTGTATTTCAACGATATAGGCGCTCAAAAGGAGGATGGGGCACGCAGCCTACGCTGGGGTTGATGATGGACTTTCGCGTGACCAGCACTTACAGAACACCCGTCGAGATAAATCGCGGCGAAGTCATCTACTGGAAAGGTCTCCGACGCCACACATTCTCGCGGATTCAAGGCGGCCGTCCATTTCTGCCGAGGATTCCAACAGATTTCCGTGCTTTGTTTCCAGTAATGCCCCCACCCGTTCCAGAGGCGAAGCCGTTTAAGGCCAGGATCGTTTTCATCGACAATTACGGCAAACGGTACTGCGCGGGCAGGTTCACATTTCTTACGCATAATCCACAGACCCCGTATCCCCCAGACTAACTGCGGGGTGACCGGGCGAGCGCGAGCCGCGATGGAAGATTGACGCTCGCGGGCTGGACTCACGCGGAGAAGCTCTGGCACGAATCGGGTGGTTATCGCTAGTCTTCGTGCCATGCCCTCACGGCAGATGGTTCAGGGTCCAGTATCAGGTAGGATACTTCGCTCATTTCGCCAGATCCTGGTCGAGTACCGGACAGGGCACCTCCAGGGAGTTTGCCATGGAGTGCTTGATGCGCAGAGACATCGCAAGCGGGAGGCGATCCGCGTGCTGGACTACACGAGATGCGACAGCACTGCGCGACCAGAACTCGATGCCCTTGAGGGGCCGTACATTTACCGGGTGGATGAGTGCTGCAAGAACCTGTCGCACCGAACCCTGCGTATCAGGAGCCGATATAGCAACATCCTCTCCGTAATAGGTCCATTTGCACTGGAGCAGCCCAACGACCCTGCCGTTGGCGTCCGAGCCAATGCCATCAACACCGCCGTCTCCACTTCCGCCGACGTGCGCCCAGACGTGTTCCGGATACTCCAACTGAAGCAATGCGACGCACAGGTGTTCAAACGCATTCGGGCCAATCGCATCGACCAAGCGTCGCTCGACTTCGGTTACATCATCCGTCCACGCACGCTCAGCGAGACGAGGGTTGTCGAGTAGTTGATCCAGGATGACAAATCCATCGAGATCGAGTGCCGCAATGGAAGTAACCAAGCCGTAAGTGGATCGCCCGAAGAGCGACCGACGAATCCACGCTGGGATTAGGGGCAATGAGATGGCACGGAACCAGTCAACCTCGCAGCACTGTGCTACGTCGGCGAGGTGGCTAAACTCGTCTTCGACATCAAGTCCTTGAGCATGGCGGAGACGGAGATAGTCGTCCCCCCAAGGCGGATCATCGAGCACCTCGAACGGCACAACCACGCGACCCGCGTAAACCACGCCCCGGTTGGGACGTGGTACTAAGGCGATTGCTCCCGGCTTGACGGAGCGAATGAAGTTCCGGTTCTTCTGGTACTCCCGGCGTTCGATGCCAAAGCTCGCGTAGAGGGGCGCCCAGTCCTCGTCGGAGCATTGGAAGTCGATCACAGCTTCACGCAGGTGCCCCCGACGTGGCGCTACGCTCTTTCGCCATGCCGGGTAACCGATGAAGACACGCCGCTCGCGCAGGACGAGATCAACAGTGTCTGATCCTTGAGGCCGGCATCGCGAAAAGAAGACAACACCGTTAGTCATGGCCTGGCTCTCCAAACTTAGAAGTGTCCCTCACCATTATGTCCCCTTTCGCACGGGCCGAACAGGATGGGCGGCGACATGCGCTCGTCCAAAGCCTGACGGAACATAATCTGATGAACGTTAGCACATTCCGTACGGGCCGACAATCGACGGCGTAATATCCGGCATTATCGAACACATTGGTGGAGCGATTCGCTTAGATCATCCCACCAAACTCATTTGCGCTTACCGAGTCCCGGCAAACCACCCTGTGCGGGTCGTTGAAGACGAAGGACTGATCGTTCTTCGGCTCTTCTTCGGCGTCGTTCCGCGAGTTCAGCCTCAGTTTCGCGAGCGGTAAGCGCGGCGCTCTGCTCGCGTTCTTCGCGGTTAAGCACGCACTCCCCTTCGCCACGGAGTCGCGCGTTTTCAGCCTTCAGACGCGCAATTTCAAACCGCATCGCCCGTCTGCGTTCGTTCTCAAACTGTAGTCGTTCGATTTCCGCCAACAACGCCCGACGTTCCTTCGGAGAAACCGTGGCGCCAATACCTATTTGAGCGCTGCGAGATGCTCTCGACATATTTAGATTCGCTGACTAGAGTAGCACGCAGATTGTGCTACTGGTGCGTTCCCTCCTTGGCGCGAGATCCAACGGCCGTCGGGTTTGTCAGTTTTTTGTTAACGTAAGGCGAAGGCCCACAATCAAACGCTCGTGAAGTCGCCCCGACGCATCCACGGCACGGCGTTGTTTCGCATTGTCGCTAGTTGTTCTTGCGACCTGATGAATCTCGTCTACGCAAACAGTGCCGCTACCTCCTGGACGTCTGGTGGTGGCAAGGTCCACAACTCCATCAAGTTGTATAGGACGACGCCGGGCCACAGCACCTGTGCATCGCCAGGAACCGCGTCACCCAAGCCCAGCCAGACGCCGCCTGTGGCGTGAGCCACCATTCCGAGCTGATACAAAACTCATCATCTGCTGCAACGCGGTCACCTGGGCTGACGACCCAGTCCTCGGCTTTGTTCGGTAGCTGGGTTGCATCGGAAAGCGCTCTTTGTGAACGACAAGGGCAAGTAGGCAGAGTTGCTGGTATGAGAGCCGCTGGGCAAGCTGAACCAGCAGATTTGCCTGTGCGCGATCATATCCGCTCTGAAAGGCAAGATTGGCGAGCAGGTTTCCGTAGAAGGGCAGCTTCCGTTCCTCATGCTCCCGTTGGACAACCATGAGCACTCCCTCGGTTATTTCATCTGCCGGAGACCGCCCATCCGGTTGCTCAATAAAGAAACCATCTGTGCGAAGAGGCTGACCAGCCGCCCGATTGGCTTCGATCTTCCTTGCCGCGAATACCAGTGCTGCGCCGATTCGCTTCTCTTCACGTTTGCCGAGCAAACGCTTTGATATTTCTCTGCCGATCTTCTGTAACGTGTGGCTAATACTCGGACCTGCAAGGCCTCCAGCCACGGCACCCACCGGACCGGCAATCAACAAACCGACCGCGGCGCCTGTAGCGCCGCCGGCGATATCGGCCCCGGCCTGTCTCAAGTGGGTGAGCGATTCGTTGTCCTTCGAGTCTGGATCTGAATCGTCCATCTTCGTGTCCTCTGACTTAATGCCTTCCGATTCCGAATCGTAACACGGTGGCCAGCCAGAGCACGCTAATGATAAAATGCTTTGCGGGTTTCACTCGGGCGAATGCGCCGACCGTTTCCGCCTTTTCTCTTGCAGTTACGGCCGCCTCGGTCAGGAGGTTGCTCATGGAAAGTCCAGCGAGGAACGCATCCCTGCTGCAGGAACATATCGAAGAGTTGCGCCGTCAGTCCGGCACAGGATCGTTCTCACTGAAGGGCCGTGCCGACCCCGAGTACTTCGCTCACGCCCAGTCGATCTCCGACCTGTTCAGATCCCTCAAGCCCCTTGCGCAGCAGGACCGCGAACGCCTCTGGCGCGAATTCAATGAAATCCGAGACGCGGTTCGCCGGCAGCGGGAAAATCTCGCCAGAAATTCTCGGCAAAAAAGAGAACTCGTCGAAGGACGCATCAGAGAGGCCCAACACTGGGCAAATGGCGCACAAAACAAGGAACACCTGTATAAAGCGGATGAGATTCTCAAACAAGCCCTAGCGTGGATGAAGGACGGTTGGCAGGCGTTCACGGGTACAACAGAGTTCTTCGAGTCCATTGCCGGTAACGAGGGAATCCTTCTCAAAGAAGATCGTGAAGCGTGCTGGCAGTTGTGGAAAGAAGCGAAGGAGACGCTGCACTACCGGCGGCAGGAGATCCCAGATTTTGAGTACGGCCGCGCGAAAGCAGACGCTTATGCGGCCCTTGCCGGCGCACAAACCGGCAACCCCCACGAAGCACTGAACCTGGTGAAGTCATGGGGCCAATCGCTCGCCAGCCGGTACATGAACAAATTGCAACGAGAAGATATTCGAGACGTCCTTGACAAGGCATGGAAGATCGCCATCAGCCGGATTGAAACGGACCGCGACGAACGACGCCGCAAACACGACCAATGGGTGGAGGGCCAGAGACGGTGGATTGGGAACCAGGAATCCTGGATTCTGGGGCGAACGGAGCAGGTTGAAAAAGCGCAGCAGTTCATCACGCGACTGGAAGCCCAGATCGACGATCTGCAGGACAAGCTCGCCGGGGCTCGTACCGACGACTTCGCGAACCGGGTGCGCGGTTGGATCGAGGAGAAGTACGACAAGATCGCTGAGGTCAACCGCCAAATCAGTGATCTTGAAGAGAAGATCCGCGACGCCCAGTCGCGTGTCGCTGAAGCCCGCCATAAGCTGAACACCTGAATACCCCAAGACCGCGCGACAACGCCATCCATCTAACGTTGGTCGCGCAAACAAAAAAAGTCTCTTGCCGCCTGATCTGTGATTGCTTCAGGTTGGAGTGGCGTGCGCGGCATTATGCGGCGATATCGGTAGTTACTTCGCCGGACGATAATATAGCGTGAAATCTGTGATCGGTACGGCCCCGATGTTACGCAGCTGGAGCTTAAAGCCATTTCGTGTGGAGGGGCGCTCCGCGATCTGGAGGCCCTGCGGCAAGCTGCTGGCATCCACCTGGATTGGGGCGCGCGGCAATCCTCCGTTGGCGATACTGCCTTGAGAGCACGTCGCACCGTGAATCGCCAGGCGCTTTCCGGGTGCCAAGCTACCTCGCCAGTGGATCTGGTCTGCTCGTGGCGGAAGAATGCCTGCTGGTGGCGCAACAATGTCTGCTCGTGGCTCGGTTGGCCGACTGGGCATCAACGGCACAACTTGCGCCGGTGGTGCGACGTGGCTTGCGGAATTGAAGAGCCCGTACCCGAGCAGCACCGCAGCGATTGCTACAGGCGCTAAGACCACGAGCCGGCGATAAACTGGCGTCGTCTTTACCCTTGGTGCGGGGCTGGCTTCCGGCGCGGCACATGGTTGTACAGGCTGGTCCCCAGCGGTCCCCAGCATTCTAGCCATCCCGGCGGGCATTTCGGGATGAAATTCGGGAACAGAACGGACAACCACGGGATCTTGCGAAGATTGGCCCGCAACGGGCCTTACGCGGTCGAGTTTGTGCTGCGTAGATTCGCGCGGGCCTTTGCGCTCCTCCTCCTTGCGTTCCCGGCGAGCTTCCTCCACTTGCTGGAATAAGCGCGTGAACTCGCCCGCCTCGGACGCCGGCTGCCCGGCAGCGGCGCTCAATGACCGCAACGTCCTAGTAGCTTCGCAAATGGGCTGCGGCACCTCCGTTACTTGCTCCGGCCGCTCCCAATGACCACCGGCCGGCAGGGCGCCGACTATGTCTACGAGCACCTGTATGGGAATCGACACCAAAGTTCGCCCGGCGGCCGCCGTGATCCGCTCCGAGCGCTCGGCGTGGGTCTTAATGATCTTAGAGGCAATGTGGACCGCACCCAGGCTCACTTCGAGCGTCAGCCGCAGTTCGCCGAGATGCTGGGGCGTGAGCAGAAACGTATATGCCTCGGAGTCGCGATCCGGCGGGAGCAGTATGACCTTCGATAGCCCTTTGGGTTCGAAATCGGGAGAGGCGACGCTTAACGTCAGCTCCAGCGGCTGCGCGCGACCCGCATGGTCCCTTGGAAACTCGATCTGGAAGGGCCTCGACCGGACGTCCTCCTCCCTGATGGAGAAATCGGGATCGATTTCGACCATAGCCTTGAGCCCCGCCGACTCGGTGCGCCGTACCAGCGCCACCAGCTCCGCGGGCTCGTAGATCGGGACTTGCGCTTGCATGCCCACGTCCAGCATGCGGGTTTGCAGTTGAGATTGGCGCGCCTCCGGCTCGACGCCGGCAGCCGCCTGCCAACACTGCCCGGTAATGGCTCTCTCGAACTCGACACCGAATTCTGCAGCGCGCTTGTGGCGGTCGGAGGCAAAGAAGGAGAGCGCCTTGAGAATAACGGCGCCAGCCGCGGGCGGCAGATCGGAGCGCAACGCACACGGGTTTTGCTCGGGGCCATGCCTTTGCTGCTGGTACAGGTCCACTGCCGGGCCCGCGCGGAAAGGCCGGCTGCCGGTGACCATCTCGAAAGCGATCTCGCCAAGCGCGTAGATATCGCTGGCCGCTTCCGGCTTTCCCTCCAACTGCTCCGGCGCTATGTAGTACCGCGATCCGGCGACCATCGTCGCGGCGGAGGGAGGGACCTCCGAGTCGAGGACCGTGGCGATACCGAAATCGATTATAACGGCCAGCTCCTGCCCGTCGGCAAGGTCGCGGATCATGATGTTTTCAGGCTTCAAGTCGCGATGATGCACGCCGGCATCGTGAGCTGCACTAAGCGCTTGCGCGATTTGGCGGAGCAGGACCGCGGCGCGGCGCAGGTCCATCCCGCCCGGGTCCTTCATCATTACCGAGCGCAGCGTCACGCCGTCGATGAATTCCAGAACCAGGAACGGCCTGCCGTCCGGCATACTCCCCTGGTCCTTTACGCCAACGATGCCAGGATGCGCAATACGCGAGAGCGCCTCGCATTCCTGGCGGAATTTCTTCTCGATCCATTCCCGTGAGTCCTGGCGCTCGTGCAAGACCTTAATGACCACTGGACGATTGTGCAATGCGGCGTCCCGCGCCAGGTAAACGGTCGCAAATCCTCCAGACCCTATGGAACTTTCGATTCGATAACGGTCCTTCAGAAGTGCCGTGAAAGGCAAGCCCGGTTGAACCATGGTTTCGGTTTCACCGGTCCGAACCGGAGCCGGATCGTCATTGCGGCCCTGCGGGTGCATAGGGATTAGATCCGCCCAAGTGTATCACGGTCAAACGGCTACCGGTTGAGGAGCCGGCTGCTTGGCGGCACTTCTATGACTCGCACTGCTGCATAGTGCGGCGGCGTTGTGGCGGCATTATCGCTAGCTATCGGGTGGGCTGTTAGCCGCGCAGGAATCCGATCGAATTGCTTCTCCCCATAGAGGCATGCTCACCGTTGTGAACGGAAATACCACACCAGCTACTGCACGCGATCTTGTTCTCATCATGGCTTCAATAGCTCGATTGTCGCGGTCTGAAACGTAGACGTGGTCGTGGAGGCAGCCGAGGCATACGAAAGCTGTAACACCTCGTTGGATGTGGTCGTCAGCCCGGTGGTGTTGGCCGGTGCCATGATCACCTGCAAGGCGGTATAGATGCCGGTTGATCCGTTGTTATGGAGGATGGCGGTCACCTCCGCGACGGTCGTGGACTGAAACGTGATGTAGAACTCAACCGAGAACGCGACATTGGAGCCGGAGGTGGCCGAGGTGACATTGAAGGTGGCCAGGGCGGTGTCGGACGCCGTGCCCGTGGAACCGAAACGGATCTTGGCGGTGCTGACATTAGCCGCGCTGGACGTACATGTGCCGTACGCCACTACCCGGTATGTGGTCCCAGCCGCGATGGTGTTAGCGGGCACGGTGTAGGAGACGATGGTGGTCTCCGGGGTATTGATGCCAGACGTTACGGAGGAAATTGCCGCGACGCCGCCGGCCGGTCCGCCGCCAGCCGGGGCGGGAAGCCTCCCGGCACCAAGCGTACCGCTGGAGATGTTAGAGGCGTTGGTCGCATCCGTGGAGCAAGAATTGGCTGCGTTTGAAAGATCCCCGCAGGCCGGTTGCGTGGCGGCAGGTACGCCCGCCGTCGAGATCGCGTTGATCCACTTATGGGACGCCGAGGCTAAGGATTCAATGCCGCCGAGAGTCGAAGCAGTTGGGGTCGGAAGTTGTGCAGCCGGTAGCGTACCGGCAGTGATGTTAGAGGCGTTCGTGGCATCCGTCGAGCATGAGTTCGCTGCGTTGCTGAGGTCGCCACAGGCTGGCTGAGATTGATGTGGTACGCCGGACGTATCGATGTACGCCACCCAATTGTGTGATGCGGAAGTGATTGATTCAATGCCGCCGAGGGTTGAAGCCGTAGGCGTTGGAAGGTTTGCGGCGGGAAGTGTGCCGGTAACGCCCGTGGCCAGCGGAATAGACGGAAGATCGCCTGCCACCAACGAGCACGGCGCGAACGACGTGGCCGACCCGCACGTTCCGATGACTCGATGGGAGGTCTGTCCGCTGGCCGCGCCGAGCGTAAGGGTCGAGCCGGAGATCGTGCAGGTAAGCCAGTTTGCGCCGGCCGCGGTGCAGGAAGTGGCGCCGGGTGCGGGCGGGGGGAAAACACTGCTCTGTGCGCGGCCGTCATGGGCCAACGAGCCGAACAGGATGGCATACAACGGGAACCATGCGACACGCCTTGAGACTTGCTTGAGTGGCTTTTTCATGCTTTGCTGCTCCTTGTTCTCTGCCGCCCCAGCCGGTGGAGCGGTAATACGATATCGACCAACTCCGATTGCTGCCGGCCCAGATCTTAAGGGTGTGTGTCCTGGCGGCAATGTCGTTTGAATTCTGCAATAGGGATACCGGCTTTCTGGCATTCCAGGTCCACAGCAGTATTGAGTGCCTTCAGCGCGGCCACTTCCTCACTCGTCAAGGGGCGCCCCTTGGGCGGAGTTTTCTTTAGCTCAATCAAGCACCTCAACTGGTCGGTGGTCAGATGATGAAGGGCCTGCTGTTGAATTGGGCGGCGACGGTCGGAAGCAATCTCAAAGCTCTGTCGGCAACCGCTCTCCAGACGCTGCAATCTTCTGCCCAAAGAGGTCATGGCCTGCTGTCGCCCTCCGTGAAATACACCGTTGGGGCGGATGGCGCTGGTCCCGGCCGTTCCTCCCACTCGTACCATTCAAAGTGCGGAGACCTGGTCGGTTCTTGCTTGACGATCACAATGTGCCGTTCGCCCACATAATCGGCAGGAAGTGCCAACAACCAGCCGTACCTGATTAGGGGCACCAACTTGGGTGTCAGGATCGCCTCCAGCCTCTCAAGCCGAACTATAACCGGGCGTCGCATTGGCTCACTGCTGTGTGCAGAAGGACCCGGCCAGCACTGTCAACTGATGCGTACCGTCCGAATATCCCTGGAACGCCACGGTGCCGGCCGTGGAGCCGTTGGTCATCGAAACCGTGAGATCCCAACTAAGGTCTGTATTTGCAATCCCGGCCCCGGTGGCGCCGATGCTGGTGGGGTACGAAGCGCCGTTGCCGTTATACCAGAGCAAAGTCGGGCTGTTGCTGGATACGTTGTTTTCCTTCTGGAAATCCCAGACTACCGATGTCGGGCTGGCCGGGCCGGTCATGCCGAAGCCGAAATAACCGGATGTGTGTGCCTGCTGCCACAATCCATGGCAGTGGTACACGTTCGTGGCGTTGGCCACGACGTTAAACGAGATGATCGTCGATGGCGTGGAGGAAGAATTGGTGTAGTTGCTGGCAAGCACCGACTTTATGATCGGAGTGGCGCAGGTTCCAGCCCCATTCAGGTATGTGGCTGAGCTGCAAGTGCCCGACCAGAGGCCGTAGACGTCCGCAGCCGCCGCGTTGCTCAGCGCGCCTGTCGTGGTCGTGTTCTTGACTAGGCCCGTGCCCAGCGACGCCCAGTTTTGATTGGACGTGCCGAGGGTCAAGCTGGCCGCGTTACTAACGCCCGTGCCGCCATTTGCGGCAGCGACAACTCCCGTAACGTTGGCGGCGGTCCCGATGGTGTTTTGATTTAGCGTGGGGAAATTGGACGCGGTCGCTATCGAGGGGACACCTGTGCCCGTCGTATTCATGAGAATCCCGGTGGATAATCCGGCGAGGTTCGTGCCGTTCAGGCCGACGACGGTGGTCGCCAGCGATCCCGCCGGATTGGTCATGTCGCCCGTGTGCGCCGGTTCCTGCGCCGCTTGAAGCGTGCCAATTACGCCAGTCGTCAGCGAAATAGACGGAAGGTCTCCAGCCACAAGTGCGCACGGACCGAACGCCGTAGCCGATCCGCAGGTTCCGATAACTTGGTGCGAAGTCTGACTGGTGGCCGCGCCAATTGCCAGCGCTGGAGTCGTAGTCGCCATCGCAACTGGGCACGTAAGCCAGGATAAGCAAGTCGCGGAGACGCTGGTGACGGTTCCTGACGCGCCGCTTCCCGCGAGTGTCCATGCATTCGACGCCGTGCAAATATACGTCGCCCCCGCCGTGGTGACGAAATACTGCTGGCCCACCGCGCAGCTTGCGGGTAGCGATGCGCCAATGGTGACCAAACCGGCACCGACGACCCACAAGCCGGGATAGCCAGCCGTCGTGCAGTACCAGACATTCTGTCCCGCTGGCGCATCGGTCTGAAAGTACGATTCACCTACACGCAGGCAACTATCGCGGCCAACTGGCGAGCCGGTACCTGTACGCGAGTTGTTTGTACGCGCCGCTTGACTGGCGTCCCACTGTCCGACTACCTGGTTATAGCCAGTAATCGTGTTCTGCTGCCCGCGGGCGCCGCCAGGCCCAAGCACGGCAGCCATCGCAGCGAACAGCAGGAACCGGATGATGTGTCTAAAGACTTGATTTAGTGATTCTGTCACGACCGTTGTCTCCTATGCTTCTGCTGGCCCCCCTTCGACTCTTCAGCGCCGTGTGTCGAATTGCCGGTTTCATGCCGTCTCTTTCCCCGGACCAAGCACGCAGCACCGGATCAGCTCAACCAAGCGCCCGCCGCTCGGCTCTATGGCACCGGTGGACCGGCGAATCAGGTCCAACTCCGCCGCCTGCACTGGGCTGATGTTCGCGCCGCTGGCCGCGCCGACAAGTAACTTGAGCAGGTATTCGCCGCGGCCGGGGATGCTCGCGGTACTGCCATCGGGCATCACCAGCAACGCCGGCTCGCTGATAAGCCGCTTCTCAAGTGCTGCGAGTCTTCGACGTAGCTTCACTCTCCAACCTCCGCTTCGGGATTCATCGCGATTGCTTCTGTACCTCCGCCGCGCACTCCAGTGCCGCCACCCGCGTCTCAATATCGAAATCCAATCCGGCACGTGCGATGTCAACAACCCCCAGCGCCGCCCGGATGCGACTGGATGCCGGCGTAGACTCGGCCGCCATGAGCTTCAGTAGTACCGCCACGGCGAGGCCGGTGTTTTGCTGAGCGCGGGCGTAGCCTTGCTCAGCCACCTCCCACCGGGCCCGCCGGTATTCCTCCAGGAATTCTGGAATCCGCAGCCATCGTTTCAAGGTCTTCAGGCTGATGCCGGCGGAGGTGGCGGCCTCCTCATGGTTCCTTGAACCGAGCAGGGCCGCGATGGTCGATTCTTTCTTGCGGTCGAACTTGGCTCCGTGTCCTTTCATAAAGGGGGTCATCTGGGGGACATCTGGGGTACTTCTGCGTCGCCATCGCCAGCCCTTCGCCCCGGTCGATTTATTTCAGAAAGACCTTTACTTTCAAGCGCTTCCGAGGGATTCATGTTGATGGCCGCGCAGAGCGTGGCCAAGGAGAAACGATTATGACGACATTCACCATCAACGAAACGAACGAAATCGTGGCGTTTTCGACCCCGGAAGAGGCCTCCGCCGCCGTGCAGACGCCTTTCGATAGCTTCACCAGCGAGCAGGAACTCGCAGAGTTGGCAGCGGGTTGGCCGTCCGAGCGCCTGCTGGCGATCCTGAACAGCCTGCCGGGCGAGAAGCCGGCGAAGAAGCTGAAGGACCCCAAGACGGCCGCCAGCCGCATTTGGAAGCGCATCCAGGACCTCGGTGACGCCGCGCAGCCCGAACCGGAAGCGACGAAGCCCGAGACGGCGCCCGCGAAGCCGAAAACCGAAAAGAAGGCCAAGGGTCGCGCACAGTCCGCCAAGGGCGAGCCGTCCAAAGCCAAGGCGACCAAGAAGGCCACCCCGGCAAAGGCCGCGCCCAAGGGGAAGAAAGCCGCCAAGACGAAGGATGCCACCGGGCCGCGCGAGGGGAGCAAGATGGCGCAGGCCATCGCCCTGATGCAGCGCAAGGGCGGCGTCACAATTTCCGAGCTGATGAAAACTATGGGGTGGCAAAAACACACCTGTCGCGGATTTGTGGCCGGCGCGATGAAGAAGGCCGGGTACGAAGTCGAGAGCTTCAAGCCCGAAGGGGGCGAGCGCAGCTATCGATTGCCGAAGTAGCGTCACCCTCTCTCCAAACTGGCCCGCCCGGCACTGCCGTGGCGGGCTTCTTTTCGTTGGCCCCCGATTATTTTCTTGCCTTTCGGAAGCCCCGGAGTCATGAATGGTGGTGTATGCCGACCACAACACAGACCAACCGCCAGCCGGACGGATTCGCCGTCCCGCTCACTGAAACCACGAACCTGGGCCTCGCCATGCTGATCGTCGAGTCCGCCGACGGCGCCTACCAGCCCATCGCCACCGTCTCCTCGATCCGGGAAGCTCGCGAGATTGCCAACAGAGACAGGATGGCGCGCGTCGAGGACTTGGATCGCGGGGGGGAGCCACTCTGCCCGGAGCGATACGTCGTATGGGCGCGGGGAGCCAAGGGCGAGTACCTGCCGGCCCAGGAGATCGACGCAATTTGAAGTGAGCGCGCGCCACGTGATGAGTGGTGCTGGAAGGAGAACGCGAT
>Ga0182016_10005312_pt1 | contig 13918 bp, 13 predicted proteins | sample 712S2MmetaG_FD_120491 | JGI IMG/M metagenome (GOLD analysis project Ga0182016, IMG submission 120491) | Permafrost microbial communities from Stordalen Mire, Sweden - 712S2M metaG | ecosystem: Environmental > Terrestrial > Soil > Wetlands > Permafrost | place: Sweden: Stordalen | collected...
CCATCAGCCAAACGCAAGGCGCGCGCATTGGCCCAGTCGGCTGCGAGCTCGAAATCGCCGGAAACACCCGCACCGCCGTGCGCCTGGATCGCGTCGTCGATGATCCGCAAGGCCATCCGCGGTGCTTGCAGCTTTATCATCGCGATCTCACTTTGGGCCGCCTTGTTGCCTGTACGATCCATCATGTCCGCGGCCTTCAGGCAAAGGAGGCGGGTCATCTCGATGTCGACCCGCGCGAGCGCAACTCGCTCTTCCCAAACCGAATGTTCGGCAATACGCTTGCCAAATGCGCTACGCGATTGCAGGCGTTTGACCATAGCCCCTAGGGCCTCATCCGCGGAACCTATCAAGCGCATGCAATGGTGTATTCGGCCCGGGCCCAGCCGGCCTTGGGCGATTTCGAAGCCACGCCCTTCTCCGAGGACCATGTTTTCAACGGGTACCCGCGCATCGGTGAGCACGATCTCTCCGTGCCCATGGGGTGCGTGATCGAATCCGTAAACCGAGAGCAGCCGTTCCAGTTTTACACCAGGCGTCTTGAGATCCACGAGAATCATTGCTTGTTGGCGGTAAGGCTCGGCATCGGGATCCGTCTTGCCCATGACGATGGCCAACCTGCACCGTGGATCGCCCGCGCCGGATGACCACCACTTTCGTCCGTTGATGACGTAGTGGTCCCCGTCGCGGCGGATGGACGTTTGCACGTTCGTCGCATCGGAAGAGGCAACACCCGGCTCTGTCATGAGAAAGGTTGAGCGGATCTCCCCATCCATGAGTGGCTTCAACCAGCAGATCTTCTGGGCTTCCGTGCCGTATCGGTAGAGAAGCTCCATATTGCCTGTGTCTGGAGCTGAGCAATTGAAGACTTCTGATGCCCACGAAATACGCCCCATTTCCTCGGCACAATGGGCGTACTCAAGGTTGCTTAGTCTCTCGCCGGTAAACACAAAACCGTCTTCAGTGAGGTCGCTTTGGCGCCCGGGCGGCATGAACAAATTCCATAGGCCCGCTGTCTTGGCCTTTGCCTTGAGATCTTCAATGACTTTCGAGGGGCTCCAGCGATCTCCGTCGTTCAAGTCTGTGTGATATCGCAATGCTGCCGGTCGAACCTCAGCGCTCATGAAGTCTCGTACACGCTGCTGGAATTGCGTTTCACGTTCGGATTTCGTGAAGTCCATCTTGTGGCTGATCCCTTTATGTCGCCGGTCTAAGAAGCGAGGTCATCAGCAACAACGACCATCGAAAGGCGCCATTGGCCGAATTCGCAGTAGCGCCAGTGCTTCCGTCCGCGTAGTGATAGCGCGCTACTGGGGCCATCAGTTTGTCTCGAGCCGACGGACTAAACGGATGATTTGTTATATTCTTCGAGAGACTTCCCGCCGGGGTCGAGCTCAACACCCCAGTTGTCGTCCATCGCGCCAAATATGGCCGGGCGGTTGTGCGCCCATAGGGCTGCGCCGAATTGCCACTGCCAGACCCTGGGGATCCAGGTGTCATCCAGGTAATCGGTGTCGCAGAGATATTCGGCCTCGCCCCCATTAGGATTGGGCACGTAGCAATATATAGCCGACGAAATACGATGACGGCTGACGCCGCCCGTGCGGCGAAGATCCTCGATCCAACCCAATTCCTGCATGCGATTGACGCCGATCATCAACTCGTCGATGTCCTCAACGCAAAATGACGCATGATGGAAGCCCACCTTGGTCGGAATCGGCCCGTTCGCGTTCGCCCACAATACCGAGTGATGCTCGTTGGTCCCGTCCGCTCTGAGGAACGCTCCGATCCCTCGTGAATGATCGCTCAGCCGGAAGCCCAGTCGATCCTTGTAAAAATGGTAATTGCCGACAAAATCGTTGGTCGCGAATACAACGTGGTTCAGTGCTTTCGGGATGGCCCGACTCCGCCATTTGCGGAGCTGGTTGAGCCGCTTGATATTGCCGGGAGCATTGACGGGGTCGGGTTGAGATGTAACCGGACGCTTCTGCCAGAGCTTTAGTCCGAAAGGAATCCCTTCATCGGTCGCGGCGTAGACCACTCCACCCTCGCGGCGAACCTTACGATCCCGAGCCAGACTGTCGGCCAGCTTCTCAAGGCTTTCTGCATTGTCGACGCCCCAAACCACGAGCTGGGCTCCGTTACCCTCAAACCATCGGTCAACGCCACAATCGTTGCGACGGCGAACATAAATGCGAGACCCGGTCTGTGTTTCGAAGACACTTCCATCGGCGCTCTGCTCAATCTTGCTGAGTCCAAAATCTTCCCAGAATCTGGCGCATTGCGGCAGGTCTTCAACGCCGTAGACGAGGCTCTCAATACCAAGGATGGACACGTTTAGCTCCTTCGACTCTAGCCTTATCTCAAAGAGGGGACCGCCAGCTGACGCGACACCATGGCTATCAACGGGAGTGCAACTTAACTACACGGAGGGTGAGTTAAAAAGGCGTTTGTCCAGATAGGAGGTATCGCTTTGAATGAGCGTTGCGCTTGGGGCGATATGTAACAATACCGGCTTTTCGTGCCTCACCTATTTGGCGAATGCGGTGATCCGCGCAATTTGAACTCACCTTTGTTCGGTCGCCAGACGGCAATCCACACATAAGCCCCTCGGACCCCTCGAAACGCCTGAAACTCCGCGTGTCGGGACTTCAGTCAATTCCCTCCTATGTACGATCTTGCGCGCCATACCACGCTGATACCACACAGAGTTGCTGAAGCGACGCGTCGGTCGGAGCCACTTGCATACCGGTGGTCTGATCGTAAGAGGGCTGGATCTACCACGTCTTTGACGTAGATACGTCAAAGACGTATACTCCTCGCTGTGTTCACGATCATTGAGACCCCCACATTTGCGCGTCAATGGCCGGATTACTGGCTCTGGCACCGGCAAGCGAGGCGGAGTACGGGTGCTTCACTACAACCGGTTGACGGATGGTGTGATTTATCTGCTCGTGATGTATGCCAAGGGTGTAAAGGATTCGATTCCGGCGAAGACGCTTAATATGATTCGGGAGGCGATCGATGGCTAAATTAAGTGAAAAGGCCTTGCGTAAGCGCGATGCAACTCGAGATATCGGTGCCGAACTTCTGGCGTCCGTGCGCGAAATGAAGGCGGGTAAAGCGGGACACGTGCACCGCGTGCCAATATCTGCAATAACGGAAGCGCGCACACGCACAGGTCTCTCCCAACAACAATTTGCAAAAGTGCTCGGCGTTTCAATCCGAACGCTTCAAGAATGGGAGCAAGGCAGACGCCAACCTTCGGGTGCGGCACGCTCGCTGCTCGCAATTGCAGCACGCCGGCCTGAAGTATTGCGGGAAATAATTGCTGCGTAACATGCGGGCGGGCGTCGCGCTGTGCGCGCGCCTAGTAGTGTTCCAAAAAGCGGGCGGAATTCTGTCGCAGAGATTTTCGAACGACTGGTCCTGGCAACTGGCCGCTATTTGGCAAAGAGTTCGACGACTCAGGTCTCTCTTGTGATGGCCATGGCCATCGTGGAACCGCACGTTGGCGCAATACGTCGGCCGGCCGCCCCGGGCCGCTGGCCTTATGATTCCCTGAGACACTCCAGTGCGAAGCGGTAGAACATCTCTGCAAGCGCTCCACCGTCTACGCGCTTGACCATGGTCAGGGCATTCAGCAGCGGCGGCGGCACGATCGCACGATACAAAACACCGGGCCACGGGATGTTTCGACAAAAATCGGCGACCAGCGCGCAGCCGCTGCCGAGAGCCACGAAATTGAGCAGCGAGATCAGCGTATCAACCTCCATGGCGACACTAAGTGTAGCGCCTGCCTGAGCGAACAGCGTCTCGATCGCGGCGTACAGTGTGGGCTCGATGGAACGCGGTGCCACCACCAGTTTTTCTCCGGACAGATCGGCAATGGTAAGGGTCTCGCGGGCCGCCAGAGGATGTCCCTGCGGAAGGGCAACGACTAACGCTTCGTGGGTTAACGGGACGATGTCCAGCCCCTCAATCGGTGGCTGGAACCAGGCGAAACCCAGATCGATGCGGGCGGCGCCGAGCGCATCGAGCAACCCGGTGCCATAGGCGCGCTGAAAGCTCAGTTGGATGTCGGGGTATCGCTCGCGGAATGCGGGAACGACGCGGGGAAAGACGTGAAATTCGGCGGCATGGTTGTGTCCGATGCGCAGGTGGCCGCTCTGTGCCTGCGCTGTTTGCTGGGCCAGCGCGACGCTGCGCTCCGCGAGCGCTAAGAGTTCGCGCGCCTTGGGCAGGAAAACCATCCCGGCTTTCGTGAGCTTGATGCCGCGGCCGGCGCGTTCGAAGAGCGCCGCGCCAATATGGTTTTCGAGTTTTTTGATTTGGACGCTCAGCGAGGGCTGCGGCATGTTCAGAGTTTCGGCCGCGCGCGTGAGATTTAAGCTCTCGGCGACCGCGATGAACTGGGGTAGATAGCGCAGCTCCATAATTCATGCTCGATATCATATAGAAAGATCACAAACCCATATTAGACTCTATATTGAATGGGCGCTACCCTCCTAAAAACAATGGGTGGGGAAATAACGCCATGCTGAAGCACGCCCCGAAACAGTCGGGTCGGCCCGACCCGGATCAGGCCAAAGGTTCGCGATATCTGCTCAATTGCTGGTACCTCGCCGCGTGGGCACACGAGTTTGACGCAAGCGGCATGGTGGCGCGCACGATCTGCGACACCAAGATCGTGTTGTTCAAGACCGGGAATGACATTTCGGCGCTGCACGACATGTGCTCGCATCGCTTCGCGCCATTGAGCCGCGGAAAGTTGGTCGACGGGGGTGTGCAATGCCTTTACCACGGGCTGCGTTTCGGCCCGGACGGCCGATGCGTGCACAATCCGCATGGAGCCATCAGCGCGGCCATGCAAGTGCGTCGCTATCCGACCATCCGTGCGTTTCGCGGCGTGTGGATCTGGCTCGGCGATCCGGCCCTGGCCGATGCCGCGCTCTTGCCTGACCTGCGCTGCCTGGATGAAGAGCTACCGGCGCATTCCGACCGGGGTGCCTACACCCATGGCGGCGCCAACTACATGCTGTTCATTGACAATATCCTGGACCCGACTCATGTCGATTACCTCCACTATTCATCCACTGGCGGGGGCACCGTCGAGGGCGCGCCGCAGACCGTGACCGACGAGGGGCCGGCCATCAAGCTAACCTGGGTGAAGCCCAATCAACGACTCATGCCGATGGAACTCAAACTCGGCAAGATCAGTCTTGACGGATTTTCCGAAGACACGCCGATTGATCGCCATGGGGAGAGCGTTTGGTTCCCGCCTTGCACGCTTCGAACCAAGGTCGGGTTTGGCAAACATGGCGGGCCGCCGGGCGTCGCCCATGTCGGGGTCCACATCATGACGCCCGAAACGGCCGAGACGACGCATTATTTCTGGGTGTTTACTCGCGGCATGGTGCATCCCGAGGATGACGCCTTCCACGAACGCTTCAATGCCGCCCGCGCCAACGTCTTCCGCACCGAGGACGACTCGATGCTCGAAGCCATCCAGCACAACATGGCGGGGCGCGAGTTCTTCTCGCTGCATCCCACTCTCTTTCCGACCGATCAGGCAGCGATCCGCTTTCGACGAAAGCTTGCCGCCATGATCAAGGCGGAGGAACCGGCCAGTTAGTGTCCTGACTTGAACGCTCTCGGACAGCAGCTCGCAGTCGATGGGTGCATAGCCCGCGTTAGAAGAAGAATTCGATCCAATAGAAAGTCTCAAAGGGGGTTGGAAAGTGCTGAAACGCTTAAAGTGCCAAACATCGCTCTTCCTGGTGCTCTGGTGTGCCGCAACAGCGGCCAGTCACGCACAACAGGTCGAGGATAGCCAGACGGCAGCTAAGCCGGACCAAGGTCTTGCAGAAGTGGTGGTGACTGCAACCAAGACGGGTGCACAGTCGGTACAGACTACGCCGATCGCCATCTCCACTTTTACAGGCGATCAGCTGAGTGAGTCGAATATTCAGACCGTTCAGGACTTGCAAGGTTATGTGCCGAATCTGAGCATCTCCCAATCGACCACCTATGCGGAGATCTATATTCGCGGCATTGGGTCGTCCAATTTTATCGGCGGCAGCGATCCCAGCACCACGGTGCAAGTCGACGGCATTTATCTCAGCCGTCCGTACGCGCAATTCGCAGATTTTCTCGATGTCGAGCGCGTCGAAGTCCTGCGCGGACCGCAGGGGACGTTGTACGGCAGAAACGCCGTAGGCGGTACGATCAATGTGATCTCTCGTCAACCCACTGACGAATTCAAGGCCGAGAATCAGCTCTCGGTCGGCGATTTTTCGCTCATTCGGGATCAAGCCTATGTCAGCGGACCGCTCGTCTCCGGCGAGCTACAGGGCAGTCTCACAGCCTCATACACCTCTCGCGGGCCTTACATCGACGATATCGTCCCCGGTGGGAGGGGCATTTCCGATGAACACAATCGAGCGATTCGAGGCCAACTGCGCTTCGAGCCCACGGACTACATCGATGCCACGACTCGGCTGGACTATATGTATTCCCATGATGCGCAGGGAATGCCGACAACTTTACTGGCCCCATTCGATCCGGTCACCAATAGCATTCTGGGCAACTTTACCAAGGTCGCGACGAACGAGCCGGAAAACTATCGCACCACGAACGCAGGCATTGCCGAAGACATCGTTGTCAGCTTTAGCCATGCCTTGAAGTTGCGGTCACTGACGGCATCTCGTCTCTCCTCGACGGAGGGCTACATCGATGCCGACGCGACCGATCTGAATCTGCTGGCCGGATATCAGTCCGAGCACGACCATCAGGTGTCTCAAGAGATCAACCTGGCCGGCAACTACACGAATTTCAATTTCGTGACGGGTGCCTATTATCTCCACGAGAAGGATACTCTCGACATCACCGCCTCGGTCATCCCGGCCGGTATCGCGGCGGTGTATCTGCCGATTTTTACGACCGATGCAGAAGCGCTGTTCGCCCAGGGAACTTACCATCTGACCAGCCAGCTCGATTTTACTGCCGGCGCGCGCTACACCTGGGAACACAAAGACATGCTGCAGAATGGCGGCGTCTATGCAAATCCGCTCGGACAGACCTATATCGGCCAGCCATCAAACGCGCTTCGCGTGGTGCCGGCCTCGTTCGACCTCCCGGGCAACTACCGCGCGCCGACACCAAAATTCGGGGTGCAATGGATGCCGACAGACAACCTCATGGTGTACGCATCGGCCACGCGCGGCTTCAAAAGCGGCGGGTACAATTTCTCCTCCAATAGCGCGTCCACGGCGGCCTTTGAGCCGGAAAAGGTATGGAGCTACGAAGTGGGGCTGAAGAGCACGTGGTTCGAGCACCGTCTGCGCGCCAATCTCACTGGTTTTTACTACGATTACACCAACCTGCAAGTGCAGGAGATCATCGGGCCGGCCGAGGAAAGCATCACCAACGCGGCCACGGCGACCAACAAGGGAATAGAGCTGGAACTAGCCGCGAGGCCCGTGCCGGGTCTCGATCTGATTGCAAACATCGCCACTCTCGATGCCGCGTACTCGAAATACCTCGGAGCTCCCGTGCCCGCATCCGTCGGCGGCGGCGTGGCTGATGCTTCCGGGAAGCGGCTGGATGATGCGCCATCCTATTCCGGCAATCTTGCGGCCCAGTACACGGTTTCCCTGGGTCGTGGAGATTCGCTCGATGGCAGGGTGGAATACAATTTTCAGGGGCGCGAATACTTCGAGCCGACGAACTACTTCGTGGAAAGCCAGAAGGCCTACGGCACGCTCAACTTGGCGGTGGGCTACACGACGGCCAGCGGCGCTTGGCGGCTGAGCCTGTGGGGCAAGAACTTGGCGGACACGCACTACTTCGCAGCCATCGGAGATAACGGCGCCACCTTCTCCGGAGTTCCAGGTCCGCCGCGAACCTTCGGCGCGACATTGACGACAAAGTGGTAGGCCCGCGATTCTCTGCAAGCAATACGAAAGGAGAGAAGATATGGCGAAACATATATTGATGGCATTCAGTAATCCTCGTCCCGGTACCGATGCGGATTTTAATAAATGGTACGACGAAATTCATCTCCAGGAGATCCTGGCCGTCAAAGGATATGTCAGTGCCCAACGCTTTTACGTGAGCGAAGCCCAAATGCTCGGAAGAGCAGAGCCCATGCATAAATATCTCACTATTTACGAGATCGAGACCGACGACCTGAAACAGACTCTTGCGGATCTGAACGAGGCTGCGCGCCACATGAAGGTTGATCCTTCTGTCGACAGGGGGAACGCGCTGGCCGGCGTTTTTCACGCGATCGGCGAGCGCGTGGTTCCGGCCTCATAATCTATCAATGGCTAATATGGTGTCGGCAATAACTGAAAAGCAGAGCATGAAGGCATTTAGGTACCGACCTGCATCCGCCGGCTCCCCGCTCAAGAGAACCTTTCAATGAGGCTCGCGACATTCACGGAAGGAGGTCGTACCCGCGTAGGCGTCATCGAGCGCGCGGAGGTGGTGGATCTGTCGGTCAATCCCGATTTGCCCACCGACATGATTGGATTCTTTGGAACGGGAGCGGAGGGTCTCAATGCGGCGCGCAGCGTCGCCGCGAATTCGAAGCAACGTTTCGCGTTGGGTAGCGTTCGATTGGAAGCGCCGGTCCTCAATCCCCGAAAGTTCCTCGGACTTGGGGGAAGTTACAAATCCCACTTGGCCGAGGTGGCGCATCTGGGCATTCAGCCGCCCAAGTTTCAGATCTGGTTCAACAAGCAGGTGACCTGCGTTAATGGACCCTATGATGACATCCATCTCCCAAGAGTCTCCGAATCCCTCGACTACGAGGCGGAACTCGCCATCATCGTGGGTCGCCGTTGCCGACACCTGAGCGGTGCGGAAGCGGGTCACGTTATCGCGGGTTTCACCATTTGCAATGACGTTAGCGTGCGCGAGTGGCAAATGCGCGCCCCGACGCACGCCCTCGGAAAGTCATTCGATACGCACGGCCCCATCGGTCCCTGGATCTGTACTCCGGAAGAGTTGGCCGCCGCTCGCAATCTCTCGATAAAAACATTCGTGAACGGTGAGCTGCGTCAGGATGGCAATACGAGCGAACTCATATACACCTTCGAGGAAATGCTGGTTGAGCTCAGCGCCGTCTTCACGCTCGAGCCGGGAGATATCCTGACGACGGGATCACCGGCGGGCGTCGGGTTCGTCAGAAATCCGCGGCAGTATCTTAAAGTGGGGGATATCGTCCGCATCGAGATTGAAGGTATCGGCCACATTCAAAATCGCGTCGTATCGGAGCCGTGAGACAGAACTACAAGAGCGGGGACAGTTCCGCAGGCCTGGACGTGCCGGCAAGAAAGCTGCCGGTTCCGGGAACACCGAGCCCGCAGGTTCAAAAGCTGATCAGGGCAGCGTTTCGGCCCGATTGGAACGCGTTGCCACAATCCGACCAGGAATGGCGGGAAGTTGTCCAAGCACGCGCGGCGGCGACGTTGAGTACTCTCCCCGGCCTAATCCGACGAATGAAGGTTAACGTCGTAAGGACGCTGATCGATGGCGTCCGAGCCTTCATGGTAACGCCGGAGTCCATACTGCCCAGCAATCGCCATCGAGTGTTGATCCACATGCATGGTGGTTGCTACGTGTTCAATCCTGGCGAAGCGGGGCTTCCGGAGGCCGTCATGATGGCCGGCCTGGGGGGGTTCAAGGTGGTCTCGGTAGATTATCGCATGCCACCCGAGGCGCATTTCCCGGCTGCGCTCGAGGATGGCACCACGGTGTACAAGCATCTGTTGGAGACGACCGATCCGAAGCGCCTGGCGATATTCGGCACCTCCGCTGGCGGCGCTTTGACGCTGGCGATGGTGCTTCGCGCCAAGCAGGAAGGAATTCCGGGCCCGGCGGTGATCGCACCCGGCACCCCGATGGCCGATGTCACGGGAGTGGGCGATACCTTTTATACCAACGAATTGATCGACAACGTCCTGGTGTCCCGCAATGGGATCTGTCAAGCGGCCGCGCAGTATTATGCGGCCGGGCACAATATGCAGGACCCGCTGCTCTCTCCGGTATATGGCGATATGGCGGGATTTCCGCCAACAATCATGACCAGTGGCACACGTGACCTGCTGCTCAGCAATACGGTGCGGGTACATCGAAAAATGCGACAGGCCGGGGTTAAGGCTTATCTTCAAATTTTTGAGGGTCAGTCGCACGCCCATTATCTCTTCGACGACAGCGCTCCTGAATCGAGGGAGGCCTTCTCCGAGATCGGCGATTTCTTCGATGGCCATATGGCCGAGTAACAAGCGGATATCGTTAGTCTCGTCCGCCCTTGATGAGGTACCGCCACGCCGGCGTTGCGCTAAAAGAACGTCAATGTACAGGTCAGCCATCATCAAGCAAGGTCTGAGCCGCGCGCCCCATCGCGCGTTTATGCACGCGATGGGTTTAGGTCATGTGGATATTGCGAAGCCCCTCGTAGCACTCCTGGGTCCGTTTAGTGAGCTCACGCCTTGCAACATGCATTTAGCGGCGCTGGCGGAAAGCTCGAGACTTGGCGTCGCTGAGGCCGGCGGTGTTGCCCGTGTATCAGGCTTAGCGATGGTGGCCGACAGTCTTTCGATGAATCATCAGGGCATGAAGTTTTCCCTGATTTCTCGCGAGCTTATCGCCGATGGCATTGAGGCCATTATTCGCGGGCACGCACTCGATGCAATGGTCGGCTTTGCCGGGTGCGACAAAAGCCTGCCTGGCACCCTGATGGGTATGGTTCGATGCAACGTTCCGTCAGTATTTATCTACGGTGGGAGCGCATTGCCAGGCACTATGCGCGGCCGCGATATCACGATTTTGGATGTATATGAAGGCGTGGGCGCGGTCATCGCGTCACGTATGCAACGTGAAGAGCTCCAAGAATTCGAACAGTGCGCGGTACCGACGGTCGGATCCTGCCCTGGGCAGTTCACGGCCAATACCATGGCGATGGTAGCCGAGACCCTGGGATTTTCCCTACCCGGCCTCGCGACCATGCCCGCGGTGTTTTCTCAGCGTCACGCGTTAGCGCGCGAGTCGGCGCGCATTTTGATGGGCGTGCTCGAACGCGGCACCCCGTTGCCTCGTGAGCTCATTTCGCGCCACAGTTTGGAAAATGCCTGCGCTGTGGTGGCCGCCACCGGTGGATCGACCAATGCCGCATTGCATATTCCAGCCATCGCGCACGAGGCAGGTATCCGATTTGACATCGATGATGTCGCGGGAGTGCTCGCCCGGGTGCCGCTACTCGCCGACATGAAGCCCGGCGGCCGATTCTTGGCCAAGGACTTGCATGCTATCGGCGGCTTGTCCGTAGTGCTGAAAGAATTGCTCGATGCCGGCCATTTACATGGCGAGACCCCTCATATTGCGGGCGGCTCTCTGGCGGACGTTCTGGCGACCGCCGACAATGCCGATGGTGAGATTGTGCGCCCGGCAGCTGCGCCGCTGGCCGCCACCGGCGGTCTCGTTGTTTTAAGGGGCAATCTTTGCACCGAAGGAGCGTTGGTCAAGGTGGCGGGCCTTGAGACGCAGTTCTTCAAGGGTGCTGCCAAAGTGTTCGAAGATGAGGAATCCTGCGCTCGAGCAATCCGGGCGCGGCAAATAGAGCCGGGTATGGCCGTCATTATTCGTAACGAAGGTCCGCGTGGCGGACCTGGCATGCGGGAAATGCTCGGCGTGACCGCACTCATTTACGGCCAAGGCTTGGGAGAGAAGGTGGCCCTGATTACAGATGGGCGGTTCTCCGGCGCAACGCGGGGTATTTGCATTGGCCACGTCAGCCCAGAGGCAGCCGTAGGTGGTGTTCTAGGATTAGTGTACGACGGCGATCGGGTCGTTATCGACATCCGCGCGGCGACCTTGCACTTGGAGGTGAGTGTAGGGGAATTGGATCGACGACGGACGTTGGCCGCGGCCCCCAAGCAGCCAAGCGGCGGTCTACTTGAAAAATACGCAGCGACGGTGCGTTCCGCGAGTGTAGGCGCTGTCACTCATAGTGGCGCGGTGACTTGGCCGCGTGAAACGGTGGAAGAGGATGACGTGCGGTAGACTTCGAATTGCGATTATGCGTTTGAATGATCCGTGTGGTGGACTTCTCGATCGCTTGCGGACGTTGAATGCCGGGCGGCACAGAAATTGGATATGAAACCTGTAGAGAAGGCCGCGTTCCTCGGGATCGGTGCGATGGGTGACCCGATGGTGCGTCGGTTGTTAGCGGCGGGTGTCGGCTTTTGCGTGTGGAATCGTACGTATGCAAAGCTCACCCCCTTGGTAGAACTTGGTGCGATCGCGTTCGGAAGCGCTCGAGCATCTTCAAGACATCGAACATGTCGCGTGAGTGTTGCCGATCCATCGCGGCGACAAGCTTGCTGCCTTATAGCTCCACGGGATCGAGGATGGGAAGGACGATGCCGGTGGTAAAGAGCTTTTGCGCAGCCGGCGTTAGTGGGCGGCGTTACGGGTAGTACAGTCCCCCGGAAGACGAAGTTGACCTCTACCTTGACGTGAAGTCCGTCTCCCTCGACGATCAGTTTCACCTCCTCGCCGCTTTTTCGTACCCGGCAGGTTGGCACGTAAGCCCCACTTGGCGATTTCGGATTTGGCCGTCTTGAGGTCTGCGGCGATAGTCAGCAACGCATCCTCGCGACTCAGCGTGTAATCGGTGAACACTACATCGATATCCACAGACAGCCGGGGCATGTCGTGCAGAAACAAATTGAGTGCGGTGCCACCCTTCATTGCGAACAGCGGCGACCGAAATACCGCGGGCGCGATAGCCAGCAGCAGTCGGACGGTGTCGACGTACTCCCGATTCATGATCGCCGCAGGTCGAGACGCTCGCCCGTTTTCGCAACGGCGATCCAGCGCTTGCCGCCGCCGATCCGGTGGCTGTGACGTTTGGCGGTCTCTGCCCACGGAAGACCCATTTCTCTTCCGACCAGTTCGGCCAGGCGCACTACCTTGATTCTCGTCGTATGCGCGAGCAACTCATCCAGCGTCTTCTCGCGCAATGTTTGCAGACCCTCCACGAGTTGGCCGTGCTTCTTGGAGTGATTGAGTTTTCCCCGACGTCGCTGAGGAGTTCGAGCAGCGCGCGTTCAGGAACAGACACGAGGATGTCGGAACGCCCGCTTGGGAGAGGCTGCAACCCGAACCCATTCCGCAATTCCTCGTCGAACAACTGAGTCGCCTGGTAGCGGCAAGGAAAACGTTGCGTGAACCATGTGGGCAAACGCTTCGGCTGATCGCCCCATAGGGTCAGAATTTCCCTAAAGCTGACGTTCTGCCGTATGCCGCGCCAGGAGAGGGCCGTCTTGCCGCCGACATGGAAGCCAGGGACGCGCCCGTGAAAATATGCGAGGCACCCTTCGCGCGAAAGCGTGTCGCCGGGCAACATGTAGACGCCCCGACCTACATGGGTGACCCACCCGCTTCGTGCAAGAGCCGAGGCTCTGAATTTGCTGAAGCCGTGTTCTCGCAGGGCGGCGCTACTCAGCGGTTCGCCGCGCGGGAGTTTGGCGAGGGCCCGTTTGAATGAGAATGTTGGATTAAATAGTTGACTTCACACAGCAAGTATAATCGGGGAACTATTCAGCCGGAAGTCATGCGGAATGATTTTGCACATGTAGTTGTTCTAAAAAGACAACTAATGCGATTTTTTCAATCTGACGATGAGCCGATCCAAGATCCAACGGCGAAGCCCCCAGGTGAGGGGGTGGAATATTCCTAGGCTCACCCTAACAAATCAGGTACTTATCAAGCTGTACGTCCTCGCAATATTCCACGGTCTGCTGTGCGGAACGCTCTATTATTCGATACGTTAATACACTTCGAGATCAGGACTGAAAATCCGCGTGTCGGGGGTTCCTCCCTGCGCTATCGTGATCCAGCTGAATTCGCG
>Ga0182016_10005315_pt1 | contig 13913 bp, 9 predicted proteins | sample 712S2MmetaG_FD_120491 | JGI IMG/M metagenome (GOLD analysis project Ga0182016, IMG submission 120491) | Permafrost microbial communities from Stordalen Mire, Sweden - 712S2M metaG | ecosystem: Environmental > Terrestrial > Soil > Wetlands > Permafrost | place: Sweden: Stordalen | collected...
AAATGGATTCTGGTCACTGGCGCCTCTTCCGGGCTGGGGCTGGCATGCGGTAACGCGCTGGCGTCTTCAGGCGCGAAGCTTGTTGTGGCCGCACGACGGCTCGACGAACTGACAGCTCATTTCCCCGCCCCGCACCAATCTGTTGCATGCGATGTGAGCCGGGAAGAAGACTGCAAAGCGTTGGCGGCACAACTAAAGCGAGAGGCGATCGCACTCGACGGGCTGGTGCTGGCGGCCGGCACACAGGCGGTGCGTCCTCTTATGATGGAGTCGCAAACGAGCCTGAACGCTTCGTGGAGTGTCAACGTTTATGGCTCGCTGGGGCTGCTTGGGTTGTTACTGAAGTCCCGGTTAGTCGCCAAAGGGGCGAGTATCGTCCTGTTCTCATCGGCGGCAGCAGCTGCGGGAGGCGCGGGAATTGCCGGTTACGCCGCGAGCAAAGGCGCGATAGAAGCCGCCACGCATTCTCTGGCTCTGGAACTCGCCTCGCAGGGAATTCGAGTCAATGCTGTCGCCGCCGGAGTCGTGGAAACACCGATGTCGTCACAATATCTTTCGCGCATGACGGATGAACAAGTGGAGAGATTGCGGGCGGAACATCCGCTGGGCTTCGGTAAGCCGGAGGATATCGCGGGGCCGGTAATGTTCCTGCTTTCGCCGGCGGCTCGCTGGATTACGGGCAGCATCCTGCGAGTAGATGGCGGCCTGACGAGTCACTAAGTGCCATGACCTTCCCTGCGCTCACTTACCGCGAAGCTGTTCTCCCGCTAACTTACTTTTTTCCGGTATGAGCGATCTGGAAGAACTTCTGGCCGGCGCCGGTGAACGTCCGAGCGCTGCCGCGATGCTTCGTATGCAGGACGCGGCGGAAGCATTGGTGCGGGCGGAAGGTCGGGAGGCGAGGCAAGAGTTATTACCTGGACCGTTGCCACTTACACAGGGTTGGTTTCAGGCGGCACTGCTCGAAAAGCTGGGTCGGCCGGCAGAAGCGCTCGCCCTGCTCGAGACGCTGCCGGAGCCGGACTGGGGCGATGCACGGGCTCTGTGGCTGCTTACGCGCGCTCGTTTGGCAATCGGAACCGGCGGCCAGCCGCAGAGCCTGTTGCGGCACGCCACCCGCGCGGCGGAGTCCTACCGGCTGCTGCGACAGATCGACATCGTCTGGCGTCGGTGGGTGAAGCGCGGCGGCGGTGAAGGGCTGCGGCCTCTGCGCATTGCATTTGCCGGTACGGTGACAACCGATTTTCTTTTTCCCGCTTTGCGTCCCCATTTATTCGCCGACGGCTTCCTGCCGGAAATTTGGAATGCGCCATTCGGGCAATATCATCAGGTCATTCTGACGGACGATGCGGGATTGCGCCAGTTCAAACCGGACCTTGTGGTCTTTGCCACGGATTGGCGAAGCGCCGCGCAGACGAATTCGGCTAAAGACCACGTGAATGGTCTCTCTGCGCTTTGGTCTTTGTGCCGGGAACGGTATGCCGCGGCGGTCATTCAATGGAACTACGAAGTTCCCGTGCTGGATCCAATGGGACGGTTGGGAAAGCTGCATCCAGGCGCGCGCAACCATCTGCTGCATGCGCTCAACGATGAATTATGGGAGGCGGAGCGGTCTGGCCGAGGTGCATTCATTCTGGATATTGAAGGCATCGCCTCCGAGTTCGGCAAGGCGCAATGGGAAGATGCATCGGCGTGGGAAATTTCGCGGCAGTATCCGTCTGCCGCAGCCACACCGTTGCTGGCTCGCCATACCGCGGCTCTGATTCGCGCCATCCGCGGCGTCTCATCTAAGTGTCTGGTTCTCGATCTGGATAACACGCTCTGGGGCGGCGTGATTGGCGACGATGGCCTCGAAGGAATCCAGTTGGGCGGTACCGGATCCGGAGCCGCCTACCGCTTGTTTCAGGAATACGTGCGCGGCCTGAATGGTCGCGGAGTGCTGCTGGCGGTTTGCTCGAAGAACGATCCGGAGACGGCGCTTCTGCCGTTCCGGCAACACCCGGAGATGCCGCTCAAGGAAGCCGACATCGCCGTGTTCCGCGCTAACTGGGACCCCAAGGAGGTCAACCTGCGGGCTATTGCCGCGGCCATTAATATCGGAACCGACAGCCTTGTTCTGGTCGATGACAATCCGGCGGAACGAGCGCGCATCCGCCAGATGATGCCGGAAGTCGAGGTCATTGAACTGCCCGCCAACCCCACTGGCTACCGGCAGGCATTACATGATTCTCTGCGCTTTGAAGTTACGTCCGTCACCGACGAAGATCTGTTGCGCAACCGTTCCATACGCGCGAACGCGCAGCGCGAAGAACTCGCCGCCACGGCGTCCACCCCCGAGGCGTATTTGCAGGGTTTGGGCATGAGCGTGATCGTCGAGCCGTTTACTTATCTCAATCTTCCGCGCATCGTGCAACTTATTAATAAGACTAATCAGTTTAACCTCACCGGAGTCAGAACCAGCGAGGCCGAGGTTAAAGGTTGGATGACTCGTCCAGATCTTTATAGTCAGACCATTCGGCTGACGGACCGATTTGGCGATTTTGGACTTACCGGCATCCTGTTCGGGTTCGTCGAAGATGGTGTTCTGAAGTTGCGGAACTGGCTGATGAGCTGCCGTATTCTGGGGCGTGGAATTGAAGAATGCATGCTGGCGAAAACAATTCAGTACGGGCGCGGCGCATCGGTCAGTTTGATTGAGGCGGAGTATCTGCCCACCGCGAAAAACGGCATGGTCGCCGGCCTCTGCTCGCGGCTCGGTTTTGAAATGGTTGAAAAACGAGAAGACGGCGCTGTGCGCTACAGGCTGGATCTTCGCAGTGCGCCGGCTGCATCCGCTGAGTTGCCTGGCTGGCTGGCAGTCGAAGAAACGTCGTCGGGCTAAGTGGTCCGGAGCCTTTGTTCGATAATCTTTCGCAGGCCTTCGACGTTTTTTGTCTCCCCAACTTCGTCAATGGTGAACTTGATGCCGAATTCCTCTTCGAGACCGATAATCAATTTGACATGGGCGAAGCTATCCCAACCCGGAAGCGTAGAATCGGAATCATGGGCGGACAATTGCAATGAATCGTCCTCCAGAACTTCGCGAAAAACACGTTGCATGCGTATCAGATCGCTGTCCAGAGTGACTCTCCTGTCTTTCAGTGTAAAGGGTAAGGCATGGCCAGGTGTACACTGGTCGGCTGTCGGCAGTAACGATGAAAATCGGACTGCAGCCCTCAGAGGCGAGGGACCAATGAAATGATCCCGGACCGAATACTGACCCGTCTGACACAGATTCCAGGCACTCGCAGCCTGTGGGGCCGGTTTCCGTTCGGCTCCCTCGATACGAGAGTCCGATACGGAATCTTCGACAGGCCGCACTACGCCTGGGGTGTCTATGCCGCGGCGGATCTCGCCAAGCGACTGGGCCTGAACGCGATTTCAGCTATAGAATTGGGGGTCGCCGGCGGAAGAGGTCTGCTGGCTCTGGAAAGAATTGCGAAGGCTGTAGGCGCTCACACCGGGATTAGGATTCATGTGACTGGGTTCGACAGCGGGCAAGGCATGCCCGCGCCGGCCGACTATCGGGACTTGCCGCATATCTGGAACAAGGGTTTCTACAAAATGGATGTCTCCAGCCTTAGAGCTAAACTGTCGCCGGACACAGAATTAATTCTGGGTGACATCGAAGCAACGATTCCTGCCTGGGTACCGAAGGGGCCTATTGGTTTTGTGGCATTCGATCTCGATTACTATAGTTCGACCAAAACAGCGCTCCGCCTGTTTGAGAATGACGATACTAACACTCGCCTCCCGCGTACTTATTGCTATTTTGACGATCTGATGTGGCCCGAACATGCTTGCCACAACGAATATCTGGGCGAACTGTGCGCAATCCGGGAGTTCAATGCGGAACATGAATATAAGAAACTCTGTCCGATCCACATGTTTCGTCATACCAGAGTCCATCAGGAACCGTGGAACGAACAGATATACGTGCTTCACGACTTCAAACACCCGCTATACGTCAAAAACATAACCCCTTCCGGTGCGTGGCACACCGAACTTCCGTTGTGACGTTGCGTTTGGATGGAACAGTCGTTGCCACTACAAACTCACCTGAATTTGGAATCCAGCCTGTGGTACCGTTTCCGAAAATCTCACCGGCATTTGCGTATCGGCGTGCTGTCGGATGCCGGAGGTGCAGAGCCGTGGCTCGTATCCGCGATCGAGTTGCTGGCCCTGCAGCCGGAATTGGAAATCTTATTTCTCTTCCAGCTGCCCGTCCGCCGGAGTTCTCAGGAGTCGTCCCCGCCATGGTTGTTTCGAAAACTCAACACCTGGAGCCGGTCGGGCGCAAACGATTGGTTCGGTCTTTCGAACTCATTCCCGTCCTCGGCCCAGCGGCATACACTGTCCGGCTGCGAAGGAAGTGAACTCAGCCCCGAAGACCAGGCACTTATTCGATCGCGGCAACTCGACGTATTACTTTGTGCCGCTTCGTCTCTAACTGGCGACTGTGCGAATCTGGCGCGATTGGGCGTCTGGTCTTTTCTGCTCGGAGAGCCCGAATTTGCCGGCTACGAACCGCCCTATTGGCGCGAGGTATATGAAGGACGGAGCGTGAGCCGGCTTTTTCTTCTCGCCCATAACGAGCGTTTTGAGCGGGGTCGGGTAGTTGAGTCGCTGGCCACGGCGACCATTCCTTCTCTCCACTTCACGCGGAATCAGGCTGCACCACTCGGAGGGGCAGCCACAGTGGTAAATCGGAATCTGCTGAAGGCAGCAGAGCGGGAAACGGCGTCACCCGGCGGCGATAAGATCGATCTCGGAACCGCCTCGCCACGGTGGCCTTCCAACGTCGAGACGCTGGCTTTCGTTTTCAGAAAATTGGGACGAAGCGCGCTGCTTCGCGCGCAGGGGCGTGGGAAGACGATGCGCTGGTTTACCGGCATTCGACCCGGATCGGGGGCTGTCGATTTTCAAAATCCCTCCAGGGGAAAGCCTTTTTTTGAGATCAACGCGCCGCCGGATCACTCCTACGCCGACCCGTTCATTGTGGAGCGGGATTCACGACACTGGCTGTTTGTAGAGGACATCGTCGAAAGCACTGGCCGTGGCTGTTTAGCCTGCCTTGAAGTCAACGACAAGGGCGCCGTCGGGGAACCGGTCGTGATTCTCGATAAGCCATACCATCTCTCCTACCCCCATGTGTTTTCCCACAATGGCGAATTTTTCATGATTCCGGAGAGTTGCGAAAACGCGACGGTTCAGCTCTATCGCGCAACCCGTTTCCCGTTTGAGTGGGAACTGGAATCTCTTTTGATGGAGGATGCGGAACTGGTCGACACGACCGCTTTCCACTACGACGGCAAATGGTATTTCTTTACCAGCACCGTGGGGCCGCCCGAGGAGGCGTACCTGTTCACTGCCGACCGGATCGATGGACCGTGGCAGTACCACCCGGCAAATCCTGTTTGCACGGACGCGCGTAACCTTCGCGGGGCGGGTGGCATTTTTATGCAAAATAACGCGCTGATTCGGCCGGCGCAGGATTGCTCGATCGGCTATGGTTATGCCGTGGCGTTCAATGAAATCCGCCGCCTGTCTCCATCCGAATATGAAGAACGGGAAGTCGGCAGGTTATTGCCCACATGGTCGCCGGGGCTGGGGGGAACACATACGTTCAATTTCGATTCGAAGTATGAGACGGTGGACGGGCGTAAGCTTGTGCGCCGGAAGAGTTAACTAAAGGCCTAACCGCCGCCCCGTCTGCATCCGCTAAAATAAAGGGGAGTGTCACGCTTCCGTCCGCCGGTCAACAAACCGCTGCCACCCGTGCGGTCCACTGTATCCACGGTGGTGCTGCCGACGGTGGTGCTGCCGGAAGCATTGCCTGAGACGTCTGGTTCGGTAGCAGTTCTGGAACAGGAACCCCCTCGTCCCGCATTGGGCCAAAGGATGGCGGATAAGGTTCCCGTCCTGCTGCAAAGCAAATCGATGCCTGTCTGGGCGCTTGCAATCTATTGTTTCCAGTTGGCCTCGTTGTCCAACCAGTTCCTCGGTGCGTTCGCGCACATCAGCCTGCCGCTCGTAGGTGGTTTTGGAGTCCTGATTTGTCTGCTGTATGTTTTCGCGGGCAACCCCGGCAGATTTTTTCAAACGCCTCTTGCACTCCCGTGGATCGCCATGATGGTCTGGTGGTCGATTGCCGCGGTCATCGGCATCTATCCGGGCCGGAGCATCCCCTATATGGCCACCTACGCCTGGCGCATTGAGTTGCTGCCCCTCGTCCTGTGCGGGATTGCCGTGGATCTCCCCGCCATTCGAAGGGTTCTGAACGGGATCGCGCTTGGCCTGCCGGTTATTTTTCTGATGTGCTTCCAGTTCGGAAGAATGATGGATGACCGGTTTATTATTCCCAACACGAATTTTGCGAACGGGAATGACATGGCGATGCACATCGTGCTGTTCGGATGTCTGGCGCTGGCCCTTCTCAACGGCGGAAAACTGGCGCGTTTAGGGCTGTTCGCCTTGCTGCCGTTAGGAATTTTCTACGTTCTGAAAACGGGTTCCAGGGCCAACGAAATTACCCTGATCGTTCTGGCCTTCCTCGGATTCCTCGTGATTCCCCCGCGACAGAAGATCGTCATGATTGCACTCTGTCTTTTTGTTCCTATTGTCACGGTCCCGTTGCTGCCCAAACAAACGACTGCGCGCCTTGCGTCGTTCTTCAAACCTTCAAACAGCGCAAGCAACGAGAATGAAGCCGAAATGCTGTCCGAGGCAGTGGATTCGACAAACGCCCGACTGGCGCTGCAACAAAAAGCCATCGAATTGACCAGCCAGCATCTCCTGTTCGGCATCGGCGCTGCAAACTTTGCCGACGCGGTGGAGGCGATGACCCGCGCGAGAACAGGCGAGAAGTCCGGATGGCAGGTGGCCCACAACTCATACCTGGAAGCTTCGGCTGAAAACGGGATCCCGGGATGTATTTTTTACGCCTGGTGCGTCATTTTGTGTGTGCGCTTGAATTTTCAGGCTTTTCGTAAGATGCGCCACAGGCCTGATGGCAAGGTTCAGTTTGTGATTTCGTTCGCGCTGTTTCTGGCTTCAGTCACTTACATGGTGGGTGTCTTCTTCTGCACTATCCTTTATGATTTCCAACTGGCCATGTTGATCGGCTTGACTTCGGCTAACTATATGGTCATGCAGGACCAGGACAAAGCGGCAGCCGCGGCAGCAAGGGCGGCGTAGTCGGTCAGCGATTGGTGGCTGCGCCCGCGGCAGAGGCATTCCGCTTCAACCATCCGCGTGGCGAGAATGTGATCCGGAATTTTTCCCGGCTTAAATCGATGGAAAACTCCTTATTTGTGGCAAGGAAATCGTTCAATGCCTCCATCGGACCAGGACCATGCGAACGAAATACCGGATGGCCATTGACGTTCGTATCCTCCACCACCAGGTAGCAGCCGGGAGTTACAAGGGGAGAATAGAGATCGAGCTCGCGCCGGACGTGAGGCTCGGAGTGATCCGAATCGAGTACAACCATTACCCTTTCACCGGGCTGGATATTCGAGCGAATACGTTCGAGTACTTCCGGGCTCGTCGAAGAACCGATTATGTACTCTATCCGGGGATGTTGCGGGGCTTCAACGGGAGGCGCGCTGATATCCACAGTAATAATGCGCCCGCGGCCCGCGATATCGCATAGATTGGCAAAATACAGCGCACTCCCGCCTCGATTCGTGCCGGTCTCGACAATCAGGTCGGGCTTTGTATCATGGATGATTTCCTGATAAGTCCACAAATCCATGGGTAACTTGAGTAACGGCACGCCCATCCACGCTGTGTTCCCCCAGGTGGTGAGGCTGTCACGATAATAATAATAGTGAAATAAATCGTAGACAGGGCGTTTGATAAGAACGGCGATGCGATGCCTGCCGACGTAAGCGAGGAAGATGCACGCGGCCAGAATGACCGTTAAAACCAATATAGTTACAGGCAATCTCGCTCAATGCTATCAAACCATCCAGGATGGTTCAACCTGCGGCTGCAATGAGCGAGCTAAATCCGGAGTCAAACCTATCGCCCCAGACTGTCCGAAACGGTTACCGCCCGCAAATCTCCCGCGACGCCCCCATCGACGATATGGTAGTAAAGAATTCGGCCCGGTAACGCGGGAATCATAATCTTATAGCTTCCCGTTGCCTGGAGAAATGGTTCGTGGGCATACCAGAACGGAGACTGTTCGTCGATGAACGCGCTCCCTGCCTGGCACGTCTCCTGACGCGGAGTGCAGTAGAAGCTGGCAGCGGCACCATTTTCTTCATATCCGAACTCGACATATACCGACTGGCTGGAAGTCCCCTGCACTGTCACTGGCACGTAAGTCGATTTCGTCGCCGTATTTTCCACAAAGGATGGCAGCTTCATCGCCAGCAGTCCGGTCTGGTAGCCATTCACCAGAAACCCGGCGAACAGAAGATAGGAGGCGTCGGGAGTTGGCAGCACGGAAGAATAGACATATTGCTGATTCGGCCCCATAAGGAGGGAACTAAGAATGCGCTGTCCCATGGCTGCCGGATCGACGGCACTGATGCGAATCTGCATGGCGCGCATCGCCTGAACCGGGCCGGCCATCGCGCAGGGTATCCGCAGATTAAGCTGAGAAGCCCAGCAATTCGTTTCCAGATCCGCGTCGGGGATTACGGCAAACATATCGCCCGCGGTGGACCCGGTCCGGCATTCGCCAGCCACATAGGCGTAACAGAAGTGCCAGACATCCGCATCGGTCAGCGTATTGCCGGTGGCGGCCGACGACTTTTCGATTAAGACTTTCTCTCCGGCCCAGACATTGAAAACCCCGTGCTTCGCGTCCGCCGTTCCCGAATAGGAAATTCCATAGACCGCAGCCGTTCCCGCCTGGAGCGTGAGGTTCGTCGCATTCCCGATGAATTGGTTTGGCACCTCCAGATCGATCCCGGTCGACCCGTTATAGTGGCGAAAGTCGAAGGCATAGCGCCGCATCGCCGCTGTCGCCGAACGCTGCTTGGCATCGATATAACTCTGCACGTCGTGAACGCTGTTGTATCCGGCGAACGGAGGATTGGATGGAATCGCGAAATCCGTCGTCGCCGGGAGCAGCGAAAACGGGCGATTGTTATCGATCATATAAACGGGCGTAGCTCCCACAAACGCACCGACCCCGATCCATGTGTCGGCGCCTGGACCGGAACCCGTCACATCGAAGTGGCCGCGAAGCAGGTTCTGATTAGCTACGTAACTCGCATTATTCACCACATCGATCACAATACCCGCCGCAAAACATGCTCCAGGCGGAACCGCATCGTATACCCAGCCATTCGCCGGCATCGCCTGGGCCGCGCCGTCGATGCCGTCTTTCCCGATCGCGCAGTAAGAGAAATTGGCGTTGCGTTGCAGCACCAGTTGGATCAGTCCTCCGCCCAGCGAGGTCTTCTGCACGACCATATAGCCTTCCGAGTCCCATAAGGCGCGCTGCTTCAGGAAATCGCCTTCCGCCAGCGGCGCAACCATACTTTGAGTGGGATCCCAGGGACAGGGAGCCGCGGCCATTTCGCTCGCAGTGGGATAGCTCGAACAAGGTTCTTTCGTCTGGATCGTGACACATTGATTTCCCACCGCGCCATTGGCTTGCCATAGCGGATTCAGGTTCGCAGGACACGTGCTGTCGTATCCGTTCGTGGCCGGCGGCGCGGCGGGTGGCCAGGTCAACGCGGTATTTGTGGCGTCGAATGCCCCATCCCGCATCACGGCGGTGATCGGGGCGCTGAACGGTCCTCCGTAGGGCAAGCTGTTGCTATACCAGCGCAATCCATTGCTGGCGAGAAATATTGCGTTTCCATCGATGGGTTCCACCGCGTGACAGCCCGCATACTTCAATCCTGGAAGCGAAGACCCGTCATCGCTCCTCCAGGCCCGGTAAAAATTCCCCGAACTCGAGTCGAAGGTGAAAACCCAGCAGGGCGATTCCTGGGTTCCAATCCAGCGAACGAAGATGGCATACTTTCCCGTGACACCGTAGATCTGTAAGCTCGTCAGCGCGCCCCAGCTGGATTCGTTGTAACTTGTGTTGGCCAGTATTTGACTTCGCATGTCCCGCCCCAATGCGCTCGGCGTCACGTTAGTCCAGGTCAGTTCACTTGTGTAAGGAGGGTTTGAGCTGTTCGACTGAAAAGCGGTATTCAGTGCGGTCCAGTTTCCCGTGTACTGGATTTTGAATAGCCCCGGAGAGCCACCATTGGTGAGTTCCGACGTGTACATAATCGTGGAATCGTTGGGGTCGAAGCAGGGTACGGAGGGGCCGAGCAGCGTGATCGTTCCATATGGGGCATCGGCCGCCGCGGTACCCGGAATCGTTCCCGGGTTCGCAAAAAGCGAAACCAGGCGAATGGCGGGTTGAGAGGACCCGATGAAGTAAAGCCCTCCCGCATCCTGACGGACATGAGGAAAAATGCAGGGGTAGCCGACAATGCCATCCGCCGAGGTGACCGGATTCGGAGCGCAGCCTGCCGTCCAGATGTCATGCGGATAGCCCTTCGCGATCCGAAGCTGCGCAGAAAGATTCACGGCGCCGGAGCCCGTCGTCTTCTGCACAATAACGGCGAGTGCAGCCGACCGGTATTGATTTTCGGCGAGCGTGAGACTCTCATCGATCGTCAGTTGGGTGGAATTCTGTACGCTGGCAATCGTGCAGAAGTTATTGGCGCATGCGGGCGACGAGTTATTGATCCAGATCTTGGTTCCTGCCGCCCATTCATGAATGAAGTAGGAGTTATCGTCCCATGAGGAACCGCCGATCGCTTCACCGACATCGTTCTTCGTCAGAGTCACCTGGCTGTTGGATACGGCGACGAAACCCTGCTTGGGCCACGCGTTTCGGGGCAGAATCTTGCCCCACCCGGCAAAGTATGTGCTGGGATACTGCGCGGGGAAAGTTCCGGCCATTGCGGTTAAAACGGGAAGCGTGGCGCTCACCCACTGGGTGTAGGCCGTCTGACCGGAGTCGAGCGACAGCGCGAGCTGAACGATGCGATTGGCCGGGTTTAGGCCGTCGCTTCCGGATCCATAGAGGTCAACGCCCAGATCCAGAAAATTGTCAAAAGGCCAGTTCCCGCCCGAGACCCGAAGCTGGTCGGTAAACAGCGTTGCATCGAAAAAAAGCGCGATCGGATTCATGTTGCCTGTCGAAGCCACGCCGGCTCCGTAGGACGTGATATTGCCCGCATTGCTCCATCCGCTGCCTCCGGCAAACCAGCTCGCCGGGATTGGAACAGCGGCGCTCATGCTCCAGCCCTTTGGATCGGCCGAATAGATTTGGACTCCCGTGCGGGGATCGATCACGGGCTTGGACAGGTCGGTAAAATCGAATTCCGGATATGCCAGATTGCCCCATCCGTTGGGATCGGTGGGCAGCGGTTCGGGAGCAAATCCCTCCGGTGTCCCGGTCGTGAACGTCGCTGTCCCGCTGGCTCCGTTGCACGTGATCCGGACGTAATGCGTCGTCTCCTCCGCCAATGCGCGCGAATGCCATCGCCCGTCGCTCGCCAGTGCCGCGGCCCGGAGCCCGATACGTATCAGGCGCGCCGTCCCGGCCGGAAGGATTTCGCGCACGCTGTCCGAATTCGATCCCGGAAACAAAGCTGGATCCACATCGGCCACCAGCGGCGTATACGCGGCCGACTGGCTGACCGCTACCGTGCATGGATTCGTATCGGGCGCCATGTAATACAACAGCGCCTGTGTAGCCGTCGCACCCTGAACCGTGACAGCCATCTGCTGGCCCTGCGCCGCCGACCCCGCGCAGAATGCCGCAATCGCCAAACCCCTCAACCTGCCGGTGAATTTTCTCTTCATCGCGCTAACCCCGCAATGTGGATTCTCGCTTCGATCGTGGTGAACGTCGAATATCCCGTAGCGACATTCGTGCCCATCATTCCGTACCACGAAGAGGCCGGAATCGTGCCGGTGGCGCTTTGCGTCGCTGTATCGATTCCGCAGGTCACCGAATTAGCGGAACTTCCGCCCGATACCGCAAACGTGTGGACTGCCGCGTCGGGCGCGATAGGGATCGTCTGCGCAGCTACGTCGGCGCCCCCCGAACGGATCACGCATTGCCAGACCCCCGCCGAGTTCAGGAATCGAATGCCAACGAAATTAGCCACCGTGCCATCCCTGGCCGAGGACCATCCGATATAGTGATCGCCGGCGTAGGCCGCGCTGTTTCGATCGGCGCGGGCATATCGGCCTTTCAGACTCCAGGTGAGCGGTGCCGACCCGGAAATGAAATCTTTCATCGGGAGATAACCACCCGATGCGCCTGGATAGAAAACGATGCACGCGTCGCCGGTAGCAAGCCAACCCAGTCCGGCCGGTTCTCCCGCGGTCCCGGGAGTGGCGATATCTATGCCGCACGTGCCCCCTGTATAGCCCCACGGAGCGCCTCCGGTCACTCCGAATTCCGCAAACACGTAATCCCGGTCGATCACCGTCATGTTCGTGGGATCGTATGCGGTGCCGGATCCGGAGGTTGAACCGGAGGTGGGGGCGGCAGGCGCATCCGCCGGATTGGCAACCGTGGCCGCGATGGTGATGTTGTTCCCCGATTCTGTAATGATGATGTTTTCGCCCGCCGTAACGGTGCGACCGCCGCTCAACAGCGCCCGGTCATCCGTTCCCGTTGGGTCCCACGTCCCGGCAGTGGCGTTCCAGACGGCGAGAGGAATCGAATCCACGGGAAACTGCGTGATCGTGTTGAGGGTTTGGCATCCGGAGCAGGTCATCGCTGGATTGCCCGCTCCCGACGTGCCCACCGTAAGGGCGCCGCCGCTGCTCACATAGACATAAGCCAGACCGCTTCCGGTTTGAACCGTCGCCGTACCGGGGGCGGCGAAGCTGTAGGCGATGGCTCCGATCCGCGCCAGGCACGGTGTTGCGACCGCGCAGGTTGGTCCAATCGTCAGCGTCGTACTGTTGGTCCACACGACCTGCAACGGGGTCAAAGCCGGCGTGGATACCGCGCTTCCCTGCCCCTCCAGTACCCACGAATTTGGCGACACGCAGCCAAACGCATTCGAACCCGATGGGGCGTCGGTCTTGAAGAACATTTCTCCCACTGCGCAGGTCGCCGGCAAGGGCGTCCCCGTCCGAAACGGGCGCACCAGAGGCATATTGCTGAAATCGATCTTCTTGCTCTGATTAGTCAGGTCGACCCGGGTTTGTGCGAACACCGGAGCCATCAGCAGCAAGCTGCCGGCAATCATTTTTCTCTTCACGAGGTCTCCTCTCGGCCCTCTGTATACTCCTGGCGTTTGCGGATTTTCCGCCACAAGCCCGGTTCCTGAAGTAAACGCGCATTGTTTACACGAAGTTGAGCCGGCTAAAAAAATGCCCTTCGCCTGTGAACGGATTGGGATGCCTTTAGACACTGCGTGGGGATGCTTCGATGTGAGTATCATCGAAGCAGGCAGCCCTATGGAGACGATGAACACAATCTTTGAGGAAGTCAAAGTTCTCGGACGCGACCTCGTCGAAAAGGTGAAGGGACTGATCCATGAGGGCAACGTTCGCCGGATCATTATCAAGGACGAGCACGGCGAAACCTTCGTCGAGATTCCTGTCAGCGTGGCTGCGGTTGGAGCGGTCTTCGCGCCTATACTGGCGGCGGTCGGCGCGCTGGCCGCGATGGCGGCGAAATTCACGATTGTGGTAGAGAAAGCCGCGCCCGATCCAGCGACGGGCGAGAAGCCACAGTAGTACCGCGTTGTTCCGCTAAACTGGAAAAAACTTCCACCGGGCCCTTAGCTCAATGGTTAGAGCAGCGGACTCATAATCCGTTGGTTGTAGGTTCAAATCCTACAGGGCCCACCAATTCCTGTGGGCAAGGCGGGCCG
>Ga0182016_10005318_pt1 | contig 13911 bp, 13 predicted proteins | sample 712S2MmetaG_FD_120491 | JGI IMG/M metagenome (GOLD analysis project Ga0182016, IMG submission 120491) | Permafrost microbial communities from Stordalen Mire, Sweden - 712S2M metaG | ecosystem: Environmental > Terrestrial > Soil > Wetlands > Permafrost | place: Sweden: Stordalen | collected...
CAGCAATATCCAGAACTTCGTCTTGAGAACCACGGCGGACGAGACCGAGAACTTCAACACGGTCACGCCCCGCGTCGGCCTACGCTACGACTTCACCCCGCATCTGCAGATCTACGGCAACTACAGCGGTTCGGACGAAGCGCCGATCGCGCACCAGTTGCCCGTCACCGCCAGCCTGTCGATCCCAGGCTCCGGCGGCCTCAAGGAGAGTGTCGACAGCAGCAACAACTACATCCGCAATCAGACTCAGCAGAATTTGGAGGCGGGCGTTCGCGGCGAAGTCGGCATCTTCAAATGGGATGCGGCCGTCTTCCACACCTATGTGCAGCACGAAATTCTGACGCAGGTCGTCGGCAATCCCAACGTTTCCAACCCCGTGACCATCACCAGCAACTCGGCGAGTCCCACGACCCACGAGGGGCTGGAAGGAACGCTGGACGTCACCCTGTGGCGTTCGGACGGCAGCTCGTTGGTGTGGCGCTCGGCCCTGACGGTGGACCACTTCCAGTTCGTCAACGACCCAGTGTACCACAACAACGAAATCCCGGCCGTGCCGGAGGATGTGTATCAGGGCGAGTTGAACTATGTGGACCGCTCTGGATTTTACGCCAGCCTGACGACTGAATCAGTCTTCGTTCACTACCCGGTCGACTTCTACAATCAGCTCTACGTCCCATCCTACCTCATCTACGGCGCCCGGATCGGATATCGCTCCCCGGACAAGAAGTGGGAAGTGTTCGCTCAGGGCGACAACTTGGGCGACGCCCACTATGTGGCGGCCACCTCGACCACCGCCTTGGGCACAGCCGCCAGCGCGGTGTTCTCGCCCGGCGAGACCCGCAACTTCTCCATCGGCCTCACCCACGCCTTCTTCTGATCCGGAGAAATCTCATGAAACTATCCACCGGACTGCTGATCGCCATCCTGACCGCCTCGGTCCTCGGCGCGGAAACCCGGCCCGCGGAGGCGCACCACGCCTTCGCCAGCGAATACGACATCGAAAAGCCGATCACCCTGAAAGGGACCCTGACCCGGCTCGAATGGATCAATCCGCACGGCTGGGTCTATGTGGACGTGCTCGATCCAAAGACCGGCAAGGTGGTGAATTGGGCCATCGAGTTCGGCGGACCCAACGCCCTGCTGCGACGGGGCCTGCGCAAGACCGATTTCCCGGTTGGCGCCGAGGTCACGGTCAAGGGCTTCCTGGCCAAGAATGGCAAGCCCATCGCCAACGCCACGAACGTGACGCTGCCGGACGGCCGCGCCTTCTTCACCGGTTCCTCGGGCGGCCCCGGCGCCCCGACGGGCGGAGCCGGCTAAGCCATGCGCGTACTTCGTGCTTCCCGGCTGCTTGGGCTTGTGGCCTTCGCAGCGCTTCTGGCGGCGGCGCCTGCGCGCGCCGCCGACTTTCCGCGAACACCTGAGGGCAAGCCTGATCTGTCGGGCATCTGGCAGGTCCTAGCCCCGGTGGACCGGGACCTTCTGCCCCACGCCGCGCGCAAGGACGCCCCTGGGCACCTTGGCGCGGTGGTCGGGGAGGAGATTCCCTACCAGCCCTGGGCCCTGGCCAAGAAGGCGGAGAATTTCAAGAACCGCGAGACCGCCGATCCGTCCAACCGCTGTGTCATGCCCGGCATTCCGCGCATCACCTACACGCCGCTGCCATTCCAGATCTTCCAGACCGACAAACGCCTGACGCTGCTCTACGAGTTCGGCCATTCGGTCCGTAACATCTTCGCCAACGGCACGGATCACCCGCCCGGCCACATCGACTGGTACCTGGGCGACAGCCGCGGCCATTGGGACGGCGACACCCTGGTGGTCGATATCGTCGACTTCAACGATGAGACCTGGCTGGATCACGCAGGCGACTTCCACAGCGACGCGCTGCACGTCGTCGAGCGCTACACGCCGATCGACAAGGACCACATCCAGTACGAGGCGACCCTGGACGACCCCAAGGTCTTCACCCGTCCCTGGACCATCAAGACCATCCTTTACCGGCGCATCGAGCCCAATATCCAACTGCTCGAATACGACTGCTATCTATTTGATTATGAACAGTTTTATCCATGATCGTGTTGCGACGGAAGCCATGACCAGAATCCATCCCCCCCCGAAGGGCTGGGCCTTGGCGGCGCTCGCCGGCTTTGCGGCCGCCGGGTCCGCCCTGGCTCAGCCAGCGCCGACCGCGACCGAAGCCGGGTCCGTCCCGGCTTCGGCGCCCGCCGCTCAGACCGCCTGGTCCCCATCCCTTCTGCCGGACGGCCAGCCCGACGTGCGCGGCTTCTACGGCCCGCAGAAGCAGGGAACCTATTCCCTCACCCATCCCAGCAACGGCGGGGAAGGCGAGGTCATTCGCGATCACGAATTGGCCCTGGCGGGAAAGCCTATCCCCACCTGGCCCAGCCGCATCGTCGATCCGGCGGACGGCGAAATCCCCTACCAGCCTTGGGCGCGCGCCAAGCAGAAATACATCGAAGCCAATATCGATTACCCGACCAAGCAGGAGCATCTGGATCCCCAGCAGCGCTGCTTCCCCGACGGCCCCGTGCGTGCGCCGATCTGGACCGGATTCGAGATCCAGCAATATCCCGGCTACGTGCTGATCATCCAAGATCAGAACCACACTTTCCGGGTGATCCCCCTCGACGGTCGCGCGCACCCATCCCAGGACATCAAGCTGTGGATGGGCAATTCACGCGGCCACTGGGAGGGCAATACCCTGGTGGTCGATGTTCAGAACGAAAACTCCAAGGGACGGCTCGACAACATCGGCGACTTCTCCAGCGACAAGGTGCACATCGTCGAGCGCTACACCTTTAACGACCCGAAATCCTTCGACTATCGGGCTACCTTCGACGATCCGTCGGTCTACACACGCCCCTGGACGCTCAACGTCAAATACGTGCGCCAGCACCTGGACGACCCCGCCTATGAGCCGTGGGAGGCCGCCTGCCAGGAAGGCGAAAGGAACACTGCGGATTCCCTGCTAACCGAAAAGCAAGCCGCAGCCGCGCGCAAGAAGGACGCCGCCAAGCCCGCCAGCAAGCCTGTAGAGGCGACGCCTTGAGCCTGATCCAGACTCTGCAGGCCATCCAGGACTCCGACGCCGCCCAGGCGTTCCTCGGCTCGCGCTATCTCTATCCGGCTGTGGAGTCGGCCCACGTCCTGGGCCTTGCCCTGTCGGTCGGGCTGCTGGCCATCGTCGACCTGCGGCTGATCGGCGCCCTGATGCGGCGTCAGCCCGTCAGCGACAGCCTGGACGCCTTTCGACCGTGGATGATAGCCGGCTTCGCCCTGATGTTCGTCACCGGCGCCATCCTGTTTTGGCCCGAGGCGGCCAATCTCTACGTCAACTCCCTCTTCCGCCTGAAGATGTTGTTCACGGTGGCGGCGCTCGCCAACGCCCTTTCGTTCGAGTTCGGGATCGGCCGCCGCGCCCACACGTGGAGCGACCCCTTGCGGCCGCCTGCCGCCGCTAGGCTGGCGGGCTTCGCGTCCCTGACCAGCTGGTCTCTGGTGATACTGTTCGGCCGCTGGATCGCCTATGGTTTCGGAGCCCATCCATGAGCCTGCTTCCTATTTTCGAATGGGTCGCCAAGACGCCGGTGGGCGTGGCGATCGCCAAATCGACCTACTTCTTTCCGGTGGTCGAGGTGCTGCACCTGCTGGGTCTCAGCTTGCTGCTGGGCGTGGTGCTGGCGCTGGATTTGCGACTGCTGGGCGTGACGCTTCGGCGGCAGAGCGCTTCGGCCGTGGCCTCGTCCCTGGCGCCGGCGTTCTCGATTGGCCTGATCGTGGCCGTGTTCACAGGAACCTGCCTGTTCGTCGGCGAGCCGCTCAAGTGCTTCTTCAACGAAGCCTTCTGGTGGAAAATGGGCCTGCTGGCGCTGGCTCTAGCCACCCAGGCGGTCCTGTTTCGCCAGATGACCCGGCCCAAGGCGCCCGTCCTGGCCGCACAGAAGGCCATTGCGGTCGCCTCCCTCAGCCTGTGGTTCGGCGTGGGCGTGGCCGGCCGTGTGATCGGGTTCATCTGATGCGCCCGCGCCCCTTCCCTCGTCCGCGATTGGCGAATGTCCCCGGAGGACCATCATGAGCCTCGATATCTACTGGTTTTTGCCGACATCCGGCGACAGCCGCTATCTCGGACGATCCAAATTCGGCCGGTTCACGGATGGCGACTATCTGAGCCAGGTCGCGGTGGCCGCCGACACGCTCGGCTACGACGGGATTCTGATCCCGACCGGCGCGGGTTGCGAGGATCCATGGGTCACCGCCGCCGCCCTGGCGTCGCAGACCAAATATCTGAACCTGTTGGTCGCCTTCCGGCCCAGCCTGCTCTTGCCGGCGGTCGCCGCGCGCATGGCCGCTTCGGTGGATCGCGCCTCAGGCGGTCGCCTGCAGATCAATATTGTTCCGGGCGGCGACGCGGCGGAGCTCGCGGCGGACGGGGTGTTCCTTGAGCATGACGAGCGTTTCGCCCAGGCCGACGAGTTCCTCGACATCTGGAAGGGACTGCTCGCCGGGGAAACGGTCAACCACGACGGCAAACACCTCAAGATCAAGAACGGCAAGCTGGTCTTGCCCGCATTGCAAAAGCCGCACCCGCCGATCTTCTTCGGCGGCTCCTCGCCGGCCTCGCACGCGCTTGCCGCCAAGCATGTCGATCTCTACCTGACCTGGGGCGAACCGCCCGCGGCGGTCGCGGAAAAGATCGCGGATGTGAAGGCCCGCGCCGCCGAGCTCGGCCGCACAGTGCGCTTCGGCGTACGGCTGCACATCATCGTGCGCGAGACCGAGAAGGAGGCCTGGGCCGCGGCCGACGACCTGATCAGCCGGCTCGACGAGGTGACCATCGCCCGCGCCCAGGCCAATCAGGCCAAGATGGACTCGGTGGGCCAGCAGCGGATGGCGGCCCTGCATAAAGGAAGCCGAGACAAGCTGGAGATCGCTCCCAACCTTTGGGCGGGCGTGGGCCTGGTGCGCGGCGGGGCGGGCACGGCTCTGGTCGGCGACCCCGAGACTGTGGCGGCCAGGATCAAGGAATACGCCGATCTGGGCATCGAGACCTTTGTCCTGTCCGGCTACCCGCACCTGGAGGAAGCCTATCGCGTGGCCGAATACCTGTTCCCGTTGCTGCCGGGCCAGAGACGTGAGTTCACCGATGAGGTGAACTTCACTGGCGGCCCGTTCGACGCGGCCATCCGCAACGCCGCGCAAAGCTGAGACCGGAGAAGATCATGAGCAAGATCATCGACCTGCGCAGTCGCCCCTCGTTTCTGCACGACTTCTACGGGGCGACGCCGGGCACCAAGGCTTATGAGACGGCGCGCTGGATTAACCGGCGCACGGGCTCCAAGGACGACGAGCATTTCGCCAAGTCCAAGACCCTGGAGGCCTTTGTCCAGGAAGTGCGCGACGCCGGCATTTCTCAGGCCGTGGTGGTCGGGCGCGACACCCCCCAGCTCAAGCACTCCAATGAAGAAATCCGTGACCTGGTGTCTCGCCATCACGAGTTGATCGGTGTCGGCTCGGTCAATCCCCAGACCCAATCGCCCCGGGTCATCACGACGGAGATCGAGCGCGCGGTGAGGTCCTACGGGCTTGCGGGCATCAATATAGAACCCGGCTTCGGCGCCCCGCCGCTCAAGCCGGATCATCCGGTGCTGTTTCCGGTCTACGAGGCCTGCCAGGCGCTCGGCGCGCCGGTGTTCCTCATGTCGGGCCCGACTTCGCCGTCCCTGGAATATACCGATCCCGCGCCGGTCGGGCGCGTAGCGGCGACCTTCCCGGACCTGAAGATCGTCTGCTTCCACGGCTTCTGGCCCTATGTGAACGAGATCATCGGCGTGGCCTTCAAGCACGCCAATGTCTTCATCGTGCCGGACATGTACCTCTTCGCACCTGGCGGCGGCCTCTATGTGGAGGCGGGCAACGGCTTCCTTCGCGACCAGCTATTGTTCGGCACCTCTTATCCGTTCCGCGCCATGAAGCAGACGGTCGATGACTTCCTGGCTCTCGGCTGGAAGGACGAGGTGCTGGACCTGATCCTGCACAAGAACGCCGAACGCGTGTTGGGCCTGCAATCGGAGGCCTTGGTTCGTCATGCCTGATATCCTCGCCTTTTCGCGCCCTGCGCCGGCTCCGCTGGCGCCGTACGATCGCGCCGCCCTGGCAGAGTTGATCTCCCAACTGGACGCCACCGCAGCGGCTCGCGACAAGGCCGGCGGCACGGCCAAGCATGAGCGCGACCTGTTCCGCGCCAGCGGCCTGCTGGCCCTTACCATCCCCGCCGATCTGGGTGGGCTGGGCGGCGATCTCGCCGACGCCCTGGATGTCACCCGGCAGATAGCGGCTGTGGACAGCGCCCTGGCCCACCTGTTCGCCTTCCACCATTTCCAGTTGGCGACCTTGCGGTTCTACACGCCACGCCCGCAGTGGGCGCCGCTGCTGGAGCTGACGGCCCGAAACCGCTGGTTCTGGGGCAACGCCCTAAATCCCTTGGACAAAACCACGTTCCTCACGCCCGGCCCCGACGTGGGCGACTACCGCATCAACGGAACCAAGAGCTTCTGCTCGGGCGCGAGCGACTCCGACATGCTGATCGTTTCGGCATTGCGGCCCGGTCGGGAAGGTCTGGTGGTGGCGGCGATCCCCACCGACCGCGATGGCGTCACCGTGCATGACGATTGGGATAATATCGGCCAGCGCCAAACCGACAGCGGCCGCGTGTCCTTCCGCGACGTGGTCGTGCTGGATAGCGAGATCCTTCGCGACCCCGGCCCCCTGGGCTCGCCGTTCGCCAGCCTGCGCTCGACGCTCGGCCAGTTGATCTTGACCCACATCTATCTGGGGATTGCTGAAGGCACCCTGGCCTGTGCGGCGCATTCCATCGACCCCCAGGCGGCCCCCTGGATCGCATCCAAGTCGGAAAAGGTCGGCGACGATCCCTATATCCTGCGCAATTTCGGCGAGTACTGGGTGCAGACCGCCGGCGCCGGGGCCCTGACCGATCAGGCTCGGCGGCAATTCCAGGATGCATTCGACCTCGGAGATCGGGTCGACCAGACGCTGCGCGGCAAGGTCGCCATCGCGGTCGCAACCGCCAAGGTGGCCAGCGCCCGCGCCGCGCTGGAGGTGTCCAGCCGCATGTTCGAGGTGCTCGGTGCTCGCGCCACCGCCGGCAAGCTGCGGCTGGATCGCTTCTGGCGCAACGCCCGCACCCACACCCTGCATGACCCGCTGGACTACAAACTGCATGAGTTGGGCGATTGGCGCCTGAACGGGCGCCTGCCGACACCGTCCTTCTATTCCTGAGGCTCCATTCGATGAACAAGCCATCCGCACCAAGCCTGAGCCGGCGGACGGTATGGGCCGCCATGGCCGCCCTTCTGGCCGCGCCGGCCTTCGCCGCCGAACATCCCAAGGAAATCCGGCTCGATTACGCTTACTATTCGCCGACAAGCCTGGTGCTCAAGCATTTCAGCTGGGCCGAACAGGCCTATGGCGTCCAGGGCGTGACCGTGAAGTGGGTGCTCAGCACCGGCTCCAATCGCGCCCTGGAATACCTGAACAGCAACAGCCTGGATTTTGGCTCGACCGCCGGACTGGCGTCAGTGCTAAGCCGGGCCAACGGTAATCCGGTCAAGGCCGTCTACATCTATTCCCGTCCTGAATGGACGGCCCTCGTGGTGCCCAAGAATTCGCCCATCCGTTCGGTGAACGACCTCAGGGGCAGGAAGGTTGCCGCCGCTAAAGGCACCGACCCCTACCTGTTCCTGCTACGCGCCCTGCGCGATCATGGTCTGTCCAAAACCGACATCGAACTGGTGAGCCTGCAGCACGCCGACGGGCGCACCGCCCTGGAGCGGGGTCAGGTGGACGCCTGGGCCGGACTTGATCCGTTGATGGCGGCCTCCCAGCTGCAGGCCGGATCGCGGATCATCTACCGCAACGTCGCCTACAACACCTATGGCGTGCTGAACGTCTCCGACTCCTTCGCCCAGCGTTACCCCGGCGATGTCCGCCAGGTGATCGGACTGTACGAGCGCGCGCGGCGCTGGATCATCGCCAACCCCGATGAAGCGGCCAGGCTTCTGTCCCAGGAGGCGGGAGTCTCTATCGATGTGGCGCGCCTCCAACTCAGCCGCAACGACTTCAGCCACCCCATTCCAGGCCCCGAACAGATCAAGGCGCTGAAAGCCACCGCGCCGATCCTCACCGAGGAAGCGCTGGTCAAGCCAGGCGCCGACGTCAACAAGGCCGTCGACGACCTGATCGATCCCTCCTTCGCCCGCGCCGTGGTCCGCTGACCGTGACCGAGGTCGTCTCCTCGCACCCCGTGGCGGCCGAACAGCGCCGAGCGCGAGCGCCGAGCGACACCGGCCCGCGCGCGTCCGGACGGCTGGCGGATGTGGCCGCGCGCGGCCGCGGCCTCATTGTTCCTGCGGTTCTGCTGGTCATTTGGGAAGCGGTGGTTCGCGGCGGACTTGTCCCGGCCAATCTTCTCCCGCCGCCCAGCGCCCTGGTCGCGACGGTGCGCGAACTGCTCGCGGACGGGGAGCTGCAAGGGCACATGCTGGTGTCCAGCCTGCGGGTGCTGGCTGGCTTTTCGATCGGCGCCGCGCTGGGCGTCGCAGCCGGCGCCGTGGTCGGCCTTTCCGCCAAGGCCGAGGCCCTGATCGGTCCGACCTTTCAGGGCCTGCGCGCCATTCCCTCGCTGGCCTGGGTCCCTCTGCTGCTGCTGTGGCTGGGCATAGACGAGACGCCCAAGATTGTGCTGATCGCCATCGGCGCCTTCTTCCCGGTCTATGCCGGCCTGGTGTCGGGCATACACAACGTCGATCGAAAACTGGTGGAGCTCGGCCAGGTCTATGGGCTGAAGGGCGGCGTCCTGATCCGGCGCATCTTCCTGCCGGCCGCCCTGCCCTCGCTGTTCGTCGGTCTGCGAACGGGCCTGTCCCTGGCCTGGATGTTCCTGGTCGCTGCCGAGCTGATCGCCGCCACCAAGGGCCTGGGCTATCTGTTGAGCGATGGGCGCGAAACCGGCCGCGCCGACGAGGTGATCGTCGCCATCCTGGCCCTGGCATTGCTGGGCAAGCTCAGCGACAGCGGCCTGGCCTGGCTGGAGCGCCGGTTGCTGCGCTGGCGCGACGTCTACAAGACCATCGGCGCCTGACCCATGACACAGCCCCTCATCGACCTGTCGATCACCGAAAAGCGCTTCGCCGAGAAGACGGTCATCGCTGACGTCGCCTTCCAGGTGGTCCAGGGCGAGGTGGTCAGCCTGGTGGGCCCCAGCGGCTGCGGCAAGAGCACCTTGCTGCGCATCATCGCCGGGCTGGACAGCGACTATGACGGCCAGGCGAGCGTGCTTGGCCATGCGCCGCGCCTGCATCTGGATGAGGTCGGCTTGGTGTTCCAGGAGCCGCGCCTTTTACCGTGGCTGACCGTGGCCCAGAACGTCGGCTTCGAGCTGGGCGCCAAGGGGGCGCGCCACCCGCGCGTCGCCGAGCTTCTGGCCGAGGTCGGTCTGGCCGATCATGCCAACGCCTATCCCAAGCAGCTGTCCGGCGGTCAGGCGCAACGGGCGGCCATCGCCCGCGGCCTGTTCAGTCGGCCGCGCCTGCTGCTGCTGGATGAGCCGTTCAGCGCGGTGGACGCCTTCACCCGCATGCGCCTGCAGGACCTGCTCAAGGCCATCGCGGCCCGGCATGACGCCACCGTGCTGCTGGTGACCCACGATGTCGGCGAGGCCGTTTATTTGAGCGACCGGGTCATCGTCCTGGCCAGCGGTCCCGGCCGCCTGAGGGGACAGGTGCGGGTGGACATCCCCCACCCGCGCGATCGGCGCGATCCGGCGCTTGCCTTGCTGGAGGGCCAGGCCCTGAGCCTGCTCGAGGGCGTCGCGGTCGAGCAGAGCGCGGCCTGAGCCGAACAGAAATGCCGGGAAGGCGGTCAGAAATTCTGCCTCGACCAAATTCCTATCGAATTGATAGGTTTTTAGGTGTTGCACGCTCGCGGTTTCGCCGAGCGGCCAATCTGGAAAGCCGAAAGGAAAGCCCATGAGCGAGCGAGCCCTCCACCCGCAGACCCTGGCCCTGCACGCGGGCTGGCGGGCCGATCCGGCGACGGGCTCGGTGGCGCCGCCGATCTACCAGACGACCTCCTACCAGTTCCGCGACACCGAACACGCCGCCAACCTGTTCGCCCTGAAGGAACTGGGCAATGTCTACACGCGCATCGGCAACCCCACGACCGACATCCTGGAACAACGCATCGCCGCCCTGGAAGGCGGAGCGGCCGCCCTGGCCGTGGCCTCCGGCCAGGCGGCCTCAGCCTTCGCGGTGCAGAACCTCGCTCGGGCCGGCGACAATATCGTCAGCTCGACCGATCTTTACGGCGGAACCTGGAACCTGTTCGCCAACACCCTGCGCGATCAGGGCATTGAGGTCCGCTTTGTAGACCCGGCGGATCCGGAGGCCTTCCGCCGCGCCACGGATGATCGCACCCGCGCCTATTACGCCGAGACCCTGCCCAACCCGAAGCTGACCGTGTTCCCCATCGCCGAGGTGGCCCAGATCGGGCGCGAATTCGGCATTCCGCTCATCGTCGACAATACGGCCGCGCCCCTGCTCACCCGCCCGCTCGATCACGGCGCTGCCATCGTCGTCTATTCAGCCACCAAATATATTGGCGGCCACGGCACGTCGATCGGCGGCCTGATCGTCGATGGTGGCAATTTCGATTGGGAAGCCCATCCGGAGCGCCAGCCGGCGCTGAACATCCCCGACCCCAGCTATCACGGCGCGATCTGGACTGAAGCGGTCAAGCCGCTCGGCCCAATCGCCTACATCATCCGCGCGCGGGTTGTGTTGCTGCGCGATTTGGGCGCGGCCCTGTCGCCCTTCAACGCCTTCCAGATCCTGCAGGGTCTGGAGACCCTACCCCTGCGCATCGCCGAACACTCGCGCAACGCCCAGGCGGTAGCCGACTTCCTCGCGGCGCGCCCTGAGGTGGTGAAGGTGATCCATCCCTCCAGGCAGCACGGCCCGGCCCGCGAACGGGCCGACCGTTACCTGACCGGCGGTTACGGCGGGCTGGTCGGATTCGAATTGGCGGCGGGGCGCGAAGCGGGGCGCCGGTTCATCGACAGCCTGAAGCTGTTCTATCACGTGGCCAATATCGGCGATGCACGCAGCCTGGCCATCCATCCGGCCACCACCACCCATTCGCAACTCACTGCGGACGAGCAACTGGCCAGCGGCGTGTCGGACAGCTATGTGCGCCTGTCGGTGGGCATCGAGCACATCGACGACATTCTCGCCGATTTGGAGCAGGCCCTTACAGCCGCAGGCAAACTGGCCCAAGCGGCCTGACCACGCCGCGCCTAGCTTGCGCGATCCGCCTCAAGCGCCGGCGGCCGTCCTACAGCCACCGAGCGTCGCGCCCAGATCGGCGGCAAGGCAGGCGGCCGCTTGGGCGGCTTGGTTGCGCAGATCCGGGACCGCCATGGATTCCCAGACGGCGCCCCGAGTCAGGGGGCCGACAACAAACAGGCCGGCGACCGAGCGGCCGTTCCGCCCCAGGGCCCGGCCGTGTTCGTCCACGTCGAGGCCAAGCGACAGTGGGTCGTTGCGCACGAGACCCTGCAGGCGCAGGTCTGCCAGTAGTGGGCTATCCGCAACGGCCAAGTCGCCGTGCGGGCCGGTGCAGTTGATCACGGCGGCGAAACGCCGTTGCCGCAGTGCAGACTCCCCTTTCTCCCGAAAACGGAGGATCACCGCGCCGTCCTCGTCCAGATCCAGGCTGAGTATCCTGCCCGCCGTCACCGTCAGGCCCCCAGCGGCCATCAGACTGTGGATCTCGGCGGTTACGGCCGGCGCCATCCTGTGCCGGTGCACGTCCCACCAGGGCCGTAGATGCCGCAGAAAGCGACGGCGCTCCTTGAGCGGCCAATCGCGCCAGATCGTCTGAGTCACGGGGCGGATACTGTCGACGGCATCGCGCCAGCCAACCGCCTTCGCATGGCGCCGCATCGTCCGGAGCGCCTCCAGGGGTGAGCCAAGGTCGCCGCGGGGCGTCAAGACAGCCGCCGTGGACGCATGGCTGCGGGGGAGCAGACCACGCCTGGAAATGGCCGCCAAACGACGGCCCCGACGAGCCAGCTCCAACGCGACGTCGACCATGGTGAGTCCAGACCCGACGAGCAGCACATCCCCGGCCGGGACTTCCTGTAGATTCCTCGACCATGGATCGGAGAAATAGGCGCCGCGGGATCGCAGCAGCCGGTCAGACGCCCCTGGCAGGGCGTGCGGCGGCATGAGGCCGACCGCGAGGACGATGGCGTCCGCAGCAAACTGCCGGCCCTTTCGGCTGGCCAGCACCCATCCTCCGGAGGGGGCCGGGCGAAGGATCACGACCTCGTCGGCTTCCAGGATGAACCGGCCCGAAGCGAAAGACGCCAGGGCGTCCCGTAACTGGACCTGCAGATAGATCCCATAAAGTCCACGGCTGACGAAATCCTGCGGGCCGGCGCTGAGGGCCTGCGCCGCAAGCCAAGCCTGGAAATGGCCCGGCTGATCGGGAAAGGCGCTCATATTGCCCGTTCGCACGTTCAGCAGATGGCGCTCGTTCGTGGTGGAATAGGCCCGTCCCCGGCCGAATTGAGCCGAACGGTCGAACAGGCGCACACATAGGTCCGGACTGGACCGCAGCAGATGAATGGCGGTCAAAAGGCCGCTGAACCCACCTCCGACGATCACTACTGTGGTCATGTCGGCTTCCCAAATCCGGTCAGGCCTGAGCAGCAGCGACGGGAATCGCCCGCCCGTGTTCGCCCGCCGGGTATTACCTACTAACTTAATAGGAATTTCCTAGGTGTTTTTGCCAAGTCTGGACATTTCGGGCCGGCCTGGGCGCAGGCTGCTCGTCCGCTACCGCGACGGGAAGCTCCGCATCCAACAGGGGCGAGACCTTTTATCGTTAGACTGTCAGCACCGCCACGCAGGCGCGCCGGTCTTGTCAGGATAACTCGCTCAGCGCGCAAACACCCCCTCCCCATTTACGCCGCCGCGGTCGCGGCGGCCCACGCCCTGTGAGCTTGAGCTCGCAGAGTGCGAAGGCCAGGGCGGGAGATCAGGTGGGGTGCGGCAGGGCCCGCACCCGTTCGGGAAGGCGGTCGGCGGGCAAGATGATGTGAACCCCGAGCCCGGCGCCCGCCCGGTTGCTCGCCTCGATCGTTCCCCCCTGGGCCATCACCGCCCGCTTGGCGACAGCTAAGCCGAGCCCGAATCCGGGGCTGGTCTCGTCAGCGCGTACGAACGGTTCGAACAGTGTGGCAAGCGCGGACGCCGGCGCTCCGGGTCCTTCGTCGACGATATCGATCTCGTAGCGCCGAGCCGCCTCGTCGTAGGCCAGCGTCACGTGCACCGACTGACCGCTGGTGGAAAAGCGAAGGGCGTTGCGGACGACGTTGTCGAGCGCCCAGCGCACGAGCTCGGTGTTGCCGCGCAGGCTCGGGGCGTCGTCGTCGCCGGCGGCGACGTCGGATCTGATCCCAACACCGGCTGCGTCCGCCTCAAACCGGGCGTCGGCCAGCACGCTTTCAAGCAGGGCGTTAAGATCGAAATAGTCCTCGCCCGGCGTATGCCCGCGCTCCGCCCTCGCCAGGCTGAGCAGCTCCCGCACCACCGAATCGAGCCGGCGACCTTCGTATTCAATCCGGTCCAGAGAAGCTTCGACGCCGGTTGAATCCTGCCGCGCCAGACCGATGGCGAGCTGCAGACGGCTCAGCGGCGAGCGCAGCTCGTGCGACACGTCGTGCAGAAGCCGTTCGCGCGCCTGGATCGATTGCTCCAACTGCACGGCCATGACGTCGAAGTCTCGCGCGAGGTCGGCGATCTCGTC
>Ga0182016_10005322_pt1 | contig 13909 bp, 9 predicted proteins | sample 712S2MmetaG_FD_120491 | JGI IMG/M metagenome (GOLD analysis project Ga0182016, IMG submission 120491) | Permafrost microbial communities from Stordalen Mire, Sweden - 712S2M metaG | ecosystem: Environmental > Terrestrial > Soil > Wetlands > Permafrost | place: Sweden: Stordalen | collected...
AAAATTGGTGCGGATAGCAGGACTTGAACCTGCACGGGTTGCCCCACTACCACCTCAAAGTAGCGCGTCTGCCAATTTCGCCATATCCGCACCCGGATGAATAATGAAGCAGGCCAAACGGCCCGGGGCAAGGCGATTTTAACTGCCGAAGAGCCATTGCCAGCCACGCCAATGCTGTTGTTCCGGCGAGGTGAACGTCCGGCTGCGCGTCTGGCCCAAATCGAATTGCATTAGAATGCCGACACTTTCCGCGCCGCGGCCGTGCGAGCGGATGGCGTCAAAGCCATAGGCGCAGGTGGCCATGATTTTTACACGGTCGGCCGGCGAATGATACAAGATGCCGCCGCCCACGCCGCTAAGCCAGTGACCGGGCTGTCCCAGACCGGGCAGATAATCCACAAAGGCGCCGCAGGCGTTCAGGTCCACGTCCCAGCGTTTATTGGGATCCAGCGGCAGAAGATAATTCGCGTTGAACAGGGCAAATTGGCGGGCGCTGATTTCCTGAAAATAATAGCCGGGCAGCGACAGCGGAAATTCCGACACTAGGGGCAGAAATCCGCCCAGCCGGTAGGCGCTGAAGCGATCGGCGTCCAGGCTCGTGCCGGCGGTCAGACGCACGTAAAAATTCTGCTGGCTCTTCGGCAGGGTGTAAGCCAGCGCCGCCTCACCCCAAAACAAATGGGATTGCTGGTTGAATTTGCGGTCGCCGCCAAAACCGTAGGTTCCGGAATCCGTGCGGAACTGGCCTTCATACCAAGCCGACAATTCCATCGCCAGCGGCGGAAAAAGTGTCGGCTCGACGCCGCCCCAGCGCAGCCCGGTGCGCGCGCTGAACGTGCCATGGTCTGCGGGCGCCTGGAAACCGGCCGCGGTGCCATCATTGCCCGAGTAAACCGAGTAATGCGCCGTACCCCGCAAAATGAAGTTCAGCGGAATCTCGCTGGCGGGATCGAATAAATGATAAATGCTCGCCGAGATTTCAGCGCTGTGGCCGTCGAAGGATTCGCCCGGATAATACGTGCCGCCACGAATTTCATCATAGCTGTCGGCAAATCCGCCGCCGGCGAACCCGATGCCTAAATCCGTGTTGGGACCGAGTCCGCTGACAAAACCGAGTTCGGAATCGAGATACACCGGCGCGAGGGCCAATCGCAACGTGAGATTGGTGCGCAGGAAATCCGGCTGATTGTGATAATAAAAGACGTAGCCGGCAAAGGGCGCATGGCCTTCCACGGCCTGATTGTAGCCAAACTGAATCAGGTCGCGTTTGACGGGGTCAATCTGGGCAGAAACGAAAAGCGGGGCCAACAGCAGCCCACACAAAAGCACACGCCCCATTCGTTTCATCGTGCTTTCGTAACGCAAAGCACCCCCGCCAGCAAGCGGATTTGGTCACTCCCCGCTGGACACGCGAAAAATTTTACGGCTTACTGTTTGCGCCGATGCCGCCACTCAATTCTGAATTGCTGACCAAAGCGAAAGGCCTGGGCTTTTCCGACCGGCAAATCGCCCATTTGACCGGCCAGACCGAGGATGCCGTCCGCGCGCGGCGGAAACAGTTGAAGCTCATTCCGAGCTACCGGCTGGTGGACACGTGCGCCGCCGAGTTCGAGGCCCGCACCCCGTATTATTATTCAACCTACGACCGCGGCGACGACGAGGTCAAAAAAACACCAAAGCAAAAGGTGATGATCCTGGGCGGCGGACCCAACCGCATCGGGCAGGGCATTGAATTCGATTATTGCTGCGTCCACGCCGCGTTTGCGCTCAAGGAGGACGGTTTTGAAACCCTCATGGTCAACTCGAACCCGGAAACCGTTTCGACCGATTATGACACGAGCGACAAGCTGTTCTTCGAGCCGCTCACGCTCGAAGACGTGCTGCACATTTACGAACGCGAACAATGCTGGGGCGCGATTGCCCAGTTCGGCGGCCAGACCCCGCTCAACCTCGCGCTCGGCCTCCAGAAAAACGGCGTCAACATCATCGGCACCTCGCCGCAGAGCATCGAAATCGCCGAGGACCGCAAGCTCTTCGCCGCGATGCTCGACAAACTGAAAATTCCGCAGCCGCCCAACGGCCTGGCCACCAACATCGAGGAGGCGCTCGCCATTGCCAAAAAACTGGATTACCCGGTGCTGGTCCGGCCGTCCTTCGTGCTCGGTGGCCGCGCCATGCAAATCGTTTATTCCAACGCTGAACTGCAGCATTACATGCGGTTTGCCGTCGAAGCCTCGCCGGAACGCCCGGTGCTCGTGGACAAATTCCTCGAGGACGCCACCGAGGTGGACGTGGATTGCATCGCCGACGTCGGGCATTTCAAAAATCCGGACGAAGGCACCATCGTCATCGGCGGCATCCTTGAACACATCGAGTTCGCCGGCGTTCATTCCGGCGACGCCGCAATGGTGCTGCCACCGCACACGCTTTCCGCCCAGGTCATCGAAACCATCCGCGAGCACACTCGCGCGATGGCGCGCGAACTGAAGGTCGTCGGCCTGATGAACGTGCAATACGCCGTGAAGGACGAAAAAGTTTTCGTGCTGGAAGTGAATCCGCGCGCATCGCGCACCGTGCCATTTGTCAGCAAGGCCATCGGTGCGCCACTGGCCAAGCTTGCCGCCAAAATCATGGCCGGGAAAACCTTGAAGGAACTGGGCTTCACGCGTGAAATCCGGCCAAAATATTGGGCGGTGAAGGAATCCGTATTCCCGTTCAACCGTTTTCACGGGCAGGACATTTTGCTTTCGCCGGAAATGCGCTCCACCGGCGAGGTCATGGGACTCGACGCCGACCGCGGCATTGCCTACGCGAAATCGCAGATGGCCGCGGGGTCGCCGCTGCCGCTGGGCGGAAAGATCTTCATCAGCGTGAGTGACGCGCATAAAAAGCAGGCGGCGGTGGTGGCAAAACAATTCGTTGAACTGGGCTTTGAACTCGTGGCCACGGCGGGCACGGCGGCGGTCTTGGAAAAGGCCGGGTTGAAGGTGCAACGAACGATGAAACTGCTCGAAGGCCGGCCCAACGTGATTGATTTGCTCAAGAACAAGGAAATCCAACTGGTCATCAACACCCCCAGCGGCGCCGCGCCGCGCGAAGACGAGGTGAAAATCCGCACCACGGCGATTTACACCGGCACACCCATCATGACGACGTTGAGCGGCGCAAAGGCCGCTGCGCGCGGCATCGCCGCCCTTAAGAAATCCGGCTACGGCGTGAAGACCTTGCAGGAGTATCACTAGCACGTTTCAGCTTCGCCACTTCGAGGTCCGCCTGCCGCGTCGGTTCCGGAAGGCGACAGCGGGTGCAGCAAGCCAGAACCAGCCTGACCGCCGAAGCCAGGTCCACGCGATGGCCAATGCTCACAAAAACCGGGCGAAGGCCCTTCTGCGTCCGCAGCACAACCCCGATTTGTTCATCGCCATCCCTGAGCGGCGTGGTGGCACCAGCGTCCAGCGCCAATTCTTCAAACGTTCCCAGCAACCGGCTTTTACCGACGCCGACACCGGGCCGGTCCAGTTCAATCGCCAGATGCGCCGCGATGCCGCACCGCCGCGGATGCGCGAAACCCTGGCCGTCAAAGAGAATTGCGCCGAATTCGTGTTTCAATGCGCCAATCGCCTGCTTGATCGCCGGGCCTTCGCGGAAACTTAAATAAGTCGGGACATAGGGAAATTCCGCAGCCCGCGCGGCATGCGCGATTTCAATGACCCGCTGTGTTTCGCGGTCATAAACCACGGCAGCGGCGAAGATGGTTTGTTTGTCGGCGGAAAACGCGCAATCCGCCCCGGCGACAAAGCGCGGCAGCGGTTCGAGCGGCGCGACCACCATGCGTTCGTGCAGACGTTCCTGTGTGGCCTTCCATTCTGCCACCAGCGCCGACCAGCCCGGATCGGATTTGCCGCGCAAGGTCATGCGCTGATTTCCTTTGAGGCCGCGCGCAACACCCGATATCGGTGCGTCCACGGATCAATCCGGCAAACCGGGCGGTAGTCGCAATACTGGCATGCGGTCTCGGCGCCTTTGCGGTAGGGATCCACCCCGGCCGCGCCGGCAAAAATCGCGCGCCCCATTTCCTTCAACTGCGTTTCAACCCGGTCGAGCAAGGCTTCAAATTCCGCGCGCGGCAATGCTTCGGATAAACCCTTGTACAGCGAGCCATCCTGGGTCCGGCGGTAATTAAACTGGTCGCCGCTCTGCGCCGCCGGCCGGTTGTCGAGTTTCGGCAACGCGTCCACGCTGAATCGTCCCGTGTGCCGGTAAGCCATGCGCCGTGACGCTGCCATGTCGGCCAAGGCCTCGGTGCGCGTGCCGCCAGCCTCATATTTGCCGCGCAGGTTCACATAAAATACGCCGGCCGGAACCAGGTGCTCCACGCCGGGCAGCACAGGCGAATGAGGCCAGCGCCGCACCGCGGCCAGATAACCAAGCAATTGCAATTGCACGCCATGCTCGACCAGAATCTTGTCCAGCGTCCGGTGACCGGATTTGTAATCCATCACCACGCACCACGCACGGTCCGCGGCTTCGCGATACAAATCAATCCGGTCAATCCGCCCGCGCAACGCCAGTTGCCGGCCGCCGCCAAGCTCCATTTGCCAGGCGGGCGCGCCGCCGGCTTCAAACCCGAAACCCAGCTCGGCCACCGCGGGATCAAATTCGTATTGTCCGCGCATCCACGTGACGAGGGTTTCGACAAAATCCTGCAGCGACTCCGCGAGCAGGCGCGCCGTGAACCGGCCCTGATCGTCCGCGCGCAACAGCCCATCACGGTAGTTGGGCGCGAGTTCGGCGGCAATGCGGCCAACCCGTCCGCGCGCGTCCTCCGGCAGGAGGTCGCGCCAGCGTTTGCCTTCGGCGGTCAATTGCTCGTGAAACAACCTGAGCACTTCGTGCTGAAAACTGCCGCGTTCGCGCGCGTCCAGCTCGAACACCTTCCGTTCCTCGGCGCGCAGGCCGGAATGGACAAAAAATCGGAACGGACATTGGGCAAATTCTTCCAGCCGGCTTACCGAGGTTTGCAATGTCGGACCATAAACAGCCTGCGCCCGATTGGGTGATAGATGTTCAGCCGGATCCGGCTCGCGCAATTGGCGCAAATGGTCAGCCAGGGATTTGAGCGCCGGCAGCTCCAGCAATTTCAACCACTCCTTACCCGGCTTGCGGCCGCCCTCGGTGCTCATGGAGATTTCCACCAGCGGCGCAACCATTTCACTCTCGTGCTCCGCTTCGCGCCAATCCACGTCCGCGCCAAATTCCCCGACCGCCAGCCTGGGGAACAGCGTCTGTAAATGCGTGATCAGGGACGACGGATTCAGGGTTTTGCCATCAACCTCATGGCGCGCGCAGGTCACGAGGAGTTTTTCACTGGCGCGGGTGCAGGCAATGTAACCGAGATACCGTTCACGGGCGAGCTGGTCATACTGGTTCGGCCCCAGCGCGAGGTTGCGCTGTTCCAATTCGTCGCGGTCGGCGTGGGTCAATATCGGCGGCGGGACGGGCGGAGCGGGGAAAACCCCCTCATTCAGGCCCAATACGAGCGCCAGTTTCAAATCGGGATTGCGCGCGCGGTCCACCGCGCCCACCAGCACCTGGTCGAGCGCGGGCGGAACCACGCCGACGGTCAGGTTCGCCAGTCCCGCCTCCAAAATCGGCAGCCAGTCCCGCAATGGCAACGCCTCGCGGGAAAAGGCGAGGGCAACATTGTCGAGCCACGCGTTCATTTGTTCCCAGACCGTCATGTGAATTGACGATTTTTCCGTGCCAGCCAGTCTCCAACGCTCCAGGGTTTTCTCCACGCTGAGCGCATCCCAAAACCCGCGCAACGCTTCGGCCAGTTGTTCGCCCGACGGCCGGTTTTCATTTTGCGCGAGTCGCGCGGCGAGGTTTTCAAACGGCGGCAGAATCTTCCGGCGCAGCGGCTCGAGAAATCCGGCCAATGCCGGGTCGTCGGCGATTGGAACCGGTTCGCGCCAGTTCACCCCGTGCCAGCCGCGCGCGAGCGCCTCGTTTTCGAGCCGGTCAATGTCCGTTTCGTCCACGGATGAAAATCCGGCTTTCAGCGCGGCAAACCAGTCGTCGTGCGTCCATCCGAACGCGACGGTGCGCAGCGCGCTGCGGGTCAGTTCGGCCAGCGGGTGGTGGGCGACGGATTCGCGCCGGTCGAGGAAGAACGGAATTTCGTAACGGCGCAACACACGCGCCAGTGGTTTGTGATAATGGTCGAGATTTCGCACCAGCACGGCGGCGTCGCGGAAACGTCCGCCGCCGCGAACAAAGCGAAGAATCGCGCGCGCGGCAAACACGGCCTCCGCCTCGGGATTCTGACAGGCCGTGATTGAAATGGCGGAATTCGGCGGGCCGGATTCGGAATCCGGAAAAATCGGGGCCGCCCAGCATTTTTCAAGTCGTGCGAGTTCCGTATTTTTTGCAAAGCGGCCTTTCCCGGGTTCGCGTTTGAGCCATTCTACGCTGATTTCACGCTCCGGCAGATTTTCCATGCGCAGCCGGCATTGCTGGTACGTTTTGGCGACCGTGGACCAGATCGAAAGCCAGGAATGCCGGGTCTCGGTGGCGGGCCCGGTTTCGAGGCAAAACGCGAGGGTCGCGCGGTGGCAATGCGGCCAAAGGGCGGCCAGCAAATCCAATTCCTGTGGCGTCATTTCGGCAAAGCCGTCAAACCACAAGTCTTCGATCCGGAATCCGTGGTCCGGCCCCGGGCGGGGGTGGCGCAGGGCGGCGGTGGCGAAATCCAGCAGGCGATTGGCATCCTGCAATCCGTGTTCAGCCAGCCACTGCGCATAGGCCTCACCGAGCAGCGCGAGGTCGTGAAGTTTGCCCTGAAGATCACGGCGTTCCACCAAACCCGAGGCGAGCGTGCGGAGCCGGGCGGGGGTGAATTGGTGCTGTTGCAATTCGCCAAGCAACTGGCTGAGTTGCTGCGCGAAACCCGGGCGACGCGCGCTCGGCCGGAACAGTTTCAGTTCCGCTTCATGCCGCAAAATCAGCGCGCGCAGCACCATGACACGGCCTTCGTTGGTCAGCTGGCCGGGCGCTGTCACCGACAGCTTTTCCAGAACAAACCGCGCGAGCCGGTCAAACGAAAAGATGTGCAGCCGCGTGCAGCCGGACAGGGCCGGGTCGGCCAGCAGCTGGCGTTCGAGTTGAAACGTGGCCTGCTTGGGCGCCAGCAAAATCAGCGGCGGACCCCCCGCATTTTCCCGCAAGGCGGCGCGGATTTCGGCCAGGCACCGGAACGTCTTGCCGCTGCCGGCGGGGCCGAGAAGAAAACGCGCTTGCACGCCGGATGTTTCCCGCAAAGACCCGCCGGCGCAAAGGAATTTATCGGGGTCCGGGCGCATTTTTACGGCATATTTTCATTTCCTTTTGGGCGAACTCGATTATGCTTGCCGCCTGTTGGGAAATTCAGATTCAATTTAAATATAAAAATCGTATGCCACTGACACATACCCGGGAACTGTTTGCGAAGGCGTTGAAGGGCAAATACGCGTTGGGGGCCTTCAACGTCAACAACATGGAACTGCTTCAGGCCATCGTCGAGGCGTGCGAAGCGGAAAAGGCGCCGGTGATGCTCCAGATTTCCAAGGGCGCGCGCCAGTATGCCAATCCGGTTTATCTCAAAAAACTCATCGAGGCGGCCGTCAGCCTGTCCACCATCCCCATTGCCGTGCATCTCGATCACGGCGACACCTTTGAGCTGTGCAAGGAGTGCATTGACGAAGGGTTTACCAGCGTGATGATTGATGCCAGCCACGAGCCGTTTGAGAAAAACGTGGAGATCACCAAAAAGGTCGTGGAATACGCGCACAAATACGATTGTGTGGTGGAATCCGAGCTCGGCCATCTGGTCGGCGCCCAGTTCGACGAAGGCGAGGAAGGCGGCAACTATTCCAAGAGCGGCCACTATACGAATCCGGATGAAGCCGTGAAATTCGTCAAGGAATGCGGCTGCGACTCACTCGCCGTGGCCATCGGCAACTCACATGGCGCCTACAAGTTCAAGGGCGAACAACATCTGGATTTGGAACGGCTTAAAGCCATCAAGCAGGCGCTCATGGACGCGGGCATGGGTGATTATCCGCTGGTCTTGCACGGCGCATCGTCCGTGCCCAAGGATCTCGTCGAGGAAATCAACAAATACGGCGGCAAGCTGGGTACGGATACCGCCGGTGTGCCGGAAGCCGACATCGAAATTGCGCGCCGCACCGGTTGCACGAAGGTCAATATTGACACCGATTTGCGCCTGGCCATGACCGCCGCCATCCGCAAGGTCCTGTGGGAAAATCCGAAGGAATTTGATCCGCGCAAATACGTTGGCCCCGCCCGCGCCAAGGTCAAGGAACTCGTCCAACACAAGATCAAGGACGTCCTCTGCTGCGCCGGTCACGCGTTCGATTGAACCCGGCAGCATCCCTTTGTCAAAAGCTCCCCACAATAAATGGGGGGCTTTTTTATTTGCCCGGGCAAACCGGCCAAGCGAGGACCAGCCGTCAACGCAGAAACCAGCTTGAACAATAAAAACGACGGGTGTGGCGATCACACACGAGTTTACATCGCCAACACCCGCCGAAGCGCCCAGTTCTCATTGGGCGGGGCAAACCTAACCCACCGCGCCAGCTTGACAAGTATTTTGTTGGGCGGAATATTTTTTGGGGCGCATCTCAATTTTTGAGCAGTCTGGCGGTTCAATCCCAAAGGGGATTGTGCCCTTCAGCCCAAGGTTGCCCCGATTTTTCGGGGCTACCTTGGGTCCGGGTCCGGAGATGGAAACAACGCCAACGGCGTTGTGGCCGAGGTGACAGGCCCGCGGGCACGGAATGGCCGCAACCGCGTTGCGGTTGGGAATGGTTGGGGACGATGACCCAGGGTGGCTCGTTCCTCGCAACCCTGGGCTTTGAGACGGAATCCCGTTGGGATTCTTGGACGGCGCATTTAACCCGGCAAGAAACCGGGATGCGCCCTGATTTTTGCCTCCATTTCAGCCTCGTATTCTCATTGCAAACGGCTTTACATCCGCCGGGATAGTTCGAAAATCAAACATGCCAAAGAAACGCCGGCTGCTTCAGTTCGCAGCGCTTGGATTTTGCGTTTTTGCCGCCGGGTTTGCCGCAACCGCGAATGCGACGGATGCGCCCGACTCGCCATTTTACGTGGATGCCTGGGGCAGCAAGGAAGGACTTCCGGGAAGCGCCGTCATTTCCACGATTCAAACCCGGGACGGCTATCTCTGGCTGGGCACGCAATATGGCCTGGTGCGCTTCGATGGAATCCGCTTCACCGTGTTCGACGAGGAAAACACGCCCGGCTTGAACAATGACCAGATTGTTTATCTGTTTCAAGACAGCCACACGAACCTTTGGATTGGAACCGACGCGGGCGGCGCGGCGCGGGAGGCGGATGGAACGATTACAAATTTCACCCTTGGACGCAGCGGTCATGAGGGGCGGTTGGTGTCGGCGTGTGAGGATGCCAGCGGAGCGGTGTGGCTTTACACGGCGGACGCTCATTTGGGGCGCTATCAAAATGGAAAAATGCAGGTCTGGGATTTTAATTTCCGGACGCCGGCGATTTGCCGGATGATGGTCGCGGAAAAATCCGGCCGGCTCTGGGTCGGGGAAGACTGGGGGATGTTTTCATTTCGTTCCTCGAATTTCAACCCCCCGGCGTTCGCCATTGAACAGCAGATTCCGGTTCAGCGGCTTGATTACATCCTGGCCGGCCAACACGACGGAACCTGGCGGCTGATCAATGGCCGGGTCCAAAAGTGGGGTTCCACCCGGCTGGAAAGAGATTTGGGACGGTATCCGTGGACCAATCTGGTCGTCACCTGCGCGGGTGAAGACAAGGATGGCCATCTGATTGTCGGCACGCTCGGTGCCGGCGTCTTTTGGTATGAGGCAGAAGGAAAATACCGGCAGATTTCGACGGCGCAGGGATTGTCATCCGCGTATGTCCTTTCGCTGTGTCTGGATCACGATGGAAATCCCTGGGTGGGAACCGACGGCGGTGGATTGGACCGGATTAAAAGAAAGACCTTTGATACGCCGAACGGGCTTCCGCCGTGGAATATACAGTCGCTGTCCGAGGATGCGCAGGGGAGTTTGTGGGTTGCATTTGGCGCTTCGGGCGCAGCCTGCTGGAATACGAACTTCGTCCAATACTTCGACGTTGGTCCGCTCCAGGATGCCTGGACGGCACTGGTGGATCATCAGCAACGGGTCTGGGTGGGAACCCGTGATGAAGGGCTGTTTCAACTTGAAACCAATCACTTTCAGCCCGCGCCCGGCGCGGAAATCCTCGGCCCGCAAATTTCTGCGCTGTTTGAGGACCGCGCCGGACAATTATGGGCCGGCACCCAAAACGGCCTGGCGCGCTGGAACGGGCAGAATTGGAAAATGTACACCACGCGCGATGGCCTGCCGGGAAATGCCGTTTCCGCGATCGTCGAAGATGCCAGGGGAAACCTCTGGGTGGGCACGGAAAACGCCGGGCTGGCCTCTTTCCAGGACGGGAAATTTGGCGTTTATCAAGCCGGCACAAATGGTCCGCCCGGCAATGACATTTCCTGCCTCGACCTGGACCCGGACGGCGTTGTGTGGGTGGGCACCTCCGGCCATGGCCTGGCCCGTTTCTCCCGGGGAAAATGGACGGCCTACTCCACCCACGACGGTCTCGTCAGCGACAGCATCAGTTATCTCATCGAGGATGGAGAGGGTTATTTGTGGATTGGCTCCAATCTGGGATTGATGCGAATTTCCAAACAATCCCTCGACGATGTGGCCAAGGGAACGGTCAATACCCTTGCCGGCCGGACTTATGCGGAAACCGACGGCCTGCCGACGCGCGAATGTTCCAGCGGTTCGCAACCGGCCGCGTACCGCACCAGCGATGGACGGTTGTGGTTTCCCACCACCAAGGGCCTGGCCTATGTAAACCCCGCCGGGCTCAAACCCAACCTGCAGCCGCCCTTGGTCATGATCGAGTCCGTGCTGGTGGACGGTCAGGAACAGAAAACCAACCGCCTCAGCCCGGTCTGGCCGCAATCTGTGACCATTCCGCCCGGCCACGACCGGCTGGAAATTTATTATACCGCCCTGAATTTCTCCGCCCCGAATGACGTGCGGTTCAAATACCGTCTGGAAGGGCACGAAACAGCCTGGACGGAAGCCGGCGACACCCGCGTGGCCTTTTACAACAAGTTGCCGCCCGGAGATTACCGCTTCCACGTCGAAGCCGGCAACGAAGACGGAACCTGGAATGAAACCGGCAGCGAACTGGCCGTAACCGTGCAGCCGCAATTCTGGCAGACCGGCTGGTTTCGCGCGGCGATCATCCTGGGCTTTCTCGGCCTCATCGCCGCCGTGGTGCGGTATCTGTCCACGCAAAAGTTACACCGACAGCTGCAGGCGCTCCAGCAACAGGAGGCGCTGGAAAAGGAGCGCTTCCGCATCGCCCGCGATCTTCACGATCAACTGGGCGCCAATCTCACCCAAGTGGCGCTGCTGGGCGAAATGGCGGAAGCTGACAAGCATTCCCCCGAGGAAGTCGGCGCCCATGCGCAGCAAATTTCCCAGGCCGCCCGCGATACAACGCGCTCGCTCGACGAAATCGTCTGGGCGGTCAACCCCTCCAACGACACGCTCGACGGCCTGATCACCTACGCCTGCAAATATGCGCAGGAATATCTCGCCGTGGCCGGGCTGCGTTACCGCGCCGACGTGCCACCCCAGTTGCCGGCGTTCATCCTTCCGCCGGATGTGCGTCACAATGTTTTTCTCGCCTTCAAGGAAGCCGTCAACAATATCGTCAAGCATGCCCACGCCACGGAAGCCCGGATCCGGCTGCGGCTGGCCCCCGACGCGTTCACCCTGGAAATTGAGGACGATGGCCACGGCATCGCCAGCCCGGGTTCCGCCACGGGTCGCAACGGCCTGCGCAACATGCGCAAACGGATGGAAGACATTCACGGCGAATTTTCGGTTTCCGGCCGAACCCCGGGTGGAACCATCGTGCGCCTGACGGCCCCCATTTCAAAACTTTCTTAATCTCGATCTTCATCCTAATCTTAATCGCAATCGTAATCTTCCAACCGGCGATTAAGATTAGGATTAGGATTACTAGCAAGATTGCGAAATTGAAATGCCCATTACGGTGTCCATCGTCGAAGACAACGACAAGCTGCGCGGCACGCTGGCGCGGGTGATCAATCGCGCCGACGGCTTCCGCTGCGTCAGCGATTACGCCAATGCCGAGGACGCGCTGAAGGATTTGCCGACGGCCCGCCCCGAGGTGGTGCTCATGGACATCAATTTGCCCGGCATGAACGGCGTGGAATGCGTGCGGCAGTTGAAACAACTCCTGCCCCAGACCCAGGTGATGATGCTCACCGTTTACGAGGACACGGAAAATATTTTCAATGCGCTCACGGCCGGCGCCAGCGGTTATATGCTGAAACGCACCTCCACCAAGGAGCTGCTGGAAGCCATTCAGGAAGTGCTACGCGGTGGTTCGCCCATGACGATGCACATCGCGCGCAAGGTGGTGCTGTCCTTTCAGAAAACGGCGGCCACCGCGCAAGCCACAGAAAATCTTTCCGAACGCGAACAGCAGGTACTCGACCTGTTGAGCCAGGGATTGATGTACAAGGAAATCGCCGACAAACTCGCCATCAGCTACGAGACCGTTCATACCTATATTCGCCGGATTTACGAAAAACTGCAGGTGCGCACCCGGACGGAAGCGGTCGCCAAATTCCTGCGCCGGTAGGCATTTTGCCGCCAAAACCAGTCACGACCTGAAAATTTCACAACCTGTTGACTCTGTTTGAGATGGCTATAATCTGTATTTGCGAAGTATATAGTCCCGCTTGAGCGGTAATGCTACAGCGGCGTGGAGTCAAAAATAAAATGAGGCGACTTGACAGGTGTGCGATAGTTGCGGCGTGATGGTGGTTGAATTAAAAGACGGTGATTATGTCAACGTGGAAGGTCACGGCTGGCATCAGCTACAACATCGAAGGTTATGGCCGTGTCAATCGCCAGAGCTTACAATGTGGGAACGACTTCAAGGACTACTTTGGCCGCGTTACCATCAGTGTCATAAAGCAAATGTAAAACCTCTTTTACTTCAAATTCGCGGCGTCCATGCAGGACAACGATTTCACCTACACGAGGAACCGTCGGCCACTGGCGCGTGTCAAGAAGTTTGCCATGCTCTTGAATCCTTAGCTCCAAAAGAGTCATAGCACATTCTTAGCGGTTTAATTGTTGGCTGTCAGCATTTCTTCCATCGTCCACTGCCTGTCGGTCAGTCCTGCCGCCATTGCTGGTGTTTTTCCGTGCGTCATGTGGACGTGGATGAAGTTGTAATAAAACACCATGAGATTGATGGAGTGAATCAGATATTCAAACTTCTTAGAATAACCGAGCGTGAGCCGGGTAAAACGACGATTAAATAGGCGCACGGTCAGATTCGCCCGCTCCATGTAGCTGGTGCTGATTAAGGCAGGGTTTGGATTGCCACGGCGGATTGTGTTTCTGAATCCAATGCAGACCGTGGGCGAATAACGCCGTTCGGGATCGCTCAAATCCCGTGGGTTGGCATAAATCTTAACCTGTTGCGCGAAGTCCACGTCTTTGCCAATCGTGCGCGGCATCGCCACCTTGTAGGCTTCAAATCCATCCGTCGTTATTTGCATCCTGCCGGTCACGCGATGCTTCAAATCGTTCAACAGCTTTTCCGTGTTTTGTGGTGAGCGATGGCCGATGACGTGCGAGATAATCAGCTTGGACTTTGAATCAATCGCCATGAACAGGTATTGCGAGCCGCGAAACGGGTCATGCGTGACATTGGTGCGGTCTTTGCAGCCCACAAAACAAAACATCTCATC
>Ga0182016_10005323_pt1 | contig 13909 bp, 9 predicted proteins | sample 712S2MmetaG_FD_120491 | JGI IMG/M metagenome (GOLD analysis project Ga0182016, IMG submission 120491) | Permafrost microbial communities from Stordalen Mire, Sweden - 712S2M metaG | ecosystem: Environmental > Terrestrial > Soil > Wetlands > Permafrost | place: Sweden: Stordalen | collected...
CATGATGTGCTCCTTTAGTCCTTTAATGGTCCGATTATAGTTCTTTCCGGGGATTTTTAGCGGTCCTTATTTCGGCGACTAGAAGGCCTCGCGATCCTAATACTCTACGGAATGAAGAAAAAGCCCCTGCGCAGGCGCCGTTGGCCCGGCGGCAGCACGCGAACGGACGGCAAGAATTGCGGGAATCCGATCGATATTCATGTGCCCGCGGCCAACATCGAGCATCGTTCCCACCAGGTTGCGCACCATGTGATGCAGAAAGCCGTTTCCCCGCACTCGATAGATCAGCAAGCCGCCCTCATAAGTCTCCCGTTCCTCCCAACTGGAAGAAAAAACTGTGCGGATTGCCCCTCTTTTCCCGATCGCTACAAAAAGCGGCTTTTCCAAGCCAAAATCGGGCGAAGCGTTCGACAAAGACTTGCGCGTCGCCTGATCCGGATCGGTAGCGGCAAAGCTCAGGAAGTCGTGCTCGCCCTCAAACATGCGAGCCGACTTTTGCAGCAGGTCCACATTCATGGGCCAGGAACAAGCATGAACGTATCGCGCCAGGAAGGGTGGGCAGATCGCTTCCCGGAAGACCCTGTATTCGTAGGTCTTCGCAATCGTCGAATGGCGCGCATGGAACATTCCAGGCATGATCTTCGCCTCCATCACGCGGATTGCCGACGGCAAAGTCCGGTTCAAAGCTAGTTGCAGATTACCGGGAGGAATGTTGGCCCTTAGCTCAAAGCTGGCCACCTGCCCCAGGGCATGGACGCCGGCGTCCGTCCGCCCTGACCCCTGCGGCAGCGGCGATTCGCCAGTAACCCGGCCCAGCGCCGCCTGCAATTCTCCCTGGACCGTTCTCTCACCCGGTTGAATCTGCCACCCGCTGAAGTCGGTGCCATCGTAGGCCAGGGTCAGCTTCCAGTTTTGGGAATTGGTACCGGGTTGGGCTTGATCGGTCACGGGTATTCGTTCAGATAACAGGGTACTCGACCCGAGCGCACTGAGAAGCGGACCGGGAGTGGGGTACACTGGGCTTTCCGAGTGCAATGAGCCAAACCAAAGGCAATCTTGAAAATTGCAGGCGGAAGCAGATTGGCTGGAACGAACCCGACGCCGCGCGCGTAAGTACAAGTGAGCCCTGGAACTGGGCTTAAAGCGAAAAGCGGCCAATGAATCACAAATTTGCGTCCGGAGAGGCTCTCCGAACGTCTTGAAGAATGGCACCCCACATGCCTCAGCGAATGGTGGAGAGGAACAATGCATTTGTACGGTATACGTGTGTTTGAGCAACAGGAGACGACCGTGCGCGGCAGTCTCGCAAAAATGGGGCGCAGAGAGGCTGGCAACCGGCTGCGTGCGATTGCGGCGGTAGTTCTCACGTTGGCCGCCGGAGTGCCTTCGGGATTTAGCCAACAGGCGGTGCTGGGTGCGGGACAAAAGGCTCCGGACAAGGCGGCCTCGGAGTTGCCTGCGACTCCGGCGCCTGTATTGACCCAGCCGTTGAACCTGCGAACGTCGGCGCGTGATTTTTCCAAACCGTCGGCGCGCGTTTGGGGTAATCCGATCAACATTTTCAAGCCTACATCCATACCCAAGTCCAGCTTCGCGAACTCAGTTCGGCTGACCGATCTTGTCAAGGAAGGCAAAATCTATTTGAGCCTTTCCGACGCCATCGCCCTGGCGCTTGAAAACAACTACGATATCGCCATTGCCCGCTACGACCTGGACATCGCGGACACCGACATTCTGCGTACTCGCACCGGGGCGGGCCCCCTGGGTGCTCCTTCCAGTCTTATCCCAAATACTCTGGGCGGCTCGTCATCGACTTTGAGCGCGGGCGGCGGTCCGGGTGGCTCGACGGTCGGCTCGGGCGGCGCAGGTTCAGGCACTGCCGGTTTGTCCCTGACCACGGGCGGCGCGGGACCCAATCCAGAAGCGTTGGAACCTTCCGTTACCGCAGCCCTTAACTACGACTGGGCGAGCACGCCTTCCACCAACTTCTTTACCGGGGGCTCTGCCACAACCGACACCTACAACTTCACCTATAACCAAGGCTTTGTCACCGGCACTGCCTTCCAGATGGTCTGGGACAATACGAGAACAACGAACACGAACGCGTTTGCCACCTTCAGTCCGCAGTTCAACGCAAGCTTCAAGGCTGAGGTCACCCAGCATTTGCTGCAAGGCGCAGGCATCTGGGTGAACAAGCGTTTCATGTACCAGGCGGCCAACGACCGCCGCATTTCCGACTCCGGTTTCCGCCAGCAGATTCTCTATACCATCAATCAGGTGGAGAGTATCTACTGGGGACTCGTGCAGGCTTATGAAGATGTTCAGTCCAAGGAGCGCGCAGTCGAGCAAAGCAGCAAGCTTGCCAGCGACGATCGCAAGCAGTTGGAGATTGGCACCATGGCGCCGCTGGACGTGCTGCAAGCCGATCAGACGGTGGCCTCGGACAAGCAGGGACTGATCAGCGCGCAGTTGGCTCTGAATTACCAGCAGCAGATCATCAAACAGGCAGTCGCGCGCAACCTGAACGATCCGGCCCTCTCGGCTGCGGCCGTGATCCCTACGGACCGCGTCAGCATCGAAGAGATTCCCGAGGAGAAGCAGCCCGTGGAATCGTTGGTGCAGGAGGCGTTTCAGCAGAGGCCGGAACTCGAGCAAGCCGTGCTGACACTCCGCAACGATGAGATCACGCTGAAGGGTGCGCGAAATGCCCTTTTGCCGCAGGTCGACATTCTGGCCTACCTGGGCGGATCGGGCGTTGCCGGTACTTACAATCCGAACTGCTCACCGCTTTTTGGAACCTGCCAGACCGGAAGTACTGGTGGTTACGGCACCGCGCTCCAGAACACCTATAACAACTCTTCGCCAGACAAGGGTGTAGGTTTTAACATCACGATTCCCATCGGCAACAAATTAGCGCAGTCCGTGCAGGCGCGTTCGCTTATGGAATACCGCCAGGCGGAGTTGCGACTGGAGCAGCTTTACACGCAGATTCGCATGCAGGTGGTGAACCAGCAATTTGCTTTGACCAACGACCGGGCACAGGTTCTGGCTTCGCAGGCAGCGAGAGACTATAACCAGCAGAGCCTGGATGCGGAAGAGAAGAAACTTCGGTTAGGTGCTTCCACCACGGCGCTCGTTTTGCAGCAGCAGCGCGGTCTGGCGTCGGCGGAGGATTCGTACATCGCGGCGCAGGCCTCGTATGCCAAAGACCGGGCGACCCTCTATCAGATCCTCGCAACCACCATGCAGCACTACGGCATAAACCTGGGCGAAGCGGCCACCGGCAATGTAAATACCGCGCCCGTGATTACTGGCGTGACACTTGCACCACCAAGCAAGGAGCCGACAACAACCCCGCCGCCCACTCCACCCGCAACAGCGCCTGTGGCTCCAACTAATACGCCCAACCAATAACACCTTGAGTTGTCTGCTCATAAACAAGAGCTCTGCCCGATTTCAAATATCAGGCAGAGCTTTTGTTTGGTATCAAGATCCGTTGGGCGAAGAACTGGAGCGCTGATCTCCAGCGCCGGCTGTCCTGAGGGCCTTCTGGTCCTCAGAGGCTTTCCCGGACCGAGAATTCTGCGTCTTGTGAGAGATGCAGGTTAGTCGTGCCATATGCGACGCAGAGAGAGCGACGGCCTTTCAAAACATCGACAAAAAGGGCGGAGCACTACCGCTCCGCTACAAGGTCCAGCAATTGGTAGAATTCCGGGAAGCTGATCTCCGCCGACTCTGCCCCTTGAATTACGGTCTCGCCTTCCGCACGCAGCGCCGCCACGCTGAATGCCATCGCAATGCGATGATCCCCACCGGAATCGATCGTGGCCCCGTGAAGCTTCTGGCCGCCAGGCACATCCAGCCCGTCTTCAAACTCCGTCACCTCTGCTCCCATCGCACGCAGACTTTTTGCTACCAGGGCGATGCGATCGGATTCCTTTACCCGGAGTTCCTTAGCATCGCGAATTCGGATACCGCCGCTGGTGTAAGGTCCTATGGCAGCCAGAACCGGCAATTCATCTATCAACTGGGCAGCCAGCGTACCGCTGATCTCCGCGGACCTAAGGCCTTCAGACGGTGCGGAGATTTGGACCGTCCCAACCAACTCAGCATTCTTTTCTTCCAGGTGAAGCACCGCAATGCGTGCGCCGAGCGCGGTGAGAACATCCAGCAATGCCGCGCGAGTTGGATTAAGACCCAATGAATCGAGCAGAAGCGTAGAGCCTGGGAACAGCGATGCGGCGCAGAGAAAGAAGGCGGCGGATGAGATGTCTCCAGGCACCACGGCCTCAATTGCATGAAGCGATTGCGGCCCGTTGATCGAGACGGACTCCAGATCGCGAGTCAATTTTGCGCCAAACGCACGCAGCGCCAATTCGCTATGGTCGCGCGTTCTTATAGATTCCCGGACAACGGTTGTCCCAGCAGTCTGCAGCCCGGCGAGCAGGACGCATGTTTTGATCTGGGCGCTGGGAATCGGGGTGGAGTAATCAATTGCCTGAAGCGGGCGACCTTGAACAGTGACCGGTGCATGGCCGTCAGTAAGTGTGATGCGCGCGCCCATGGCTTCCAGCGGTTTGCGGATGCGCTCCATGGGCCGCCGCGAAAGCGATGCGTCGCCAATCAGCGTGAAACTGCCATCCTGGGGAGCTAGTAACCCAGAAATCATCCGCATGGTAGAGCCCGAGTTGCCGCAGTCCAGCGCGTGATCGGCCGGGGTAACTCGGCCAGCGACGCCAGTTACTTCGATGGCCCCATCGTTGGTTCTGAGGACCTTTGCACCCAGGGCCTCCATGCATGCAAGCGTCGAAGCACAATCAGCACCTGTGGAGAAGTTGCTAAAGCGCGACGTTCCCTCTGCGAACGCAGCCAGCATACCGTAACGATGGCTGATGGACTTGTCTCCAGGTAAGCGCAGGCTTCCATAAATGTTTCGTGCAGGGCGAATGATGCGTTCTTCGGTTGAAATCGACACTGGTTCTCCGGATCGTCTGGTTCTCTTCAGTCTATCGAATCGAAACAGGCTTGCGAAGCTCAGGGTGCGATACTCGTCGCAGGAACGAGACTGCGGTCCATCGGCTAGACTGTTCTGGTACTCAAATCACCTGTCTTTTTTGGGGATTCGCTTGGCTAAATATCTGGTAACCGGTGTAGCGGGCTTCATTGGACGCTCGATTGCCGCGGCGCTTCTTGCCCGCGGCGAAGCCGTCCGAGGCATCGACAACTTCATCACCGGCAAGCGCACCAACCTTGCTAGCCTGGAAGCGATGGAGTTTATTGAAGGCGATCTCACTGACCCGGCAGCCTGCGCCAAAGCCTGTGATGGCGTCGAGATTGTGTTCCACGAGGCAGCTTTGGCTTCGGTCCCGCGCTCGGTTGCCGATCCAGTGTCTACCAACGCGAATTGCGTGAATGCCACGCTCAACGTTCTAGTCGCTGCGCATGCAGCCGGAGTGCGCCGAGTGATCTACGCAGGGTCGTCTTCAGCGTATGGAGATACACCGACCCTGCCCAAACACGAGCAGATGCTGCCCAATCCAATCTCTCCTTACGCAGTTGCAAAGCTTGCCGGCGAGCAGTACATGCGTGTCTTTGCGCGCGTTTATGGAGTGGAAACCGTGGTGTTGCGCTACTTCAACGTCTTCGGCCCCTATCAGGACCCGACATCCCACTACTCAGGCGTGCTGGCCATCTTTTGCCGCAAGCTCCTGGCCGGAGAGCAGCCGACCATTTACGGGGATGGCGAGCAGAGCCGCGACTTTACCTACATCGACAATGTAGTTCATGCGAATCTCCTGGCTGCGTCCGCGCCGGCTGAGAAGGTGTCTGGTCAAATGATGAACGTGGCGACTGGATCCAGCATTACCCTCAACCGGACCCTTGAGATTCTGTCCGAATTGACCGGCTATACCGGCACACCGGCCCATGCGGAAGGGCGCGCTGGAGACATTCGCGATTCGCTGGCAGATATTCGGCTGGCGGGGGAACTGATCGGCTACCAGCCAGTTGTGGACTTCCGTGAGGGATTGCGGCGCACGGTTGAGTGGTACCGCACAGGGGTTTAGCCGCTTAATGGTCGTTTGATTTCAATCATGCCAACCCTCGTCTTTCCTTGATTTGTTTTCATGTGTGACGCCGCCTATTGACGGATCGCCCGCATTGGAGGAAACTTACGAGGATTTCATACGCAGCCGCTCTTTGATCGGGAAGCAGAGAATCTTCGGCGCGTGAGAACTCGAGATTCGAGCAGTTTTCCTGGGCACATGCAAGCATTCTCAGCCTCGAAGAGTGCGGCGTATGCCAGGAAACCCTTCAATAAAGTGCTTTGGCTTCGGCCCTCCCCCGTTGGATCTGCGCAAACGCTTCCTTCATAGGGAGCTGAGGTTCACACGCCTTGCAGGATCCAATTGCTCTACCGAATCAGCCAGAAGTGCGCTCCTCCGCCGTTCGCCGGGACAATCCCTCCACATCCCTGCGCGAGCTTCTAGCGGTAATAAGCCGCCGACGCCGGCTGATTGCCTCAATAGAAGGCGGGTTACTTCTGGTTTGCCTCTCGTATTGCCTGATAGCCCCAAACCAGTACGAGGCCACGGCCAGGGTGGCAATGCGCACGTCGCCGATTTCCGCGCTCACCACGGAGGCATCGGGTTCGCTCGCTGCCGCGTCGATACTTTCCGCACCGCTACAGCAGGAAACCCTTGCAAACTTCCTGCGCAGCGACCAATTGGCATGGCGAGTCATTTCCGATTTGAAGCTCTACCAGGCTCCAGCGTTCAATGGGCGCTTTGAGCGCAAATTCCCGGGGTTGAGCGCCGGTCCGGAATCCCAAGTTGAGCAACGGCCCGAGGCGCAGGCTTATCTCCTCGAGAGGTTCGAGAAACGCCTGCGCGTCGAATCGCTGCCCCGTTCGCTCGTAATTGAGATTCGATTTCGATCGCGGAATGCGGCTCTCTCCGCAGCAGTAGTCAACGATCTGATTCGCGAATACAGTGCCATGGACGGCGAATCCCGTGTCCATGCGATAACCCAGGGGGCCGATTGGCTGAAAAGCCAGCTCAAGGATCTGAAACTCAGAGTGGAGCACGATCAGGACCGCCTGACAGCCTTCCAAACTTCCCATGGTCTTCTCAGCACTCCGGAAGTAGTAGCGAACGGCCAGCCGGGCGAGTCTCAGCACAACTCCACGCTGCTTGAGATCGATGAACTGGGCAGGCAATTTGTGGTTGCCACTACCGATCGCATATTGCGCGAGGCCGAATTCCGTTCTGCCTCCCAAGGCGATCCAGAACTTGTCGTTGCGTCCGATCCGCAACTCCAGATTGAAGACGGTAACATCGCTTCGGCTCTTCTCAAGCAGATCCATTCCCACCACAGCGAGCTCGAACTCGAACAGGCGCAGTTGAGCGCGGAGCATGGCCCAAATTTCCCGCGCGTCGTGGAAATTCGCCGCCAATTGGATGAGTTGGATAGGCAGAAGCAAGCCGAAGACACCAAGCTGTTGGACCGCTTCCGCAGTGCGTGGCAAACCGCATCGGACCGTGAGCAACTGGTCAAGAGGAGTCTCGACGAACGCACCGCCGAGGGCATGAAGCTGAATGAAGCCGCCACCGAGTACGCCGTGATGCGCCAGGAAGCAACCGCCAGCCATGAGCTCTTTATGCGCGTGCAGCAGAAAGTGGAAGAAGCAGGGCTGGCGGCCGGAGCGCAAAGTTCGAATATTTCGGTTGTAGATCGTGCGCTCCAGCCGGTTAAACCGGTGGCCCCGGACCTGCTCCTCTACATGTCCATCACGTTCTTTGTCGGCCTCTGGCTGGCGATAGGAACCGCCCTCTTGATGGAATCACTGCATCCGAAGGCGCGACTGTCACATGTTGCGATGGTCGCCGTGCTTCTTGCCGGTGCATTCGCCCACGCCCAGGCGCCTACTCCCAGTCTCGACGGGCTGCCGATAGGCGTAGCTCGCATCCCGTTCTCTCAGGACACCAGGACGGCTCCCAATCCCAACGGTTCACCCGGTGTTTGGGATAGCGCGTCCGTCCTGGGACAAGCTGCAACCCTTATCCCTCCAGGTCCGCAATCTGCCGCACCTTTACCGGCTCCCATTGCACCAGGAGATTTCCTGGACGTTTCGGAATTTCACACACCGGAGTTTCATTCCATGGTTCGCGTCTCCCTCGCCGGAACAGTGACGCTGCCCATGGTGGCTGAGGTGCAGATTGCCGGAATGGACGAGCAGGCCGCCGCGCACGCCATCGAGGCGGTTTTGTTGAGCAAAGGCATGCTGCTCCATCCTCAGGTCTCGGTGCTGGTAACGCTCTATGCCGGCCAGGACGTAAGCGTACTTGGTGAAGTATCGCGTCCGGGCGTTTATCCCTACACCATCCACCACCGGCTTCTCGATTTGATATCTTCCGCGGCAGGCACCTCGCAAAACGCAGGCCGCCTTGTGAATGTGTTTCATCGCACCGATCCCAACACCCCGCACCCCGTCGTTCTGGATCCGGGCGGCACCGACATAAGTACCGACCACAATCCCGAACTCATTCCCGGCGACACCGTGCAAGTCAGCCGCGCCGGCCTGGTTTACGTAATCGGCGATGTGGTACGGCCCGGTGGTTTCCCAGTCGACCCGGCGCAGGGCCTGACAGTGGTGCAGGCTCTCTCCCTGGCATGGGGGCCGACCCAGAACGCGGCTGCCGGCAAGGCTCTCCTGATCCGTGAACAGAAGGGCGGGCGCACCCTCACAACTCTGAACCTGCGACGCATGATTCACGGCCAGGATCCCGATCAACCCATCTACGACCGTGACATTCTCTTCGTGCCGGATTCGATGGCTAAAAACCTGCTTAACCGGACCATGGAAGCGGCCATTCAGTCGGCGGTCGGTGTTTCCATTTACGCCGGGCTCGTCTACTCGCAGAGGTTTTAACAGATGCGCCGCATAGCGTGGGGATTATTGCTGCTGCTGGCCTTCGCGATTCCATGGGAATATTCGCTGGATTTAGGCCAACCCCTCGGCAACATCGCCCGTATCCTCGGGCTCGTGCTGGTTTTGGTATCCATTCCAGCGGTTTTGCAGGCTGGCTGTCTGCGCACTCCCGGCCCGATGCAATGGTTTGTTCTGGCCTTCTACTTGTGGTTTTGCTGTTCCTGTTTCTGGACCATCGAACCACTGGTCACCCTGGAAAAAATCCGCTCTTATTTCCAGGAAATGATGATCGTCTGGCTGCTGTGGGAGTTTGCCGAAAGCCCTGAAGACCTGCGCTCCCTGATGCGTGCCTATCTTTCCGGCGCGTGCGTGTTGGCCGCGCTGACTCTCGCCAACTTCAGGTCAGTGGAAGCCTTCGCAGCCGACCAGATCCGTTTTGCCGCAACAGGACAGGACCCCAACGACCTGGCTCGTTTTCTCGATCTTGCTTTTCCCCTCGCCGCCTTGCTGCTTCACAGTGAACGTCGCTGGCCCTGGCGCCTGCTCGCTCTCGGGTATCTTCCCCTCGGCTTGGCCGCGGTCGTACTCACTGCCTCGCGCGGAGGCTTTCTGGCGGCTATCATCGCCCTCGCCGGATGCGGCATTCTTCTTATCCGTACGCACCCAAAAGCTGTGCTCGCGGGAACATTCGCATGGTCGGCAATTGGAGCCGTTTTTTGGCTCACCGTTCCGCACGAGACTTTCGAACGGCTGGCCACGATTCCATCCCAGTTGCAGAACGGCGATCTCAATCAACGCTGGAACATCTGGGTCGCTGGCTGGCACGCATTTGTCCAGTCACCGGTTTTAGGAACGGGCGCCGGTTCCTTTGTGAGCGCCGCACGATTGAATCCAATGGATACGGCCCACAATACTGCCTTGTCAATTCTTGTGGGCGGTGGGTTGTGCGCTCTCTCTCTGGCACTGTCCATTGTTGCCCTGGCGGCTCGATCCGCGTTCGCCACACGCGGGCTGCTGCGTATTGCGCTGTTAACTGTCCTCCTGGTCTGGGTTGTCGCTTCCTTCGTCGATACCGTTGAAGAGAACCGATCGACCTGGTTGCTCCTCGGGCTGATTGCCGCCGCCGGGAGGCTTGCTGTCGATGTGCCGGCGCAGCTAGAAAACTGTTTTCTCGAAGCGATCTCCGCCCTGCCCCCGCAATTGGAACCGAACCTGTCCTGCGGCCCGGTGAACTGATCTGGCATGGGAGCCCTTGCCACCATCGGACGGCAGTTTCAGGCCGACAGCGTCAATCGCCGCATCTCCCGCGCAGTCGTTGCCCTAATCGCCGTCGGCATTCTAGTCAAGCTTGTAGCCTCATTCAAGGAGGTTGCTGTTGCAGGCGTCTTTGGACGCTCCGACGTCATGGACGCCTTTCTAACAGCCGCATTGCTGCCCAGCCTTCTCGTCAATCTGATCTCCGAATCGATGAATCAGGCGCTTGTGCCCACGCTGATTCGGGTAAGGGAACTGGAAGGCCATACGCAAGCTCAGCAATTGCTGTCGAGTTCCATGCTGCTGATGTGCCTCTTGTTGGGCTCGGTATCGGTCGCAATGGCTCTGGCTGCGCCGGCAGTCTTTCCCCTCATTGCCTCCCATTTTCCGCCCGCTAAAATGGAACTTGCAATTCAGCTCTTTTATGGACTTTTACCGGTTGTTCTGATCACCGGCATCGCCACCAACTGCACCGCCGTTCTGAATACCTTCCACCGATTTGCCTTGCCCGCTCTCGCGCCCCTGGCCATACCTATCGCAATCATGGTTGGTGCGCTGGCATTCGGCTCTCGCCTGGGCATTTGGATCATGGTCTACTCCACGCTGGCCGGTTCACTCGTTCATGCCGCGATCGTGGCCTGGATGATGGACGCGCACGGCTATCGCTTTCGTTTGCGCTGGCACGGGATGACCCTCGCCGCGCGCGAAGTGGCGCAGCAGTATGGCCCGGTGTTCCTTAGCGGAGTTGCCGCGTCCGGCGGTTTGCTCGTCGATCAGTCTATGGCGGCAATGCTGCCCGCCGGTAGCGTCTCCGCGCTGGTGTACGGCAACCGCTTTGTCGGCGTAGCGATCTCTCTGTTGGCAGGAGCTGTTTCCACGACTCTGACCCCATACTTCTCCCGCATGATCGCAATAAAGGATTGGACCGCCTGCCGGCAGTCGATACGCACCTGGGTTCGTCTAACCGCTCTCGTCTCTCTCCCGATTTCGGCAGTCCTCATCCTCGCATCGCACCTCGTTGTCCGAGTCGCGTTCCAGCACGGTGCATTTCGCCCGCGCGACACCGATGTGGTGGCCGGCGTCATGGCCATGTACGCCATTCAAATCCCGTTCTTCGTCGCCAGCCGGGTCTTTTACCGATTCATCATCGCCATGCGTCGTACGGATTTGGCACTCTTCTGCGGCATGGCGAACCTGTTCCTGGACATCGTGCTGAATGTCGTGTTGATGCGATCGTTCGGCGTTGCGGGAATCGCTCTAGCGACGTCTCTGTGGACCGTGAGCACCTTTTTCTTTCTCTGGTATTGGGCCTGGAAGCTGATGCCTGCGACGATTCCAAACAAACTTTCTTGATCGGAGACAACAACCGTGGTTCCAAAACCCGCTCAATATCTTCTACGTTTCGACGACCTCTGCCCGACAGTCTCTCGCAACCGCTGGGAACGATTTCTTCCGCTGATAGACGAATTCGGACTTATGCCTATCCTGGCCATCGTGCCCGACAACAAGGACACTGCCCTCGAATGTTCCGAACCCGACACGCAGTTCTGGGCGCATATGCGTGCCATGGAGGCAGCAGGCGCCACCATTGCCCTGCACGGGTTTCAGCATCTCTGTCGAAGCAGAGGCAGAAGCCTGGTCCCGCTGCACACCCATACCGAATTTGCCGGAGTCCCGCAGGAAATACAGCAGACGTGGATCGCAGCCGGACTGAAAATTCTTCTCGGCCACTATCTCAGTCCGAGGATATGGGTAGCGCCCCGTCACGGTTTAGACTGGAATACTCTGCTTGCTCTCCGTCATGAAGGAATTCAATTCCTCAGCGATGGATTTGCACGAATCGCGTTCACGCGCGGTGGTCTCACTTGGATTCCCCAACAGCTTTGGTCGCCGGTTGAAAAGTCGGAAGGGCTTTGGACCATATGCATCCATCCGAATACCGCAGGGGATAACCAAGTCGAGCAGTTAAAGAATTTCCTCAGCATCCATGCAACTCATTTCACTTCGATAGACCGCGTGATAGACGAGATGAAGCCCATGGAATTGAGCCTGGTCGAAAGCATCTACGAAGTTGGCGCGCAAAGTCGAACGCTCGCCTCAAGGCTGGCAACAGGGCTAGTAAAGAAATTCTTCACCGGAAGCTCTTTCATAACCCAGCATTGAAAGGGAACGGCTTCAGCCGTGCCGCTCAAGAGCAGAAAAACCGCCCCTGAGGGAATGCCATTCCCCGCCCCTCATTCGGTTATGAAACAGCTTGTATTAAGAAAAATGCGTAACGGCCAAAGAAAGATCCGGCCAGCCGTATGAAACCTCCGCAAGGGTCTTGCCGCCGATTTCAACCTCGGCCGCCGTCAGAGGCCTTCCTCCCATGCGCTCATAGAACAAGCGTGAGGGATTGTCCTTGAGAACCCATACATACATTCCGCCATGTCCGGAAGATTGAAGATCGCGTGCTACGGCCCAGAACAGTCGTGAACCGATTCCACCACGGCACACTTCCGGATTCAAATAGATCGCATAAAGCTCTCCAGAGAACCCAGGAATCTCCGCTCGGGCCGGCCCTCCAGAGGCAAAACCGCAGATCTCCCCGCCACAATCAGCTACATAAATATTCATGCCTGATGGGCTGATCATGCTGCTCCTCCATCGGTCTGTCCGCTGCGGGATACTCAACGAATCTAGATAGTCCTGGGGAACAATGCCGCGATACGTCGCCTTCCAACTTGCGACGTGCGTCTCGGCAATGGCATCGGCGTCTTCAACTGTAGCCAATCTGATCTCGACAGCACTATTTGATATTGGGTCCATACTTGATCATCCTACGGAATTTCATTTCTTGCGACCCTGTCTCTAGCGCGACAGATTTACAGCTTCAGCGCGCCCCAACGCATTGGAACTGGATTACGATCCAACAGACTCGTGTAGAGTTCTTCCCACCGATCTAACATCATCTCAAGGCTGAAGCATTTCACTGCATTGCTGCGAGCCTGTTCCCCCATCGCGCGCCGTCCCTCCGCTTGCATTAGCATCGTGCGGGCCATTGCTTCCTGCAGCGCGAAACTGCTTCCGGGAGCGGCCAAAAAACCCGTCTCACCGTGAAGAACTACCTCTCGACTACCTGGAACCTCGGTAGCTACAGCAGGTAACGCGCAAGCTGCGGCCTCCAGGAGCGCCATCGGCAGGCCCTCCCAGCGAGACGAGAGGACAAAGCCGTCGGCAGCCTGCATCCACCGCAGCACATTTGATTCGAAGCCCAGAAATCGGACGCGCTGTTCCAGCCCAAGCTCCGAGCAGATTCGTCGCAATGTACCTTCTTCATGACCTGCGCCGGCAATCACAAGGCTTGACGTCTCTGGCAATCCAGCCATTGCGCGGAGCATCGTCGGATAGTCCTTAACTTTCTCCAGCCGTCCCGCTGCAAACCAGAGGAACTCGTTCCCGAACCCGGATTCCTGACGGACCGTCTCTCGCACGCCAACGTCAGCTCTCCAATTTTCGATATCTACTCCGTTCGGAATTACAACAATCCTGCTCTCTTCGACCATCCGGGCACTCGCATGTGCAGCAGCCACACTTCGACTAACAGCCGTCACTGTGTCCGGCAGTCCACGACTCCACCGGTACCCCAGTTTCCGGCCCAGGCTTCCGGTCGAAGAACTGTGCAGTGTGTCGATCAAGACTCGCACCGGAGCAAGGAGTCGCGACCAGCGTGCCAGCCATGCAGCA
>Ga0182016_10005326_pt1 | contig 13898 bp, 13 predicted proteins | sample 712S2MmetaG_FD_120491 | JGI IMG/M metagenome (GOLD analysis project Ga0182016, IMG submission 120491) | Permafrost microbial communities from Stordalen Mire, Sweden - 712S2M metaG | ecosystem: Environmental > Terrestrial > Soil > Wetlands > Permafrost | place: Sweden: Stordalen | collected...
TGGGCCTTTTCGACAGGTATTACCTGCCGGAATTGCTGGGCCTGTTATTGGCGCTAGGCGTGTCCCTCGGCCTGCCCGCGACGGATCGAGAGTCGCGCGGGCCAACTTGGCGCCTCGCGGCCGGACTGTTGCCCTTGGCGCTGTTCACCACGGCCGGCCTGCATGACTATTTCCGATGGAACGACATCCGCTGGGCGTTTTTTCAGGATGCGTTGAACCACGGCATCTCGCCGATGAATCTTCAGGCGGGTTACGAGCCGAACGGCTGGGCCGGCTACAGCGCGTTTCTCGAAAATACGAAGCCTCCGGCCTGTATCGGGCCGTGCCAATGCGATCAAGGCTGGTTCTGCCGGGACGACAGTTACCGGATCGGCATGAGCGTATACGGAAACTATGAAGTAGTTGCCTCCCGCCGGCCGGATTACTGGCTGGCGGATGGTCCGCCGATCTATCTATCGCGCCGCAGGCCGTGACGGTTTACCCATGTGCCTGAAATGCCTTCGGGATTTGGCGCCTTGGTAGGACATGCTTCAGCTTGTCACGGCGAGCTCCGCTCGCCCCGCATGCACGGAAAACGATGGCGAGCTCCGCTCGCATGGACAAGCTAAAGCATGTCCCACATAAGAGTTTATATAGCAGGTCCGAAGCATAACCTTAGTTAGACAACGCTCCATAGCCAAAAAGAGGCTAGTACCGGGCGGCTTCCGAGCCGAATAATGGCTCTGATCTAGGAGGCCGATCTAGTGAAGGTTGTCATTCTGTGCGGTGGCTTGGGAACCCGTCTCCGCGAGGAGACCGAGTTTCGCCCCAAACCCATGGTGGAAGTAGGCGGCCGGCCAATCCTGTGGCACATCATGAAGATCTACGCCCACTATGGCTTCCGCGAGTTTGTCTTGTGCCTGGGTTACCGCGGCAACACCATCAAAGAATACTTCCTGAATTACGAGGCCATGAATAACGACTTCACCATGCGTCTCGGCGAGAAGTCGAACCTTAAGACCCACGGCCATCACAACGAAGAAGGCTTCAGCGTCACCCTCGCTGACACCGGCCTGGACTGCATGACGGGGGGACGCCTGCGCAAAGCGCAGAAGTACATCGATGGCGACACGTTCCTGCTAACGTACGGCGATGGGTTGAGCGACGTCAATATCCGCCGCGTCATCGATTTTCACAAGAGCCACGGCAAGATCGCCACCGTCACCACGGTCGCTCCCATCTGGCGCTTCGGCATGCTCGAAGTGGCCGGAGAAGGGGCGGTCACCAACTTTACCGAAAAGCCGAAAGGCGAAGGCTCCATCAGCGCCGGCTTTTTCGTCTGCCAGCGCGAGATTTTCGACTATCTCGGCGGCGACGAGTGCATCTTCGAGCACGAACCGCTGGAGCGCCTGGCGAAGGAAGGGCAACTCATGGCATTCCGCCACGACGGCTTCTTCTACGCCATGGATACTTACCGCGAATATCAGCACCTGAACGATTTATGGAGCCGGCAGGCCGCGCCGTGGAAGCTCTGGGAAGATGTTCCCGCCCTGCCGAGACTGGTCAGTAGTCGATGAACGAAATGGGAGGCAGCATGCAATCCACAGGAGCAATCGACGCAGTTCGCATCGGCAGCAAGTGGGTGGGGGATCGTTACCCCTGCTACATCATTGCCGAGATCGGCATCAATCATAACGGCGACATCGATCTCGCGCGCCGGCTCATCAGCGTGGCGGTGGCCGCCGGCTGCGACGCCGTCAAATTCCAGAAACGGACCGTGGATGTGGTTTACACGCCGGAAGAACTGGCGAAGCCGCGCGAGAATCCCTTCGGACCCACCAATGGCGACCTCAAGCGGGGCCTGGAATTCGGCTATGACGATTACCGGCTCATCGCCCGCTACTGCCGCGAAGTGAAAATGCCGTGGTTCGCTTCCTGCTGGGATGAGGCCTCAGTCGATTTCATCGATCAATTCGATCCGCCCTGCTTCAAGGTTGCCTCCGCGTCGCTGACTGACGATTCCTTGCTGCGGCACACGCGGTCCAAGGGCAAACCGATCATCCTCTCCACCGGCATGAGCACCGTGGAGGAGATCGATCATGCGGTGGAAGTACTCGGCCGCGATGAGCTCATCCTGTTGCACGCCTGCAGCGCCTATCCGGCGAATTACCCCGAATTGAACCTGCGAGCCATCCCCACTCTGCGCAGCCGTTACGAAGTGCCCGTGGGCTACTCGGGCCATGAGACCGGACTGCCCGCCACCGTGGCTTCCGTGGCGCTCGGCGCCTGCTGCATCGAGCGCCACATTACGCTCGATCGCGCCATGTGGGGTTCCGACCAGGCTGCTTCGCTGGAACCGAACGGCATCGGCAAAGTGGTCAGCTACGTCCGCATTGTCGAGAATTCGCTGGGCGACGGTGTGAAGAGAGTTGTCGAACGCGAGCAGGAAGTCATCAAGAAGCTGCGCCGCGTGCGTGCGGCCGCCTGACAATGCCCTCCATTAAAGCGATCGCACTGGATTTCGACGGCGTCCTCACCGACGGAGGGTTCTGGTGGGGTCCCGACGGCGCCGAGTGGAAGCGCCTCTCGTTCGCCGACGTGATGGGTGTGTCGTTGGCGCGGAAGGCGGGCTTGCTGGTGACCGTCATTTCCGGTGAGGACAGCCCGTTGGTGGACCGTTTCGCAGCCAAGATGAATCTCGCAGACATCGCCAAAGGCTGCAAAGATAAGGCCGGAGCGTTAGCGGCATTTGCCCGCCGGCATGGTTTATCGGCCGCGGAAATCTGTTTCATGGGCGACGACGTCAACGATCTCGCCGCCATGGAGTTCGCCGGCTTGTCGGCCGCACCTGCCGATGCCCGTCCCACCGCGCTACTGAAGGCCGATGTGGTTACCGCGGCTCCGGGAGGCAACGGGGCGGTGCGCGAACTGGTGGATTTGATTCTCGCTGGAGAAATTCCGCTCCGCCGCCGTCAGACGGCATAGAAACTTACATGAAACTCTCCGATTACGTAATTCAGTTCGTGGAGCAACTGGACGTGAAGCACGTCTTCCTGGTTCCCGGGGGCGGCGCGATGCACCTCAACGAATCGCTTTCCCGCTCGAAGGTCCTGGAGCCTGTCTGCAACCTTCATGAGCAGGCCAGCGCCATCGCCGCCGAGAATTATTCCAAGGCCACCAATCGCCTGGGTGTGGCGATGGTCACCACGGGTCCGGGGGGTACGAATGCCATAACGGGGGTGGCTGGCGCCTGGCTCGATTCCACGCCGATGCTGGTGATTTCCGGCCAGGTGAAGCGCGCCGACCGTATTTACGACTCGAATGGCAATCACCTCGGCGTCCGCCAGATGGGCGTGCAGGAAGTCGACATAGTGACCATCGTGTCCTCCATCACGAAGTACGCGGTAACGGTCGTCGACCCGCAGTCCATCCGCTTCCACCTCGAAAAAGCTTTATATCTCGCCCGCACCGGCCGTCCCGGGCCGGTGTGGATCGATATCCCGCTCGATGTACAGGCCACGCCGATTGACGAGGCGTCTCTGGAAGGGTTTTCTTTGCCTGCCGTGCCGGCTGGCGAGGACGACTTGCAGGCGCAAGTCCGCCATACCATCGCAGCGTTAAACCGCGCGGAACGGCCGATTCTGATCGCTGGAAACGGCATCCGGCTGTCTCGCTGCGAGCCGGAATTTCGAGAGCTTCTGCAACTCTTGGATATTCCGTTCGAAGCAACCTGGCTGGCCATCGATCTGATTGAGGAGGACCATCCGCTATACGCCGGCCGTCCCGGCACGCTGGCGGCCCGCGGCGCCAATTTCGCGGTCCAAAATAGCGATTTTCTATTGTCTATTGGAGCCCGCCTCGATCGCGTCGTCACCGGCTTTGCTCCCGAGCGCTTCGCCCGCGCCGCGGAGAAGGTCATGGTCGACATCGACCCCGCCGAGCTGGCCAAAATGGGCGACTCCATTCAGGAGAAGATATGCGCCGATGCCGGTGCGTTCATCCGCGAGATGCTGCGGCAAAAAGATTCCATTCAACTTCCCTGCCGCAACGTTTGGAAAAAACGCTGTAGCGAGTGGAAGGAGCGTTATCCCTTAGTGCTGGAAGAGCACCGTGCGCCCGGACCGGTCAGCATCTACAATCTCGCCGACGTGATGTCGGAAGAGTTGGCGGTGGGCGACTATCTGGTTTCCGGTAGTTCCGGCAGCGCGATTGAGCTATTCCTGCTTGCTTACCGGGTAAAGAAGGGCCAGCGAGTCTTTCATACCACCGCGCTGGGCGCCATGGGATTCGGCCTCCCGGCCTCCATCGGAGTCTGCCTCGCCGGCGGCCGCAAGCGAACTGTTTGCGTCGACGGCGATGGCGGCTTTCAATTCAATATTCAGGAGTTGGAGACGGTCGCGCGGCTGCAGCTCCCCATCACGTTCTTCGTTCTCAATAACGACGGCTACTCGTCGATTCGCACCTCGCAGACCAATTTCTTCGGAGCTCCCCGGCTCGGCTGCGACGCCCGCACCGGCCAGACTTTGCCGGACGTCCGCCGTGTTGCCGAGGCGTATGGCCTTCCAACCGAAATCATCGCCGATCAAAACAGCCTGCGCTCGGCCGTGCGCCGCGTTTTGAGGCACTCCGGGCCGGTGGTCTGCGACGTTCGTTTGCTTCCCGAAGAAGCGCGCCAGCCTCGCCTCAGCGCGTTTCAGCGGCCGGACGGTTCACTGGTTTCCAAACCCTTGGAAGATCTCTGGCCGTATCTGGACCGCGAGGAATTCCAGGCGAACATGCTCATTCCGGTGTTGGAGGAATAGCGTCCGTGTCACGAATCGCAATCATGCAAGGCCGGTTGTTACCTCCCGAGGACGGGCGCTTCCAGTGCTTCCCGCGCGCGCAGTGGGAGCAGGAGTTCGGCCATGCCGCGTCCGCTGGCCTGGACGCCATCGAGTGGATTTACGATGTCCACGGCGCCGACGTGAACCCTCTCGCCAGCGATGAGGGAATTGCCAGGATGCGCTCTCTTTCCGAGCGGCATGGAATTGCAGTGGTCTCGCTTTGTGCCGATTACTTCATGGACCGGCCGTTCCTGACGGCCGATACCTTGGAATTCGCGGAGCTTCGCGAGCGGCTGGTGTGGTTGATGGAGCGCTGTCGCATAGCTGGGATCGGCCGTATCGTTCTGCCGTTCGTGGACGCTTCGCAGATCCGCACCGTCGAACAGGCCGATCGCGTCACACGCCTGCTGTCCGGTGTGCTCCCCTATGCGTCGGCATGCCGTGTAGAACTCCACCTCGAAACGTCGCTGGCGCCCGTTCGCTTCGCGGAACTGCTGGCCGCGATTCCTCACCCCATGCTGAAAGCCAACTACGATTCCGGTAACAGCTCGTCGCTGGGCTACGACGTCCGGCAGGAGTTGGCGGAATACGGCCCGCGCATCGGCAGCGTCCACATTAAGGATCGCGTTCGCGGCGGCTCTACCGTGCCGCTTGGCAGCGGCGATGCCGATATCTCCGCACTGCTGTCGGGCCTGGCCGATCTCAATTACACAGGTGACTGTGTGCTACAAGTGGCGCGATCGACGGACGGCGAAGAGATCGCCTGGGCGCGCGCCAACCGCGAGTATCTGCAGCAGCAACTGGAGCACGCTAAATCGGCGTTCTCCGGGAGTCCGCGATGAAAATCCTGATAGTCGGCCTGGGCGGAATTGGGCAGCGCCACGTACGTAACCTGCGCGCGCTGTTGGGGGACTCGGTTGAAATCCTGGCTTACCGTGTACGGCGTCTCTCCCACATGGTCACGCCCACTTTGCAAGCCGATCGAACACGGGACGTGGAGCAGGAATACGGAATTCGCGCGTTCGACGCGCTTGAGTCCGCGCTCGCGGAATCCCCCGGCATCGCTTTCATCGCCAACCCCAGCAGTCTGCACATTCCCGCCGCGCTAACCTGCGCACGCGCCGGTTGCGATCTTTTTCTGGAAAAACCCCTCTCGAACAGCCTGGAGGGTGTCGCGGAACTCATGGAAGAAGTGACCACCCGCCGCTTGATCGCCATGGTCGGGTACCAATTGCGCTTTCATCCTGCCCTTCGTGCGCTGTCGGAGACCGTGAAATCAGGTGTATTGGGACGGCTTTTGGCGGTGCGCGCCACTGTCGGCGAATACCTGCCGGGCTGGCATCCATATGAGGACTACCGCAAGATGTACGCGTCCCGGGCCTCGCTCGGCGGTGGAGTAGTTCTTTCACAGATTCACGAGTTCGATTACCTCTACTCTTTGTTCGGGGCGCCGCGGCGTCTGTTTTCGCTGGGCGGCCATCACAGCAGTCTGGAAATCGACGTAGAAGACGTCGCGAGCACACTGATGGAGTGCCATGTCGAGGGACGCTCCTTGCCAGTGCACCTCCAGCAGGATTATCTCCAGCGCCCAGCCAGCCGTGAGTGCGAAGTGATCGGCGATGCCGGCAAGTGCGTTATGAATCTCGCGGGGCTTGAACTCGTCCGCTACGGGCCGGATGGAACGCTAGTGGACACGCAGCGTTGGGAAGGCTTCGATCGCAATCAATTGTTTCTCGATCAGACGAGTCATTTTCTGGAGTGTGTGGAGAACCGCCGCAAGCCGGTAGTCGATCTGGCCGACGGCATCTGGAGCCTGCGGATGGCGTTGGCGGCGAAGGAGTCCATCGCGCGCCGGGGAACCGTCGAACTGGAAGACGCGGATGTATATGCAAGCCTCGCTGCTCAGTGACCGGAAAAACGCAAACCTGTTCGACTTGACGGGCCGCGTGGCCGTGATCACGGGCGGCGGGGGTCTGCTCGGCGAACAACATGCTCGTGCTATCGCCGGTGCTGGTGGAATTCCCGTGCTGGTGGATGTCGCGGCTCCCGGCGCACGGCGAAAAGCCGAGCAGTTAAGCGCCAAATTCGGGGTCGAAGCGCTGGCGCTGCAATGCGATATTACTTCCGCCGATTCGGTTTCTCAATGTCTGCGAGACGTGCTGGAACGGTTCGGGCGTATCGACATTCTCATCAATAATGCCGCGAATAATCCCAAGATGGAGAGTCGTGGCGACGTGAACTTCGCTCGCTTTGAAAACTTCCCTCTCGATCAGTGGAACCGCGATATCGAGGTCGGGCTCACCGGTGCATTCCTGTGTGCGCAGGTGTTCGGTGCGGAAATGGCCAGCCGCGGTAGCGGTGTAATCCTCAATGTGGCTTCCGACTTGGCTCTCATTGCGCCGGACCAGCGCATATACCGGCAGCCCGGTTTGCCGGAGCACCTGCAGCCCGCCAAACCGGTCACCTATTCCATTGTGAAATCCGCGCTCATCGGGTTGACTCGTTATCTGGCAACGTATTGGGCCGATCGTGGTGTCCGCGTGAACGCCATCTCCCCGGGCGGAGTCGCCAACGGTCAACCGGGCGAATTCGTCGCCAAGCTGTCGCAACTCATCCCTCTGGGCCGCATGGCGCGAGTGGATGAATATCAAGGCGCGATTCTGTTTCTCTGTTCGGACGCGTCGTCCTATATGACCGGCTCGAACCTGGTGATCGACGGCGGGAGGACTTGCTGGTGAAAGTCCTCGTCACAGGCGCCGGAGGCTTCCTCGGCAGGAATTTGGCCGAGAGCCTGTGCCGACAGTACGACGTATTCACGCCCTCGCGGGCGGAACTCGACCTGTTGGATGACTACGCTGTCCGCGATTATCTTCAGCACCATCGGTTTGACACCGTGGTACACGCTGCCGGCGTGCGCGCCAACCGCAGAATCGGAGCTCCTGCGTCGCTCATGCACCAAAACTGCCGCATGTTCTTCAACTTAGCGCGCAATCCGGACGCGTTCGGCAAATTCCTGTTCCTGAGTTCGGGCGCGGTTTATGACCGGCGCACACCGGTAGTCCGGGCGGCTGAAACCAGCTTCGACCGAAGCGTTCCCACCGACCCTTATGGTTTTTCCAAGTACGTCTGCGCGCAGCACATCGCGCGATCGGTCAACCTTTTCGAGTTGCGGCTGTTCGGGGTCTTCGGTCCTGACGAGGATTGGGAGATCCGCTTTCTATCGAACGCCTGTTGCCGCGCCCTTTGGGAACTCCCGGTGCTTCTCAAACAGAATGTGCGGTTCGACTATCTCGACGTGGCCGATCTCGCGGTTGTGGTTCGTTGGTTCATCGAAGACCGGCCCCGCCATCGGGCCTACAACGTGTGTACCGGCAAAGCGATTGATCTCACGGCATTCGCCCGCAAGGTTATCCGCGCGTCCGGTAAGGATCTGCCAATCGTGGTACACGAGCCGGGGCTCGGGGACGAGTATAGTGGCGACAATCGGCGCCTTATGGAAGAAGTACCCGGCCTACAGTTTCGCAGCCACGACGAGTCGATCAACTCCCTCTATCGCTGGTATTCGGACCGCAAAGCAGAAATCGATCCGGAAAAGCTGCACTTCGACGATCCCTGCTTTCGCACAATAACCGCTTGTCAAATGAGGCATCCATGACCATTACGGAAGCTACGATTCAGGAACAAATTCAGGAACTCCTTCGCGAAGGCCGGGAAGGCGCCATTCGCCGTGAAAAGAGCGCGTTCGATCAGGCGGTCGGGCCGCGCGGCCGGTCGCTGGTTTTATTCGGCGCTGGCGGCATCGGCCGCAAAACGCTCCGCGGACTCCGCGAGGCCGGCATCGAGCCGCTCGCCTTCACCGACAACAACGCCGCACTTTGGGGCACTGAGGTCAACGGCATCCCGGTGATCCCGCCGAAAGAGGCGGCGTCACGCTATGCCCAATCCGCCGCCTTCGTAGTCACGATCTGGTGCGGCGAGGGCCATGATCGCATGCGCGATCGCATCGGCTTCCTCCACGGCCTCGGCTGCACGCACATCGCTACTTTCGGCCAGCTCTTCTGGAAGTACCCCGATATCTATCTGCCTCATTACTCCGCAGCTCCCGCGCACCAGGTGCACGAACAGGCAGCCGAGGTGATCGAGGCGGCTGGCCTATGGGCCGATGAAGCGTCGCGGCGGGAATATCTTTCCCAAGTCCGCTGGCGTTTGGCCTTAGACTTCGATGGTTTGGCCGATCCGGTCGAGCACCCGATTTATTTCGCCCCCGATCTATACTCATTAATCCCCGAGGAGGTCTTTATCGATTGCGGAGCTTACGACGGCGATACCGTTCGTGACTTCCTCAAACTAGCGAAGGGCAGCTTTCGCAAGATCGTAGCCTTCGAACCAGATCCGGCCAGCTTCCGTAAGCTAAGCCAGTTCGTCTCAACCCTACCCTGCAAGGAGTCCATCGAACTCCATGAGGCTGCCACGGGTGTGGCGAAAGGTGCGGTCCGGTTCACAGGCGACGGAACATCGGCGGCATACGTTGGATCTGGCTCGCTTTCCGTCAATTGCGTAACACTGGATGACGCTTTGCGCGACTTGACGCCCACCTTCATCAAAATGGACATCGAAGGCGCCGAGATCGACACCATTCGCGGCGCCAGCCGCGTCATCCACGACCACGCCCCGGTGCTAGCCATCTGCAGCTATCACAAGCAGGACCATTTGTGGAACATCCCGCGGCTGATCCATTCGATTCGCCACGACTACAGGTTCTACCTGCGGCCTCACCTGATCGAAGTCTGGGACCTGGTCTGTTATGCCGTTCCAGCGCAACGCGGAGGCCGCCAGTAACTCACATGAATGCCAGCCGCGCGATACTAAGGGAGAATTCGCGAGAACTATCCGCCTCGCGGCCCTGTCCCATCTGCCGCTGCACGCGGTCGACACTTCTCTATCGCCAGTCCTTCGAGCAACTCTCCAGCGCGAGGCTATTGAATGGATACGACGTCGTCGTCTGCCAGGCGTGCGGCGCCGGTTTCTCCGACGGCATCCCGGAGCAGGACATCTTCGATCGGTATTACCGCGACCTATCGAAATACGATGACCGAGACAGGTCGGCTGGGCCATTCGCAGTTGAGCAACGCTTCCATGACATCGCCGGCGTTATCGCGCGTTTCATTCCGGACTGCGAGGCTCGCGTCCTGGAGATCGGCTCTGCGTCGGGGGGGCTGCTGAAAGCTCTGCAGGAACGCGGTTTTCGCAATCTATTCGGGTCGGATCCTTCTCCGGCCTGCATTCGCGCCGCAGCGGAACTCTTTGCCATACCAGGCGTAGTAGGCACGGTTTTCACCGTTCCCTGCGCCGAACCGCGGCACGACTTTCTCATTCTCACGGGCGTGATGGAGCATATCCGCGACCTGGATCGAACGGTGGAGCGGTTTCATGGTCTCTTATCGGAGCGGGGCCGCGTCTTCCTCGAAGTGCCGGACGCCAGCCGTTACGACCCTCGACTCGATGGTCCGTTTCAGGAGTTCAGCCTCGAACATATCAATTTCTTTTCCCAAACCTCCTTGGCGAATCTGATGCGTGCTCGGGGATTTCGCGTCCTGGAAACGGGCCACACCATGCGGCCGTTGCATGAGGCCAGTTGCCCCTGCACCTACGGCGTGTTCGAAAGGGCCGGTGAGACTCTGGCGATTCAATACGACACCGAAACGGAGCCCGGCTTGCGCCGCTACATCGAGGGATGCCGAGCGGAAGACGAACGCATCCGGTCAGTGATCCGCGAATCTCTCGCGCCCGAAGAACGGATGATCGTCTGGGGCGTCGGCGCACATACCTTGCGCTTATTGGCCTCGGGCGGCCTGGACGCATCGCGCATCGCGCTGTTCGTGGATTCGAACCGCAACTATCAAAACCAGGAGCTGCGGGGCATTCGAGTAGCTCCGCCTTCGGTACTTAGACACAGGAACGATCCGATCCTGATCTCGACGCGCGGCTTTCAGCGGGAGATGCAGCACGTGATTCGCAACGTCATGGGGTTGCCGAATCGGCTGATCCTGCTATACGACGTTCCACAGGAGGAGCACCGGTCCGGTGCTTGATCGACATGGCACGTAAGACTATCAGTATCGTGACGCCCTGCTACAACGAGGAGGGCAACGTTGAAGAGTTGTACCGGCGGACCCGGGCTGTAATGGAGGAGTTCCCGCAGTACAACTATGAGCACATCTTCATCGACAACAGCTCCGGGGATCGCACGGTCGCGATTCTAAGGAGCATAGCCAGCCATGATCGCAATGTGAAGGTAATTGTGAATGCGCGGAACTTCGGCCACGTCCGCTCGCCCATGCACGCGATATTTCAAAGCTGCGGGGACGCAATTATTGGGATCGCGGCCGATCTCCAGGACCCGCCAGAAATGATGGCGGACATGATCCGCGAGTGGGAGAAGGGTTACTCCATGGTGCTGGCCATTAAACGCTCGAGCGAAGAGAACTCGATGATGTTCTACATCCGCAAGCGATATTACCGCATGATCAGCCGCCTCTCTTCCGTAAAGACGTTCGAGAATCTGACTGGGTACGGCTTATACGACCGCCGGGTGATAGAGATCGTCCGCTCCTGTCAGGATCCGTATCCTTATTTCCGCGGCATGATCGCCGAGATCGGTTTGCCTCATAAGCTGCTCTACTACGACCAGCGCGCACGGCATCGGGGAATTACTAAGAACAACTTCTACACTTTGTATGACCTAGGCATGCTGGGGGTTGTTAGCCACTCCAAAGTGCCGTTGCGACTGATGGTTTTTGCCGGTTTCGCTGGAGCCTTGCTCTCGTTTCTGACGGGTTTCGGCTACTTCCTCTACAAACTCCTGTTCTGGAGCCGCTTCTCCGTCGGTGTCGCGCCGCTGGTGATCGGCATCTTCTTTCTGACGTCGGTCCAATTGGTCTTCATGGGTATTCTAGGCGAATACGTGGGAGCCATCTACACCCAGATTCAAAAGCGGCCGTTGGTGACTGAGTTAGAGCGCATTAATTTCGAGAATCATCCTGCGGAATCTGATCGAGAGAACCCATTGGGAGAACGGCCGGATATCGCCCGAAGCTCTGGTGTAATGAATCAAAGCATGGTCGACGAGGTTTCAGGACTTTACCAACGGTGAAGTCGGTACCCACCTGGCGGGCGGGGTATTGCGTTTCCTTCGCACATTCCCATCGCGACTTGAAGCTGGAAGGCGCCAAATCGGCGCTGCCCATCTGGACCGATTTCATGAAGGAACCGAGCCAGATCGCGCCGCACCGTTCGGCCCACGATTTCCGATCTCCATCCGGGGTGGTTTCGGCCCAGATCTGCAGTGACACAGGGGAACTGGCGGGACCGGCGTGTCCCCGCGCGCGCAGTGAAGTCTTCATCGACGGCGCCCAACCGGCCACGGTCTGCACGACGCATAGTGCCCTTAGCGAAGCGCCGGGCGGCGGACAGTGACGGCTATTTCCCGGGGTAATCCGCGCCGATGTACATTTCCAGTTGTTCGATGGTGAATGCCTGATTGGAAATGATGGCGGCGACCAGATCTCCGATGGAGATCATTCCGCAGAGCTTTCCGTCATCGACCACCGGAAGGTGCCGGAAGCGGCGCACCGTCATAATTCGGAGGCACTGTTCCAGCGTGAATTCCGGGGTGACTGTTATTGGGGAAACGGTCATGATTTCCTGTACTGCCGTATGTGCCGAGGATCGACCCTGGAGAATGACCTTGCGGGCGTAATCCCGCTCGGTGATAATCCCCACCAAAGCGCCTTCGGAAACAACCGGCAGAGCCCCAATGCTCCGCTGAGCCATCTCGGCAACGGCATCGTAAACGGTTGCGGAGGGGGCAATGTGCCAGACTTGCTCGCCCTTGGTTTTCAGAATGGAGCCGACGGTCTCCTCGACCGCCATTTTCCGGGCGCCCAAGGCACCGGTTACGTGAACTGCTTTTGCCATAGTTCCCCCAGACGGTCGCAAGCCGGCCGCCTCTTGAGCGAAGCACGTTTTGGGCCGAAGCGGGGCCGTGCGGGCAAGTTATTGTGCGGCCGAGCGCCGACGCCTCTTCGTGATCGCAGTGCCGGACCAGATCGCGTCGATCGCGCAGATTTTGCTGTCCACCATATCGTAAAGCGATACCATCGCGCGGATGGACGTCAGCGTCAGGTCGCATGGCCCCGAGGAAGTCCGCTTGGGCCAGCAGATCCAGAGCGTGCGGCCGGGGATCATCTGGGCGGCCAATCGCGGCAGCGCGCGCCCGAGTGCGGCTGCGGACGTCACGAAGAACAGGGCCAAATTGGCTTCGTTCAGTTTTTTCTCCAGCCGGGCGCCCTTGGGCAGCGGGCCGAGAATCTCGCCGATGTTCTCGGGAGCCTCCAGAATCGCCACGACCGAGCCCTCGCCGATGCGCAGTTTTTTCGCCAGCGGGATACCCGCCACGTTGGGAGCGGCCGCCTCAGCGGGCGCGCGCTCGATGGTGCGCAGGATCACGGGCGCGACGTTTGGCCAGGTGGCGAATACCGCGTCGGGCAGGACTTCGCGAACGCGCGCTGCCTTCTCGGGATCTCCCTTCAGAAATACCAGCGGGATGTTTCGCGTGGCCTTCTGCTCCCTGAGAAGGACGGCCATGGCGCGTCCGTAAGAGGGCAGCTCGGTCAGATCGATGAGGATGACGTCGGGCGGATTGGCGCGAATCTGGCGGAATGACGACGGTCCAAGCGTGGGGTACGCGGTGGCATCCAACCCTTCGGAGCAGAGCCGCCGCGCGCGTTCGACGGCGATGGCGGGTTTCCGATGGATCACCAGAACCCGCGGCACCGTGTTTACCCGCGGACCGCGCCGATGGGAGCCAGCCGGCTGCGAATCTGATTCATGACGTCGGAAGCCAGGAACGGCTTTCGCAGCACCGGGAAGTTGTGTTCTTCGCAGAGCGCTTCTTCTTCCGGCGGCAGGATGGTGCCGGTCATCACGATCACCAGCATCTGCGGCACGGCTTGCAGGAACTCCACGCCGAGTTCCACGCCGTTACCGTCGGGCAGCATGTAATCGAGCAGGGCCGCATTGGGTTTGTGGATCAAA
>Ga0182016_10005330_pt1 | contig 13895 bp, 14 predicted proteins | sample 712S2MmetaG_FD_120491 | JGI IMG/M metagenome (GOLD analysis project Ga0182016, IMG submission 120491) | Permafrost microbial communities from Stordalen Mire, Sweden - 712S2M metaG | ecosystem: Environmental > Terrestrial > Soil > Wetlands > Permafrost | place: Sweden: Stordalen | collected...
GAGATCGACCTGAAGCGCTACGCGGACGCCGTCGTGGACTTCACGTCGGTCCTGCGGCTGAGCCCGGGGCACGTCGCCGCCTACTACTACCGCGGCATCGCGCACCTCAAGAACGGCGACTTGGACGCCGCGCTCGCCGACGCGAACGCGTACGTGGCCGCGGTAGGCGGCGATCCGGACGGGTACCGCCTGCGCGGCGAGGTCTATGCGGCGCGCAACGATACGGCCAAGGCGGTCGCGGACCTCACCGTCGCGCTGAACGCCTATCGCAATGCCGGCGACGCGCGCGCGGCCGCGACCGTGCAGCAGATGCTCGACAAACTCGGCGCCGCCAAAGCATAAAGGGAAGCCGCCGAGCGCGAGACTCGACGGCTTCCAACAACGCGCGCCCGGAGGGATTCGAACCCCCGACCTCAGCCTTCGGAGGGCTGCGCTCTATCCAGCTGCGCTACGGGCGCACGCGCGTGCGTTTCGCGGTGCCGCCCCGCGGCACCCGGCGGCAGCGGCTTAGCGCTGCGACTCGTCGCCCGGCAGCGGCGCGGACGTCGGGAGGTGCTTGAACAGGTCGAGCTTGTGCTCGACCAGGCCGCGGTAGAACTTCCGGACGCAGTCCGGGTGGCCGAAGAAGTACGTTCGCGCGTACGCCAGATCGTCGCCCGACGAGTCGGGGACGTAGTGCGAGATCTCGATCTCCTCCATCTGGCCCCGGTCGACCGGGTGGGGACAGAAATCGCAGGGGATGGTGGACATAGGCGTTCGTGTACCTCGGGCTCCGGGCCGGCCCGGCCGCTTCGCGCGGCCCAGGCCGGTCCTAATTCTGGTGACTCGGGCAGGATTTGAACCTGCGACCTAGGGCTTATGAGTCCCCCGCTCTACCGCTGAGCTACCGAGCCGTTCTTGTAGTCGATTGCGGGCGAATTCGACACCCGCGTTGCCCTTAACCCTCCGGCCGCCCGGAGGGCTGCACCCGGCGGAAGGAACCCGGCGGCCTCGGTGGCTATTTTGCACCATGGACGTGCGACGTTTGGGGCGGCTCCTCTTTACCGTCTCCCTGGTCTTTGCATCCCTCGGCCTGCCCGCCCGGGCCGACGACGACGCGACGGCGCTCCTCGCCAAGCACAAGGCCTACGTCGGCTGGGAGCTCGGTGACGGCTCGATCAAGACGCTCGATAAGAAAGGTGCGATCGCGCGGCGCGGCAAGGACGGCGCGCGCGTCGACACCTATTCGACGCACGAGGCCGACGTCGGCATCCTCTATCGCCTGGACGAAACATCGGTCAAGACTGGCTCCGGCTTCAGCCAAGGCTTCAACGGCAACAAGTTCTGGTACGCCAGCTCGAACGGATTCGTCGTGCCGAACGTGGGCGAATCGCGCGGCGACATCCTGGCACAACGCGTCGTGTTCGCCGAAGCGACGACGAAGCTTCAAGGCACGGTCGTCCGTCACGACACGATCGACGGGACGCCGGTCACCGTTGTCCGCGAGCTCTTGCCCAGCAAGGTCCCGCTCGACCTGTTCGTCGATCCGCAGACCGGCGCGTATAAGAAATACGTCTACGACCCGGAGGGCGCGTCGCCGACGAAGGTCGACATCGACGCATACGCCGACGCCCTTGGGGGCAAGAAGGTCGTCTCGACCTGGCACTATGAGGACTCGCCGAACACGCACTACTACGACACGATCGCCGCGAATCAGACCTTCCCAGACTCCGCCCTGAGCCCGCCGCCGCCGACTGCGAAGTGGATCTTCGCAACGGGCAAGACGATCCCGCTGGAGGTGACCCCGCAGGCCATCTACGTGCTCGCCACCTTCAACGGCGTTCAGGGAAGGTTCGTCCTGGACACCGGCGCGGGCGCGATCGCGCTCACCGACGCCTTCGCCGACCGCGCGAACGTGCAGCGAGTGCAAGCGATGGAGTTCTCCGGACTCACCGGCAGCAAGCGCGGCTCGTACGCCAAGGTCAAGACGATTTCGTTCGCGGACGGGAGCGAACTGGATAACGTGCGCGTCACGACGGGCATCTCCATGCCCGACCGCATCGACGGGCTGCTCGGCTTCGACTTCCTCGCCGGCGCAATCGCCGATTTCGACCTCGACAAGGGGCAACTCACGCTCTACGACCCGACCGCGTCGGCGCCGAACGAGGGCCAGGGCGTCGTCGTCGCGCCGGACCTCGCGACGAACCAGCCGGTGATCCCCGTCAAGCTCGAAGGTAAGGTCCCGTCGCAAGCGCTCCTCGACAGCGGCGCGGAGACGAGCGTCCTCCTCTCGCACACCCTCGTCTCGAAACTAAAGGTCATCATCAAGGACCAGCGATTCGGCGATGAGACGCCGGAGTTGGCGACGACGCAGTACGCCGTCGGCGTCAGCGGCAACATCGAGGCGCTCAAGTGCGGCCAGATCGAGAGCGTCAACATCGGCCCGATCAACTACTCGAACACGGGCGTCTGTTTCACCAACGGCCTCGAGCCCGGCGGCAGCCTGCTCGGCATCCATTTCATCGAGAAGTTCAACCTGACGTTCGACTACCCCGACGGCAAGATCATCATGCAGCCGCGCAAGGACATCTAAGGGATGAGCCTACGGCTTCGGCCGCTGCTCGCACTCGTCGCGTTCGGGGCGGCGGTTGCGACGGCGACGCCGGCGCGAGCGGACGAGGCGAGCGACGTACTCGCCAAGCACAAGGCGTTCGTCGGCTGGCAGATGGACGACGGCGCCATCCGTAGCCTCCAGCTCGACGGCACGATCAGACGGCGCAACGCCGACGGCACCGACACGGCTGTCGAGCAGGTGCAAGAACTCGACATCAGCCTGTATTACCGGTCCGTGGGAAGGCAGGCTTCGAGCGGCGCGGGCGGAGCGACGGGATTCGACCCGCAGCGGTTTTGGTTTACCGCAGGCGGATTTGCGGTCCCGGACGTCAGCGACGACCGCGGCGCCATCTTCGCTCGCCGGCTCGTGTTCGACGAGGGCGTCGGCATCCTGCACCCCGTCGTCCGCTCGCACGAGCAACTGGACGGCACGGCGGTCGTCGTCCTGCGCGGTGCCGCCCCCGCGTGGAAGCCGATCGACGTCTACGCCGATGCCGCGAGCGGGGCGTTCAAGCAGTTCGTGTACGACCCGGACTCGGCACACCCGACGGCCGTCGTCATCGACGCGTACGCCGACGCGCTTCCCGGCAAGAAGGTCGTGTCCGCCTGGCACATGGTGGGCTCCCCGTTGCGCACGGCGATGACGACGATCGTAGCGAACCCGCATTTGACGTCGGCCGACATCCAGCCGCCGCCATCGCAGGCGACGTGGACGTTCGCCGGCGGAAAGCCGATGCCGCTCGACGTGACCGGTGCCGGCATGTACCTAAACGCGACGATCAACGGCGTCACGGGGCGCTTCTTGGTCGACACGGGCTCGGATTCGACCATCGTGACGGATCGCTTCGCCGACCGGGCCGGGCTAAAGCGCGAGGGCGCCACGGAGTTCATCGGCATTACCGGGGTAACGAAGGCATCGTCGTACGCACACGCCACGATATCGTTCGCCGACGGCAGCGTCCTCCGCGACGCGACCGTCTATACCGGGCTGGCTGCGGAAGTGCGCGTCGACGGCCTGCTGGGGTTCGATTTTCTCGCAGGCACGATCGCTGACTTCGACCTCGACCACGCGCGCGTCACCCTGTACGACCCGGCAGCCGTGGAGCCGAACCAAGGCCCCGACTCGGCAACCATGATCGTCGACCTGCGCACGACGAAACCACGCTTTCCGGTCTCACTCGACGGCGACATCTCATCGACGGCCTTCCTCGATACCGGTGCGACGGCAAGCGAGATGGCCATCTCAGACTCGCTCTTCAAGCGCGTGCCGATCGATACGACGAGGACGAATGTCTACGCCCATACCGGTGCCTCGGGCGGCGAGGTCGACGAACGCTGCGGCATCATCGCGCAGATTGGAGTCGGAGCGATGACCTATACCAATCCCAGCGTGTGCTTCGCGCACTGGGTGCCGACGGGCGAGACGGTCTTGGGCTACGGTTTCTTCCGCCACTTCAACGCGACGTTCGACTACCAAGACGCGAAGATCGTCCTCGAGCGCCGCAAGGGCGGCTAGATAAAGCCGAGCGTCCAGCGCTGAGAAAAAGCCTCGCCGCCTTACGCTGCGAGGCTCTCTTTGCACGTCGCGCGGTCGGAGGGACTCGAACCCCCAACCTACAAGTTCGTAGCCTGTTGCTCTATCCAATTGAGCTACGACCGCACGTTCCGCCGGCGGGACCAGGGATGATACACCGGGCGTCCGCTCGACCCTGCAGAGCCGGACTTCGGAGAGGGAGGGATTCGAACCCTCGATACGCTTTAGGGCGTATGACGGTTTAGCAAACCGTTGCCTTCAGCCGCTCGGCCACCTCTCCAAACCCGAGTACCCTTCCGGGAGCGGCCTGCTCCCATTTGCCCACGCACCCGACCCGACCTCCAGCCTCGATGCGAGCGCTGCCGACGTCGGCCGTCGCACGACAACCAGGCATCGACGCCGGCACTGATGATCGCCGAGTGGACGAACTTGACACTCCGATAGGTTAGTGGTAACTTACCGTTAGTGAAGGCTAACGAAAAGGGCTTCGACGCCCTCGGCGACGAGACGCGGCGCTCCATCCTCGAGATACTGTTGCGCGGCCCGTCTACGGTCGGCGACCTGGCGCAGCGGCTGCCCGTCAGCCGCTCGGCCGTGTCGCAGCACCTCAAGGTCCTCAAATCGGCTCAACTCGTGCGCGACCGGCAGAACGGGACGCAGCGCATCTATCAGCTCGATCCCGACGGCCTCGCCCGCGTCCGGGCGTACCTCGAAGGCCTCTGGTCGCGGGCACTCGACGACCTCAAGAGCGCGGCCGAAAGCAGCGCCAGAAAGAAGATGTGATGACGACAGCAACGTCCCTCGGCGCGTTCGTGGTCGAACGCGAGATTCGCATCGACGCCCCGCGCGAGAGCGTCTTCCACCTGCTGAGCGACGTCGACGCGATGAAGCGCTGGTTCCGGCCTTCGATCTTCGAGCCGCGCGTCGGCGGCCGCACCATGTTCGTCTTTCCGTTCGACGACGAAGATTCGGTCAGTTGCGGCGAGATCACAGCGTACGACCCGCCGTCGTGCATCGCGTTCACGTGGAACTGGCAGAGTGCGCCGGCCGCGAACACCGAAGTGCGCTTCGATCTCATCGAGGAAGGCTCGTCGACGCTCGTCCGGCTGACGCATACGGGTTTCGTCGAGGAAGTGATGGCGCAGCGCCACGGCGAGGGCTGGAGCTACTGGACTGGCCGGCTCGCGGTCGTCGCCAAGGGCGAGGACCCGGGCCCCGACCAGCACGCGGCCGCCGAAGTACGTCGCGCCGCCGTCGCCGAACTGCTGCGCGAGGAGATCGCGCTCAAGGATCACGTCGAGCGCGTCGCGGCGCAACGTCGCGCGCTGCCGATGCCGGCCCCACTCGACGTCGAGTACACGCTGACGGCCGCCGACGGCACGGCCGCGCCGCTGGCGAGCCTCTTCGGCGACAAGGACGACCTGTTCGTCTACCACTTGATGTTCGCCGAAGACGACGACGCGGCGTGCCGGATGTGCTCGATGTGGGTCGACGGCTTCAACGCCGTTGCCAAGCACGTCCGCGAGCGCGCCGCGTTCGTCGTGGTCGCGAAGGCGCCGATCGCCAAACTGCGCGCGTGGGCGCAACGCCGCGGCTGGAGCGACATCCCCGTGCTGTCGAGCCACGGCACGACGTTCAACAAGGACATGCACGTCGAGGACGCAGACGGCGACCAACTACCGGCGATCAGCGTCTTCCGCCGTACGTCCGACGGTATCCACCTCTTCTATCAGAAGCCGGCGCACCTCGACGACGACAACAACCGCGGCATTGACCTCCTCTCGCCCGTGTGGAACCTCCTCGACCTGACCCATGACGGCCGCGGGGACTGGCTACCCTCGAACATGTAGCGCCGAGCGGGAGCATTTCCCGCGCGACGGAACCTGTAGCCCCCGTGGAGCCGACGCGTGCCTGAACTGGTCGCCGCCGTCACCGCGGGCGGCCGCGTGGACGGCGCGTTTGCCGCGCGCATCGGCACCGAGGTCAAGGCACTGGCGCCGTGGCGCGACGGCACGCTCCTCGACGCCGCCATCGCCGCCGCGCGCGGCGCCGGCGCGACGAAGGTCGCCGTCGTGGGCCCCGCGGCCGTGCTGGAGCGCTGCGAGGGTCTGGCGGACGAGCGCATCCCGGAGCGCGCGACCGGCGAAGAGAACCTGCGTGCCGCGCTCGAGTCCGCCGGCGGCGACGCGTTGCTCTTCCTCACCAGCGACATGCCGTTCGTCGACGCTGCGGCGGCGATCGCCTTTCTCGAACGCGCGCGCGGCGCCGACATCGCGATGCCGCTCGCCGAAATCCCGGATTACGAGGCCGCCTTCCCCGGGTCGCCGCCGCACGTGACGACGATCGGCTCGGAGCGCGTCGCCGGCGGCAGCACGTTCTACTTCGGGCCCGGCGTCGCGCCGCAGGTCCAACAGGTCGCGACGCGGCTCTTTACCGCGCGCAAGAGCGTGTGGGCGATGGCGCGCCTGCTAGGACCGGCGCTGCTCGCGCTGTTCGCGCTGCGGCGCCTGCGGATCGAAGACGTCGAACGCCGCGCGGAGCACGTGTTCGGCCTGCGCGCCCGCGCGGTCCGCAACGCACCGCCCGAACTCTGCTACGACGTAGACTCGCTCGAGGACTACGAGTACGCGCTGGAGCGCGCGGGTCGTGGTTAGGCCGTCGCGGCTCGGCGCGTTCACGTTCGGCATCCAGATCGTTTGGGGTGCGATCCTCGGCGTCTCGCTGCAGTCGCGCGTCGCCGATCTCGGCGGGCACGGCGGGGTCGCCGCCTTCTCGCTGATCGTCGCGGCGGGCGCGGCACTCGCCACGGTGACGCAGATCGTGGCGGGGCACGCCGCCGACGCACGCCGCGCGCGCGTCGGCCACCGCCGCGAGTTCTACTTCTGGGGCGTCGCGATCGCGCTGCCCGCGCTGGTGTGGTTCTATCTCGCGCCGGCGCTGTGGCAACTCACCGCGGCGTTCTTCGTTCTGCAAGTCGCGCTCAATGTCGCGACCGGGCCGTATCAGGCCGCGATCCCCGACCACGTGCCGCTCGAACGGCGCGGCGAGGCGTCGTCGTGGATGAGCGCGTGGCAGTCGCTCGGCAACGCCGTCGGCCTGGTCGTCGTCGGCTTCATCGCCGACCTGCGCGCCGACGCCGCGATCCTCGCTGCGGCGCTGCTGGGGTCGTTCGCCGTTACGTTCCTGCACGTCCGCGGGCTCGGCTCGCAGGCGCGCGAACGCGTACCGTTCGCCGTCGACGCCACGTTCGCCGCGTTGCTGATCTCGCGCGGCGTCGTCAACATGGGCTTCTTCACGCTGCTGTTCTATCTGCTGTTCTTCGTGCAGCAGAGCCTCGGCGTGACCGGCAGCGACGCGGTCCGCATGCAGACGGCGCTGCTCTTCCTCACCTTCACGCTCGCGGCGATCGCCGGCGCGGCGCTGGCGGCGCGGCCGAGCGACCGCTACGACATGCGCCTGGTCGCGACCGTCGCCAACGTCGCCATCGTCGCGGCGCTGCTGGTGCTCGCGCCCGCGCGCGCACTGCCGGTCGCGTTCGGCGCAGCCGCACTCGCGGGCGCTGCCTGGGGCGCGTTCTTTACCGCGGATTGGGCGCTGGCGTGCGCGCTATTGCCGCGCGGCGCGATGGCAACGGCGATGGGCGTCTGGAACGTCGCGACGGCCGGCCCGCAAGTCCTCGCGCCGCTGCTCGCAGGCCCGCTGGTCGTCGCCTTCAACGCGCGCGCGGCAGGGCTCGGGCCGCGCGCCGCCATCGTGCTGTCCGCGGCCGAGTTCGCGCTAGGCACCGCCCTGCTGTGGCGCCTGCCCGCCGTACGCGCGCGGCGCAACGGGGCGCTTGCGTGAGCCGGGCCAGAACATGTCGAGGCCGAGTACGCGGCCGGTCGGCAGCACCAGGCTGATCGCGGTCAGCGCCGCGGCGCACATCTCGAGCCCGCTCGACGCCGCGAGGCCGTGGACGCCCGCGGACGACGCGGCAAGCGCGTGAAAGCCGCCGCGCGCCAGCCAGTAGTTCACCGCCAAGAAGACGCCCAGCAGCGCACCCACGCGGGTGAACAGCCCTGCGACGAGGAGCGCGCCGGCGGTCATCTCGCCGAGCATCACCGCATAGCCGAAGAGCGCGGCGTTCGGCACGACAACGCCGGTCAGGAACTCGTGGTAGGGGCCGGTCGAGTCGCGGACGTGCAGGGCGAGGAACTGCGACAACTGGCCGCCGGGCGCCCCGAACGCCGGCTGGGCGTGCAGTTTGCCGAGGCCGTGCTCGAGCCAGAAGAATCCGGTGTAGATCCGGACCAGCGCCAGCCAGAACCCATAGGTGCGAGAGGACGGCAACATGCCCGCATGTACCGGCCGCCGGCCCCAAACGTTACGCGCCACCCCCGGCCAGAGCCAGAATTCGCTCGGCGACGGCGTCGGCGGCGTCGGGCCGGCGCAGCGCCCGCATGCTGGCGCGCAGCCGCCCGCCGCGGTCGCCGGACGAGAGGACGTTGCCGATCGCCCGCGTCAGGCCGGCGACGCCGTCGGCCCGCACGGCCGCGCGCCGGCTGACGAGGTAGCGCGTGTTGCGCTCCTCCTGGCCCGGCAAGGGCTTCACGAGGATCATCGGCACCTCGGCGGCCAGCGCCTCCGACGACGTGAGGCCGCCTGGCTTCGTCACGAGCACGTCGGCCGCGTGCATGTAGTCGTAGACGTTGTCGACGAAGCCGAGTGCCCGCACCGGGTAGTCCGTGTGCTCGGCGGCGGCGATCACCCGCCGCTCTAAGGCTGCGTTTCGCCCGACGATGATCGCGCCGGCCACGCGAGCGTCGACGTTCCCGAGCGCGCGCATCATCAAATCGAGCGGCCCGATGCCGAGCCCGCCGCCCATCATCAGCACGATCTTACGATCGATCGGCAGATCGAGCGCGCGCCGCAGTTCGTCCTTCGGAAGGCGCGGCGCGGCGAAGCGCTGGTCGACCGGAATCCCCGACACGATCACGCGCTCGGGCTTGACGCCGCGGGCGATCAGCGTCGAGCGCATTTCGGGCGTCGCGACGGCGTAGGCGTCGACGTTGCGGTAGATCCAGAACGGGTGCACGACGAAGTCGGTGACGATGCCCACGACCGGCAGGTCGGGCGCGTACATGCGCTTATACTGCGCCATCGCGCCGCACGGAAACGCGTGCGTACAGACGACGACCGAGGGCTTCGTTCGCTCGATCAGCTCGCGCAAGTTGGAGGCCGTGAACTGGCTCGCCCACGTGCGAAACGCGCCAACCTGCGTCGCGCGCTCCGCCCGGTCGTAAATGTAGCGGTACAACTGCGGGACGGTCTTCACCATCCCGATGTAGCCGTCGGCAACGACCTTCGAAAAGATCGACGCCGCGTATTTGTACGAGTCGACCGTGTCCGATTCGAAGGACGGATCGCGCTGTTCGATGGCGCGCCGGACGGCGCCGGCCGCCGACGTGTGGCCGACGCCGACGCTCGCGGAGAGAAAGAGGACGCGCTTGGGTGCGCTTACGGGTCGACCTCGCCGGCTGCCTCTTCGGCCTGCTCCAGGAAATCGTCGACGATGTCGCTCGCCAGTTCCCGGTCTTCGATGACGTTGCCGAGGCCGTCGGTCACGAGGAACTCTTCGTCATCGGGGTTCTCCCAAATCGCGAACGTCTCGCTGGTCTCCTCGTCGGACAGCACGCCGACGAGCTTGAACGTCACGGTGCGGCCGTCTTCGGTCTCGGCCGTCATCGATTCGGGCAGTTCGAACTCTGCCGAGGTCTCGCCGGACTGGGGCTCGCCGTTGTTCGTAGCCATGGAACCTCCTCGCGGCGCCAGCCGCTAGTGCAGGTAACGCGCGACGTTGGCGTTGTGCTCCGCCAGCGTCCGGGCGAACGCGTGATGTCCGTCGCCCTTGTACACGTAGTAGAGATAGTCGGACGGTTGTGGGTCGAGAGCGGCGGCGATCGAGGCGCGCCCGGGATTGGCGATCGGCGTCGGGGGAAGCCCCGTGTGCTTGTAGGTGTTGTAAGGTGAGTCGTTGGCGAGGTCGGCGCGGGTGATCTCGGTCTTGTGCTGCGGGAAGATGTATTCGATCGAGGCGTCGACCTCGAGCGGCATCCCCAGCCGCAGCCGGTTGTAATACACGCCGGCCATCAGGCGACGTTCGTCGTCGGCCTTAGCTTCCCGTTCGATGAGCGATGCCAGCGTCACGGCGTCCACGACGGTGACCCCCTGGCGCTTGGCCCGCTGCGCGGCGTCGGACGGCAGTTCGGAGCGGAACTGATCGGTCATCTGTTTGGCGATCGCCGCGGGCGTGGCGTTCACCGGAAAGAGGTAGGTGCTCGGGAACAGGAAACCCTCAAGCGACTTCGTGCGCGTCCCGTCTACCTCGATCGTGGCGGTCAGGAACTCGCGCTCCAGCGCCGCGCGCTCGCCGAGCGAGCGGTCCGCCAGCAGCCCGGCCATCTCGCGCGCCGTCAGCCCCTCGGGAAACGTCACCCAGGTCGCGACCTGGGCGCCGCCGGTCACCACCTCGCGCAACACCTCGTCGAGCGTGCGGTGCGCGTCGAACCGGAACTCCCCGGCCCGCACGTCGGCCTGCTGCTTGCGCAACCGCGCGAGCAGGTCGAAGACGGCCGGCGAGGCGATCACGCCCTTGTCGCCGAGCAACTGAGCGACCTGGCTCGCCGTCGCGCCGCTCGGGACGACGACGGTCGTCGTATCCTTCGGCAGCGCGCGGTCCGCATAGACCGCGTGGCGAAACCACGCCGCGGCGCCGCCCACGGCAAGCGCGGACAGCACGAACACCGCCGCAAGCACGTACCCCAACCGCTTGAGCGCCTCGGCCACCGTTCTGCCTATCCGCGCGCCGCCCGGCGCCGCCCCAAGTACGTCTCCAAAATCAGGGCCGCGGCCATCCCGTCGACGACGCGCTTACGCTTGGCCCGCGAGACGTCGGCGTCGATCAGCACGCGCGTCGCCTGCGCCGTCGTCAGGCGCTCGTCGACCCGTTCGATCGCGCCGTCGAACGTCCGCGCGAGCGCCTCGCAGAAGCGGTCGATCTTCTCGGCGGCGGGGCCGCGCTCGCCGCTGAGGCGCAGCGGGTCGCCCACCACGATCGTGCGCGCGCCGTGCTCGCCCGCGACGGCGACGATCGCGGCGAGGTCGTCGCGCAAGTTGGTGCGGTCGAGGACGCGCAGCGGGAGCGCGAACGTCTCGCCCGGGTCCGAGACCGCGAGGCCGATCCGGCGCTCGCCGACGTCGAGTGCGAGAATGGGCATTATGCCGGCCGGGCCGCGAGTTCGTCGAGAAACTTGGCCGACTTCGGCCGCTTCCCGAGGTGGTGCGTCACGAACGCATCGATCGCACGCGCCGCCGCGCGCGTCGCGTGCAGCGACGCTCCGCCGCCGCGCGGCGTACCAACGGCGCGGAAGCTGCGCACGTCTTCGGGCTCGAGGACCAGTGCCTCGACGCCCTGCGGTCTGCACGTCGCACACGACAGCCCGCAAGCGTGGACGTCCGCCCACGCCCGTCCGCCGGCCAAGTCCGCGCCGCAATGGACGCACTCGCCCAGCGGCGGCGAGAGCCCGAGCGCGTCGAGCAGTCGCAGTTCGAAGCGCGGCACGATCGCGGCAGCCTCGGGCGCGGCCGCGAGCGCTCCGAGCGCGCCGTCGAGCAGGGCGTAGACGTCCGGCATCGCGAGGTCGGGTTCGCAGAACGCGTCGACGACTTCCAGCAGCACGCTGGCGGCGGCGAAGGCCGCGGGCTGCACGAGCGACGCCCAGCGCGACGAGAGAGGCTCTGCGCTCGTGATGACGTCGAGGTTGCGCCCGCGGTGCATCGTCAAGGCGACCTCGCTGCCGAACTCGAGGCGCCCGGCCAGCGGGCTCTTCTGCCTGCGTACGCCCTTGGCGACCGCGTCGACCTTGCCGCGTTCGCCGGTCAGCAGCGTGAAGATCTTGTCCGCTTCGCCCAGGTTCCGCGCGCGCAAGACGATGGCGCGCGTCTTGTACGTCCGCTCGGCCGGCATGGAACGACGGGCCGGCTAGCCGGTCTCGGCGTCGCGGCCCGAGGTGATCGCTCCCTCGGCGCCGTTCGCGCGCCCGTTGAGGTGCAGCTCCGGCGGCGTCACGACGCCGACCGTCAAGATGCGGCGGCCGCGCATGCGATCGATGCGGAGCTTCACGCGGTCGGGCGCTTCGACTTCCTCGCCCTCGCTCGGGAGTCGCCCGAAGAGGCCGACCGCGAGCCCGCCGATCGTCTCGAACTCTTCGTGCGGCAGGTGCGTCCCGAGCTTCGCGTTGACGTCCTCAATGTTCACGCCGGCGTCGACGATGACGTGGCCGTCGGCGAACCGGATCGGCTCTTCTTCACCCTCGTCGTGTTCGTCGCGAATCTCTCCGACGATCTCCTCGAGCAGGTCTTCCATCGTCACGAGGCCGGCCGTCCCGCCGTATTCGTCGACGACGATCGCGAGCGAGAACTTGCCCTTCTGCATCTCGCGCAGCAATTGCGAGATCCGCTTATTCTCGGGCACGAGCGTCACGTGGCGCATCAGCGAGCGCAGCGCGTCGGAGGCGAGCGTCCCGTTGGCCAGGCTGATCAGCAGTTCGCGATCGTGCACGACGCCGATGACGTTATCGATCGTGTCCTCGTAGACCGGAATCTTCGAATAGCCCTCGGCGATGACGAGATCGAGCGCGCGCCGCGGCGAGCTCTCCACTTCCACGCTCACGATGTCCGGGCGCGGCGTCATCACTTCGCGGACGATCGTATCGCCGAACTCCATGATCGAGTGGATCATCTCGCGTTCCTCGTCCTCGAGCACCTTCTGTTCGGCGCCGGCGTTGACGATGTTGCGAATGTCGGCCTCGGTCACGAACGGGCCGTGGGGCACCGGCGAGACGCCGAGGATGCGGACGATCGCGTTGGTGAGAAACAGGAAGGTCACGTTGACCGGCGTCATGATCCAAGCGACGCGCTCCAGCACCGGTGCGAGCCGCAGGGCCCAGCGCTCGTTGTGGGCGACGGCGATCGTCTTCGGCACGATCTCGCCGAACAGCAGCAGCAGGACGGTCATGATGACCGTCGACCAGACCGCGGCGTGCTGGACGCCGGCGTGGATGAACAGCAGCGTCGCCACCGAGTCGGCCGCCAGCAGCATGATCGTGTTGCCGATGAGGATCGACGTCAGGAACTTGTTGCGGTCGTCGAGCAGGTTGAGCACGGCGCGCGCCCCCCGGAGCTTGCGCTCGACCATCCCGCGCGCGTGCAGCCGCGACAGGGAGATCAGCGCCGCCTCCGAGCCGGAGAAGAACGCCGAACCCAAGATCAGCAGGACGACGGCCGCAATCTCGGGCCAGTGATTCGCGAAGTCCACGGCGTCAGGCGGTCGTGGCGGCGCGGCCGCTGGGGCCGCTGCGTATTAGGGGGTCGCTGTTCAAATCGGCGCCATTATAGCACATGCGGGGCCCGGATGAAGAGAAAGACGCAGTAGCTCACGCCCGACCCGAGGACGGCCCCCAGGATGACTTCGAACAGGCTGTGAATCCCGGCCTCGACCCGGCTCTGGCTGATCAAGAAGGCCAAGAAGAACGCGATCAGCGCCACCAGGGCGTTCCCCGCCAGTAGCGAGATCAGCGTGGCCCCGGCGAAGCCGAGCGCCGCATGGCCCGAGACGGCCCCGCCCTGCAGCGGGGTGCCCCGGCCGACGTAGGCCTTGGCGAAGATCGTGCCGATGGCCACCAGCGCGAGGCTGACGATCACCAGGTGGGGAGGGGCCTGGGCGACGGCC
>Ga0182016_10005334_pt1 | contig 13889 bp, 12 predicted proteins | sample 712S2MmetaG_FD_120491 | JGI IMG/M metagenome (GOLD analysis project Ga0182016, IMG submission 120491) | Permafrost microbial communities from Stordalen Mire, Sweden - 712S2M metaG | ecosystem: Environmental > Terrestrial > Soil > Wetlands > Permafrost | place: Sweden: Stordalen | collected...
GCTGATTGATCGCCGGCAGCGAACGCGACGAGGCCACGACCAGCACCGCATCCACGGTCTTGCCCTGGGCGGCGTGTGACGTGACGGCAAAGCCATGCGTGAACGTGCGATAGTTTTCTGGAATCACCCGGCCATCAGCCATCACCACGGAATCGCCCTGAATCGCCTTCACTTCCACCAACTCACCGTTCACGAATTTTTTCCGCCAGTTCGATTGCAGCAGCAGCTTGTCGCCAGCGGCCACTTTCAATTTCCGTTTCTCTCCCACATCAAACAAGGCAGAGCCTTGGCCCAATGGGAAAATACTTTCGGAACCGTCCGCGCGTTGGACTTTCAAGGCGTCATTTTCAACGGCGACCACTGCGACGGTTTCATCTTTGAAAAAGCCAGATTTTCGACGGTAAAACTGGATTGCCATGCCGGGACGGTATTGCCGCGCATCCCGCTTCTGCGCTTCCGTCCACGACAGCGAATCAAAAACTTGAAACTCCTTTTCGTCACCCGCCAGCCGACCGGACGTTTTCAACCTGGCGCGAACTTTTTCCGTTACCGCCTCAATTTCATTCCACGTCGGCGCGACCAGCAGCACGGATTGGTTTTGCTGCAATGCTTTTACATACGACCGCGCGGCTTCACCGTGCAATTGATCGCCTGAAAATTCTGTTACCGCTCCCATGCGTTCCAGTTGGGCGAACGCTTCATTGGTATTTTTCTGTGCGGCCAGTTCAACGGCCCTGCGATACTCGGCTTTGCGTTGCCGCCGGATGCGGGTCAATTGGCCGCACTGAAAATCCGAATGGTTCTCCAAAATCCGCAGCGCATCGCCACGCGCAACCGAGGCGTGCTGGCCGGTGTCCCCCGACAGCACAATGCGTGCGGCCCGCGCCAAGTCGAACAGCCGCTTCATGTCATCCATCCCCACCGCCCCGGCTTCATCCAACACGACCAGCTTATCCTTGGACAATGGTTGCTTGGACAACAGCAGACTTTGCAGTGTCTTCGCCTCGAATCCCTCCTTGCGGAGAACATCCGTTGCCGCCGCCGTCGGCGCGCAGAACAGCGGTTCAACGCGGGCTTCCTTGCAGGAGTTGACCAACTCGCGCAACGCCGTGGTTTTGCCCGTGCCCGCCAGACCGCGCAAGCCGGTGATCCGGTCACTGGTGCGCAGGACATGGTAAATCGCCCGTTTCTGATCCTCACCCAGCCAGTCGGCAGGCCGATAGCCAGGATGCAGGGGCGCGACCGCATCGCAACCCGCGTTGACCGTCTGAATCAAATCCAGTTCCGTTGCCAAAATCTGCCGCGTGGAAAATCCACGTTCCGTTTTCACCAGGTCCGACGAATACTTCACCGCCGCTTTCAACGTCGGCAAATCCACTTCACCCAGGCGTTGCGACAGGGCCACGTTCAACAGTTCATGCTCCGGCACGACCGACTTGCGCTCGAACACATGGGCGACGGCATGGTTCAGAGTTTGATTTTCTGGTTCAAAGACACGGACTGGCCGGACGTGTTGAACTGACGAGCAGAGATTTTGCAGTGATTGCTGTTCCTCCGATGACAACTGCGCCAACTGGCGTTCGCGCACTTCCGCCGTCGAGATGCCCTTGATTTTTTCCGCCCGGCTCTGATGGACTGCGAGAGAAACGGCGTTGTTGGAAAGTTTCCGCCCCAGCTTTAGTTCCAACTCCTGAACTACCGCGTCACGCTGTTGCGCGCGTTTGGAAAACCGTTTCAATACCTCATCGCTGACACCCTCGATTTGAAAGCCATGTTTGGACGGTTGAATCCGGTAGCCGATTTGTTGCACCCGTTTCGCCAGTTCATTCCGATAAACCGCCGTGCCGTAACGGATGGCGTCATACATGCCGCCCGCTTGCAGGGCTTTCCAAGACCGTTCGCGGTCATCAAACGTGGCGTTGAACACCGTGAAATGCGTGTGCAACAGCGGGTCGAGCGCACGGCTGCTCGTATGCGTGAACGCGGCGGCGGCGAGATTGCCGGTCTTCCGATCCTTTTGGCCACCCTGTTTTCGCACCCGTGTTGCGGCGAAGGTTTCAAGTTCGCGGAACCCAATGCGCGTGGCTTCCTCATGCGCCGTCACCAGCCGCTCATCAGCCAGCGTCACCGACAGGACCGAAACCGATTTCGGCGCGGAACAGGTAAAATCATAAAACACCCGCCGCTGGCCCTCCTTCAGTTGCCGCTGCGTCAGCCGTTCGCCGGTTTCAGGATTTTGATTTTCGCACAGCGCATGAAATTGTTCGCGGGTGACAGCGTTCTTCAATCCCAACCGTTCCGCGCCCGCGCCGATCCACTGGCCGGGCCGGATTTCACCCGCCGCGTAGTAATCATTCTGCGACAAGTGTTCGTCGAAGTAACTCTCGGCATCGCCCAGATTTTTTTGCGCAACGGCGGTAAACATAAGGCGTTATTTTATCTGTTTCTCAAATGGCTTTGTTCGTTTTTGAAACAATCGTAAATTTCTTCATTCATTGTTTTGCCAATTTATCCGCAGTTGAACCGGCAAAGGCGTGCCAGGCACGCAAGTCGTATTGCCGCCAATTCAGTCACGCCGGGCAGTTTGCCTGAATCGTTTCCCGGGCGGGTGTAGCTGATACACGAAATGCACTTGGCCGATGATTTTTCCATTCGGCACCAGTATGGCAGATCATTCCGTCTCGTTTGTGTAATGGGTTACACAAAATGAAGGGGGTGAAATTGGCGGAAAAAAACGCAAACCATGTTGATTTTATTGGGGTTTGCACCATTCGGAGGCGGCAAAACTGAAAAATGGTTCATACGGCAATGCCGCCCGGCGCTTTGACTGCCCGACTTTCCGGCGTGCCTTGGAAACCGGCCAGACAAATCGCCGTAACAGAAACCTATACGGTCACGCACTCACCGGGCGTTTCTAAAATCCCGCGACTCCATAGCAGTTCCGTCCGCTCCGATTTCAGAACCGCCCGTTCAGTGCGACCGCATACTTGCTTCCGACTTCAGATTGCGGTAAGTATTGGTTTGTGAAGACGGTGGATTTTAATGCCGTGAAGCGACAGGAGGCGCAAAGCCGAATGGCGGCCGTGCGCAGGGCCAGTCGGAGTCCGGCGGCGGCGGCGGCAGAACAGAAACGCGCCTCATTGGTCGGTGATGGAGCTAAATGGCGCATCACCAATTTCAAGCAGGTCGCCCGCGCCATGTCCAAATGGGCCTGAAGATGGGCTTTTCCCTCCAGCAATTTTCGGAAGTCCTCAATATCCGCGACGAGACAGGGCGGCCGTATCTGCTCATCGGCGGCCAGGCGGTCAATTATTGGGCGGAACGCTACTTGGCCGTCGAGCCACAGCTTGAATCCCTGCGACCGTTTACCAGCGAGGACATTGATTTCAAAGGCGGCACCGCTGATGTCCAACGCATTGCCCGGCAGTTGGAGTTGACTCCGGGGTATCCCGCCAAGGTGGAGATGACAGCACTGGCCGGAGTCATCCCTTTGCAAATCGGCGGCTTGAAATCCAACATCGAAGTGGTTCGGCGGATTCCGGGTGTTTCGGGTTCGGTGGACGCGCTGGCAGTTCAAACCGAGTGGAACGGCAAGACCATCCGGGTGCTGGACCCCATTTCCTTGCTGGCGTCCAAATTGGAACTGGTTGCCAGCGTCTCCCAGGAACATCGGCGTGACGTGCCGCATCTAAAAATGCTGCTGTCGTGTGTCCGGGCGTTTTTGGGCGAATTTCTGCAACAAGTTGAACGCAGCGAAATCCCGGCCAAACACTGGCTGGGAGCGGCCAATCAGGTATTAAAGCTAACGACCAGCCAGCGCGCTCGAAAAATTGCCGACAAACATCAGATCAACTGGCGGGAAATCCTGCCGTTGAACGCCATCGCCAAAAGCCAGAACGAAAAAATCAAACGGTTTCGGGAACAGCAGTTGGAACAGGGCTACAAGAAATCAAAGGGCATTTCCATCTGATGTGATGACGGCGCTTTGACTGGCCGGCTTTCCTGCGGGCACTCGGAAACCGGCCAGACAAATCGCCTCCCCGCTGAAACCTAGACGGTCACGCACTCATCGGTCGTTCTAAAACCGCGCTCAACTCCACCGTCGTCCGTTCATGCCACTCCCGACCTGCTCCGTTTCGCTGCCGGTTTCAGAACGCCCGTTCAGTGCGCCCATCATCATCCAATTTGATACGTTCAGCCGAACGCGATTCTGACGGCTTTCTGAAACTTGAAAGCCTTAATTTTTTCGAGACACCATCCCCTACCGAGTCCGGTAGGACAAAGAGCGCACCCGGAAACGCGCAACCAATGCGGCAAAAGGCAACAATAAGTTTGCCGCAATTTGTCGCATCCGCTCCGGAGCTTTTGCCGCCGCTTGCCGCATTTTATCACCGGCAATTGCCTGAATTTGCCGCCATTCGCCGCGTTTTATCGAATTTAACTTTCAGCTACTCCTTACCGTGAATTCCCGCCCCTGAGTTATTCTGACTGGCGATATGACTGAAACAGCGCAACCCAAACGCGGCGGCAGGGCGTTTCACAGTATCCTGGAACCGCACTTTGATTTCATCCGCCAGCAACGCCAGCGGCGCAAAACCTGGCAGGAGATTGCCGACTTGTTGTTCACGGAGAAAGGCATCCACGTCACGCTCTACGCGCCCTATCACTTTTATCGGCGCAGATCAAAACGAGTAGCGCACTGGGAAGATTCCCTCTCTGATTTCCAATCCGGCCCCCAGCGCGTGGCGACCCATGCGCCGCAATCACGGCCAGCGCCGTTGCCAACGAGAACCGATTTCAAACGTCCTGACCCTTCAAAATTAAACATGGAAGAATCACATGAACATCATTAAACGCATCCACATCAATCCCCAATCTAAAGGCAGCCTCGGCAAAAGTTTTGAGGCCGAGTTCCGCACCGCCTGGCTCGATTATCACGGCATCCGCTGGGATGGCTCCGATTTGGATGATCGGCACCATTCGTTTGCCGACCGCCATCTCGAACAGGTGCAGTCCTACATTTTGGGCAGTGACGACGACAGCAAATCCGCCCTGCTTGGATTATTTCGCACCGTGTCGCGCAGTGACGCGCCGGTTCATGTCATTGATTGCCGGGCGCAGGCCGACGGCATCATCGTACAGGCGCTGGAGTCGTTGCAATTGATCGAGTCGCTCGCAGCCCAGAGCATCCGCTTCACGTTCTTCCTGTTTCCCAGCGAGGACACCGAAAGCATGAACAATCTGCTCGACCTGTTTTATTTCGCGGGCGACCGCGTAGATTACGTCATCGTCCACAACCCGGCCAAGGTTCGAACCAACCTGTTTAAGAAATCCAACATCGAAGCCGAGTTGAAAAAGTTTGGCGCGAAGGAACTGACCTTGCCCGTGGTGACTTCCATCACGCTGCTGGCCATCAAACGCGCCGAGGCCAAGGTGGGCCGTAAGTTAAGTTTTGCCGAAGTGGCGACTCCCGGAGCAGCGCACTTGGAATTGATGCTGGCCGGTGAAATGCAATGGGGGATGCAACAGATGTTCCGGCAATATGATACCCTTGCCGATTTTCTGGTGCCAGAGCAACAGATGCCCGAAGTTGAACCGCAGCCCAAACCGGAAGTAAAACCGGCTGGTTCCAAACAGTCCATGCTCAACCTGGGCGAATGAGGTATGGATTTGGATAAAGATGACTTGGCGGTGCTCTGTGCCGGAATGACCAAGGATGAAGTGGACCGACTCCACCGGGTGTTGCACGAATGGAATACCGGGCCGGAAAACAGCTTTCCGGTCCAACTGGCGTTATTGACCAGAGCGCAATGGCGCATGGCGGCCAATCTGCCTCACTTGATGAATGACTCACGAAAATTGATCGAATTGCACCTTGCCGAATATCGGCGCCAGAGTCAGGCGATAGCAGATGATTTTGCCGACACGGTAGACGGCCAGAACAAGGAGTTGAAAAAAACTGTCGAAATTCACATTCAGGCAATCCAGCAGGCGTCGGAACAAATCGAGGTGCAGCTTGCTGATGCGGAGGCGGTCGCAAAGCGGGTCAAATCTCTGATGGAACGCGCGGAGTCTGAATGGAGGAGCATCAAGGCCAACAGCGCGGCTCAATGCGAACGATTGCAACAAGTTTCAAACGACTTGCAAGACCGTTTCGCGTGGCGTGTGATTCTGCGGACGGCGGTCTGGTTTTTACTGGCACTTGCCACTGGACTCTGCATCGGCCATTATTGGATTCATTGAGCTTTGTTCATGGCGCAGTCGCGCTGACAATGACGCGCGCCAATCCAGATTCAATTGTATGTCGCCGGTCGTCGCGTCAAGGTAGAACGTCCCTTAACCCTACGTCTCCACCTTGACTCGTCGCCCGGCTCCGGGGCTTTTGCGTCTAGGATTTGGCGCGTGGAGAATTGCTTGCGACCAAAATGGCTAGCCGCACCAAACGCCTTGAAAATCACATGCGGAAAACTTTTCAACTTCGACATTTTTCGGCGGCGTGTTTTCAATCCGGTTTCGGACGCTGGAAAAGGACCCAGTTGTCGTTGCTGGGCCAAATTGCCCTGCCAGGTTATCGGCGGCGGAAACCGTATCGTTCGTGACGTGAATCTTGTAGTATTTGCCCACCAATCGCCCGGATTCACTCCACTGGCGGCAAATGCCGTGCAACAAGCCGTTCTGATAGGGTTCTCCGTTCTCCAACACATCGTTCTTGTACCAGCCACGTACAAGACCATGTCTGTGAACCGTTTCGCAATGGCACGACTTTATAAAGTTTTGCCATTTCGGTAGAAGATTCTTTTAAGGGACTTTTTCACCATTCAGACAGTCATTTTATTCAGCAATAGGCCTTTATTCAACCGCAATACCACTGAGAAAGCAGCCTAGAATCGCCATAGCATCTCTTGAATCCGCCCTCTCAGAACGGCTGGCCGATCAACCTTTACATTGATGCCGGTGAGGTGCCGAATTGAATTACGACAAGTGGCGGTTGGAATGGGAGTCGCAAAGTAATCAAACCAGCAGTTCATTGGGCGGATGGCGAAGGGGACGGTTATCGCGAAAGGTTCCTTTGGCGAAGTAAGATTAAAAGAAACTATGGGATGGACGCTGATATCACGCCAAAGTAATTGCTGGCTGGAGCGACTTTAAAGGACGCAGCCTGCGCCCTGAGACGATAAGACCCATTAACAACAAAATTTATAAAAGAGTTAGCTTCGATCTTGCGCGTCTCGATCGTCAGTCCCGTTTAATTGTCCAGTCAAATTGTAAATGGCATCAACGGTATCTCATTAACCTGAGAAATGGGATTGGCAAGAAGAGACAGTCGACAAGCTAAAGGCCATTTTCCTGCGATCTCGGGAGGCATTCTGGTGGAGATGTCCGCGCAATCTAAGCTTCGGCCGACAACCCTGCGCGGGCGGTTAGGAGCAATCGTTTCAAGTTCATAGCCGTCAGTCAAAGGATCCTTAGAGCGACCAGAGAACCCTCATGAGCACGAAAAAGCACTTGGGAAATCGGCACTTGGAACTTTTTGACCGTACGCAGGTCACTTCTTCGAGCTCAGGCGGGTCAATCTTCGTGAGCGCTGACGTCTCCTGCCCCACATCGAAGATAATGCAAGGCCGTCTTGCAAAGACGCAAATGTACTTCTTTGCGAGGGTGCTCGTTTAACCACCCGGCTCCTCCCGCAAGGTGCGCGATGACTGTGCTATCGCTGACGCTTCCTATCCGATTGAATTTCCGATCCAGCAGTAAGAGTGTGTCTCTAAACAAGCTTCCGAATGCATAGTTAATCAGCTCTTGGTCATGAAATGGGCCCGTTAAAAAGCGTGGGTCATTGGCCAGGCTGCGCAGGTACTCGAAAAATGGAAGCGATTTACAAGATGCAAAAATAACCCCGGAATTGACGTAGGTTCTTCGTTTCTCCTTCGTCAAATACAAGGGCAGCGATGGATCGTTACAGTGCCAGTCCACAACATCTGGCGCCATGCCCACTTTGCCCGCAGTGACCAAACTTCTTTCAACGACAGTCAATCGAACTGGCTTTAGGCAGCACGTATCCGCATCCGCAAATAGGACGATGTCTTTCGCGTCGGTCCGGCCAATTTGCCAAGCAAAAGCAGCACATTTTAGCTTTGTTGTATAATCAGCGTGACGCTCGAATGAAAAATCAAACCGCTCGACTACAAAACCAAATTGGCGCGATTTGGCTGAGACGACCGGAAGCAACCTTTCTTGCGCCGGCAGCAAGACAGAAATACAATGGGAATCGCGAACATGAATCGTAAAGGTGCTGGCAGCCCACGCCGCTGCCTGCTGATATGCGAGGCCAGAAGCAATTATTACGATTTTCAACATTGGCAGAAGTCGCTATGCTTTCCAGACAACCGTACTGCCGGAGTCAAACCTTTGATCGCTGATGCTTCCGTGCCCATTTTTAAGGTGGTTTGTCGAATGCCATGAACAACCAATTCCAAGTGCATGATGCAAAATCAAGGCTCGCCGTCGCAACAAGCTTGCCATCTTCGACGAAGCAGCAATTTAACACTCCGTCGCGGATCGGCTTAACGGCGAGTGCGTCCCAATATATCGAGCGAGCCAGACTCCCCCATATCGGGGCCAGCCAAGTTAGCGCAATGCCTAATGATATAGAATGCGAGGCCATCATGGAAAGCCCCTTGCGCTTCTGTCCCGAATCTTGATCGCTCCTGATTCGGATTCTTTTGTCCGGATTTATATTCAAAGCAGCCCACGTTATAGGGTGTCATGCTTGCGAGCACAATGATTCTTTAAACGGCGATGAATCGTACGGTATCAGGCTCTCGGAACAGGATGCGTCATTCAAAATCATAATCCGTAACCGGTCAGTAAAATAGTAAAACAAAGGGAACGAATATTCCATCAAAGAAATGGATAATGATAGGATTAGAGGGTCGCTGTGCCCCAGCAACCGCTGTATCAATGCCTTGAACACGCAGAATCATAACTCCAACTGGTTCTGGATCAACGAGTAATATGCTCCGGATCGAGCAACCAAATCCGAGTGCATGCCAACTTCGACTACGCGACCAGCTTCTAAAACGACAACTTGGTCTGCATGCCGGACGGTACTGAGACGATGGGCGATGATTACAGCAGTTCTTCCGTTAAGAAATTGCTTTAAATTACACATAATGTTGTGCTCATTATCTGAATCAAGCGCGCTCGTGGCTTCATCAAAAAACAAAAACTCGGGATTTCCATAAACCGCGCGCGCTATTAGAAGTCTCTGCTTTTGACCTTGGCTCAATCCGATGCCATTCACCCCCAACACTGACTCGTAACCCATAGGCAATTGCTGGACAAATCCATCTATACGAGCGATTTCGGCGGCATACCGAACACGATCGCAAATTGGCTTCGCATCCCGTAGGGCAATATTACTCGCAATGGAACCTTCGAAAACAAAGCCGTCCTGAAACACTACACCACATTTATCTCTCCACGCCGCAAGACTGATAAGACTAAGCGGGGTCTCACCAATAAGAATATGGCCCTCGCTTGGCGCGTAAATGCCCAGAAGAAGTTTCATTATAGTTGACTTTCCACTCCCGCTCGATCCAACTATTGCGGTCACTCCGCGATGCGGTATTTCGAATGATACCGAATCTAGCGCAGGGCGATCTCGCTTTCCTGGATAGCTAAACGAAACATTTTCTACACGAATTGCACGATTTTCAGCAATGGACTTGACAAGCTCCTGTCCCTTCGGTTCCTCGTCCTGCATATTATGAACTTCCTCCAGACGCTCAAGCGACACCTGCGCTTCTTGGTAAGTTCTTACAAGACTAATCAACTGAGACATTGGCCCAGTGAGATAGCCTATAATGTATGTAGTACTCATCATCATTCCTAAAGTCATATTTCCCGAAATGACCTCTGTCGACGCAAAAAGGGAAACAGCCAGACTTCGCCCCTCGTTGAGCAGCATGCCTCCGCCGTTCTGAAGCTGATCCAGCCAAAGAGATTGTTCGCGACTCTCGTAAACTTTCTGTTGAAGGGCAAACCACTGCTGATGTTTAATTCGGGCGCAGTTGTTTAGCTTAATTTCAGCCATTCCACACACCACTTGAACGATTAGCGTATGGAGCTGGCTTCTATCACGAAAATTCATTCGATTGAGATGGCGCCGGCGCTTGGCAACAAAGTGAGCAAACACCGCTTGTGCGGCAGTGAAGACGAAGTAGGCTATGGCTACGGCGTAGTTAAAGTAGGCAAGGATTGCACCGAATATAAGTACGTTTAATGCAGCGAAGCACACTTCAAAAGCAGTGTTTGTAACAAATTGTTGAATTGTGGAGGTGTCGTTGGCTCGTTGTAAAGTATCACCAATCCGAGTGCTCTCAAAATACGATAATGGAAGCCTTGTCAATTTGTGCAAAAAATCAGACATAAGACTATTAGATACAATGGTGCTTAAAGTGAGAAGTACACGGGCCTTTATAAATTCTAACGTTGTACGACCAATGGAAATCATGAATTGCGACAATAGGACAATATAAACTGCTTTTATGTTTTTTCGATCTATTCCAGTGTCAACTAATTCCTTCGTGACGAATGGTAAAAGCATTTGAAGACAGATCGCTCCGGCCATTACAGAAGCAAGCTTGAGGAAGTTTTGCCGGTGCGCGATGATAAAACTCTTGATGTGAGGCATTAAGCGGACAGTGGGCGACTCGTCTTTTGTCGCTTCTTCCGCCACGAATTTATCGGTCAGCTCGAACAGAATAGCGTAGCCAATATCCTTGCCTTCAATGTTAAACGCTTCACAAAATGAAGATGGATTCAGTCTCACCTTCCCTTCGGCAGGGTCGGCTAGCATTACGCTCCGAGATGAGATTTCGTAGAGAACCACAAAATGCGACTGCTTAAGCTGGACGAGGCACGGAAGCTTCGCGTGGTAAAGCTCTGCAAATGGCAAACTTACAGACAAGGTTCTTAGGCCAAATCCCTCAGCAACTTCAGCTAGGGAGAGAAACGTTGTTCCAGTCCTATCGTTGTGGCAAAGTATTCTCAAAGTTTCAATAGGCACAGTTTTTCCGAAATACTGCAGGATCATCTTCAGGCATGTTGGACCACAGTCAGTTTGCGTCCGTTGTTTAATAATCGGAAATCTCATTGTAATTCTTATTTGGCCTATTTGAGTCCGTACCGCCGAGCGACACCCTTAAAGTCTGTGCGTCAGAAAAAGAGTGACCAGTACCGTTGGAGGCCAAATTAAAAAATCGTGAAGTACCGGGTTGTCATACCACAAATCTGTTTTAAGCAAAGTAACTTTTCAAACTTACTATTATTTGGTGGTCCCGAGAGGATTCGAACCTCTGTTTTCATCCGAAAGGGATGCTGTCCTAACCACTAGACGACAGGACTCACACAAAAGCCTCCCAAAGTCTTGGTTCAGAGTGAAAACGAACTTTTCCAGTTCAAGGTACCTTTAAACCAAGTTCTTGAGGCATGAGGCGGCTCTAAAAAAGTGCCCGTCTGGGAGTTTTCGAGGAGGTATTTGGACCTCTCCACGAAACGAAGACGTTTTTATTTCGTCACACCCATCCCGCTATCCCACGGCGCATCTACTCTTAGCAAAACCCGCTTTCTGTTCAAGGAACGACGACACTTTATTCAAACTTGGACGATTTTGTCAAGCTCGGCATCAAGTTGACGGAGTGCCAGTACCCAAATCGTTTAGGCTGCCGGGCTTTGGATTGGAGCCGACGTCGGACAATGTCTGCTTTTGCGACCACGGTGAGGAGGGATTGCCTTTTTCAGCCATCCAGATTGTCGGCGGGGGATCAACGTGGTTCAGGGCGCTTGGAAGTGCCTCACGATGCGTGGCCCACAGCATCAGCAAGGCCAACATGTGCCGTGATGCGCCCATTATGGCCAAGCACCAACCTTCAACTATATAGACAGGCTCTCACGCGTTGGCGGCGGCGTGCCCGTTGTGATTTCGATCGGATTTGACGGCTTGACATAAGTGGACAATCTGATATGATTTTTATCATGACCACGGACCTCAAGGCGACGCGAACCGACGGCTGGGGACCTTGTGAGTTCGCATTTACTCTTGTTGAACTATTGGTCGTCCTTGCGATAATGGCGATACTCGCCGCTCTTTTAGCAGTTTCAATCGGCGGAGCCAAAAAGCATGCCCAAAAGGTTTCCTGCGAAGGGAACCTTCGCCAAATAGGTATTGGCATCTCTGAATTCGTCAGTGATTTTAATGCATATCCCCTTGGCATAAATCGACGTGGATTTTCTCAAGGACTTTATCCAGAATATGGCCTTGACTGGTATGACGCGTTAAATCGTAATTGTTTTCGTTTGCCTCCGCTTCAGGAACAGCAGAACGGTGTTATAGTGCTTCCCACTTCTGGTGTATGGCATTGTCCCTCATCACAACGGCCAGCAGCTTGGGATAACGACTTTCGGTGGAAAGGGGCAATTTGGGTGGAATACGGCTATAACGAGTATGGTTTGGGAGGACACGACGATGCAAACCTTGGTCTAGGTCGGGTTAAGGGTTCAACCAACAGGCTCGATTATAGGCCTACGCCCGATAAAGATGTGGTTTCCCCAAGCGAGATGATCGCCGCAGGAGATGGGATCATTGGCTGGGGTACGAACTATTTAGACGGCAGTGACGATGTCGGAGTTGAGGCGCGGGCTGGCGGGCCTCAACGGTTTAACGATTCCCAACGAGTAATGAGCCGTCACAATGGTTGTGTGAACGTCGTGTTTTGTGACGCTCACGTGGAATCTCCCAAAGTTGCCGTGCTATTCAGTTTGTCAAATTCCGCCTCTTTAGCCCGATGGAATAAGGACCATCAGCCTCACCCGGAACTGCTCTATTAGCAAGGAGGCAAGGAACAATCATGCATGTTTTGGTCCGAAACTGGCGGAAATTATTTTAGCTGTGTCGCATCCGCAAAAGCCACCGCTTGGATAAGTCTTGGAAACACGGTCTCAATCACCATACCAAACTCAACCGCCCTCTGAGTTTGTCAGCCACACGAAGAATTTTGTCCACTGTAAAGCAATATTCGTTGCAATTTTTGATTGCGTTTTTGCGATGTTCGGAGGAAGAGTGAGGGTATATCACAAAGTACTGCGAGCATTGCTTCGTCGCTGCTTTTTGCGATAACCCCAGAATACGGGCACTATTTTTCTTCGTCCTGATGGCATTTTATATGAGATCCGCCGGTGTCTCAAACCATGTTCATGGAGTAATTTCAGCATCTGAACGGTGGACTTGCAATCGTGTGCAAGCTCACGTATTTTTTCCTGGCGATACCACTTGATCCTCTGAGTATCCGACCGTGAAAATTCAGTACCGAGTGTGGCATTTGCGACATCGCATAGTCCGACACTCTTGAGCTTGCCCTCCCATTTTTCCTTCATGTCAAGAGTGCGAAGGCTACCTAAGTCAAAAGCCGTATAGCCCTCAAGAATGCGATAACCTAAAGAGTAAAGGTCAAACCCAACGACAAGCCATGCGGCTCTCAGCTCTTCGATCAGTCGATTTACTTGCGGCTCAGCGTATTCGAGAAAGGTACGCCGTTCTGTGCAGTAGGTCACAGCCAGGCTCAATCGCATTGCGCCGTGCCAACCACGTACGTCGGCGGCGGATTTCTGCGTCGCCAAATCCAAATAGACAGTCGTCTTCAGGGTAGAAATTGTTGATCAGATCTCCAGAGACCGCAAGTAAAAAGTCAACGATTAAGAAGTCGTTACACTTAAATCCGGCGTGAATTCCGCCTGTTTCTGTTGAAATTGGCCGAAAACGTGGGATTTGTGAAAGTTTTTGCGCAGCAGTCGATGAATTTTCGGAGTATCGCTGTCAGGCGTCCAGC
>Ga0182016_10005336_pt1 | contig 13888 bp, 15 predicted proteins | sample 712S2MmetaG_FD_120491 | JGI IMG/M metagenome (GOLD analysis project Ga0182016, IMG submission 120491) | Permafrost microbial communities from Stordalen Mire, Sweden - 712S2M metaG | ecosystem: Environmental > Terrestrial > Soil > Wetlands > Permafrost | place: Sweden: Stordalen | collected...
GACGGCGAGGCGGGCGATCTCGACGCACAGCGCGTGGCCGCGCCGGGCGCGATCGCGCGCGTAGAGGAGCAGGGTCGTCGCGACCTGGTCGTTGCGGCTGCGGCCGGCGTGCAGCCATTCCCCCGCGACCGGCTCGAGCGAGCGCACGCGCGCGTCGATCGCGCCGTGGACGTCCTCGGCGCCGAGCGCGAGGGCCCAGCCGGCGAACGCCTCGGTCTGGACTTCCTCCGCGATGGAGCGCAGCGCGCCGTCGAGAACGGTGGCGGTCTCCTGCGGGATGATGCCGCCACCGGCCAGCGCGACGACGTGCGCGCGCGAGCACGCCACGTCGAACGGCGCAAGCACGAGGTCGTCTGCCAGCGACGAGCCGAACGCGAGCAGCGCCGGATCGGGCGCGTCGCCGAAGCGGCCGCCCCACTGCAGGTGCGCGCGTCCGCTCACTGCGCGCCGACGGGCGCCGCTTGCTGCGCGCGAGCGGCGAGTTCGAGCGGCAGGCCCCACAGCGCGATGAACCCGCTCGCCGCGTCGTGGCGGAAGCGATCGCCCGCACCGTAGGTCGCCAGATGTTCGTCGTACAGCGCGAACGGCGACGACGAGCCGGTCGCGGTCGCCGTGCCCTGATGCAAGCGCAGGCGCACCTTGCCGGTCATGCGCGGCGCGAGCGCCGCGTTGAAGGCCTCGATGGCCGGGCGCAGCGGCGACGGCCACAGCCCGTCGTACACGAGCTCGGAGTAACGCTGATCGAGCACGGCCTTCAGCCGCAGTTCGTCGCGGGTGAGCACCAGGCGCTCGAGCGCGACGTGCGCCTGCATCAGCGCGACCGAACCGGGACACTCGTAGACCTCGCGCGACTTCATGCCGACGACGCGGTCCTCGATGAGGTCGATGCGGCCGATGCCGTGCGCGCCCGCCGTCGCGTTGAGGTGCGCGACCAGTGCGGCGCCGGTCAGGCCGTCGCACGACGGCACGCCAGCGTCGAACGCGACGACGACATCTTGCGGCGAGACGGGCCGGTCGGCGGGCGACGCGGTCCAGGCGTACGCGTCCTCGGGGGCCTCGGCCCACGGGTCTTCCAGCACGCCGGCCTCGATCGAGCGACCCCAGAGATTGGCGTCGATCGAGTACGGCTTCGCGACCGTCGAATTGACCGGGATGCCGTGCTCGGCGGCGTAGGCGATGGCGTCGGGGCGCGACAGCGGCTGGTCGCGCAGCGGCGCGAGCACCTTGAGCGCGGGATCGAGCGCGCGCACGCCGGTCTCGATGCGTACCTGGTCGTTGCCTTTGCCGGTGCAGCCGTGCGCGACGGCGTCGGCGCCGTGCGCGTGCGCCGTCTCCACGAGCAGCGCCGCGATCAGCGGGCGCGACAGCGCGGCCGACAGCGGGTAGACGCCCTGGTAGCGGGCGTTGGCGCGCAACGCGGGCAGCGCGAAGCCGGCGACGAAGCGCTCGCGCGCGTCCACGACGACCGCGGCGGCGGCGCCGAGCGTCAGGGCTTTCTCTTTAGTCGCGGCGAGCGCGCCGGCGGCGCCGTCGCGCGACATCGCGAAGTCGCTCTCGCCGAGGTCGGCCGTCAGCGCGATCACGCTGTGGCCCTCGACGATCATGCGCCGCAGCAAGACGGACGTGTCGAGCCCGCCGGAATACGCTAAGACGACGGTGCTCACGCGCTCTTGTCCTGTGCCATCAAGTCGGCGAAACGCTGCTTGACGACGGGAAGTTGCAACGGGTCGCCGATCACGACGGCGACGGTGTCGTCGCCGCCGATCGTCCCGATGATCTCCGGCCAGCCGGCCTCGTCGACCGCCATCGCCAGCATCATTCCGCCGCCGGGCGGCGTGCGCAGCACGATCAGGTTGACGCTGCCGGCGACGGAGACGACGAGTTCGGCGACGAGGCGATGCAGCCGGGTCGCATAGCCCGGCGACGCTTGCGGCTCGACGTACTTGAAGTGCGTGCCGTGGCCGTCGCGCAGCGGCACCTTCACCAGGCCCAATTCCCGAATGTCGCGCGAGATCGTCGCCTGCGTGGCCTCGTGGCCCTGCTCGGCCAAGAGCGCCGCGAGTTCTTCCTGCGAGTGCACGGGGCGGCTCGCGACGAGCGACAGGATGGCGCGTTGGCGCGTCGTCTTCACGGTGTCAAATCCCCCGGAGGTCGGTAAGCAGCGCCAGCAGCAGCGCCTTCTGGGCGTGCAGCCGGTTTTCGGCTTGATCGAAGACGGCGCTTTGCGGGCCGTCGATCACGGCGTCGGTCACTTCCTCGCCGCGATGGGCGGGAAGACAATGCATGAACAGCGCGTGCGGCGCGGCGTGCGCCATCAGCTCTTCCGTCACGCGATACGGAGCGAGCGCAGCGGCGTTGCGCTCCTTGAGGCCCTCCTCGCCCATCGACGTCCAGACGTCGGTGTAGACCACGTCCACGCTCCGCACGGCGCGCGCCGCGTTCGGGAACGCGCGGGCCTTCGCGCCGTGCGGCGCGCCGATGCGCCCGAGGTGCGCGAGGAACGCGTCGGACGGGCGGTGCGTAAGCGGCGAGCCGAACGCGACCGACACGCCCGCGAGCATGGCCGCCTCGGCGAGCGACGCCGCGACGTTGTTCGCGCCGTCGCCGACGAACGCGATCGAGAGGCCGCGCAGCGTGCCGAACCGCTCGCCGATCGTCAGCAGGTCGGCCAGCGCCTGACATGGATGCGCGTCGGCGGAGAGGCCGTTGATCACCGGCACGGTCGCGGCGCCGGCGAACCGTTCGAGCGGCGCGTGCGCGTGGGTCCGCACGACGATCGCGTCGACGAACCGCGAGAGCACGCGGGCGGCGTCTTCGGGCGTCTCGCGCGAGCCGACCATGAAGTCTGCGCCGGTCGCGTAGAGCGCGTGGCCGCCCAACTGCGTCATCGCCACCTCGAACGAGACGCGCGTGCGCAGGCTCGGCTTCTCGAACAGCATCGCGAGGCTCTTGCCGCGCAGGTGCGTCACCTGCTCGGCGGCGCGAGAGCGCTTGAGTTGGTGGGCGACGGACAGCACCGTCCCGAGGCCGTCGGCCCCGAGATCCGTGACGCGCAGGAGGTTCCGGCCGCGGAGGGCGGCGGCCGGAGCGGTTTCCACCATGATTGGATAAATATACAGGCTCTGTATAAAATTGCAAGGGCAAGGCGCCGGCGACTCTGAATTGGCCGGGGTGCTCATCGTGCTGAAGTACGGCGGCCACGCCATGACCGGCGGCGCCGACCCGGTCCTCGACGAGGTCGCCCAGCGGATTGCCGCGGGCGACCGGATCGTGCTCGTCCACGGCGGCGGCCCGCAGATCGACGGCGCCCTGCGGCTGCGCGGCATCGGCGAGCGCCGGGTCGCGGGCCTGCGGGTCACGGACGCTGCCACGCTCGAGGTCGTCGAGGCGGTGCTGTGCGGAACGGTCAACAAGGCGCTCGTCCGCGCGCTGGCCGCTCGGGGCCTAGCCGCCGCCGGCACGAGCGGGCAAGACGGCGGCCTGCTGCGTGCGACGCGCGCGACGGGACCCGGCGGCGAGGACCTGGGTGCGGTCGGCGACGATCTCACGGTCGGCACCGGCTTGCTGCGCGCGCTGCTCGACGGCGGCTTTCTCCCCGTGGTCGCGCCGCTCGCCGTCGACGCGGCGACGGGCGAGGCGCTCAACGTCAACGCCGACACGGCGGCCGGAGCGATCGCGGGGGCGCTCGGGGCCGGCCTCTACGCGAACGTCACCAACGTGACGCGCGTGTTGCGCGACCTGGCCGACCCCGGTAGCGAGATCGCCGTACTGCCGCGCGCCGACGCGTTGCGGGGCCTGGCCGACGGCTCGTTCGCCGGCGGCATGGAGCCGAAGCTGCGCAGCGCGCTGCTGGCGCTCGGCGCGGGGGCCGCGCGCGCCGTCATCTGCGGCGGGGGCAGTCCAATCGCGGCGGCCCTAAGCGGCGCGGCCACCGAGATCGTGGCGGACCCCGCTTGACAAGCACCGCCGCGCCGGGTTAACTAGACGAACGATGTCGAACTTCGGCCACGGTCATCATCCCAAGGGCAGCCCAACGCGGTAGACCCTTGTTGGTCACGTCGCGCGGGCTGCCGGAACACCGGCAGCCTTTTTCATTTCTCAGGAGACCCGTCGTGCAGAGCAACCCCGCCGTCCGCCACCATCACCATCACGGCCACGCGCATCGCGCGTCGCTCGGTCTCTGCACGGTCCGGCGCCGATGAACGCGCTGTTACCACAAACGCAAGAGGCCGAGCAATCACCGCTCGGCCTCTTGCTTTATGCGAAGAACGCGGGCCTCGCGCGCCAGGCGGAGCGCGCGATCGAGCGCTTGAGCGTCGCGGGCTGGGAACGCCGCAGCGTGCGCGGCGAGGACGTGCCGCTGCTCGCGAACGAGCTCGCGCGGCGCGGACGCCGCGTCGTCGGCGTCACCGGCGACGATCTGCTCGAGGAGTGGCTCGCGGCAGGGAACGTGCTCGACGCCCGCCTCGCCCGCTCGACGCAGCCGTGGGACGATCCGCGCGCCGTCTACGGCGCGCCGGCGCTGTGCCTGGTCGGCACGCCCGACGCGTCGCTCGAAGGCCGCAAGCGGATCGCCATCTGCAACCGCTATCGCAACCTCGCGGAGCGCTACGTGCAACGGCTCGAGGCGCGCGGCTGCGAGATCGAGCGCGTCTACATTTCGGGGGCGCTCGAGAACGTGCAACTGATCGGCCTGGCCGACTTCATCATCGACGTCGTCGTCACCGGCGAGACGGCGCGGCGCAGCGGCCTCGTCGTGCGCGAGATGATCGCCCGCAGCGATCTCGCCGTGATCGCGACGCTGCCGTGAACGCCGTACCGCAGGCCGCCGCCGCAGCGGCCCTCGACGACTACACGCCGCGCGAGACCGGCGACGAGGGCGCGCGCGTCCGCGCCCATCGCAACGAGAGCGCGTTCGGGGCACCGCCCGCGGTAGTGGACGCCGTCCGCTCGCTCGGCGCCGACGACCTGCGCCGCTACCCCGCGGGGCGTTACGAGGCGCTCGCGCGCCTAGTGGCGGAGCGCCTCGGCGTGGACGAGGCGGGCGTCGCGTTTGCGAACGGCTCCGACGACCTGATCCTCGCGCTCGCGGCCGCATATCTCCAGCCGGGGACGAACGTCGCCGTCGTAAGGCCGACCTTCTCGATGTATGCGCGGGCCGCGCGGCTGCAGGGCGCCGGCGTGCGCGAGGCCGCCTATCCGCAGCGCTGGCGGATGGACGCGCGCGCGCTGCTGGGCGTCTGCGACGAGCGCACGCGGCTCGTCTTCCTGGCGCATCCCGCCAACCCGACCGGCGAGTATCTGGATCCGGCCGTCGTCGAGGGGCTGCTCGCGAGCCTGCCGCAGGCGATCGTCGTGGTGGACGAAGCGTACCTCGCCGAGCCCGCGAAGTCGTACTTCGGCGCAGTTCGCGGCTACGATAACCTCGCGGTGATGGCGACGCTGTCGAAGGTGGCCGGCCTCGCCGGGCTGCGCTGCGGGTTCGGCGCGGCGTCGCCGGCGGTCGCGCGGGCGATGCGGCGCGTCATGCAGCCGCACCCGCTCTCGGCGCCGGCCGCAGTCGCGATGGAAGCGTACTTCACGAGCGTTTACGGCGACGCGGCGTACCGCGCAGCGTATCGCGCGTTCGTCTCCGCCAGCCTCGACAGCATCGCCGCCGAACTGGCGCCGGTTGCCAGGGTCACGCGGACACAGACGAACTTCCTCGTACTCGAGTTCGGAGAGCGGGCGGCGCGCGTCGAACGCGCGCTGGCCGACGCGGGCATCGCCGTGCGGACGCTGGGCGCGGAGTTCGACGGCGGCCTGCGCGTGAACGCGCTGTCGAGCGACGAGACGGCGGAGTTCATCACGGTCGTGAAAGCCGCACTGGAGGTCGCGCATGCGTGACGGACGCCGGCGGCGCGTCACGCGCGAGACCGCGATCGACCTCGCGGTCGCGCTCGACGCCGGGCGCGGATCGTACGGCGCGCCGACCGGCCTGCGCTTCTTCGATCACATGCTCGAGGCGTTCTGCCTGTACTCAGGAATCGCGGTGACCGGTGAGGCGCGCTCGCTCGACGGCATAGACCACCACATCGTCGAGGACGTCGCCATCGTGCTGGGCGGCGCGATTGCGGACGCGCTCGGCGACCGCGCCGGCATCGCGCGGTTCGGCACCGCGCACGTCGCCATGGACGACGCACTGGCGCGCGCCGTGATCGATTGCGGAGGCCGTGCGTACGCGCGGATCGACCTGCCGCTGGGGCGCGAGCGGGTCGAGGACCTCGACACGCAACTCGTCGCGCACTTCTTCCGCTCGCTCGCGCAGGCGATGGGAGCCACGCTCCACATCGACCTGCTCGCGGGCGAGGACGCGCACCACGCGGTCGAGGCCGCGTTCAAGGCGTGCGCACTGGCCTGCAAACAGGCCTGGACGGCGACGGCGACGGTCGAAGCGTTGTCGACGAAGGGCGTGCTCGGGTGAGCCGCACCGTCGCGCTGGTCGACGCGGGCGCCGCCAACACGTTCAACGTGACGGCCGCGCTGGAGGCGCTCGGGCTCGAGGTCGTGCGCGCGCGGCGGCCCGCCGACCTGCTCGGCGCCGACGCGATCGTGTTTCCCGGCGTCGCCCACTTCGGCTTCGTCGCCGCCGCGCTCGAACGCAGCGGCCTCGACGAGGCGCTCCGCAACGCGCTCGCACGGGGCGTGCCGTACCTCGGCATCTGTGCCGGCTTGCAGATCCTGTTCGAGGGCAGCGACGAGTCGCCGGGCGCGCGCGGGCTCGGCGTGCTGGCCGGGCGCGTGTGCAAGCTGCAGGGCCCGCGCAGCCAGCACATGGGCTGGAACGTCGTGCGCTGGAACGGCGACGTCGACCCGCGCGACGGCTGGGCGTACTTCGCGCACGCCTATGCGGTGCCGGCCGACGCACCGTCGGCGGCGGCACTGTCCGACTACGGCGCGCCGTTCGCGGCCGTCTGCGTGCAGGCCAACGTCGCCGGCGTGCAGTTCCATCCAGAGCGCAGCGGAGCGTACGGGCGCGCGGTGTTGCGGCGCTTCTTCGCGGAGGCGCCGGCCTATGCTCGCTAAGCGCATCGCGGCCTGCCTCGACGTGCGCGACGGCAGGACGGTGAAGGGCACGCGGTTTCAGTCGCTGCGCGACGCGGGCTCGCCCGAAGAACTGGCGCGGGCCTACTGCGCGCAGGGCGTCGACGAGATCGTCGTGCTCGACGTGAGCGCGACGCTCGAGGGCCGCAGCGCCACCGCCGCGGTCGTGCGCGCGATCGCGCGCAACGCCGACGTGCCGGTAACGGTCGGCGGCGGCGTCGCGTCGGCCGAGGACGCGGGCGCGCTGCTCGAGGCGGGGGCCGACAAGGTCGCGATCAACTCGGCGGCGATCGCCGACCCGTCGTTGATCGAACGCGCCGCAGCCGTCTACGGCAATCAGTGCGTCGTCGTGGCGATCGACGCGCTGCGCGAAGGATCGGGCTGGCGCGTGCGATCGCGCAGCGCCACCGAGGCGACGCCGCTCGACGCCGTCGAGTGGGCGCGCCGCGCGGCATCGCTCGGCGCGGGAGAGATTCTGCTCACGTCGATCGACGCCGACGGGACGCGCGCGGGCTTCGACGTCGCGCTGACGCGCGCGGTCAGCGACGCGGTGGACGTGCCGGTCGTCGCCTCGGGCGGCGCGCGCGACGCCGACTCGTTCGCCGAGGTGCTCACCGGCGGCCGCGCCGACGCCGCGCTGGGGGCGTCGGTCTTCCACTTCGGCGTGCTGAGCGTCGGCGACGTGAAGGCGCTCTGCCGCGAGCGCGGCATCCTGGTGCGGTCGTGATCGTCCCCAGCATCGATTTGATGGACGGCAAGGCCGTGCAACTGCAGCAGGGCGCGCGCAAGGTGCTGGAGCGCGACGACGCGCTCGCGCTGGCGGAGCGGTTCGGCCGGGTGGGGACCGTCGCCGTGGTCGACCTCGACGCGGCGCTCGGGCGCGGCGACAACCGTGCGCTCGTGCGCGCGCTGTGCCGGGTCGCGCGCTGCCGCGTCGGCGGCGGCCTGCGCGACGCCGGTGCAGCGCTCGACGCCTTGCGCGCCGGGGCCGACGAGGTCGTCGTCGGCACGGCTGCAACGCCTGAGGTGCTCGGCCGGCTGCCGCGCGAGCGGACCGTCGTGGCGCTCGATGCGCGCGCCGGCGCGGTCGTGACCGAGGGCTGGACGCGGCCCGAAGCCGAGTCGCCGCTCGAGCGCGCGCGCCGGCTCGAACGCTACTGCGGCGGCTTCCTCTACACGAACGTCGAGCGCGAGGGCATGCTCGGCGGCCCGGACTACGCCGAAGCGATGGCGCTGCGGGGCGCCACCGAGGGCACGCTGACGATCGCCGGCGGCGTGACGACGATCGAGGACGTCGTCTTGCTCGATCGCGCGGACATGGACGCGCAGGTCGGCATGGCGCTCTACACGGGCGCGCTCGACGAAGTGGAGGCGTTCGTCGCGACGGTGGACTTCGACCGGATGGGCGGGCTCGTACCGACGATCGTCTGCGACGCCGGTGACGGACGGCCGCGCATGCTGGCCTATTCCACGCCGGAGTCGCTGCGGCGTGCGCTGCGCGAGGGTGCGGGCGTCTATTGGAGCCGCTCGCGCGGCGCGCTGTGGCGCAAGGGCGACGAATCGGGCAACACGCAGCGGCTCGTGCGCGCCGCCGTCGACTGCGATCGCGACGCGCTGACGTTCACCGTCGCGCAACAGGGCCCGACCTGCCACACCGGCGCGGACCGCTGCTTCGGCCGCGCGCCGTTCGGCTGGGACGCGCTGACCGCGCGCATCGACGCGCGCCTCGCCGACGGCGGGGCCCGGTCGTACACCGTGCGGCTCGCCCGCGACCCGGCGCTGCTCGACGCGAAGATCCTCGAGGAGGCTGAGGAGGTGACGACCGCGGTGACCGACGCCGAACTCGCCTGGGAGTGTGCCGATTTGCTGTACTTCATGAGCGTGAAACTCCGCGCGCGCGGGCTCGACCTGCGCGACGTGTTCGCGCAGTTGGCGGCGCGCGCGTCGTGAACGCCTTCGCCTTTACGCGCCGCACCGCACGAGAAATCGCCCGCGAGGCGCCGCCGGCCGCGGCTTCCGCCGCCGCCGAGGTCGTCGAGGCGGTGCGCGCGGGCGGCGACGCGGCACTTCGCTCCTATGCCGCACGCTTCGGCGACCCGGCGCCGCGCGAGGTGACGACGGCCGAGATGCTGGCCGCGCTCGACGCGATTCCGCGGGACCTGCGCGCGGCGCTCGAGCGCACGCACGCGCGCATCGAACGTTTCGCCGAGGCGCAGAAAGCCGCGCTGCGTGAGTTCTCCTATCGCACCGGCGGCTTCGCGGTCGGCCAACGGCTGATTCCGCTCGATTCGGTCGGCGCGTACGTCCCGTCGGGCGCGCACCCGCTGCCGTCCACCGCGCTGATGACCGTGACGCCGGCGCGCGTCGCGGGCGTGGGAACGGTCGTCGCGTGCACGCCGCGGCCAACGGACGTCACGATGGCCGCCTGCGCGATCGCCGGCGTCGACCGGTTGTTCGTCTGTGGCGGCGCGCAAGCGATCGCCGCGCTCGCGTACGGCACCGCGACGATGCCACGGGTGGCGAAGATCGTCGGGCCCGGCAACGCCTACGTTGCGGCGGCCAAGCGCGCCGTCGCGGGGGCGTGCGGTACCGACCTGCCGGCCGGGCCGTCGGAGGTGGCCGTCGTCGCGGGTGCCGACGCCGACGCGGAAGGCGTCGCGCGCAGCCTGCTGGCGGAGGCCGAGCACGACCCCGACGCGCGCGCGTATCTCGTCTGCGACGACGACCGTTTGCTCGCCGCCGTCGAGGCCGCGATCGAGCGACAACTCGCGACGCTGGCGACGGCAACGGTGGCGGGCGCAGCGCTCGGCGCGTCGGCCGCGGTGGTCTGCGGGTCGCTCGCGGAGTGCGCCGACGCGGCGAACCTGCTGGCCGTCGAGCACGTCGAACTGCACGGCCCGGCGGCAGAGACGCTCGCGCCTCGGATCACCTGCTGCGGCGCGCTCTTCGTCGGCGCGCCGGCCGCGTTCGGCGACTACGGCATTGGGCCCAATCACACGTTGCCGACCAACGCCGCCGCGCGCTATGCGAGCGGCCTATCGGTCTACGACTTTCTGCTCGTGCGGCCGTACGCGCGCGCCCTCGAGCCCGAGGACGACGTGCGCGCCGACGCGGCGCTCATCGCGGAGGCTGAGGGCCTCCCCGGCCACCGCGCCGCCCTCCTCGCCGGAGCCCGCCAGTCCATCGGACGCTAATCGGACGCAGCAACTCCTAGAGTGTGGTCAGACGCTACGCTTCGGCCCAGAGCCGGCGAGCGATCACCACTCGCTCACAGGAGAACCATCATGCGCATCCAGCTGACCAGCCTCGTCGCCACCTTCGGCATCGCCGCATTCGGCATCGCCGCCCTCTCTAGCCCGGTCGCCGCATCGACGTCGGCCATCCCCGCGACGCACGCCGTCGCAGTCGCGCCCACGGCGCTCTCGAACCGCATCGAGGGAACCTCGGGCAAGTGCGGCAGCCCGAGCGCTCCATGCACGTGCACGGGCGTCCTTTCGGTCATGGAACTCTCGCCTGCGGTCGCGTACGTAACCAGCGGACAGTTCACCGTCCTCTCCACGACGACGGCCACCGCCGCCGCGTGCGCCCACAAAGCCGTACAGACCTACCTTCAGCAGCTGACGAGCGGCTGGGACAAGACCGCCACGTGCAGCCGGGCCAACAGCCCCACCGACACGCTGATGGTCTACATGACGTACGTGTGGAGCACCAACCCCAGCACGCGCGTCGACGGCTGGGCAACGATCTGCAGCCCGACGACGCCGGTCGCTAACGTCAATCCACTGTAAGCCGCGGTTCTAAGCCGCTGTGGGGAAAGCCTGAGGACCGTCGCAGCGATGCGGCGGTCCCTCCACGTTCTCCACCACGCCTTAAACGTTTCTTAAGCAGAGTCCGTCTATAATTCGCGGCGTGGAGAGCGTGTTTGGAACCAACGCCGGCTTAACGCTGGTCTTTTTACTGCTGGCCCTGGGCCTCGCGCTCAGCTTCGAGTTCGTGAACGGCTTCCACGACACGGCCAACGCCGTGGCGACCGTGATCTACACGAACACGCTGCCGCCGTGGGCCGCCGTGGTGTGGTCGGGCTTGTGGAACCTGACCGGCGTGCTGCTCTCGACGGGCGCCGTCGCGTTCGGCATCGTCGCGCTGCTGCCGGTCGAGTTGGTCCTCAATGTCGGCTCCGGGGCGGGCTTCGCGATGGTCTTCTCGTTGCTGATCTCGGCGATGATCTGGAACCTCGGTACGTGGTATCTCGGGCTGCCGGCCTCGAGCTCGCACACGCTGATCGGTTCGATCGTGGGCGTGGGCCTTGCCGAGTCCCTCGTGGAGAAAGGCCACCAGTTCGGCGACGGCGTGAACTGGGGCAAGCTCGAGGACACGGTTCTGGCGCTGCTCATCTCGCCGGTCATCGGCTTCGTCGGGGCCGCGCTGCTGCTGCTCGTGATGAAGTTCCTGGTGCGTAATCCCGAACTGTACAAGTCGCCCGACGGCCCGAAGCCGCCGCCGTGGTGGATCCGCGGGCTGCTGGTGCTGACCTGCACGGGCGTCAGTTTCGCCCACGGTTCCAACGACGGCCAGAAGGGCATGGGGTTGATCATGCTGATCCTGATCGGCATCGTCCCCGGACTGTACGCGCTCAACATGAGCATCGACGGCGCCACGTTCAAGACGCTGCGGACGCAGAGCGTCGTCGCGCAGAAGACGATCGCGTCCTACGCCAAGGGCGCGACCATGGCGCCCGCCGACGCGACCGCGGAACTGTCACGCTACGTGAAGTCGGGTCAGAAGCCGAGTGACCAAACCGCACCGGCGCTCGCGACGCTCAACGAGCAGATCGTCAAGGGTCTCGACGGAAAGACGTCGATCGACCAGGTGCCGCAGAGCGAGCGCAGTTCGCTGCGGTCGGACGTCTATCTCGTGTCGGGTTCGATGACGAAACTCGCCAAGGCCAAGGCCATTCCCGAGGACACGGCGGCGTCGCTCAAGGTCTACAACAAGGCGCTGCAGTCGCTGACGAGTTACATTCCGGTCTGGGTGAAGGTCGCCGTCGCGCTCTTCCTCGGCTTCGGCACGATGATCGGCTGGAAGCGCATCGTCGTGACCGTCGGCGAGAAAATCGGCAAGTCGCACTTGACCTATGCGCAGGGCGCGTCGGCGGAGCTGGTAGCCATGGCGACCATCCAGGCGGCCGACGTGTTCGGCCTTCCGGTGAGCACGACGCACATTCTCTCGTCCGGCGTTGCCGGCACGATGGTTGCCAACGGCTCCGGCCTGCAGCGCGAAACACTACGCAACATCTTGCTGGCATGGGTCCTCACGCTGCCGGTCTGCATGCTGCTCGGCTCGACGCTCTTCGCCTTCGGCCTGCGCCTCGTGGCCGCGTTCAGCGGTGTGAAGTGACCGGCCGGCGGACGGTCACGATCGAGGTCGGCGAAGCGGCCCGCGGCTTCGCCCTCGATTTCGACGACATGCGCTGGGAGGCGGCCGACCCGGGCGGCGCTCGTCTCCCTGAGGGAGACTTCCCGTTGGTCGCGGAGGTCGAGGGCGAGCGATTCGAACTCTACTCCGACGGGACGTTTGCCCGGGTGGAGCGCACGCCGGAGGCCTGAGAGGCCGGGGGGAGGTCGGCCGCGTGGCGCCGGGAAAGGCGTTGCTGTTATGTCTGCACTCGCGCACGCCGTTCTCCACATCGCCCTGTGCAACGCGATCAGCCGCGCGCCCTCGACGGCGACGATCGCCATGCGCGTGCAGTTGGCGTTCCCGAGCGGGGACCCGCCGTTCGACAAGGTCTTCAAGTTCCAGCGCGGCGACGGCGACGAGACGACCGTCGAATTCGACATTCCGCGCGGCATGTACCGGCTCGCCCTCGTGGTGGCCAAGCCCCAGTGCAGCGCCATCGACTACGTCGACTTTCTGCCCGAGCACAACCGCGTCATCAAAGAGACGCTCGTCGACGGACCGCCCCAAAACCGCGCGATGATCGAACTGCAGGGCACGACGCCGTTCTCGTTTACATATTCGAAGCCGACGTTCGTGCTGCTCGACCCGTCGGTCAAGTGCAACGGCCCAGTCGGCGATCCGCTGCCGGGCAACATCGTCACGGAGAACGAGCGCGACGCCTACTACTCGGCCATCTACTACGATCCCGACATGGTCGCGAAGAAGCCGACCCTCGCGCTGCGCCTGCGCACCAACACCGGGCTCGAGCACTACATCCGGCTGCGCATCCCGTTCATGTATGAGTGGGGCGGCTTCGCCGGCGACGCGCAACTGAACGTGACCGAGGACATGCTCGACGACGTGGCAACCGAGAAGCCCGACGTGCTGCTGTGCCCCCCGATGTGGCAGTCGCGCGTTTCCGGCGGCGTGATCCCGCGCGCCGGGGCGCAGCCGACCGCCGCACCCGCGCAGAGCGTGCCGGCCCAAACCGCGCCCGCCAAGCCGGCCGCTGCGCCGCAGCCTCAGCCCACGCCGGCCGCGCCCGCATCGGCAGCACCCGTGCCGGCCGCGTCGGGGGCCCCGCCGGCCCCGGCCGCTACGTAGCCTACGCTCGCAGCGGCGTCACCGCCTCGTGGACGCCGTCGAGGAAACGCCAGAGCGCGTTGCAGGCGTCGCGGGTTGCTGCGAGGACCTCCACTCGCTTCTGCTCCGAGTCCGCAGCGGCTTCGATCAAATCCCACTCGGTCGCACTATGCTCGACGTCGGCCTCGCGGTGGACGCTGAAGAACTCGTAATCCGCAGCATCCGTCATCCCGTAGAACCGGCGAAGACCGTCGATCTTCACGTCGGCGATCTCCGGGACTTGCGA
>Ga0182016_10005338_pt1 | contig 13883 bp, 9 predicted proteins | sample 712S2MmetaG_FD_120491 | JGI IMG/M metagenome (GOLD analysis project Ga0182016, IMG submission 120491) | Permafrost microbial communities from Stordalen Mire, Sweden - 712S2M metaG | ecosystem: Environmental > Terrestrial > Soil > Wetlands > Permafrost | place: Sweden: Stordalen | collected...
CCTCTTTATGGGGTCAGCGTGGCCGAAGGGATGATGCGCACCAACGAGCTTGCGCGCAACTACGGCGTGACCGTCGAAGGCGCGGTGACCTGGGCGTTTGAGTTTGAGGATCAGCCTGCGTTTGCAGGGTTTCGCGAGCTGGCGACAAATGGGATCGATAAGCCGGTGCTTAACGTCTTCCGCATGATGAGCGTGCTGAGCAGGATGGGCACGGATAAGCGGGGCGGCTGGTTGGTGTCGGAAAGCAGCGGAGCGCTGCCGCTTGAAGATGTCGTTGCGCACAGCGTGACAGGCGCGCCGGACATCAACGCCGTGGCTGCGCGGAATGGCGGCGAGATCGACGTGCTGGTGTGGAATTATCACGATGCGGATGTGGCTGCACCGCCAGCCGAGATTGAGATTGAAGTGGATGGGCTGAAGGGCCTGCAGGCTACTGCTGCCGAGTTCCAGATGGACGAGAAGCACAGCAATGGCTATCGCGCGTGGCAACAGATGGGGAGCCCGCCCCATCCGAGTGCGGAGCAGGTTGCCGCATTGCAGAAGGCTGCGGGGCTGGAAGAGACGGTGGCCGGTCACGCGATTGCTGTGGTGGGTGGAATAGCGCGCGCGAAGCTGACGCTGCCGAGGCAAGGCGTCGCGCTGGTTCGCTTCCAGGAAAAGTAGGGCGGAATTCAGGTTCAGAGGCCTGTGCAAATGGCCAACTAACTATTGGCATGGCGCTCAAAGCCAAGTTCGCGCGCAAAGGAAAGAAAAACAAGCGCGGTAGGCGAGTAGCCGCCGGGGTCGGCCAGCGTGAACTCGCCGGTGAGTGGGTCCATTTGCTGACGAAAGTCGTCGCTGTGGGCGATAGCAAAGCACCACTGGCGCATGAGTTGGCGTAGCTCGGCAGTCTTGCCGTAGTGGGTCATCCAGCGCGGAGCGCGCAGAGCTGTGAGCGCCTGCGAAGCGCCACCCCAGGAGTTGCGTGGAATCGGACGCACGAAGGTCGGGTCGTCCAGAGCGATGCTGGGGAACGGATACAGCGCCCAGAATGCTGCGGGATTGTAGAGCTGCCGCTGCCAGACAGATTGGAAGATGGCCTTGTCGCGCTTGTCCGCCATGTTGAGGACGTGCTCGCCGAGAACGCGGCTGATCACGTCCGACCGCACGCGGACGAACTTGTTCTGTGCGTCAAGATCGTAGAAGGCTGCATCTTCGGGGCTGTAGAGCTTGTCGAGGATGAGCTGGCGGATGGTTTCGGCGTCGTTGTGCCAGCGGTCTGCTTCGGCAGGCTTGCCAAGAGCTTTGGCCATCTGCGCCAGCGCCACGCGGCCACCGTAAACAGTTGCGGAAAGGTCAGGACAAAGGCGCGGCATGGATGCGATGGGCGGACACTTGCGCGCGTCTGCGTCCGGGCAGCGATTGGGTATGCCGCTCCAGCGCGGGCTGTTGTCGTGGCCAGTGTCATAGGTGCAGAAACCCTCGACCAGGCCGGTCTTGCGTGTGTCGCGATATTGGCGAAGCCACAGATCCCAGCGCGAGCATGCTGAATACGCGACAGACAGGAATGCGTCGTCGTGGGTGATGTGGAACAGCTCGAGCGCTGTTGCGGCGATGGGAACCACCATCTGGATTTGGCCGAAGCCGTTTTCGGTGGTCTTGATGCTGGCGGGGAGCTGGCCGTCTGGGCGTTGGAGGCGAAAGAAGGCCATGTGGTTGTTAACCGCAGCCTGAATTGGAGTGGGCTGACCAAAACTGGATTGGCTGGCACCGGCGCTGCCGGTGGCCAGGGGAATCAGGTCGGCCAGCGTGGCGTAAACGAGACCTTCCTGAGGTCCGCACTCAAGCCAGATGCCTTGGTAGGTGCTTCCCTCAAAGAGCAGCGGCTTGTCATAGCCTGGCGCGGTGCGCAGGTTGCCGGCGAGAACAGCAATGGCGGCGTCCCAGGTGCGAAGCCAATCGTCGACAGAGGGCTGATCGAAAAATGATGGCGGTTCGGCGAAGAGGTTGCTGGAGAAAGGACTGCCGATACCGAGGGCGATGGCTGCGCCGGCTGTTCGCGCTGCGGCTGAAAGGAAGCGCCTGCGGCTCGCGTTGGATGGGTGAACCATGAGGAAGCTTAGCCCTACAACGAGGAAAGCGGTTGCGGAGGGAGCAGAGAGCTTCAGCCCTCTGACAAAGGCGCATGAATTAAAGGGGCCTTCAGGCCCGGGCCCTCACAGCCCCTATCAAGAATTCCGCAGAATGTGCAACAGGAACTCCCGCGGGACATGGGCCAGATTGAAGGCCAGCTTAGTGAGACGAGGAGCTGTCTTCCTTTGTCGAGGTCGCGAAGAGGATCGTGCAGAGGAAGACAACGGCGATGAGCGGCACGACAAAGAACGGGGAAGAGATGCAGTTCACGATCGGAACTCCTTTGGTAAAGGGTAGCAGAGAGGCCGGGAGCAGAGAAATGCGGGAGCGTCGGATTCACGTCCGCCGCGAATTGTTGCGACCCATTCATTCCGCGTTGAGGCTGCGGAATGGATGGAGCAAAGGAACTCTTTGTTGAATCCGCCGCGCTAGCTCTTCGGTCCTGCGTTGGGATAGTCCACGCGGATGGTCAGGATTTCATAGGGCTTAATCGGAACCTTCACTGTGTCACCTGTTACTGGCAGCGGATCGCCCTCTGGAACCTCCATCATGTTGGTGACTGTGGCGCTGGTGGCTCCGGGCGGGACATGGAACTCAACGGTCGACTGCTTCCCCGCCCACTCGTAGACGCGCAAAATCAATCCATTCACGCCCAGGCCATTTGCGTCTTCGGCCTTTTTGACGGCGGTAAGGACAACGTTCTCAGGGCTGACAGACGCGAAGGAATGCTCGGCGGGTAGCGATCCGGGGTGGGCGGTGGTGACGACAGCGGTGAGGGGGTAGTTGTACTCCCAGCCGTGGCGGACGGTGAGCGCGTCTTTCCACGTGCCGGCATGTGGATAGAGCGCGTAGTGGAAGTGGTGGTGGCCCATGTCGGCCTCGGCGTCGGGCCACTTGGGCGATCGCAACAAAGTCAAGCGAAGAGTGTCGCCAGCGGCGTCGTACCCGTACTTGGAGTTATTCAGGATGCTCAGGCCGTGCACGCCGTTGCTGCCTGCCGTGCCGGAAAGGTCGGCCCAGCGCATGGCCGGAACTTCGAACTGGGCCTTTTCCCACGAGTTGTTGCGGGTGGTGGGCCGGTCGATGGTGCCGTAAGGAATCTCGTAGGTGGCGAACGGACCGTAAGCGGCGACGGGGAAGGCAGCCTTGAGCAGGACGTGGGACTCGTGCCAGTCGATGTCGTTCTCGATGTCGACCAAGCCGGAATCTTTCGGAATGCTGATGGTCTGGATGAACTTCGAGTTCTGCCACGTGCGAACAACTCGAATCTTCGGCGTCGGCGTGTCCTCGCCGAGCATCTCGACAGAGTCAGCTTTATCGATAGTCGTGGGCTCGGCGTCGAGCGTGCCGGGATCGATATTCCAAGCGTCGTATTCCTTGGGTGTGTCTTTGAACGCCTGCAGTTCGTTGCCGCACGCGCCGGGCGCTAGCGCCTCATACAGTGTTTGCCCGTGGTCGCCGGTCAGTTGGAGACCCGTGATGCAACCGGTTTTCCTATTGACGTTGACAGCTACCCCCTTTCCGCTAATCGAGAAAGCGCCGCCGGGTCCAGCGCCCCCAAATTCGTTTACGACGCCGCGATTTGCCGCGACAATGTGGATCACTTTGTAGCCCATCGAAGGGACGCTGGACACATGAACCGTAACTTTGGCAATGCCCGTTTTTTCATCCAAGCTCGACTGCAGAGGTGAGCCCAGTCGATCGTTTTCGGATGCAAATATTCCGGTTCGCCCAGTGTTCGGAAGCTGGACCTGAACCTCCACGTCGCCGGAGCGTTCCCATCCAAGCGGGTTGTAAATGACGACCGGGATTCCGTCGCCGTTTGTTTCGATGTTCTCGGCAATCTTCGCTAGCGCCCCCGCATCAATCTCGTTCGTCGACCAGCGGACTACGTCGTAATCCTTCTGTGCGTCTTTGTAGATAACGCCTATGCCGGAGCCGGCGGCGAGGTCGTGGAACTGGTTGAAGAGCACCTTCTTCCAATCCTCGGTGATCTCGGCTGCGGGATACTTCGCGCCGTAGAGCCAGGCTAGAGAGGAAAACTTCTCCGCGTTGAGCACCTGCTCCTCGGCGTCGCGCATGTTGCGTTTGTGGTTGGCTTGCGAGGTCATCACGCCGCGGTGGTATTCAAAATAAAGCTCACTCTTCCAGGTGGGAATGCTCACCTGGCCGGCAACCGTGGGAGGCGCGGTGTATCCCTTTGCGATGGATTGGTAGTTCCACTCGGGGCTGTCCGCGGCGATCTGCTTTTCGATGGTGCTAAACCACGACTGAGCCGTCCCGAACTCGTACTTCGGCGTGATGTGGCCCGAAGCTGCCCAGTGGGAGGCTTCGTCGAGAATGGCGCGAGTAGGTCCGCCGCCGTGATCGCCGATGCCGTAGAGGTCCATCATGTCGGTCATGCCAGGCGCACGGTTGCGCGCGGTCACCAGGTCGTTGGCCAGCCGGTCCGGGTTCATGTCCAGGTTGACGTAGTCGTGTGGGAAGTAAGTGAGCACCTTGGAGCCGTCCGGCGACTCCCACCAGAAGAGCTTGAAGGGGAGCTGATTGGTGTCATTCCAGGTCATCTTCTGGGTGACAAAATAATCAACTCCCGACTTCTTGTAGATCTGTGGCAACTGCCAGGTGTAGCCGAAGCTGTCAGGGTTCCAGCCAATGCGGACGTCCACGCCATAGGCGTTCTTGTACCAGCGCTTGCCCACGAGGAGCTGGCGGACCAGCGATTCGCCGTCGGGCATGTTGAGGTCAGGCTCGACCCACATGCCGCCGACGATCTCCCAGCGGCCCTCTTGAATGCGGCGCTTGATCTCGTCGTTCATCTCAGGATATTTCTGCGCCATCCACTCGTTGTAAGCCGCGGCGGACTGGGTGTAGGTATAGTCCGGGTACTCGTACATGAGCTGCAGCGCGGTGCCGAAGGTGCGCTTGACCACGTCGACGGTCTCGGTCCAGGGCCAGAGCCAGGCAGCATCGATGTGGGCATTGCCGGTGAGGTGGAATGTGGCTTGGCTTAGAAGAGGCTTGAGAGCCCGGAGGCGTGAGTCGGCAGCGGCGAGGCTGGCGTCAAACTTGGCCTGATCGCCGGCGGCGAGAGCCTTGAGGTCAACGGCCTGAATTGCGCTGTTCAGAGTGGTCATCTGCGCGGGATCGCTGGGCGCGAGCGACGGAACCAGGTAGGTAGCAGATAGGAACTCGAGGCGCAGATCTTCAGGATTGGGGCGGCTGGAGGGGAACTCAATACGGAGAGTCGCTCCGCGGAAGCGTTTGTCGTCGACGGTGTGCAGCAGCTTGACGGCGACGACGACCTTGTCGCCGGGGTGAACCTGATCGAGCAGGACGATGGGCTCGAGGTCATCGCCCATGGCCACGCGGCGGCCGTTGAAGTAGAGAATCTGCGGCATGGGGCCGTTGGCGTCGGCGTGGAACTGGAACCAGATGCGCGCACCGGTAAGGTCGTATCCATCAAGGGTGGGCGGCACGACATAGGTCTGGCGGAACCAGACGGCATCTTTTGGAGCTGCGGCGTCTTTGGCGATGGGCTGCCAGGAGGACTCGTCGAGATCAACGGCCTCGCCGTGCGCCAGGTCGCCGGTGTGCATCTTCCATGCGCCATCAGGAATTTGGCGAAGGGTTGCCAGACGGTCAAGCACGGCGCGCGACTCAGGCGCAAGAACCGCGAGGGCTTTGGCAGTTGCCACGCCGATGGCTGCAGAGGTTTGCGCGGCGGCGTGCACAGCGGCAAGGCCGAATGCGAAGAGGATGAGGGCGGCAAATGCGGAAAGGACGGTGCGGCGAGCGAGCTTGGCGGCGTGAGTCATGGCGTAGAAATCCCCCGAAGCATCTTAAGGCATTGCATGCAGCAGCCGCTCGCTATTCGCTCGCAAAGGACTTTTGGCGCGAACACGCCTTGCGCAACAATGATTGGAGAGAACGCCAACACTACAATAGACCTGAATGATTCTGTCTCCCGCTGTTCTCTCAATGGCAATTTGGCCTATCGACTGGCACTGGCTTTGGCTGGCCGTGGCCGCGTTCATCGCTGGCGTTTTGAATGCGGTGGCAGGGGGAGGGTCGTTCCTGCTGTTTCCCGCGCTGCTGGGGATGCGCATGCTGCCAGTGCAGGCCAACGCGACCAACACAGTTGCGCTGTGGCCGGGGCAGTTGACCTCCATCTGGGCATACTGGGCAGAGATCAAACGCAACCGGCGGCTCGCTCCGACAATGGGTCTGGCCGGGCTGCTGGGCGGAACGGCGGGAGCAGTGGTGCTGCTGAATACGCCGCAGCAGACGTTCTTGCACCTGGTCCCGTGGCTGCTGCTCGTGGCAGCATCGATCTTCGCGGCCAGCGGGCCGATGAGCCGATGGCTGGCGCGGCGCAGGCAGGTCGAGTCGGGAGCAGACCAGAACCCAGACCATGGGCCGCGGCTTGTGCCGGTGTTTCTTGTGTTGATGGTAGTGTGCTTCTACATCGGGTACTTCGGAGCAGGTGCGGGATTTCTGATCATTACGGTGCTGTCGCTCTTCGGCTTCAAAGATCTGAACGAGATCAATGCACTGAAAGTCGTGGCGACAACGATGGCTAACGGCATCGCGTTCGTTATCTTTGTGGTCAGCGGCCAGGTGGTTTGGAAGTTCTGCCTGCTGGCCATGCTGACCAGCGCGGTAGGGGGATACACAAGCGCGCGGTTTGCGCGCATGGTGCCCCAGGCGGTGCTGCGCGGGATCGTAATCGCGATCGGCTTTGGCATGGCGGCGTGGTTCTTCTGGAAGGGATAGGCGCAGGGGTCAGGGCCCACGGGTCAGGGGTCAGATAAAGCCGCCCAGGGCGCGCGTCATTGCCAGCCTCACAGCCCATGATTCTTTGCGCAAACGAGGGTGGCAGGGCACAGGAATGCATCCATTTGAAAGCTGACCTCTGACCCCCTATTCTCTGTTCCCTGTTCCCTTATCCCTTCTCCCTTCTCCCTGAACCCAGAACCCTGAACGCTGGCCCCTGTAAACTGTCTTCATGAGCCACGAGGGAATACGGTTTGCGGAAAAGGGCCAGGGCGAGCCGGAAGAAAAGCTTCCGCTTACGCGGATCATGGTGACGCCAGAGAAGGTCCGCGTGCTGCTGACCGAGGGCAAGGGCCTGGAGATTGACTGGGCCGACGGTCACCGGAGCACATGGAGCTTTGCCTGGCTGCGCGAGGCCTGCCCGTGCGCGACGTGCATTGATGAGCGGGAGAAACAAGGGCGGAAGGCAGGCCAGCCGAAGTCGAAGCCGGCCAATCCGCTGCAAATGTATACGCCGCCGCCAAGACCCAAGAGCGCGCAGCCTGTGGGGCGGTATGCGCTGCAGTTCAACTGGCAGGATGGTCACTCGAGCGGAATTTATTCGTGGGAATATCTGCGTCGTGCCTGCCAGTGTCGCGAGTGCACCTTTGCGGCAGAAGCTGCGACGGGGATGGCGAACTAAGGCTAGGCTGACTTTTCGGCTTTCGGCCGGTTCTTGGGCGGCGAGCCTGGCACGTATCAATCGAACGACAAATGAGAGACGGTGAGAGCGATCGCCGAGGCTGCGTCGGTGGCGGCACACAGCAGCGCGCGGTTCTGAGGCTTGAGAAAGCCTGCGGCGACGGCGGAATCGAGAAACGCAAGAAAGCCATCCCAGTAGTTCGCCGTATTGATCAGGACGATGGGCTTGGCGTGGAGCCGAAGCTGGGCCCAGGTAGCGATCTCGAGCAGCTCTTCCAGCGTGCCATAGCCGCCGGGCAGGACCAGAAAGGCGTCGGCGAGCTCGGCCATGCGCGCCTTGCGCTGGTGCATGGTGTCTACGAGTTCGAGGCGGGTGAGGCCGCTGTGGGCGATCTCGCTGTCGGAGAGAATGCCAGGCAGGACGCCGATGACAGATGCGCCAGCAGCGAGAGCGGAGTCGGCAACTGCGCCCATGAGGCCGACTTTGGCACCTCCGTAGACTAGCTCGAGTCCTGCGGCGGCGATAGCCTGGCCGAGGGCGATAGCTTCAGCGCGGAAGGCTGGATCGTTTCCGTCGGCAGAGCCGCAGTAGACGGCGACGCTGCGGGCTGGCTTTGGGGCCTTTGTCATCGTGTTAAAAGAATAGCCCGACAGTCTGCTCGGCTTTATGGCATTTCGATGTATGTGGCAGGCGTGAGGATCGAGATTCCGCGGAAGGGATGGAGGTCGAGGAGGTCGCGATCGCCGGTGATGATGGCATTGGCTCGACCATGAACGGCAACCTCCAGGAACTTGTCGTCGCGCGGGTCGCGGCACGCGCGGATGGGAGTGGGAGGATGAATCTGCTCAGCCGCCAAACGCACATCTGCTAAGTATGTATCCAGCAGACCCGGCTTGGCGTAACGGGCGAACTTCGGACGACGAATTACATCGCAGAGTTCCATCCATGTCGGAGTTGAAATCAGCGTCCGATCTTGCCGCACTGCCATGACCACAACCCGTCCTGGAATCGAGTTGGGCCAATAGAAGCGACTCACGTAAACATTCGTATCGATAACGATTCGCCGGTTCACGATTCATCGGCCAGGAGTTCTTCGAGCAGCTCTTCGGTCATGCCCTGCGACGCGGCGTACCGACCATTTTCTTCGCTAATCCTGATCAACTCCTCGACACGCATCCTGTGGATCGTCTCGTATTCCTCAGCCGATACAAGCACTGCCACATCTCTATCGTGGCGCTTGATGCGCACTGGTCCGCGTTGAGCTGCGTCGAGCAGGGCAGCAAACTTTTGCTTAGCTTCTGTGGCGGAGATCTCGGTCATGCAGCTAGGATATCGCAAAACTGATCAAAATAGACAAAATAATCATTTTGATTAAATTGTCTATTTTAATCATTCAAACCCAACCAGTTGATGCAGGAAGCCAGTGCGATCGCTCCCGGGACGCATACCGCTCGCGAGTGCTTTCAACGGTACACTGGACCAAGGACGTTTCCCGCCTGGACTCTCGCCGTGCAAAGCCACATCGACAAACTGAACCCCGAACAACGCGTGGCGGTCGAGGCCACCGAGGGTCCGCTGCTGATTCTTGCTGGGGCGGGGTCGGGCAAGACGCGGGTCATCACCAGCCGAATTGCCTGGCTCATCGAGCAAAAGGGCGTTGCGCCGGACTCGATACTGGCGGTGACCTTCACCAACAAAGCGGCCAGCGAGATGGGCGAGCGCGTGAACCGGCTGCTGGGTCACTCGTCGCTTGCCAAGCCCATGATTTCCACCTTTCACTCGCTTTGCGTCCGGATTCTACGCCGCGACATTGAGGCGTTGCAGGTGAACGGCAAAGGCCTGACGCGGACCTTTGCCATCTACGACGAGAACGACCAGCAGGCGATTGTTAAGCAGGTAATGCGGCGGATGGGGTTGGACACCAAGCAACTAACGCCGCGCAATGTGCTGGGGCGGATTTCGTGGGCCAAGAACCACATGGTCGATCCCGAGGAGTACTACCTTGGCTCGAAAGACCCCAACAGCGAGCGCATCGCGCACATCTACAAGCAATATAAAGACGAGCTGAGGAAGAACAACGCCATGGACTTCGACGACCTGCTGCTTGAAGCGGCGCGGTTGCTGAATGTTTCAAGCGAGGTTCGCGAACGGCTTCAGCGGCGATGGCGTTATCTGCTGGTGGATGAGTATCAGGACACGAACCGTCCACAGTACGAGTTGATGAAGCTGCTGGCGGGCGAAGCGAAGAACGTTTGCGCCGTGGGAGACGAGGACCAGAGCATCTACTCGTGGCGCGGGGCCGATATTCGCAACATTCTCGAGTTTGAGCAGGACTTTCCCAATGCACGGATTGTGCGCCTGGAGCAGAACTACAGATCTACGCAGATTATTCTGGAAGCTGCAGGCGCGGTGGTGGCAAATAACGCCAAACGTAAGGGTAAAAAGCTGTGGACCGATCGCCAGGGCGGCAGCCAGGTTGGCTACTACGAGGCTCCGGATGGGGAGAACGAAGCCCTGTTTATCGCTGACAGGATTCAGAAGTTTCAGCGCGAGGCGGGCGAGAGTGGTGAGGCGGCAAAGTGCGCGGTGCTCTATCGAACGAACTCGCAGTCGCGCCTGGTCGAAGAAGCGTTGCGGCGATACAACATCCGCTACACGATGGTGGGAGGATTTAGCTTTTACGAGCGCGCCGAGATTAAGGACCTGCTCTGCTATCTTCGCCTGGTGCGAAATCCGCACGACTCGATGGCGATGCAGCGAGTGATCAATACCCCAGCTCGCGGCATCGGCAAGACAACGCTGGAAACCCTGGAGCGGTTGGCGCTGGAGACGGGCAAGTCGATGTGGGACGGGCTTGCAGCGGCCATCGAGAATCGCCTGATTCCGTCGCGAGCGCTGATGGCTCTGGAATCATTCCGGCAGTTGCTTTTGGATGCACAGGCAATGATGGACCCGGACTTTGCGGGGAAGTTGGCGATGGATGTCGCAGTGGCTGACGGGGCGACGAGTGCGGAGGACGGCGGGGATACTGAGTTCGGCTTCGGCGCCGCAGCTGAGACGACGGAGGGGACTGACTTCAACTTTGGCAGCGAGGATGAGGGCCAGATCCCGCTGCTCGATGCGTCGCACTTTTCGCCATTCCAAACCTCTCAGAAGGCAGCCCCGAAGAAGCCGTTCCTGAAGATGCCGGGGCAGAAAAAGCCCGACCCGGATTTCGAGTCTGATCCTGCGGAGGTCGGCGCTGAAAAAGCGAGTGCGGAGCGCGTGGAGGGATTTCGCGCGCCAGGCGATGCGGCTACTCTCCCGGAGTTGATCCGATTTCTAATCGATCGAACTGGCTACATCAAGGCACTCGAAGCGGAAGGTTCGCCCGGGGCCTTCAGCCGAATTGAGAACCTGAAAGAACTGGCCAACGCTGCGCACGATGCGGAAGTACGAGGCGAGACGCTGGGAGATTTTCTGGATCATGCGGCCCTGGCGTCGGACGCAGATCAGTTCGACCCAGAGGCGCGCGTCACGCTGATGACGCTGCATGCGGCCAAGGGATTGGAGTTTCCGCTGGTGTTTCTGGCAGGTTTGGAGGAGGGTCTGTTTCCCCACTCGCGGACGCTGAACAATCCAGACGAGCTTGAAGAGGAACGGCGGCTCTGCTACGTCGGAATGACGCGTGCAATGGACACGCTGGTACTGACGCGCGCGCACTATCGCCGGCGCTATGGGAATGACGCGCCGGAGATGAGCATTCCTTCCCGGTTCCTGAGCGAGGTGCCCACCGAACTGGTCGAGAACCTGGGTGCAACCCGCCCCTCGTGGGCCAATACTGGGTACGGAGCGACTGGCTACGGCCCAGCCCGCAGGAGGCCCAGCGGGGGCGAATACGGCGACAAGCACTACAACTACGAAGATGAAAGCCAGGAGATTCCCCGCACGCCCGCAGGCGGGGCTGCACGGCGTCCAACGGCGGGCAAAGGCTCCTCGGGGAAACCATTTCTAGCGTCGTGGATGAAGGCGCCAGCGCAAGCCAGCGGGGCCCAGGCAGGCGGGACCCAGGCGGCAACGAGCGCCCAAACCGGCGCGATCAAAAATGGCGGAGCCGGGACTGCCGGTACAGGCGCGGGCGGCGCACAGCCAGACTCGATCGAGAACATCGCGCGGTTCTTTGGAGCCAAGGCGGGGGTCAGCAGGCCCGGTTCACTGGCGCGGCCCGCAATGGATGTGCCCGTTCCGAGCGGCGCTTCAGGGCTGAAGTCTGGCCAGCGCGTGAGGCACACGAAGTATGGCGAGGGAACCGTCCTGGTGCGCGAGGGAGAAGGCGACGATGCGAAGCTGACCGTGATGTTTCCACGCCATGGGCTTAAAAAGCTGATGGAACGCTTCGCCAACCTGCAGAAGATTTAGCCGAGCAATACAAGACTAAACGCTAAGCCACCAGAGAGATAACAGAGAGCTTTGCGAGCGCACGCTTCGCCGGGAGATTGCACGCGTTACGGTGCCGTTCAAACTGCGCTTTGTACCATGAATGACACTGCGAGGGCGTCATAGGCCCTGGCGGCGGATCGGGCATCGGCATGCCACAGCCTGTGCAAGCGGCAGAACGAGGAAACCCGTCCGGCTCGTACCCAAGGATCAATTCAGGCGCGTTGCTCATGGCCCATCATACTCCGTTATTTATTACTTAGATAATAAAAATGGTTACTCCTTGTGATGGAATGGACATTTTCTGGCCGAAACTCGACTTGCCCTAAACAATCGACCGTGTGCTCGCACAGGTCTGCGCTTGGAAGTCGGCGGTTTCTGCGCGGCAGAGAAGAGGTGGAATTGATAGACTTCGGGGCGACTCTGGTGCGGAGTTTCGGCGTGTAACGAAAAATGGGGGCCATGATGCGCAGGATTGCTTTTCTGGCGGTGATACTTGCCAGTTGCTGGAGTGTTGCGGGGGCCGGTGCTCCTCCCACGATGCAGAGCGGACCGGAAAAAGTGACGGTGAGCCAACTTGAAGCGACCGTTGCAAACGCACGGGGCCTGAGCGATGAGGAACTCAAGGAGAAACTCTCGCGACTTGCGCTGGTCGAGCGGTTGAGCCCAATCCGGTTCGCAAGGCTTAACGCCCAAATGAATGGGGATAAAGCCCGTGAAGCACTGCTGGCGTTGGCGGATCAGTCTGAGTTCGAAGAACCACCCGACAATGAGATTCCAACCGACGCGAGCCCCGATGCCGCGGCTACTAGGCAGATGCTGGTCAAGGTCGTCGGCTATGTAAACACCGACATGCGCCAATTGCCAAACCTGATAGCCACGCGCAAAACGACGGAGTTAGAAGATCGTCCGCCCGAGGATCGTCTTGAGGCCACGGGAATCGTGAGCTTGTCGGCAATGCCCTTGCACGTGGTGTCACGCTCGACAGCGACCGTGACCTACCGCGATCGCAAGGAACTGGTAGCGTTTGCAGCCGCAGCTCCAAAGCAAGCGGCGAAGCCGGGTGGGCTGGTGACCGAGGGAGAGTTCGGACCTATCCTGGCGACGGTGTTAAGCGACGCGCTCAAGGGCAAGATCACCTGGGCGCGCTGGGAGCAGGGCGACAACGGGACGGTTGGGGTCTTCCACTACGCGGTCGGCGGCGACAAATCGAACTATCACGTTAAGTTCTGCTGCGTTGTGGACGGCTACACGAGCGATGGACTGCCCGAGATGCAGCTGTTTGACGAGCGTGTCAGCTACGAGGGCGAAATTGCCTTTCTGCCGGCGGACGGGGCGGTTCTACGCCTCACCGTGCAGGCTGCGATGGCTCCGCATGGGATGGTGCCGGAAGCAGGGATCGCTGTAGAGTACGGGCCGGTGGAGATCGGCGGCAAGACCAACATTTGCCCACTCAAGAGCATCTCGCTCTTGAAGGTGTTTACTGAGAAGCCAGAAGGAGCTTTCTCGCGGTCGCATTATCAGGGAGTGCCGAAGACGTTTCTGAACGATGTGGAGTTCGGTGCGTACCATCGATTCGGGTCGGAAGTAAGGATTCTGGCCGGCGATACGACGGGCGGGCCGAGGCTTTGGTGATTGGGTCGGCCTCCAGGGCAAAATGAGCGCACAGCCGGCGCTTACGTCCGGCTAGCCGATTCGTGTGCGATTGGTGCCGATTCGCGGCTTTCGCGCATTTAAAATCCCTGTTACGATTGAACTCACATCAGCCCTCAAACAGGGAATCATTGAAGCGATAGCAGCGAAAGAGGTTATACGTGGCAAACACAACCAAAATTGAAGACAAGGCAGAACGCAAGAAGGTAAAACGCGAGGCCCGCAAGAAGGCCGCTCCTAAAGC
>Ga0182016_10005340_pt1 | contig 13880 bp, 9 predicted proteins | sample 712S2MmetaG_FD_120491 | JGI IMG/M metagenome (GOLD analysis project Ga0182016, IMG submission 120491) | Permafrost microbial communities from Stordalen Mire, Sweden - 712S2M metaG | ecosystem: Environmental > Terrestrial > Soil > Wetlands > Permafrost | place: Sweden: Stordalen | collected...
GGGCAATCTGTGGGCAGGGGGCCGGTATCATGTTGCGGTCCTGGCGCCAGGCGCCGCTCGATTTGCAGGTCGCGACATCCCTGGCGCCAATCCTGGAAACGCCTACCCGCACGCCCCGTTTATCGAAGACCGGGAGGGCCGGGTTCTGACGCCCAGCGACGACGGAGTTGCGCGCTGGGACGGGACCGGCTGGCGGATCATCGGGAGGCCGAACGGGCTGCAACTGACCGGCTACGTTGTGAGTATGTCCTTCGACGCGTCCGGCGATCTTTGGCTTGCGACCCGCGGCGACGGCCTCTACAACTGGACCGGCTACGAGGATTGGGAAGGTTGGAACGACAGCCAGAATTTGCCTTCCACCGTGACGTGGGCGCTGGCGTCTACGCGGGACAAGCGATTTTTCGTCGGAACCGACAAAGGGCCGGGGTGGATCGATCCGCACAGCGGCGAGGCAGGACTGCTGTTTCACGGGTCGCGATGGACGCAGGGCGAGGTGGACGCGCTGGGAATGAATCACGATGGCAGCCTGTGGGCGGGAACGTCTTCCGCCGGCGTTCTCCGCATCGACGCGAAGACCGGCGAGACGCAACAGATAGCCAAGCTTGCCGCCTCCGTCACGCGGACGGTGGAGGACTCGCAGAGACGCCTGTTTTTTACGACCAACGACGGGATTTTCGAGCGGGACTCCGGAGACTCAAGGGCTGCTCCGCGACGGGTGAAAGCCGTAGATGCGTTTCTGACCGCATCCACACAGGTGGATGCCGGTTGTGCGTCTCCCAATGGCGCCCTGTGGTTCCTGGCCAACAAGCGTCTCTTACGTCTTCAAGACGGCCGCTGGACCCAGCCGGCGATCGACGGCATGCCGAAGATTCCCGGCGCCATGCTGGACATGTCGTGCGCACCGGATGGTTCCATCTGGGTAACGGGGCAGCAGACAGGAACCTGGCGGCTGACGCCGGGCGGCGATCGGCTGGATGCGTGGCAACTGGAGCTCCCCGCAGACATGCAGATGGTGACTCCGGTCGCTATCCTCGCGGACAGCCGTGGGTGGGTCTGGCTGGGCACCGATTCGGGCCTGCTGGTTTGGAATCGTCTGGGCTGGCGCCACTTGACGCAGGAGAGCGGCCTCATCTGGAACGACGTGAATCAGGGGGTCCTGCTGACCGGCGGTGACGGATCGATTTGGATAGGAACGAGCGGCGGCGTGGCCCACCTTCTGCATCCGGAGCGCGTGTTCGACTCGATCCCGCTCACTGTTTCGTTGACAGAGATCATTCGCGGGTCCACAAATTACTTCGGAGCGCGCCAGCTTACTTTGCCCTGGGCCGGTCCGCCGCTGCGCTTCCATTTCTCTTCCCCAACCACGCGCAACCGCAGCGAGCTTGTTCTGAGGCTCAGAGTCGAGGGGCTGCAGCCGAGTTGGGCCGATTCGCAGGATTATGCAATCTTTCCTTCGCTTGCGCCTGGCAAATACACACTCATGGTCATGGCTTGCAACCCAGGCCTCAACGCCTGTTCTGTCCCGGTCAAGGTTGACCTCCGCATTCTGCCTCCATGGTGGAAGACCAACTGGTTTTATGCCCTGTGCTGTCTTGGATCGCTTCTCCTGCTGATGGGCATCATTCTGCTCTTTGTAAGCAACACGCGGCAGAGGAGCAAGGAATTGGAGAAGCTCGTCAGCGAGCGCACGCGCGAACTGGAATTCAGCCGTGAGCAGCTGCGCATTCAGGCAACTCACGATGGGCTTACCGGAATGCTCAACCGCGTGGGTGTACTGAAGGCGCTGGCGGCGGAACTGGACCGCGGCCGTCGCGAGAACTCAAAGGTCGTTGTGGTGCTGGTGGACCTGGACCATTTCAAGCGCCTGAACGATGCATACGGGCACCTGGCCGGGGACGAGGCGCTGCGCAGGTTCGCCGCGGCCGTCGGGACCGCGCTCCGTTCCTACGACCACGCCGGGCGGTATGGCGGTGAGGAGTTTCTGCTGGTGCTGGCGGAGATTCCGATGGAGGCTGTCCAACAAAGATTGATCGGCCTGCATGCGGCAATCTCCAACCTCGAGATTTCAATCCAGGGTTTCCCCATCACCTTGAGTTGCAGTTTTGGGGCGACGCTGTTTGACCCGTCTTTCACGAATTTAAGCAGCGAGTCATTGCTCTCGATTGCCGATGAAGCTCTCTACGAAGCAAAGGCCGCTGGGCGCAACCGGATGGTTTTCAAAGAGGCGGTTACGCCCGGAACCGGGGCCGAGGCAGAGCTGCAGTCATGGGGTCCGGCTAACTGAGATTTGCGACAGCATTGCAATCGGGCGCTAGTCGCTGTTGAAGAGACTGCCGTCGTGCGGCTTGAGGGTAGTCGGGTCCGGCGCGGGTTCGCGTTCCTCCGTTGGCTTGCGGCGGGTGGGAGTCTCCACAAACGTGCTGAAGATGCGGTTGGGATCGCCGGGTAGCAGATGGTGTTGTTCCAGGGCCAGCCTGACCTGGCGGCGGAATTCGCGCACCGGTCCATACTGCTGGGTTGCCTTGGTTTTGAATACTACTGGGAAGATCACCTCCGACCCCTTCATGGCATCCACGCCCAGAATCTGCGGGTCTTCCACAAAGACCTGGCGGAAGTCGTCGCTGTTGCGGATACCCATGGCGATATCTTTCAGAAGCTTCATCACCTCGTCCGGGTTCGCGGAAAAGTCTACGCTGACATTGATCGTGGCCACCGAGAATCCCACACTCTGGTTGGCGACCGTAGTGATCTGCGAATTGGGAATGATGTAGAGAGTTCCATCCCCATCGCGAACGGTGGTTTTGCGCAGGGTCATGGCTTCGACTGTGCCGGCCAGACCCGCCAGGCGCACCGTGTCTCCCACGTTGAACTGGTCCTCAACCAGGATCAGGATTCCATTCAACAAGTCCTTGACAATGTTTTGCGCCGCGAGTCCGATGGCGATTCCGACCACTCCCGCCGAAGCCAGCAGCGGCGCCAGATTAAAGCCGAGCGCATCCAGAAACTGCAAACCGGTGATGAGCAAGATGGCTGCCATTCCCGTGTTGCGAATAACTCCGGAGAGCGTTTTCACCTGCCCGACCCTGCCCTGACTGGCCGAATGTTTCTCGGCCATGCGGATCATGTGGTGGGTGACGAGCCGCAGTACCCTGATCAGAATGAAGGCAAGAATTGCGACGACGATCAGATGTGGGAGCTTGGTGTGCACGAACTCCTGGGAATCGACGATCCACTCGTCGAGAACCTTGCCCAAGAACCGCTCTTCCCTGAAGATGCCGTATCGTGCCGCAATCAAGAAAGGATGCATCCGAAAACCTCTGTTTCTAGAATAGACTGTCCGCAGGACCGTCGAGTTCTCGCGATTTTTCTATCGCAAGAGCGGGAAACTTCAGCCCTCAACCGGCATCCTTCATAGGGAGCTCCCTCGAAATTCGCAGGCATGAGCCCGCATATCAGGATCAACCGATGACGTATACATCGCCATTTCGTTTCTCGCCCCGCCTGCCCAAGGGCTGGGTTGCGCGAGCCGCGCGGCTGGTGGTGTGTCTTGTGCTGCTGGCGTCGATGCGCGCCGGGACGCAGAACGCGCCAGGGCAGCCGCACGGGACAGGTATGCCGCAAACGGGTCCCCGCTTGACCGACCCAATGGGCGATGCGCCAACTACGGATGGCCTCGAAGAAGAGAAGGTTCTTCGCGCCCTCAACGCAGCACGGCAAAAATCCATGGTGGCGGACACGGACCGGCTAGTCAGGCTCGTCCACGAACTGAATGCTGAAATTGAGCGCACGAATCCGGATTCCCTCACCCCCGCACAATTGCGTAAGGTGGCTGAGATTGAAAAGCTTGCGCACAGCGTGAAGGACAAGATGAGCACCTCTGTGCGGGGTATACCGGCGTACGAGCAGCCCCATTACCCGCCGCGTTAGGGAGCGTCCATCCTTCTTCCGCTCGAGTACCGCAGGGTGGATTCCCCGCTGTTCGATCCAGGGCGGGGTTGTTACAATCAGGTTGGCGTTTTTGATAGATAAGGTAATTAGGGGGTCGTGGATGGAACTGGCAATTTCCAGCACCCAGGTGCCCGAGTCGGCATCTGCCTCTGGCGGCCTGAGCCCTGACCAGATGATTCGCATCTACCGGCTCATGTATCTTTCCCGCCGTGTCGATGATCGCGAAATCCTGCTGAAACGCCAGCAAAAGATATTTTTTCAGATTTCCGGGGCAGGCCACGAGGCGCTCCAGGTTGCTGCCGCGCTTGCCTTGCGCCCTGGATACGACTGGGTCTTCCCCTACTATCGCGATCGCGGTTTGTGCCTGGCTTTGGGAGTCACACCGACGGAAATGCTGTTGCAGGCCGTGGGTGCGGCTACCGATCCAGCCAGCGGTGGGCGTCAGATGCCCACCCATTGGAGCAGCCGGCCGCTGCACATCGTGAGCACGTCTTCTTCAACGACCACCCAGTTGCTTCATGCCGTCGGCTGCGCCGAAGCAGGCCGTTTCTTCTCCCGTCATCCCGAGGCGGCGGCTAAGGTGGAGGGCGACTACCGCGCTTTTCACGATGTCGAGTTCCACGGCGACGAGGTTGTCTTCACTTCGCTTGGGGAGGGCTCAACTTCCCAGGGCGAATTCTGGGAGGCGTTGAACACGGCCTCCAATCAGAAGCTGCCGGTGGTTTTTTGCGTGGAAGACAACGGGTATGCGATCAGCGTGCCGGTCGAAGTAAACACGTCGGGCGGCAATATTTCGCGCCTGGTGGCAAACTTCCCGAATTTCTATTTTGCCGAGGTCGACGGCACCGATGCAGAAGCTTCCCTGCGGGTGTTTCAGGAGGCCGTGGCGCACTGCCGCGCAGGACTGGGACCGGCGTTTGTCCACGGCCATGTGGTGCGTCCATACTCGCATTCCCTCTCCGACGACGACAAGCTTTACCGCTCCACAGCCGAACGCGAGGCCGATGCCATGCGCGATCCGCTGGCGAAGATGCAAATGCGCCTTCTGCGCGAAGGGATTCTGACCGAGGAACAGATCAACGCGCTGGAGCACGAACTGGACCACGAGGCTGAAGAAGCCGCAGGGCGTGCGTTGGAAGCCGAGCTGCCCACAGTGCAAAGCATACCCTCGCACGTCTACTCCGAAGATCTCGACCCCACCAGTTCGCTCTTTGCCACGGAGCTTGTTGGGGCGCTTGGCTCCGCCGGCGGCGGCAAGACCGGCGGCGAAAAGGGACAATCCCCTCGGACCATGGCGGACCTGATCAACGCCTGCCTGCACGACGAAATGCGTCGCGATCCCCGTATCGTCCTCTACGGGGAAGACGTGGCCGACGCCAGCCGCGCAGAGGCGCTGAACGAGGTAAAGGGCAAGGGCGGGGTATTCAAATTGACCGCCGGCCTGCAAACGGAATTCGGCTCCGAGCGTGTCTTTAACTCTCCGCTGGCTGAGGCCAACATTGTGGGGCGCGCCGTGGGCTACGCGGTGCGCGGCATGAAGCCGGTGGTCGAGATTCAGTTCTTCGACTACATTTGGCCCGCCATGCACCAGATCCACAATGAACTCGCATTGATGCGCTGGCGTTCCAACGGCGCGTGGGCTTCCCCTGCTGTGGTGCGCGTGCCCATTGGCGGCTATCTTACCGGTGGCTCTATCTATCACTCCCAATCCGGCGAGAGCATCTTTACGCATATACCGGGACTGCGTGTAGTTTTTCCTTCGAATGCGCTCGACGCTAACGGCCTGCTGCGCACTGCGATTCGCTGCGACGATCCGGTTTTATTCCTGGAGCACAAGCGGCTTTATCGAGAGACGTATGGCCGCGCTCCATATCCGGGTCCGGATTTTGCCATTCCCTTCGGCAAGGCGAAGATTGTGCGCGCCGGAACCCACATCACGCTGGTGACCTATGGCGCCATTGTTCCCCGCGCATTGCAGGCCGCACAGAAGGCGCAGCAGCAAGGAATCGAAGTTGAGATTCTCGATCTGCGCACCCTGAGCCCGTACGACTGGGAAGCCATCGCCACCTCCATCCGCAAGACCAGCCGCGTGATCGTAGCCCATGAGGACATGATCAGTTGGGGCTACGGAGCGGAGATTGCCGCCCGCATCGCCGACGAGCTCTTTGAGTACCTGGACGCTCCGGTGCGTCGCATCGGTTCGATGGATACGTTTGTTGCGTATCAGCCGCTGCTTGAGGACGCAATTCTTCCCCAGCCCGAGACGATCCTGAAAGCGATTGTGGACCTGAAGGCGTATTAGCGTTGGCTGCGCAAATGCGGTTTTGAAAGGGCACGACTTCATCGCTCGCAGACAAACTCAAACAAAGGGCAAGAAGTGTCAGGGTACGACTTCAGTCGTGCCGCCTGAAGCCGCCAAATTTGCTGGGCTTTAGCCCCTGAGGGGACGCTCGCAGCGACTCGGCAATTCCCTCGCACAACTGAATCAAACCATCCCTCTCAGGTATCCCAACCGCCACCTTCCAAACGTCCCCCTCGTGCAGTAAGGTTATTGCATCCATTCTTGAGGGACAAACCGCATGGCCGGAAAATTTCCTCGCGCTCTTCAGGATGATCCGAGAAGAATTCCGGCCCGTCTCTTCGGAAAGCTCCTGGCGCTGCGGCTCTCAATGCGAAGCAACGTGGTGCTCGAAGGCGAAATACACATTCTGGGCACACCTCTGATCGACATTCGCAAAGGAAGCAAGCTCTACCTTGGCAAGGGCGTGATTCTGACTTCGAGGAACCGTGGCTACCACCTCAACATCGCGACGCCCGTGAAGCTGTTCGCGGACCGACCCGGCGCGGAGATTAGAATCGGCGGCGAAACTCGTATTGCAGGCTCATGCATTCATGCATGGAAATCGGTGACCATCGGTAAGCGCTGCCTGATTGCCGGCAATTGCCAGATCACAGACAGCAACGGCCACGATCTGTCTTTTCCCGCCGTGGAAAACAGGCTTCACAGCGCGGGGACGAGCTCTCCGGTTGCAATTGAAGACGATGTCTGGTTGGGAACCAACACAATCGTTCTGCCAGGCGTGAGGATTGGAAGGGGTTCCGTGATCGGCGCCAACAGCGTTGTTAGCTCCAATATACCCCCCATGGTGGTTGCCCGCGGGAACCCAGCCGAAGTGGTATTAGACTACCGATTAGACTACGGTGAATTGACCGCGTCCGATGTCTACGACCTCAGCGAGGACGAGGATCGGAATCAGGAAGAGATTCAGCTCTGATTCCAAAATTCCTCAACGATGCGGGCCGACGGCCGGATGAATGCGGAGGTCCCCTGAACAACCCGCTCCATCGCTTGTTCAAGCCGGTCTGGGCTGTCTTCAGAGATGCCCTCCCGGCCAAAGTTCACGTCATAGTCGATCAATTGAGATTCCAGGGAAGGCTTCCGAATCTCAAGCACCCCAATACCTTCAGCGACAAAATAGCACATAGAATGCTGTACGATCGCGATCCGAGGATTCCTCCGATGGTGGACAAGATTGCTGCCAAGGAGCAGATGGCCTCTCGATTCGGACGGGACTTCATCATCCCTACGTTAGCCACGTTTTCAACGGAAGCGGAAGTCGATTTTGCCGCTTTACCTTACCCGTGCGTAATCAAGCCGAATCATGCCTCGGGCTTCAATGTTTTTCTTAAAGAGCGGGCTGCGGATGAAGGCAGCGTGCGCCGCAAGCTTGGCCGGCTGCTTCGCTATCGGCATGAGCGGTCTGCGGAGGAGTGGGCGTATTCACAGATCCCGCCGCGCCTGCTGGTCGAGCCATTCATTGAAGGCGGTGAGCACGGTCTGGTCGACTACAAGTTTCACACTTTTGCTGGGCGCGTCTTTTCCGTCCAGGTGGATATGGCGCGGTATACCGATCACCGGCGGAGCTTCTTCGACCCGCAGTGGAAGCCAATGCCGTTTGAACTGCTTTACCCGCGCGCCGATTATAAGATTTCGCCGCCTTCCACACTTGAGGAAATGATTCGATGCGCAGAGCAGATTGGCGAAGGTTTTTCCTATGTTCGCGTGGACCTTTACGAGATTGAGGGAAAAGTGAAATTCGGGGAGGCAACTTTTTATCCAGGCGCGGGGCTGGAAGTTTTCAAACCGCGCGAGTTCGATGCGATCTTCGGAGAGCAATGGTTGTAACACATGAAAGAATCGCTATGTAAAGTGCACCAGAGAATCACAGTTTGAATCCTGATCCGTCAATCCGCAGAGTTCTGATCCATCGCCTCGGCAGCTTGGGCGATACGGTGGTGGCGCTGCCTTGCCTTCACCTGATCGCGCGCGTCTTTCCCAATGCCGAGCGCAGGCTGCTGACCAATTTTCCTGTCCACGCGAAAGCTCCGGCTTCCGCAGCAGTGCTGGAGGGCTCCGGCCTGGTTCATGGCTACATGCGGTACACGGTGGGCACGCGTAACCCTCTTGAATTATTGAGGCTCGCCGAAGAAATTCGCCACTTTCGGCCCGATGTGGTGGTCTATCTATTCCACATCCGGCCCTGGAACAATATCCGCAGAGACAAGCTGTTCTTCCGTCTCGCTGGCGTGCGGCGCATGGTTGGCTTTGCTTCCGAACAGGAGATGAAATTTCGTTTCGACGCGGCAACGGGCCTCTTTGAACGCGAACCGGACCGGCTGGCACGGCTCGTGGCGGAACTGGGGGACGCAGACACCGCGAACCTTTCCAACTGGGATTTGCTGCTGTCGGACGCGGAACGCCACGCAGCACGCGATGCGTTGGGCGCGCTTGCGGATGGGCCGCTGATCGTTTGTGGTCCAGGCACAAAAATGCCGGCCAAGGACTGGGGCCAGGAAAACTGGCAAGCGCTGCTGGGGCGCATCGACGCGAAATACCCCGGGCATGGCCTGGCGCTGGTGGGCGCCAAAGAGGAATTCAATGTGGCCGAGACCGCGGCGCGCCTTTGGATAGGCCCAAAGGTAAACCTCTGCGGCCGCCTTGTTCCACGCCAGACAGCGGCGGTGATTGCGCGAGCGAAGATGTTTCTCGGGCCTGACTCAGGCCCCATGCACCTGGCCGCTGCCGCTAGGGTTCCCTGCGTGATTGCCTTTTCCGCAGCAGGGCCGGCGGGCATCTGGTTTCCGCGTGGAGACAAGCATCAGATCGTCTATCATCAGACCAGTTGCTCCGGCTGCTATCTGGAGAGATGCAACGTGGATGGCCATCCCTGTCTCACTTCAATTTCCGTCGATGAAATGGAAGCGGCCGTGAACCGGGCCATGACGGGCCAGGATGGAAGCAGGGAATTGATTGTGATTCGATGAGGTCGCAACGGGGGAGATGTCGCGCATGTTGATCGTCACCGGCGGAGCGGGCTTCATTGGCAGCAACCTGGTTCACGAACTGAATGCCAACGGCATCACTGACATTCTCGTAGTCGACAACCTGGCTAACGCTCAGAAATTTGTGAACCTCAACGGCGCTCGCTACGTGGACTACATGGACAAGCGCGAATTTCGCCGCGCCATCCGCGACAATGCACTCGGCGCCAACCAGATCGACGGCATTCTGCACCAGGGCGCCTGCTCCAACACGCTTGAGGACGATGGCGTCTACATGATGGACAACAACTTCCAGTACACAAAGGAAGTGCTGGATTTTGCCGTTCGCTGGGAAGCGCCGCTGGTGTTTGCTTCAACCGCAGCAGTGTATGGACTCTCCGGCCCCGGCCACTTCACACCTACCATCGAGAATGAGCACCCACTCAATGTGTACGGTTATTCCAAGCTGGCATTCGATCATTACTTCCGCAATCAAGTTGCCCAGGGGCGTGTGCCGATGACCGCGGTGGGCCTGCGCTACTTCAACGCCTACGGTCCCCGCGAGCAACATAAGGGGCGGATGGCGTCGGTGATTCACCACTTCACGAAACTGATGAAAGAGACGGGCAAGGTGCGACTTTTTGCGGGCACTGGCGGTTATGGCGACGGCGAACAGCGCCGCGATTTCGTGTATGTGCGCGACCTTGCCCGGCTGAACATGTTCTTTGCGCAACTCGGGCCTTACGCGCCCAAGGCCGGCCAGGCTGCAAAGATTTTTCGCGGTGTGGTCAACGCGGGCTCGGGTGTCAGCCGCAGCTTCAACGATGTCGCCCACGCTTTAATGGTCGTGCATGGGGAAGTTCCGATCGAGTACATACCATTTCCAGCCGACCTCGATGGCCGCTACCAGCATTTCACTGAAGCGGATCTGACGGGGCTGCGTGAACTCGGCTGCGATTTGGAATTCACCACGCTGGAGCAGGGGATCGCGGAGACCTTTGCGACCATGCGGACAATTGCGATTTAGCGCGAATTAGTGCGGATTTACAGGAAATCCCAGGCACATGCTCCCGCTCGATTGGCGATAAGCTGTCAGCCTTGTCAGAAGGCCGGAGACTGCCGCATAGAACGAAGGAAAGCTCATGTCTGCCAGTTCACGCGCCGCCTCCGCACCGGGTTGTTGCCGCTCTGGATCGCCTTCTACAAAAACGGTTTTCATCCCCAGTCGCCGGCCAAAATCAATGTCCACCAGCCCGTCGCCGATCATGACGCTGCTGGCTGGGTTTATCGTCGGGAATTCCGCAACGGCCTGCTCGAACATACCCGGCAGAGGCTTGCGGCAGTTGCACAGCCCTTTGTCATGCGGACAAAAGTAGAAGGCATCGACATGAGCCCCACGCGTCTCAAGCAGCTTCTGGAATTCGGCGTGGATTTCGCGCACGTCTTCTTCGGTGTAAAGGCCGAGCGCAACGCCGCGCTGGTTGGATACAACGACCACGCGGACACGCGTTGTGTTCAGCATGCCGATCGCTTCCACCACGCCAGGCAGCACTTTGAACTCGCTCCATCGCGTCACATATTGGCCTTCCGGCATTTTTTCGTTCAACACGCCGTCGCGGTCAAGGAACACGGTGTCGAGCGAACCGGGAAATGTGGGGGCCGGAAACGAGTTGTCAGGTGCGTCGCTCACCCCGCTATGATAGCAATTGTGAAACTTGAGCCTGCTAAATGTTGGTGCGCATGGAGAACGAAAGCGAGGCCGCACATTGATCGAGCATCTGCGCCAGGTGATCCGGGAGATCGAGCATAACTGGGCCTCGAAGCGCCTGCTGGTCGTGGGCGATGTGATGCTCGATAAGTACATCTGGGGCGAGGTAGGCCGCATCTCGCCTGAGGCGCCGGTGCCCGTGGTGCGGGCGACGCACCAGAGCGAGCAACCCGGCGGTGCGGCCAACGTGGCCATGAATCTTTCCCGGCTGGGTGCACAGACTCACTTGATCGGATTTACCGGCGGCGATGAAAACGAGCGACTCCTGGCGGCGCGGCTTGAGACCGATGGAATCGCCACAAGCTTCGTTGTCTCCGAGGGCTTTCCTACTATTACCAAGCAGCGGATTCTGGGCGGACGCCAGCAGATGCTGCGGCTTGACAGCGAGCGGTTGGACGCGCGGCCACAAGGCGATTACAACCGTTTGATTGCAGCTGTGCTTGAGCAACTTCCCGGCTGCCAAGCAGTTGTGCTTTCCGACTATGCCAAAGGCGTGTTCACGCCGGAAGTTTGTCGGCAGGTGGTTGTGGCCGCGCGAGGCTCGGGGATTCCGGTGCTCGTGGACCCCAAGAGCGCCGATTTTAGCCGTTACCGCGGCGCTACAACCATTTGTCCCAATCTTGGCGAATTGGCCGCAGCCGCTCGTCTCGACAGCAGCGATTTGAAAGCTGTCCTTGATTCGGCCGGGGCTATGGTGGCCAGCCTCGATCTTGAATTCATCACAGCAACCCTCGGCGATAAGGGCATTGCGCTGGTGCGTCCCGGCAAGCACTCAATTGCCCCCGCCGTCGCGCGCCAGGTCTTCGACGTATCCGGCGCGGGAGACACCGTGATCTCCGTCTTGGCGTTGTGTCTTGCTTCGGGACTCGACCCTGAAGTGTCGGTGCAACTGGCCAATGTGGCCGCCGGAATCGTGGTCGGCAAGGTAGGCACAGTGCCCGTTGAGAAGCACGAATTGCTGGCCGCGCTTTCGCCTGAACTGGCGCTTCACGCCGAGGACAAAGTCGTCTCGCGCGAGGAATTGATCGCGCGCGTCGCGCTTTGGAAGGCCAATGGCGAGCGCGTCGTCTTCACCAACGGCTGCTTCGACCTGCTGCACGTAGGGCATATCACTCTGCTTGAACAGGCGCATCGCTTCGGCGACCGGCTCATTGTGGCCATCAACAGCGATGCATCGGTCAGCGGCCTCAAGGGTCCCAATCGCCCCATCGTAGGCGAACGGGAACGCGCCCGTGTATTGGCCGCCCTGGCCGCCGTCGATGCCGTAGTCATCTTCAGGGAGCCTACTCCGATGGAACTCATCCTCTCCACGCGTCCTGACGTGATTGTGAAGGGCGGCGACTACGTAGTAGACACGGTTGTTGGCGCGCCGGAGGTGCTGTCGTGGGGCGGACAGGTGAAGATCGTGCCCATCGTCGAGGGCTATTCCACCACGCTGTTGCTCGATAGAGGCTTGGGTAAATGATAGCCAGAGGCTTTGGTAAATAAGGGTAGGGGCGCCGGAAAATAGCCGCGGGGAACGCCGAACAACGGCCAGCCAGATACAATACTGGGATGAGGTTTTGCACTCCATCCCCACGGCTTGGCTCGGGGTCAAACGTCCGCGAAGCAGGCCGTCCGGCATGAAGAATTTTCTGCGCCTGTTGCGCTATGGGCTCCCGTTCTCCCTGGAGTGGCTGCCGGGCGTAGTCTTGCTGGCCATGGTCGGGGTGCTTGACACCTTTCGAACCCTTCTCTTTCAGCCCATCTTCGATCAGGTCCTTCGACCCGATGCGCCAGAGGGTCCAATCCTGCTTGGACTTCCGCATAGCCAGGTGCACTTTGACCTCAGGGCCATGATCCCGCATTTCATGCATTTGCATAATCCCTGGGATGTGGTGGCCTTTGCTCTTGTCATCTCTACGATCGCCAAGGGTTTGTGCGATTACCTCGGTACTTACTTGGTGAACTACGCCGGCTTCGGCCTCATCACCGACCTGCGCAACCATCTTTACGAAGCCACCCTGCGCCGTTCTTCAAGCTTTTTTCACAAGCACGCCACCGGTACAATACTTTCCACGCTCATCAATGATGTTGACCGCGTGCAGACTGCGTGCAGTTCGGTCATCAGCGACTTCCTGCAACAGTTTTTCACCTTCGTGGTGGGGCTGGTTCTCGTGATCAAGCTGGGCGGATATTTGAGTTGGGCACTGCTGCTGTTTGTGCCTGTGATCATTACTTCTTCCCGCAAGATTGGCAGGGAAGTGCGCACCCGCACCCGCAGCGGTCAGGACAAGCTTGCAGAAATTCAAAACATTCTGCACGAGACGGTAACGGGCAATCGCATCGTCAAGGCGTTCAGCACGGAACTGTGGGAGGTACTTCGATTCAAGAAGGCAGCCAGCCGCCTTTTCCGTGCCAACTTGCGCAGCGTCCGAATTCAGTCCATCAGTTCGCCGTTGATGGATACACTGGGCGCAATCGCCATTGCCATGTTTCTGTTCATCGGACGCAACGAAATCCTCCACGGCCGCATGACCATGGGCATCTTTGGCGCGTTCATCATTCTGCTCTTCAATCTCTACAACCCTGTCCGCAAGTTCGCTTATTTCTACAACAGCTTCCAGCAGGCCATGGGCGCTTCGTCATCGATTTTCGGCTTTTTCGATACCAAGGACGACGTGAAGGAACGGCCCCACGCCGTCAACATGGAGCGGTTTCACAAATCGGTTCGCTTTGAGAATGTGGGCTTCTCCTACTCCACGGAAGAGGGCGAACATCAGATTCTGCACAACGTGGATTTGGAGATGCACGCCGGTGAAGTGCTGGCGCTGGTTGGCCCCAGCGGTGCGGGAAAATCCAC
>Ga0182016_10005343_pt1 | contig 13876 bp, 12 predicted proteins | sample 712S2MmetaG_FD_120491 | JGI IMG/M metagenome (GOLD analysis project Ga0182016, IMG submission 120491) | Permafrost microbial communities from Stordalen Mire, Sweden - 712S2M metaG | ecosystem: Environmental > Terrestrial > Soil > Wetlands > Permafrost | place: Sweden: Stordalen | collected...
CCCGGCCGCCGTCCTCGTCGATGTCGGCCACCACCACGGCCGCCCCCTCCCGGGCGAAGATCTGCGCCGCGGCGCGCCCGATGCCCATCGCCGCGCCCGTCACGACGGCGACCTTCCCCTCGAGGGCTCCCATGCCGGTCAGAGTACCGGTGGCGACCCCACCGGGTACGTTTCCCCCCATGCACATGCCCGAGCAGTCCCCACGCCTGTCCGGCCGGGTCGCCCTGGTCTCCGGCGCGGCCGGGGGGATCGGGGCGGCGGTGGTCCGGCGCCTGACCGACGACGGGGCCGTCGTGGTCGGTGCCGACCTCGCACCCACCACGGACGGCGTCCGGTGCGACGTGACCGACGAGCGGTCGTGCGCGGCGGCGGTGGCCCACGTCGTCGCCATGCACGGAAGACTCGACATCCTGGCCAACGTGGCCGGCATCGGCCGGGCGGCGGCGATCACCGACGTCGACCCCGACGACTGGCGTCGGATCATCGACGTCAACCTGACGGGCACCTTCCTCCTGTCCCAGGCGGCGGTCCCGGCCCTCCTCGAGTCGACGGGCTGCATCGTCAACATGGCCTCGGTGGCCGGGATGCGGGCCACCCCGTACAACGCCGCCTACTGCGCCTCGAAGGGGGGCGTGATCCTCTTCACCAAGTCGCTGGCCATCGAACTGGCCGCCGCCGGCGTCCGGGTGAATGCCGTCTGCCCGGCCTCCGTGGACACGGCGTTCCTCCGCAACTTCACGCTGCCCGAGGGCGCGGACCTGTCGCTGTTCGCCCGGGCCTCCTCACCCATGGGCCGACGGGTCGAGGCGGACGAGGTGGCGGCGGCGGTCGCCTACCTCGCCTCCGACGACGCCCGCAACGTCAGCGGCACCACCCTCGTGATCGACGGGGCGGCCACCGCCTGACCGTCCCGGTCGACGACCGCGGCGGCCGTCCCGTGGGTCCGCCGAGGACCGGTCGGGTGCCCCGGTCAGCCGATCTGCCCGCTCTGCCCGCCGTCGACCGGGAGCACGGCACCGGTGATGAACCCGGCGTCGTCCGACGCCAGGAACAGCGCGGCGTGGGCGACGTCCCAGGCGGTGCCCTGCCGCCGGCCCAGCGGAACCAGCCGATCCCGGCTGGCACGCAGCTCGTCGCGGTCGATCCCGAAGGCGTCGGCGATGCCCTCGACGGCCAGGGGCGTGTCGATCAGTCCGGGCATCACGGCATTGGCCCGCACCCCGTACCGGGCGTTGTCCATGGCCAGCTGGTGGGTCAGGGCGTTCACGCCCGCCTTGGACACCTTGTAGGCGAGCAGCGGGGCGGCGCACACGGCGGCGATGGAGGACACGTTGACGATGGCACCCCCGCCCCGGTCCCGCATCGACGGCACGGCGTGCCGGCACATCAGCCACATGCCTCGGAGGTTGACGTCGAAGATGCGGTCCCACGCCGCCGTGTCGAGGAGCTGGGCGTCGCCGTCGCCGGCGCCGATCCCCACGTTGTTGTGGAGTACGTCGATGCGCCCCCAGCGCTCGAGGGCGGCGGCGACCGTGGCCGTGCAGTCCTCCTCGCGCCGGATGTCGGCGATGAACGGTGCGGCCTCCCCGCCCTCGGCGACGATCTGCGCCACGGTCTCGGCGGCCGAGTCGCCGTCACGGTCCACGGCGAGGACCCGCGCGCCCTCCCGGGCGAAGAGCAGTGCGGCGGCGCGTCCGTTGCCGACCGTCTCGCCGGCGCGCTGCCCGGCCCCGACGACGACGACGGCCCGGTCCTGGAGCCTCACGCCGGAAACCCCGGGACACCGGGCTCGCGCTGCACCCCGAAGGAGCGGAGCGCCATCGACACCAGCTGGTACTGACCCACGGCGAAGACCAGATCGATGACCTGCTGGGTGGACCACGAGGCCACCAACGCCTCCCACGTGTCGTCGGCCAGGCAGTGGTCGTCGACCAGCTCGTCGACGGCCCGGACGAGCAGTGCGTCGCCCGGTGACCAGCCCGGGGCATCGCCGGGGCCGGTGAGGCGGACGATGTCGGCGTCTTCGAGACCGCTGTCGAGGCCGATCACGGTGTGCTGGCCGAATTCATACTCGCTGCCGCACCGCCACCCGGTGCGCAGGATCACGAGTTCGCGCACCCGGGGCGGCAGGCTGGACTTGGCGAGCACGTGCCCGCCGAAGACCAACCAGCGCTTGAGCAGCTTGGGGTGGTGGGCGAGGGTGGCGAAGATGTTCAGCCCGCCACTGGCGGCCAGCAGGGCGGCGGTCTCGTCGTCCCAGTCCGCAGCCGTCGTCGGCGCCAGTCGGGGCGGGTCGGTATCGGGCATGGACACTCCCTCGGTTCGGTTCCGCCCATCCTCGCCCGGATCGGGCGGCGACCATGCAGCACCCGTGCACCATCCCCGACCTACCATCGGCCCGTGCCACCACAACTGAACCGACCGCCCTCGTCCACACTCCCGGTCGCCCCGGCGCCCGGTCCCGCCGACCCGCACGTCCGTGGCGGCGCCGGCGGGGTGCAGAACTCTTACGTCCCGCTTAGCCGCTGATCATTTGGCCCTTAGGGGAACCGCGTACCTTCGATTCCATGACCACCGCCCCGCTCGAGCGCCCAGATCTCCTCGAGCTCCTGCTTGCCGCCCTGGCCGTCGCCACGAGCCCGGGAGCCGCCGTGTACCGGGATCCGCACTCGACCCATCCGGCCGTCGGGGTCGAGACTGCGATGCTCGACCGGCTGCTCCACGCCGTGGCCGCCGTCCCCGAGCTCTCCGACCACGACTTCGAGGCGGTGATCCCCGCGCTCTCCGACACCGCATTCGAGGCCCTGGCGAGCCGCCGCCTGGCTCATGACCCGGCCCTGGACCCGCGCTACGAGCGGAGGATCCGGGCACTCCCCCCGGCCGGCTCCGACCCGGACGCATGCCGGACATCCCGTCGCAGTGAGGGCGGGGCGGACCACGACGCCCGGCCACGGGCCATGGGGCGCACCCGCACCGACACCGTGCCGGTCGACGAGTTCGAAGCTCGCTGACGGGCCGGAGCCGGGAGGTCCGTCACCGACGGGACCGGCGTCCGGAGGTGCAGCCGCGCCGGCCGGGCCCCTCCGTGGAGCGGACGGTGACCGGGCACCTGCCGCGCGACCCAGGGGTCGGCCAGGAATGCGGGCTCATCTGATCGCCCGGTCCATCCGGCGCGGGTCCCTGCCCCACCGGCGAGGGGTGTAGCCCGCTCACGCCCGGCGGGCGACGTCCGCGAGCGTCACCGTGTCGGTGTCCACACCCGACCGCAGGGCGCGGCCGGGTCGGGCCCCGGTGTCGTCCCCGTCGGCCACCACCTCGGTGCCGGACACCAGCACGTGGGCGACGCCCCGCGACCCGGCCACGAGGCGCTCGCCGCCGCCCGGCATGTCGGCCACCAGGCGGGCCGGCTCCGAGTCGATGCGGGCCGGGTCGAAGACGACCAGGTCGGCGTGCCAGCCCTCGGCGACCCGTCCACGGTGGCGCAGCCCGTAGTGGCGGGCCGGGCGGTCGGTCATCATGGCGACCGCCTCCTCCACCGTGAGCAACCCCCGGCCTCGGACGACCTCGCCCAACACCCGGGTCGGGTAGTTGGCGTGGCACATCAGGTCGACGTGGGCCCCGGCATCGGAGCCGCCGAGCAGCACCCGTGGGTCCTTCCACACCGCGACCCGCGCCGCCCAGCCCTCGTCGGTCCGCCCGAGTGACGGGGTCAGCGACGGCAGGACCACGTAGAGCGTCAGGTCGTCGGGCAGCACCACGTCGAGGAGCACGTCGATGACGTCCGTGCCGCGCTCGTCGGCGATCGACCCCAGCGACCGGCCCACCCACGGCGAGCCGGGGTCGGCCACCTCCATCAGGGAGAAGTCCGTCAGCACGCCGATGGCCCGCTCCGCCACCTTGGCGGCACCGGCGCGCAGCCGGGTCCGGGTCCCGGGATCGGCTGCGGCGGCACGGCGCCCGGCCGCGTCGAGAGCCATCACGTCCCGCCAGCCCGGCAGCCCGGGCAGGATCGTGTTGGAGCGCATCCGCATCATGTCCGGGAGGGCCAGGGCGACCACATGGGCGCCCCTGGCTGCAGCCACGTCGGAGGCACGCAGTTGCTCCTCCCAGATCTCCTCGCTCGACAGGCTGCCGAGCAGGTTCCAGTTCAGCGGGCGGTCGGCGGCCAGGGACATGTCGACCATCAGTTCGACCCGTTCGTCGGGGATCGGGCCGATGGCCGGGATGAACTCGAGGGTGGTGCCCGGGTGGTCAGCCAGCACGCCGGCCAGCGTGACGAACTCGTCGAATCCGGCGCAGCTCGACGGGACCGGGCGGTGGTCGCCGTCCAGATGGCCCTCCCCCAGCGACGACGAGAACCCGAGCGCACCGCCGGCCAGGGACTCGGCCACCAGTCGCACCATGGCCGCCAGCTGGTCCGGACCGGCCCGCTCGGCCGAGGCCGCCTCCCCCATCGCCACCCGGCGCACGGTCGAGTGGCCGACCAGGAAGCCGGCGTTGACGGCCAGTCCGGAGTCCACCCGTTCGAGGTACTCGGCGAAGCTGTGCCACGTCCACGGTCCCCCGCCCTCGAGCGCCTGGCGGGGCATCCCCTCCACCACGGCCATCATCGCCTGCACGTACTCGTCGTCGCCCGGACCCAGCGGGGCGATCGAGAAGCCGCAATTGCCTCCGATCACCGTGGTGACCCCGTGCTGAACCGACGGGCTGGCGGTCGGGTCCCACAGCAGCTGGGCGTCGTAGTGGGTGTGGATGTCGACGAACCCCGGGCACACCACCATCCCGGTGGCGTCGATGGTCCGGACCGCCTGCTCGGCCACGGCGCCGACGGCCACGATACGTCCGTCGGCCACGGCCACGTCGGCGGTCCGGGCGGGGGCACCGGTCCCGTCCACCACGCGGCCACCCCGGATGATCAGGTCGTACACGTCACTCCCCTCCGAGCAGCCGGGCGACGGCGGACTCCACGACGGTCCCCTCGAAGAAAGAGGGGTTGGTGCCCGTGTAGAAGCGGGCCGGATTGGTGAACACGAAGTCCCGGAAGGCGGCGGCGTCGATCCACCCGTGCTCGACCATCTCGTGGGCCTCCTCCAGGACCTCGGACACGTCGGGCAGGTCCCAGTGGGAGATGTCGGAGCCCAACATGACCTGGAGCTCGGCGCCGAACGGGTTGACGGCGGTGTTGAAGGCCAGCGAGGTCATCGGATCGTCGGCCTCGCACCCGAACCAGAACCGGTCGGCGAAGCGTGCCCGGATGTCCTCGCGACACCCGATGCCGCACGCCGCCCACTCGTCGAGCAGGTCCTCGGGCTCGACGGGCCGGCGGGTGACCGCCGACGGCAGCCGCCGGGCGTCCGGGGCGTACTTCCCGAGCAGCTCGACGATGAGGTCGCGGTCGACGAGCGCAGGGTCGAGGTGGGCCCGGAGGGCGTCGAGGTTGCGCTTATCCCAATGGCCGACGATGTCGCTGAACAGGGCGGCCGCCCAGGTCACCCCGCCCTCCAGGAAGGCGAAGTTCATGGTCGGGAACCGGTGAGTGACCCCGCCCAGGAAGAGCGACTTGGCCAGCGCCTGCTGGCCTTCGGCCAGCATCGACAGGTGGTTGGCCACGTAGCTCGTCGGCGAGCGGTACGGGGTCATGCCGATGAACCCCGAGTGGAAGGCGATCGACACGCCGAGGTCGCGGGCCGTGGCCCACACCGGGTCGTAGTCATGGGCCGAGTCGAGGCCGAACTGGTCCAGCCAGAACGCGTAGCGCGCCACCTCGGGGTCCTTGTCCGCCAGCGCCTCGAACGGGCGCTGCACGTAGCCGGCACACAGGACGGCCTTGAACCCGAGGTGGGTGACGGCGTACTCGAGCTCCGCCACCGCCTCCTCGGGCGTGTGCATGGGGATGGCGGCGACGGGGGTCAGCCGGTCGGCGAGCGGGGCGAAGGTCTCGGCGTTGCACCGGTTGAGCGCCCGACAGGCACCCCGCCGGAAGGCGTCGTCGGCCGCATGCAGGAAGACGAGTCCGAGGCTCGGGTAGACGACGCCGAAGTCGATCCCGATCTCGTCGAGGCGCTCGTAGAGGAGTGCGGGCAACAGCGCCGTGGCCAGGTCGATCGTCTGCCGGGCCGGAGCGCTCCACCACGGCCCCCGCGGGGTCCGGGTCGCCCGTCGTTGCTCGGGTGACTGGTCGTGCCAGGGCACGTCCGTGCCGCCGTACGGGGGGACGAGGCGGCGCAGGGCCGGATCCTCCAGGGAGATCCCCACTTGTTCGAGGTAGGGGGCGAGCGTCGGCAGGTGCTCCGCCATGTGGCCGTCGCTGTCGATGACGGGGTGGTCGAGTGAGCGGTGGATCTCCGCGGAGGTCGCCATGGCGACAATCTAGGCACAGCCGCCGCCGAAGTCCCCGGGGACCGACCCGACTGGGCCAGGATGTGGTCATGGCCCACGACCTCGTGATCCGCAACGGCACCGTCGTCGACGGGTCCGGCCTCGGCTCGTACCGGGCCGACGTGGGGGTCACCGGCGACCGGATCGCCGAAGTCGGGCGGATCGTCGGTCGGGGCCGGCGCGAACTCGACGCCGACGGCCACGTCGTCACTCCCGGGTTCGTCGACGGCCACACCCACATGGACGCCCAGGTCTTCTGGGACGCCACGGGGTCGAACTCGTGCTGGCACGGCGTGACCTCCGCGGTGATGGGGAACTGCGGCTTCACCCTGGCCCCGGTGCGCTCGGCGGAGCGGGCCCTGGTCGTCCGCAACCTCGAGCGGGCGGAGGACATCGACCCGGCCGCGCTGGCAGCCGGCATCGACTGGAGCTTCGAGACGTTCCCCGAGTACCTCGACGCCGTCGACCGCCTGGCCAAGGGGATCCACTTCGCCGCCAACATCGGCCACTCGGCCCTGCGGACCTGGGCCATGGGCGAGCGGGCCTTCGAGGCGGAGGCCGACGCCGACGACCTGGCGCTGATGGCCGGACAACTGGCCGACGCGCTCCGGGCCGGGGCGATCGGCTTCTCGACGTCCCGCACCCAGCACCACGAGACCTCCGACGGCCGACCGGTGGCCTCCCGGATGGCCTCGTGGGACGAGGTGGCCGCCCTGGTCGGCGTCATGGGCGAGCTCGGCACCGGCATCTTCGAGGGTGCCGACGCCGGCATGTCGGCACCCGATCCCGACGTCCGCCGCCGGGCCCTCGACCGCATGGCCGAGCTGTCGGCCGCCACCGGTGTGCCCATGACCTTCGGCCTGGTGGCCACCCGGGGCGCGGGGTACCTCATCGACTTCCTGGACGAGTCGGCGGCACGGGGTGCCCGGATGATCGCCCAGACGCACTGCCGCGGGATCTCGGTGCTGCTCTCCCTCCGGACCCGACTCCCCTTCGACCTGCTCCCGGCCTGGGCCGACCTCCGGGCCCGGCCCGTCGACGAGCAGTTGGCCGTGCTCGCCGACCCCGGGCGACGCGGGCCGTACGTGGACGCCGCCGTCCGGGCCGACTACTCGGCCTACACCGGGGTGGGCGCCCAGGCCCGGCCGCCGGACTTCGAGGGGATCCGCGTCTACCTCCACGGGCTGCCCCCCAATCCCACCGTGGCCGACGTCGCCCGGGAGCGGGGTGTCCACCCGGCCGAGGCCATGATCGACCTGTGCGTCGCCTCGGGCGGTGAGCAGCTGTTCATCCAGCCCTCCCTCTACCCCCAGGACGAGGCCGTCCTGCTGCGTGCGCTGCGCCATCCCCGGGCGGTCATGACCTTCAGCGACTCCGGGGCCCACCTCAGCCAGATCGCCGACTCGTCGATCCACACCCACCTGCTCGGCCACTGGGTCCGGGACCGCGGGGAGTTCACCCTCGAGGAGGCCGTCCGCATGGTGACGCTGGCCCCCGCACTGGCCTGGGGGCTCGACGGCAAGGGCCTCCTGCGTCCCGGCATGGACGCCGACCTCGTCGTCTTCGACCCGGGCACGGTGGGTCCCGCCGTGCCCACCCTGGTGGACGACCTGCCGGCCGGCGGACGACGTCTCGAGCAGCGGTCGGTCGGCTTCCTGGCCACCGTCGTGGCCGGCGAGGTCACCATCGAACGCGGCGAGCTCACAGGCGCCACCCCCGGGCGACTGCTGCGCCGCCGGTCGTCCTGACCGGGCCGCCCGGCCGCGTCAGCGCATCCAGATCGTGTGGGCGGTGCGGCGCAGGATGACCCACCGGCCCTCGTGGCGGACCACGTCGTCGAGGTAGCGGATCCCGAGGGTGAGGTCGGCGGTCTCCGACGTCGGATCACTCAGCTGGTGGACCACGGCGTAGGCGTCCACCACCGCCTCGTCGGGCCCGGGCCCGGTGCGGATCAGCGGGTCGGCGATGAAGTGCATGCTCGTCGGGAAGGCCCGCGGCCCCCGCATCCCGGTCAACCACTCGTCGAGCGTCTGGGTGCCCCGGGCGCCCGTCAACTCGGCCGAGGGGTGGAAGAGCGCCGCCAGAGCGTCGACGTCTCGGTCGTCGGCCGCCCGCGCGTAGCGCTGCAGGAGCGAGCGCAGCTCCTCGTGGTCGCCGGTCGGCGACACGACGGTCACAGCACCGCCACCGGGTTGACCGGGCAGCCCGTGCCCTTGGGGATCCGCAGCGGCGCCATGGCGAAGAGGAACGTCCATCGGCCCAGCTCGCCACAGCGGGCGGCGAGGCGCGCCACCCGGACGTTGTCGATGAGGTGCAGGCCCATCGACACGATGCCGATCTGGTGCACCGGGAACGGCCACTCGGGCGTACCGACGAACGGCATCGGGTCCGAGATGCCGTCGCTCCCGAGGACCGCAACCTCCCGCTCGGCCAGCCACGGCAGGCAGTCGGCGTGCAGTCCGGAGAACCCGTCGAACCCCCGCGTGGCGCGCCGTCGGGCCTCGCGACCCCAGGCGATCACGAGGACGTCACCGGAGCCCACCCGGACGCCCTGGGACCGCTCCGTCAGCTCGAGGTCGGCCACGGTGACCACCTCGCCGTCCCCGAGGAAGTCGCACCCGAGGGCCCGGGGGACGTCCAGCAGGACGCCCCGCCCCACCACTCCGTCGGCCAGGGTCAGCACCGTGTTCGACTGCGCCCCGTCGCTGCGCACCTCGGACGCGGGTCGACCGCCGTACATGCGGCCGCGCACGAACATGTGGGACAGGGCGTCGACGTGGGTGGTCCAGAGGCCGTGTATGTCGAGCGCCAGATGGTCCCGCGCCGCCTCGTACCCGGCGATCCCGTTCGAGTCGCGTGCGTCCCCCGAGGCCAGCATGTGGTGCTGGACCGGGTGCGGGTGCTCGGGCAGGGGCTCGGTGGCGAGGTCGTGGGCCAGGCTGATCGACTCGCCGGTCCGCACCGACCGGGCGGCGGCGGCGCGGCGCTCGTCGGTCAGGAAGTGGAGCGTCCCCTGCTCGTCGTCGTCACCCCACCGGCCCCAGTTCGACAGCCGGTCGAAGAGCGCGTCCATCTCGTCGGTGGTCGGGACCGGGTACTCGGAGGCCATGCTGCCATCCTGTCAGTGGGGACGCCGGGTGTCACCGACCGGTCGCACCGGAGCGCTCCGGTGGCCATCCGGGGAGCAGGCCGAGGTCGCGGCAGACCTCCTGGGCCTCGATCCAGTCACCGTTGCGCTCCCGCGCCTCGGGGCTGGTGACGAGCCACGCGGCCACGGCCCCCACGACGTCGGGGGGCGCACCGCGCGAGGCGTCGAACCCGAACCCGGCCATGTCCTGCGCGATCCGCTCGGTGGCGATGAACCCGGGACTGAGGTTGAAGGCCACGATGCCCCGGGACCCGAGCTCGACGGCCAGGATGCCGGCGATGCGCTGGAGCGCCCCCTTCGACATGCCGTAGCCGAGGCCCCAGCCGCCTTCGCCGGCGGGCGCCGGCGGGTCCATGGTCCCCGAGCTCGACGCCAGGTTGACCACGACGCCGTTGCCGCGCTCGACCATGCCGGGCAGCACCAGGCGGGTCAGGATCACCGGGGCCATGACATTGGCCTCCAGGTGCCGGTCGAGCAGCTCCACCGGGGTGTCGAGGAGTTGATCCATGTGCCCGGGCCCCACGTACCTGCCGTTGTTGACGAGCACGTCCACCCTCCCCCACCGCTCGAGGACCGTGGCCGCCGCGGCGCCGAGGGACGTCCGGTCGAGCAGGTCGAGATAGACGGGCAGGGCCCGTCGTCCCTCGGCGACCACCAGCGACGCCGTCGAGTCGAGCGAGCCCGGTAGCGGCGACGTGTCCGAGGTCGCCACCGTCGACGAGTGCTCGCGTGGCTCGCCGTCGCGGAGGGTGCGCGCCCCGAGGGCGACGTCGAAGCCGGCCCGCGCGAGGTGGACGGCGATCGCCTTGCCGATCCCCCGGCTCGCTCCGGTCACGAAGGCGACACCCCGGGCACGGTGGTAAGCGGTCCGGTCACCCGTGGCCGTGCTGGACTCGGTGGTCATGGTCCTCCCCGGTTCGTCGGCCGCGCCGGTCGGCGGGCGCTCGATCGGGACCATTGTCGCAGTAGCGTGCCCACAGCACCCGGAGACCAGAGGAGCAGCCCGTGCCCACCACTCCCGCCAACGGCATCGACATCACCTACGCCACGCACGGCGACCCGGCGGCGCCACCGCTGCTCACCGTCCACGGCCTCGGCGCGCAGCTGACCGACTTCCCGGCCGCGTTCGTCGACGCCATGGTGGCCGCCGGCTTCCACGTCATCACCTTCGACAACCGGGACCAGGGCGGGTCCACCTGGTTCGACGACGCCGGCGTCCCCGACATCGGCGCGCTGCTCCTCGATCCGGCCACCCCCGTGCCCTACCTGATCGCCGACATGGCGGCCGACGCGGCCGCCCTCCTCGACGCCCTCGGGATCGACTCGGCCCACGTCCTCGGGGTCTCGATGGGCGGGATGATCGCCCAGCAGTTCGCCGTGGCCTATCCCGGGCGCACCCGGACCCTGACCTCGATCATGTCGACACCCAGCCCGACCGCCGGACCCCCCACCCCCGAGGCCATGGGCGCGCTCCTGGTGGAGCCCGCCGTCGGCCGTGAGGCCGTCATCGAGCAGTCCATCGCCGGGGCGCGGGTCATCGCCTCCCCCGGCTTCCCGTTCGACGAGGCCGGGGCGCGGGCGCGGGCCGAGGTCCACTACGACCGGGGCAACCACCCCGAGGGCACGATGCGCCAGTTGGCCGCCATCCTCGCCTCGCCCGACCGCGCACCGGGCCTGGCCGCGGTGTCCGTGCCGACGCTCGTCGTCCACGGTGCGGCCGACCCCCTGGTGACGCTGCCCGGCGGCGTGGCCACGGCCGAGGCCGTGCCCGGGGCCGAGCTGTGGGTCGTCGACGGCATGGGCCACGACCTGCCGGCCGAGGTCCTGCCCGAGCTCGTCGACCGTCAGTCGGCCCTGCTGTCCGCCGTCGGCTGACACCGGGGGCACCCGCCCTCGTCCGGCAGGCCGTGGTCCCACCGGAGGCGGTAGCGTCGGACGGGTCACGCCAGGGGGAGGCCCATGACCAGTAGGCACGATGGCGGACCGGGCAGGAACGTGCGGCAGGCGTGGGCCACCACCGTCATCGCCGTCCTGGCGCTCGGACTCACCGCCTGCGGCTCCTCGGTGGCAGCTCCGACCACGACCAGCGGCGTGACGACGAGCGCCTCCGCGGCCGTCCCCACCTTCTACTCCCCGCCGTCGCCGTTACCGGCGGCGGCACCGGGCACCCTGATCCGTTCCGTCGAAGTGGCAGGCGTCCCGGAGGTGCCGGCCGGCGCCCGGGTGTGGCGGATCCTCTACCACTCGACCACCATCGGCGGGGCCGACGTGGCCGAATCCGGCTACGTCATCGCACCATCGACCAAGGCCCCGGCCGGGGGCTATCCCGTCATCGCCTGGGCGCACGGCACCACGGGCTTCGCAGCCCCGTGCGCCCCTTCGCTGTTCACCGATGCCGGTGGGGGCGTGGGACCGTACCTCATCCCGTCCCTCGCCCTCTACCTGGCCGCCGGGTACGTCGTGTCGGCGGCCGACTACCAGGGCCTCGGTGTCGCCGACGGCGTCCACCCCTACCTGCTCGGGTCGAGCGAGGGAAGGTCGGTCCTCGACGCCACGCGGGCGACACGGCAGATCAGCGGCCTCCGCACCGCCGACACCGTGGTGATCTACGGACACTCCGAGGGCGGTCACGCCGCACTCTTCGCAGCGGAGATGGCCCCCACCTACGCGCCCGACCTCCACGTGGTCGGCGTGGTGGCCGCCGCCCCGGCCACCGGTCTCAGCACGCTCATCGCCACCATCGGCACGTCACTCGGCGCGCAGTTCCTGCCCTACAGCATCCCCACCGCGTACTCCTGGACCAAGGCCTACCCGGACCTGCCCGCCTCGGCGCTCTTCACCCCGGCCGGCGACGCCTTCGCCGCGGCCGAGGTCACCCACGGCTGTGCCGACCAGGTCGCCGAGGCCATCGTGACCCGACACATCACCCCGAGCGAGGTGTTCGCGCCGGGTGCAGCATCGAATCCGGCGGTGCAGGCCCACGCCGTGGCGAACGACCCCGGCAACGTGCACACGACGGTTCCGATGCTGGTCGTGCAGGGTACGGCCGACCACACCGTGCCCCCGCCACTGACCGATACGTACGTGACCACCAAAGCGTGCCCGATCGGCGACACCATCCAGTACCTCCACGTCACGGGCGCCAACCACGGCACAGTGGTGATCGAGTCGGCGCCCACCATCGTGGCGTGGATGGACGCCCGACTGGCCGGCTCGCCGGCCCCCTCGACCTGCGGACGGCCCGGAGACGTGGCCACCCTCACGCCCTGAGACGACCGCTCCGACCGATTCGAGCGGTTGGGACCGGGCTCAGGACCCCTCGAAGATCCGACGGGGGTTGTCGACCAACATCGTGGTGATCTGCTCCTCGGTGACGCCCTGGTCGCGCAGGTAGGGCAGGACGTCCTGTTCGATGTGGAGGTAGTGCCACTGGGGCAGGAACGCGAACGCATCGGGGTCGACCCAGTCCATGTAGCAGGCGGCGTCGTGGGACAGCACCATGCGCCCGGCGTAACCCCGTCGGCACAGCTCGACGACGGTGTCGGCGCGGGCCTCGAACGTGGTCTCGAGGTTGATGCCGAACCGGTCCATCCCCAGCCAGAAGCCGGCCTCGGCGAGCGCGCCCAGGTGGTCGACGTCGGTGGAGTCGCCGCTGTGGCCGAGCACCACGGCCCCGGGGTCGACGCCCTCCTCGGCCATCACCCGCTGCACGTCGAGCCCCCGCTCGGTGCCCGGGTGGGTGTGCACGGTGACGGGGCACCCGGTGGCGAGGTGCGTACGGGCCACGGCCCGCATGATCCGCTCCACCCCGGGGGTGAGCCCGTCCTCGTCGATGGCGCACTTGAGCATGCCGGCCCGGACGCCGGTCCCGGCGATCCCCTCGGTGATGTCGGCCACGAACAGGGGCACCATCGGCTCGGGCTCGTCCCGACCGAGGAGCGCGCCCACCGCCGAGGTGCGGTAGTGGAAGAAGAACGGGACGTCGTGGTAGGTGTAGCAACCGGTGGCGACGACGATGTTGAGGTCGGGCACCTGGTCGGCCACCCGCTGGATACGGGGGATGTAGCGACCGAGACCGATGACCGTCGGGTCGACGATGGAGCGGACGCCGCTGGCCGCCAGCGCGCCGAGCTTGGCCACGGCGTCGGCCACCCGGGTCTCCTCGTCACCCCACTCCTCGGGGAAGTTCTGCTGCACCTCCGTGGTCAGCACGAAGATGTGCTCGTGCATGTAGGTCCGACCGAGGTCGGCGGAGTCGATCGGTCCCCGGACGGTGGCGACGGTGGTCATGGTGCTCCCCCACGGTGTGCGGCCGGGGCGCAGCGCCACGGCGGGCCGATCGTACCGGCC
>Ga0182016_10005344_pt1 | contig 13871 bp, 9 predicted proteins | sample 712S2MmetaG_FD_120491 | JGI IMG/M metagenome (GOLD analysis project Ga0182016, IMG submission 120491) | Permafrost microbial communities from Stordalen Mire, Sweden - 712S2M metaG | ecosystem: Environmental > Terrestrial > Soil > Wetlands > Permafrost | place: Sweden: Stordalen | collected...
CCGCTTATCCGTTTCACTCTATTGTCAGAAATTCTTCCGCCCCCTCCCAGCTGATCGAGAACTTATTAACCTCTTACTTCAGCGATTTCCCCGCAGCGGAACACTCCTCCGGCTCCCAAATTAGGGCTCCAGCGCCCAAGAGAGTGTTTGGACTGGCGCCCGTGTTCTTCAGATGCGTGGTGACTTCCCCAACCCAATTTGCTAACTCGTCCGGTGAAATAGTGAGATGCAGCATCAGGTTTATCGTTATCCTCGGTTCGTCTATGAGGGTGAGGAAATCGGGTTTGATTTCCCGATAAATCAAAGCGTTTTCCTGCTCGAGAATGTCCAGAAACTCCCGCTTCCCCAGCGGGTCGTCTTTCAAATCTTTGACGGCGGTCAACCCTTTGTCGGCGTGGGAGCCGGACGGGATGTTGGGTTCGAAGGGCACGTTTATGAAATGTTCCACGTAAAGCTTCATGTTGCGCGAGTGGATTTCCCGCGCAAGGCGCTGATAGAACTCGATGCGCTGCCCAGGAACTCCGAGGGCCAAATCCGGAGCCTCAATCTGAACAAACACCACGTCCATTTTCATGGTTTTGAAAGCGTCAAGCGTGGCCAGCAAGTCCTTCCAGCGCTGTGAATCGGGCGCGGCAGGATCGAACATGCTCCACGCCATGCCGAGGTTGCCAGCGACCAAGGATCGGGCTTGCCCTTTTTCGAAGGGATAGGTCTGTCTGTCTTGGCGGAGAGTTTCATCTAGGCCCTTGTATAACGGGCGAAACTCTTCAGGTATCGTGGCATTAGTCTCCACAGCGGGATTATGGCCCGGCAGGTCTTCGCCTTGTGCCATCAAGGCCGCAAGAATAAACCCCATAATCCCATAGTGGAACCGAACCCGGACCAGCCCACCGATCATGTCAAACCAATTCTTCATAAAAGGCCTTACTTAGCCAGTTCTGCAAATATTGACGAGTTCCCCAGTTGCCATCGTCTTTCACTTTCAACCAACATCCCCCAACAGTCAATCCACAGTTCTTGCCCAGGCTTCAGCAAACACGGGTTTCTGCTTCTGAAATCCAGTGTAGGCGGAATAGAGCTTTCCGAGGCCAAATGTTAACGTCGGCGTGCTTTCTCAGTCAGATACGATGCAGGTTGCCATAGAGTCTGGCGCTATAATTCTGGCACCCAAATACGATTTTCTCGGTTGGGTGCCAAAACAATCTCATGGCCGGCGGCTGGGATATGATGGATTTTTCGCTTTTTTGCTGCTCCAGCAGAAGGGATGGGCCGGAACGGCCTTCGGTTGGAAAGCAGGCCGACGGTCGCGCGAGCGCTATTATTATCTCGTCTCCGACTACGCGCGTCTGGGCAAGGAGAACAAGGGCCAGGCCACAAGTTGGCGCTACGCATGGTTTGAGACTTTGTTTTTGCGTTTCATCGTCCGGTTGAACTGGGGGGAGGTTGCGCAAGAAGCGACCCCACTAGAAGAAACAATTACACGCAAGCGACTCGCTATCGAGCAAACCAAACTGCATGGCATCCAACTCCAATTGAAGCGTTTGAGCGATCTGCTGGCGACAACCGACCAGGAAAAGCCTCGGACGATACTCGATAAGATTTCGAGCCTGGAAAAAGAAGAAGCAAAAACGGAGGCTGCCGTGATGGCCATCGCGAAGGAAGCCGCCGTTTTCGAGTCCCGCCGGTTAGTGATGGAGGAATCCGGGGACAAGATCAAGTCGCTTGTCGCGACGGGGGATTACGATTCCCGGCTGAGATTAAGAGAGGAGATTCGGCGGAAAATTGCACGAATAGACGTATACGCGAACGGCGTTCCCCAAAACCTCCTCAACGATCTGCCGCTGACCGCCCCCGGTTGGCCCACTTTCAAAATAACTTTTGTCAACGGGTGCCACCGTTGGGTTTTTAATCCCAGCAAACGTCCAACGACGGATGAGGCCGCATTGCTTGATACAAATTTACCGCCAGAAGAAGTGCCTGGAATCGGTGAAGACGAAGAAGTCTTGGACGCTGGTGAAGTCCTAAAGGCGATCAAGCGGGGAGAGCCGATGCCGGAAACTAAGGCGCCCCAAGTCGCAAACACCTCGAAACCTCACTTGCCGAAGGATGATCGTACCGGGAACTCATCTCAGTTGGACATGGTTCTCAAAGAGAAGTCCGCGCCTTACCGAGCCCGACTCGCAGCCGGCCGCCAAGACCGTAGGAAACCTCAAATCGCAAAACGTCGCAAAGCTGGGCAACCCAAACAAAATGCGCGCCATACGCGATAGCGAGCATGCGCTCTGGTTGCCGTTCAGAACGTCGGCACAGGGCGAGCCTGCTCGGGCACAGCCTTTCAGCCATCGGTTGAGCCACAACCTCTGGTGGCACAGATTAGTAGGATAAGGAGGGAACTAAATGCCCCGCATTCCCTTATCTGTGACTTCCCGCGGCCTGTGACTGACTATGGTCGCTGGATCAGGTTCATGAAATGTATTAGTTTCATTTTGACAAAAAAAAGGAAACCAGTCGTCTGACTGATTTCCTTTCGATTCAACGCTAACCATGCAGTAAGCTCTGTTGAACGTCAATCTTTTTTCTCAAACTTGCATTTCCACGCCAACCTGTCCAAAGGGGGAAGCCGACACGCAATTCCGAATCTCTTTCTGAGCCGCTCTGGGGAAAACTCGCGCTCCGCGCAAAGAACCCATTTACAGAAAGAAAGCAGTCCCGCCAAGACAGCAACAACATTTGAGCCAAAAATAAGAAAGTCAAATATATGCCAGATAGCGACAATTGGGATAATTACGCAAACAAGAACAAACGTCTGTCATGGGGCGACAGCAATCAGGCGGACCGTGAATACCACGAACGCGAGCAGAGGAGGGCCGAAGAAAAGGCACGCCAGGAACGCGAACATGAGGAACGAAGACGCGCGGAAGAGGAGCGCAGACGCCGGGAGGACGAAAGCCGCCGCCGTGGAAGTAGCTAGTAAATAATCAACAAGGGCAAGGTATGAAAACTGATACAGGTGACATTAATCACGATCAGGGCTTCGAGTTGCGGCGTGCGGTTATCGCCGGAGACGTGGCCAAAATCAAGACATTGCTGGCAGCAGGGGCGCAAGTGGACGTACTCCAAAACGCGCCCGTGCGTTGGGCCGTCCGTCATCGCCAAGCATCGGCGGCGAGCCTCTTATTGGAGCATGGTGCGAGCATTGACACCCACGAAGAGGAATTTGTCTTGCTCGCGGCCTACCGAGTAGAGTGTTTTCAACTTGCCATGCTCGACACTAGACGCAGACTGATACGCCTTGTCATTATCTCGCAAGGCACGCTCGACACCCTGCTCGTCCATCCCAGAGAAGTCTTTCGACATGCCATTATCTTATCTGCCTCCGCAGTTATTCTTATTCATAATCATCCAACCTCTGATCCAACGCCCAGTCAAGCAGATATAGCCGTTACCCGCGACCTGATTCGAGCGGGCCAATTGATGAAAATCGAAGTCCTTGATCATGTGATTTTGGGTGGAAAGACCACCGAACGCCCCAAGGACTACGTGTCGCTCCGCGAACTTGGCTATTTCCATTCATAATCAACAACATGATATGAAAACGACTACCGACAAAAACGAAAACACCCCGCCAACTCACATCGCGCGAGCGGGTGGCGTTCAGGCAAGCGTTTGGGAAAGGAGCACGGAAAATGGTGTCCAATATAAAGTAACGATCAGCAAGTTATTTAAACGAGACGATAATTGGCAGCGGGGACGAACATTTTTCGCGAGCGAACTGGCGCCGGTGATCGAGGCTGCCAGCAAGGCCCAACAATGGATTGAGCGTCGTGATCGTCAACTGCAATTCCCACCCGAGCCGCAACAACTATGAAGAACGAGGATGACGGAATTGTTTTAGAAATGTCGCCTGAATTGAGACAGGCCGTCGATGAACTGGTGCAAACTGGAACGGATGTGATGAGCGCGGTGAAACAACTCGCGGCCACACGTCCCGATCTGTTCACAACTCCCGCAGACGAAATCGTTAGAATGCTTGGGACTTGGGATTAGCCGCGAAGAGAATTTCCGCGCGGAGCGAGTACCGGGCAACGCAGGAGTGCGACCCGCGAACGGGGCCTGACACCAGGACCGAGGGTCGGGCAGCGCAAGTTGTCCGCCCCTCATTTTTGGCGGCGCGGCATCCGCCGCGTAACGCCAAAGCCGATCTCACCGACGCACCGTTCACCGAGTCCGGCCAAGCAACGACTGCGAAAAGGCAAAGTCATCAACCGGGGATCGAAACGCCCTCGAAGAATAGCTCGGGTGGTTTGCTGCGAGGCTCTGCGCTCCAACGCGGCTTCTATCCCCTCTTCCGCAAAACGCGCTTGGAGATGTTCGATAGTGCGGGAGATCAGGCCCAAGGCGTGGGGTTTATCCTGCGGTCCGCAGAGGAAGGACCTAAAATTCGCTCGAACTCAGTGTTTGGGGAAAGTGGCGATGGATTTTCTGACATAGAGCAGATTGTCGGCATCCATATAAATCAAAAAATACTCGTTGTTGAGCAGGTCCCGGAACGGGCGCGGCTTGTTGTCGTTTTTGAGCAGAATCAATTCCGGTTTGGACGACACCAGGTCTTCGGTCAGCCGGGCATCGGTCATTTCCCCGGACCAATAGCGCTTTGCTACGACCACGCCCAAGTCAGGCGGCAGCGGGATGCCAGAATGGAATGAATAAACCGGCTCTTCAGCGTAAAACGAACGCGATTGCCCCTTGTAACGCTCCATTTCCTTGAGAAACAAGGAAGTATAGGTCTGCGGGGAGTGGCGCACCACCTGAACCTCCATATAAAGACGCTCTACCATCCACGCTCCGGCACACAGAGCATACAGGGCCAAAACTCCCCTCCAAAACTTCCCTTGCGACGAGCGAGCCTTTTTCCAGACCGCGTCGATGCCCATGGCTGCGCACCAGCACAGCGGAATGGCCGTATGAACGTAATAATAGTTCCACCAGGGGCGGTGCAGGCCAAATACGACCAAGTTGTAAGCAAGCCAGATCATCGGAATCCCCGCTACAAGATTATTTGGAACACTTCGCGCACACACCACAACTCCCACGATCGCCGGCATTGTTAAATCCCAATTTCGGAGTAATGCGGCCCAATCGAAGGGATGATCATTGGGCGAACCGTGATCGAGCGATTTCGTTCCTCCAAAGTGCGACTGCCACGACTGTTGGAAATGGGACAGATACGCTCCGTCACAGGTTGCAAAATCCGTCACAACCATGCTAGCCGCCAAACAAGCGGACATGAAAAGCAGACTATGAGTGACATTTCGCGAAGAAGATGATGAACGGTGACTGATCCACACCAACAATGCGGCCATTGGCAAAAGCACCAAGCTGATCAATTTGACTTCCAGCGCGATTCCGAACAAGGTTCCCGCCACTATTTCCGCCGCAGGCCATTTGTCTCGACGGCCCCAGGCCAGGACGCACAGTGCCGCCACGGTTGGCCCCAAGGCTGGAATTTCCAACATGCAGGACGATCCAAGGAGCAAAAAACCGGGTGAGGCAAGTAACAAGACTGTCACAATCGTGGCGAGGCGGCTCCCGCTAAAGCGCCAGCAAAGGATAAACACGCCAGCCAGAAGAAGAATGGCGAAGACGCTCGTGATCAGCCGGGGGCCGAGCATGGTCGAAGGGAAATGCCGCAAGACTTCACTCAGTAAACAGGTATGCAGCGGTGGCTGATCGTTCCAAATATCTGTATAGAGTTTGTAGCCGTTAAGTGTCAATGTCGCTTTGGCAACCTCAAATCCCTCATCAGCGCCTATCAGGACTGCTGTCCGAAGCGGAAGGAACGCTTGCAACGTTATGAATGCAGCCAACGGTACGGCAAGCATCGTGGCAATCTTCCAATTGAAGTCACCTGGGCCTTTAAAGCTTGCTCTCTCGCTCGATGATCGGCTTTGCATTTGTGAGATTGTTTATTTCAACAACAGAGTTCCCGATTCAATTCGGTCACAGAAATGGAACAAATCTGACATTTGTCAACTCTTCCGATGAGAACTCCTTGTGAAGCATGAACCCCGCCAAGTGCGTTACGCTGGAGAAGATAATTTTGAATTAAATTTCTGGATTTACCTTGACTGTTTACCGAGCAGGAATTATCCTTTTGCCCGTTCAGTTGGAAAAGCTCTGAGAAGCATTTTTCCTCAGTCTTATCGGGAGCGGAATTAAAGGCAGCTTATGGGCAATGCTTTTGTTTTTGGCCACGGGAGAGGGGGCAAAGCGACAAGGATGGTTTTCCTTTCAAAGGAATTCTCCAAAAAAATTCGATTTTATCCTCAACCATTCTATGAAGACTCAAACAACATTTTCTTCCAACTTAGGTTGCTTTTTCGGCTGGTTATCCTTGGCCTTTTTCTGCGGAACCAGTGAGGCCCAACAAGCAATCGCTCCACCGGGCGGTAGCATCTGGACCGATTACGCAATAACGCGAGTGGGGCCGCACTCGCGCGTATGGGGAAACTCTGCCGGACAAACCATTTCTGTCATTGCAACGGGCCTGAATTACTGGGACGGCCAGCAATGGACCCCAAGTAACCCCTCTTTCGAGGTTTCGCCGGATGGAACCGCATTCATCGCCTCGCAAATCCAAGACCCGACTAAGATTTCCGCCGAGCTGAATACGGCTGGCGCCGTGACCGTTACGACGCCGGATAACGTCACGTTGAGTTCGACACCCGTCGCCATCGGGCTCTACGACGCCGCCTCAGGAAAATCGGTCGTGGTCGCCGCCCTGACCAACACCACCGGCGTGTTGGTGGACCCGCAACACGTGGTTTACTTAAATGCCTTCGTGGGCGGCGGCTTTGCTGCCAGCGTGGTGTATTCGCTGCCAGACACTGGCTCATTTCACCAGGATGTCGTGTTCACAGGCTTTGACCCGGGATTTGACCCCACGGTATGGGGCTTCGCCGCCGGCTCGACCAAAACCCTGCGCATCCAGATTTTCACCGAATTCTATAATAATCCGCCTCAGCCGCTGATGATCATGCGTCCTCTCTATGTGGACCCGAATCCGGCGGATCAGGCCAGCATGGCATCGCCGGACTTAATCGACTATACACTCGATTTCGGTGATTACGTATTCGGGCCAGGCCGAGCTTATGCGACGACGACCAACTACTCCTCCAATATGGGCGTGCCGACGGCCAAGGATTTCGTCACAGATGCCACCTCTGGCAGAACATATTTGGTCGAATCGATTCCATTCACTTGGTTGCAAGCCTCCTTGTCCACCTTGCCGCCGGTGAAGGTCAGTTCATTGAACCGGCCAGCGAACGCCACGAAGATGAAAATAGCCGCTGCGTCGCTGCCACCCTTGCGCGGCGCCAAAAAGTCGTCCATTCAAACAATTGCTCCGAGCAAAACAGCCTCTCTCGCCGTTTCGAAGCCAAAGGGGGTTGTCGTTGATTACGTGGTCACCGTTAGTTCAACAGCAAAGCCGACGGTTTACAGTTCGGACACGACATATTTTGTGACGAACAACGTCTATGAAAGCGCCGCCGTGTCAATAGAATCCGCGGTCTTTAAATATCCCACAACCAACATCGGTGGCAGCATCGCTCTCCAAAGCACCTTGACGCTGGCCACCACCAATTATCGGCCGGCGATTTTCACCGCTGCTGACGATAACACAGCCGGGAGCACCTTGGGCACCAATGTCTGGTCCGGCTACACCGGAACCGTAGGGACCAACGGCTACGGCTCCGCTGCAGTATATTGGGACACAACCGCGAATATCGCGCTAAGCAACCTGCGCTTTTGTTATATGAACTGCGCGCTGCAGATCGCTGCCAACTCGTTGAGCCAGACGGTTAGCCTTTCCCATGCGCAACTGGTCAATTGCATTACGGGCATCAACATCACCGGGCAGGGTGTCGGCTCCTCTTCCCTGGCGCTCAACGTCAATAACTGCCTGATGGCCAACGTGCAAAACCCGTTTCAAGCGCAGAATCTTACCCTTACGGGCACGGCCTGGAATTGCACCATTGATAATTCCTCCAACTTGCTAAAGGCGACTTCCTCGGCAGGCAGTCTCCTCTTCACCAACTCCATTTTTTCGGGCGTAGTATCAGAGGGCTCGTATGCCGGTATGACACTTTCCGGTAATTACAATGGATTTTCCAACACTTGGACCGCGTTCGGCAGCCACCAAACCACCGCCACGAGCAATCCGTACGTTTCCTTCGCCGCAGGAAACTATTATCTTCCTCCCACGAGTTCACTTCTGACCAATGGAACGACCACTGGTATGAGCGCCGCGCTTCTGTCGCAATTGCAGGTTAAGACCGTGCAAGCACCGTTGTCCTTGACGAATGCCGCTCTTTTCAGCACTATTATCGCTCCTGTTGTGCCACGCGATACGGCAGGAATCGCTCTCGGCTGGCACTATGACCCGATTGACTTCCTCGCCACGCCCTGCACAATTAACGCTGGTTGCACTTTGACTCTGACGAACGGCGTGGCGCTCGGATATGATATTGCTAAAGGGATCAAACTTTCGGACGCCTCTGCTCTTACGTCACAGGGGCAGCCGAATAATCGTAATTACCTGGTATATTACAACTTGGTCCAAGAACAGCCTGTCAAGATCGGAGCACCAAATGGCGATCCTGCCCTCTCTCTGCCATTTGACGTTACTACAATTACCAATCCTGCCGCCATAAGCCTACGTTTGACCACGATTTGCGTGCCAACCGGCGAAGCGACCCTTCTCACCACGGGCGACATCGGTGATGCCGTGAGCAGCCTGACCCTCAGGGATTGCGAAATCTACGGTTCAGGAGCCACTTGGTACGGGACGGAAACCAACAACAGGCCCAACTTTCAGCTAATCAACAACCTCTTTTACCGCGTGCCCTTTGTGATTTCGAATACGGCGACAATTACGAACGTCAATAATGTCTTTTACGGCACGACCAATAACCTCACCAACACCTTCACCATCACCATTCGGGGTTTTAGCGGCACATCTTCCAACCTCAACGAGAATAATGTCTTTGATGGCACCTTTGCCGGTTTGGACGGCACAGTCGGTTACAATGCCTACCTAAACGGAGGCGACAATCTGTATAACACGCCTAATCACGATATTATCACAAATATGACTTGGACGGGCGGGCCGCTGGGCGCATTCTATCAAGCCTCAAACGGCCCTCTGCTCACCAACGGCACTGGCGCCGCCGGGACCTGGGGTCTCTTCCATTATACCGTCCAAACCAACGAAATTGCTGAGAGTAACAACGTCGTCAGCCGGGGCTATCATTACGTTACTGTCACTAACGGCCTGCCGCTTGATTTCAACAACGACGGCGTGCCTGACTATTTGGAAGACGCCAACGGCGATGGCAATGTGGACGATGGTGAGACATCATGGAACACCAGTACCCCCGCGTGGGTTGGCACGGAGCCCTTCAATCAATACGCCCTTTCCGGCGGCTCCGTTACCTTTAACGTCGCCGCCTACGGCACCGCACCGCTGACCTATCAATGGTACAATAACGGTGCCGCCGTAGGCGCTAATTCCAGCAACTACACCACAACCACCGCATCCGGATCCGGCCCGTATTCCGTCGAGGTCAGCAACAGCGGCGGTTCGGCCACGAGCAGCAATGCGACGCTCACTGTCGTCCAGGCCCCAGCCGTGACCAACGTATCCCCCTCAACCAACACGCCATACTGGTTGCAGACCAACATCGACACCCTGTCCGCCTGGTCGAGTGTTTACGGCTCGCCGACCCCGGCCTATTACTCGCAGTACTTGAGTCCTTATCTGCAATTTGTGGACTACTACCAATGGCAGCTCAACTCCGCGAACATCTCAGGGGCCTCCGGCGTTGGTTCCCCCGCGACTTACCTCGTTCCGACAAACGGGACCTATTCGGCCGTCCTTACCAACCCTGCGGGCAGCACGACCGTAACCTGGACCAACCTGATTCCGGCCGCGCCCGGGATGGTGGAATGCTGGGGCGACACGAATTCTGGTGAAGCCAATCGACCACTCTCAACCAATGTGTCCTCCATCGCCGCAGGCACATACCAGTCCATTGCCGTCACTAACGGTGCCGTTTATCAATGGGGACAATATTCTGATGGAGCCAACTTTTATTCTGTCGCCAACACGACCGTTGCCAACCCTCCACCCGCCTCGAATGTTGTCGCGGTGGCAGCGGGCATGCAGCAGGGACTTGCGCTCATGAACAACGGGACGGTCTATTCCTGGGGATTGACCAATAATGCGAGCACGAATCTCGCCACCAATCAGTATCTCACGGGCATCACTGCCGTGGCCTGCGGTTATCACTATGATTTGGCGCTGACGTCTTCCAACACCGTCATTGCCTGGGGCCATGACACCAATTTAACGACGGTCCCCACTGCTGCCACCAATGTAACGGCCATCGCCGCCGGAGGGTTCCATTCCCTGGCCTTGCTCTCCAACGGGACCGTGATTCCCTGGGGCTATAACACGGACGGCGAGGCCAGCCCAACCAATCTGACCGGCATTGTGGCCATTGCGGCGGGCCTCCATCACAGTATGGCCCTTTCCAGCAACGGGGTGGTGACCGTCTGGGGCGACAACAGCAACCATCAGCAGAACGTCCCGGCCTCGGTCCAGAGTAACGCCATGGCCATTGCCGCTGGCGACAATCATTGCCTCGCTTTGCTCAACACCGGCACGGTAGTCGCTTGGGGTCTCAACGCCAGCAACCAAACCAACGTCCCTCTCAGCAATCCAACCACCCCAGTAAACGTCAAGCTCATCGCGGCCGGCGGCAACCATTCGATGGTCGGGATTTGGTCACCCCAAGTACAATATCCCGTCAACCCGGCCAACGACGTGCTGCTGATTTATAACACGGCTTCCTCCGCCAGCATAAGCGTTTTCAATTATTATTTGGCCAATCGCCCCGGCGTCGCTGCCGCCAACATCCTCGGGGTTGATTGTTCCACAAACGGGATCAGCAATGAAACTTATTCACTTAGCTCTTATAATTCAGAGTTCGTTACACCGGTTGCAAATTGGCTTTCAGCAAATCCGGCAAAGCGCCCTCAGTACGTCGTCCTTTTTCAGGATTTGCCCACTACGGTTGCATACCCTCCTCCGAACACGAATGTGACGCAGCCTTGGTTCAGCGTCCAGTACGACTTGAACTGCGGATCTAATACGGTAATTTCCGAAGTGGATTATTTGCTTAATTGGCACCCTTTCGTCACTAGCATCAATGTTGATCCGATGGGCAGCTCCAATAACTGCATTAACTACATTAACAAGCTGAAGAATGTGGCAGGAACCAGCAAAACGCTTTTTATCAGCGCCTCAGCAACAGGATATTCAAATACCAATTGGTATTTCGACGACATTGATGATCCTCCCACTGGCGGCGACGGTGCCGCTTGTGTTGCCGGGGTTAGCAATGTAAACCCCACAGCCTCAATATTTACAACGAGAGGAGGGGCGAACTTCGTAACGAAGGCCACCAACGTTGCCGGATATTATACCTGCTCGGAGGACTGTGTCACCACCAACTGTGCAACAAACGCCGTAAATGGCGTCATCCAGTTCTACGGCCAAAGTACTTGGTATGTTATCAGCACTACGGACTCGTACAACGGCTTGCTGACGAACGGTTATAACAGCGCTCAATGGCGTTATGTCACATGGTTTTGCAGTAATTCCTTTGGCAGCCCAAATAATTACACGAATACACCGGTCGGAGCGGTGGTTCATGTGCAAGAGCCCGGAGGCAACCCCGCCAGCAGTACAGAAAACCGTTCTGTTTACTTTGGTGACTGGGCGGCAGGATGGACTTTTGGGATTTCTGCTTGGAACTCATTCCTTGATAATTACTTGCCCGCTGACAGATGTGCAGCTGTTGGTGATCCATTTGTTTCAAGATAATATTTGCATGAATAACCCTGCAAGGTTTTTAGTTGTATCTGGATTGCTCCTAGGCAATTTTCCAGGTTTCACCCAAGGCACTTTTCAAAACCTCGATTTTGAACAGGCGCAGCCCGTGTTTTTGGGTTACGAGGAGGCAACAACTGCGAGTGCATTGCCCTACTGGACAGTTAGCATTGGCGGTGCGCAACAGGGGGTGGTTGGTGTGAACACTTATAGCACGGGCGCTTCGGCGGTTTCACTAATCGGACCGGGTAGCTTGCCGCCAGGGTCTCCAGTATCGGGCCCGATTGATGGAAATTACAGCGTGCTCCTGCAAAACTTTGGCGATGCACAAACGGCATCCCTTGGCCAAACGGGAGTCATTCCCACAGGAACCCAATCCCTCGAGTTTAAGGGCTTTGAGACTTTTCAAAACGGCGGACAAGTACAGGTTTCTGTAGATTCGCAGTCCGTTCCCGTTACCGAAATTGGCGTCGGCCCGAATTATGATTTGTACGCTGCTAATATTTCGGCATGGGCAGGAAAGAATGAGACAATCTCCTTCACCGTGGGACTCGCGCCTCTACCATATACCGTTAATATCTGGGAACTTGACGACGTCACCTTCTCCCCCAACGCCGTGACGGCAACGCCTGAACCAAGCACGCTCGCCCTTACGGGACTTGGAGGATTTTTCTTTGCGCTCTACCGATGCCTCGTGGCCATGAGCTTAAGATGCAAACAATGAACGCGGAGGCTTTGCTTGCATTCCTGGCGGCTTCCTTAACGCTTGGCACCGCCGCCCAAGGCACGCTCCAGAATCTTGATTTCGAACAAGCGAATCCGATTTTTATTTCGTACGGCGTGGCAACAACAGCAAGTGCCATGCCTTATTGGACCGTTACGATTGCAGGAGTTCAACAGACAGAAATCGGTGTAAATGAGTTTACTATCGGAGCTCCAGGAGTTTCACTTGTCGGTCCCGGCAGCACAGTATTTGGACCAATCGACGGAAACTATAGCGTTGTCCTGCAAAACTATGGCACAGCAGCTTATGCTTCGATTAGCCAGACCGGGATGATTCCCGACGGGAGCCAGTCCCTTTTGTTTGAAGCCCGGCCGCCAATCGCGCCCGCACCTAGCGGACCGTTGGACATTCAAATTGGGAATCAAACCGTGTCTTATATGCAAGTGGGTAGTGGCCCCAATTACGCCATTTACGCCGCCAATATTTCCGCTTGGGCTGGCCAGGCGGAGACGTTGACGATTTCCGACCCGTACCTTGGTGGCAACTGGGAGTTGGACGACATCACCTTCTCCCCCAACGCCGTCGTCCCTGAGCCCAACCCGCTTTTTTTAACCGGCCTGGGCAGCGCACTCCTGGGCCTCTACCGCCGGTATATGATCAGAAAGCAATGAACCCGGAGGCTTTGCTTGCATTCCTGGCGACTTCCTTGACGCTTGGCACCGCCGCCCAAGGCACACTCCAGTGTCGGGCCCAACTGATGGAGTTTACAGCGTGCTCCTGCAAAACTTTGGCGGGGCGCAAACGACATCCATTAGCAAAACGAGAGTCATTCCCACAGGAACCCAATCCCTCGAGTTTAAGTTCCCTGCAGGCATTGGGCCATTGGGCCGCGCAATGACTTTGGCTACTTAGGACTCCGCAAATTCCGTCTGCCTCGCCAGCTTTGGTTTGCGCACGGCTACGAAGACCCACCCGCGTCGGCGGAAAAGACGCTCATTCTCGATCCTAATTGATTCATTGATTCTCAACTTGCCAACCCCGCCGCCACCACCTTCCCGGCAATCCATTGTATGCGGCTGGGGAAGCACGCGGCGCTCTGGCATGGGAACTGCGGCGGAATAAAAGCGGCGGCGACACGGCGACGCTGTCTATGATTCAAGAGCGCGGCTGATGTCTTGGGCTTGGCCTAAC
>Ga0182016_10005345_pt1 | contig 13871 bp, 10 predicted proteins | sample 712S2MmetaG_FD_120491 | JGI IMG/M metagenome (GOLD analysis project Ga0182016, IMG submission 120491) | Permafrost microbial communities from Stordalen Mire, Sweden - 712S2M metaG | ecosystem: Environmental > Terrestrial > Soil > Wetlands > Permafrost | place: Sweden: Stordalen | collected...
GGTATGAAACGCAAGGTCTTGCCATACTTGAGGCGGCAGCTCGTGGCATTCCCGCTGTTGTCGCCGACTCATGTGCGGGACGGGATTTTATATCTAACGGATCGACTGGACTATTATTTCGTGGAGCGGATGTTTCTGACCTTGCCAAACAAATGTCAATTCTCAAAGATGACGCGGTTGTTAGTCGGCTGGGTCAAGCAGCCTATGAACACCATTGGAAGAACCCGCCTACTCTAGAAAGTCATGTCGATCGGTTGGAAGCATGCTACGCCAGGATGATTGATGGTTAGGCCTCTTGTCGTAAGAGGAAACATTCAAATGTAATTGGGCAACTTAGCAAGTTCTAGCTAATATTCTCGGTCCTGCTTCTTGGGGCTCTTGAATAATCAAGAGAAGTTGACCATATGAGCGCACCCTCGTTGCCCAAAGGTCGCAATCGACACTCTGATATTATTGAATTTTAAGCAGCGGCCAGAAGTCTACTCGGCGGCGTCGCTTGCATGCCAGGATACGAAAGGGAATACAGCGTGTTCCCGCACAGCAAAATGAGCGCGGTCAGAACTTGAGCAAAGCGCCACCCCGAAAAACAACGGAGCATTCTGTTGATCTACCACGTACTTCCGGATCTTGAGCCGTTCTCGGCCTACCGCGGCGGTGCTCTTGCGCATACAGTCGCTCACCTCATGAACCTCGATCCTTCGCGGCAGGTAGTATGCATCTCCGCTGATGATACGTGGGGATTTCCTCAGTCTCGCGTCCATGTGATGCCCCATCTGGATATGTATGGAAGTCTGCGCGGCAGACGCCATTTGCCACCGTGGATTACGGGCCCCATTTACAGGCAAATCTACAAGCCGTTGGTCAGGATGGTAAAGCCTGGTGACGTAGTGTGGTTTCACAGCGGCCCGGGTACAGGAGCAGCTCTTCAATCGCAACTCCGCAAACGTGGCGTGAAGTTGGTGTACCACTGCCACGATGCAATCGATTTCTACGCACTGCGATTGGCGTTCCACGCGTTTACCGCTGACGCCTACATCTTTGTAAGCGAATACCTGGAGCGCTACTGGACAGCAGTCCTGCCTGGCCTGAAGAATTCGTACGTAATTCACAATGGCGCCAGCGAGGAGCTGTTTTATCCACCATCAAGTGGCATCGAGAGGAACAATGAGCCTCCCGTGGTACTTTTCGTGGGGCGGCTGCACGAGCAAAAAGGTGTGCATGTGTTGATGAAGGCGATGGAACTGTTGCAGCAGCGTGGAATTGTGGCGAAGTGCAGGGTCGTCGGTTCGGCATTTTCCGGCGGCACCAAGCCAACACCTTATATTGAAGGGCTGCTCGCATCCAAGCCCAGCAACGTGGAGTTCATTGGCTTTCGATCGCACTCCGAGGTTGCAGACGAGTTCCGTGCGGCGGACATCCTCTGCGTTCCGTCCACCTGGCAGGAGCCGTTCGGCAAAGTGAATGTGGAGGCAATGGCCTGCGCGTTGCCCGTGGTGGCCACAAGGGTTGGCGGAATTCCGGAGATCGCCAGAGAAGGTGGCATCGTATTGATCGAACCGAATTCGGCGGAAGAATTGGCTGATGCCATGGCTCCTCTGCTTGTCGATAGGCAAGCGCGGCTAAAGCTCGCAACAGAGGCGCTCGAAGGCTTCAGGAGATGCTTCACCTGGCGACACGCTTTGGCGAAGTATGAGCAGGTGTTGAAGGAGCTCTGACAGGCACCTCACGTCATCCGCCGATTGACGCTCGTAGTCTTGTCCGCTCAGCGCTCTCCACGGTAAACTTGAAGAGCGCATGCTTCGCAGTTCCATGGTTTCTACACTATTTCGCCTGCTCGCGTGCATATCATCGCGGACTTTGACCGCAGGGCATATTCGCAAGGTCTCATGACTAGTTAGAGGAGATTGCTTGAAGGTTGCAATTCTGCACTATTGGTTCCTCTTAAATGGAGGCGGTGAGCAGGTCGTAAAATCCATGCTCCGTGTCTATCCGGAAGCTGACCTCTTTCTATTGTTTGCGGACCCAAAGTCGCTGCCGAAGGATTTTGATCTTAGCCGGCTTCATACTTCGATTTTGGATAAGATTCCCGGCTCTCGCAGGCTCAATCGAGTCCTATTCCCGCTCTATCCTGCCGCTGTCGGCGCATTCGATTTCTCGGGATACGACCTCATCCTGTCCTCCGACTACGCCCCTGCCAAGAGCATTGTGCCCCCGGTCGAAACGCTCCATATCAGTTACCTGCATGCCCCAGGCCGACATCTCTGGGATCAGCGAATCGGTTTCGCAAAGAGCCTGCCCGCTCCGCTTCGCCCAATTTTTTATCAGCTTTCCTCGACCGCGCGGGACGGAGATTTCATAGGTGCGCAGCGGATCGATCACATCATCGCGAATGCGCGCCATATCGGGGAGCGAATCTGGAAGTACTACCGTCGTGAGTCCACGGTCATCTATCCGCCGGTGAACGTGAAATCCGCCATCATCGCAGAGCGCAAAGGCGATTACTATTTCTCCATCGGCAGAATGACTGAGCTCAAGCGAGACGACGTCATAATCGAAGCTTGTAACAGGCTCGGCCGACGGCTCATCGTCGCGGGCACCGGTCGTGAAGAAAAGCGATTGCGCGCCATGGCCGGGCCCACGGTTGAGTTCCTTGGCCGTGTGGATGACGCAACTCTAACTAAGCTCTATTCGGAATGCAGAGCACTGCTGTTTGCGGCCAACGAAGATTTTGGCATCGTTCCAGTTGAAGCACAGGCCCACGGCCGTCCGGTAATTGCCTTCGGCAAAGGTGGCTCCCTGGAGACAGTCAAGGTAGATTCGTCCGACCCATCGCAGAATACCGGCATCCTTTTCCCGGAGCAGACTCCTGAGTCGTTGATGAAGGCTATCCTAGATTTCGAGAAAATTGAAGATGAGTTTGATCCGCAATCGATCCGCAATCACGCGCTGCAATTCGACCGCGATGTCTTCGAGACCCAACTCAAGCTTTACGTCGATACGGCCATGAAAGCTCACCGCGAAAAACCGATGCCCCCCATTTGGACTGGCCCCCAAGACAGTCTCTAAACACAACCCGCCTAGGCTGAATTACGCATGCGTATGGCCGCTAAGACCATCACACGTTGGAATTCTTCGCAGTCGCCTCGGACCAGTATTTATCAACCAGGGCCTTCGTACTTCGGATATTTGTGCGGCTTGATGCGCCAAATACAATACTCTCGACGTTCGGCTGCGTGCAGACCCATTGGATAGCCTCATCTGCGGGAATGGATCCCGACGCATACACAGACATCGCGATTGCTCTGAACTTATAGTCCCTGAGAGTCTCCTCGTACGCCTTGAAGCCGCCGCACATTCTGAACCCGATCTTGTTGATATTCGAGCAAACAATAGGATTCTCAATGCCCAGCCTTAACAGCTCAGGAACCAGCATCGGTAGATTCATCGTAATGAACCCCGGCTCGGCATTGTAGCGACTCCGGACATGGTCGGCGAATACTTTAAATGTCTGGGTCATACCGAGTCCCAGCACGAAATCGACAACGACATTCTGTAAAAAAATCACAGGTGTTTTTACGTTGTGAAACATCTTCATTTCAGCATCGATAAGCAGTCGCACAATGCCATCGATATCTTTCGAAGCCAGAGATACACCGCCACGAATCGCAGCCGAAAGGAAACCTTCTTCCGGAGAGAATCGCCGAATTGCGCCTATGATTCCTTCTTCCGTCGCAGCGTTCGCATACTTGTGAGCGTACGGCATACAAGGAAAGAATTGGTAGTCCGGATACTTGTCTGGATGCATCCGCACACGGTCGCATATCTCCTCCACGCGATCGTGTGTTGTGCACATAAAAGTCTTTACACCTTCCTCGTAAGCTGCATCCAGAACTTCATAGATCGCCTGGATGTCGCGGAAGCGCAGCGACTGGGCACGCGCCTTCTCTTCGGACATGTGGTTGACCCCGAAGAACTGATTGTCGCCAAAAAGAAGTCTGTCCATATATCTCACTTTGATGTGCTATCGAAGCTAGCCGCGGAAAAATGATTTCTTGCGAACCGGCGGCACTGCGGTTGGAACCCCAGAAGTAACCCGGCCTTGTGTCGCATCTTCAATCATCAAGGCAAGAACGTGGTCCGTCTCTGCAGCGCTTGCGAATGAGTTCACATTCTCTCGCTTTCCTGCCACGATACACTGAATGAAGTAATCGAGCTGCGCGGAATATTCCTCGCCGCGTACATAGAACCACACCGGATCCGTCAGGTCAGTTGTATATCGTAGATTCCAGCCCTTCGTGTAGCCATCGATCTGAGGGGATTCGTTTCGAAGAAACGCATGAAACTCCTGCCGATCGGCATAGAGCTTTCCCGCAGTTCCCCAAGCCGTAATCTTGACTGTCATCTTCCGATACGACTCGTCACTCCAGTTCACCGAGATTTGCGCGCTCGGACCCTTCCCGAAGAGCATCGTACCGTAGACTTCATCGTCGGTATCGTCAGAAAAAACAGTGCTCATTACTGTTCCGCTAACTGCCGAGGGAGTGCCGAAAAACCAGCTCAACAGGTTGATCGGATGGGCTGCATAATCGTATAGACAACCGCCGCCTTCTTCCTTCTTGGTTCGCCAGGACTTACCTTTGGGACGAAGCACAACAGGCCCATAAGCCTCCGCCAGAACGTGGCTGACAGTCCCATTCGCTCCCAGATCCAATAGCCGCTTCATCTCTCGAAATGCTGCAACAAAGCGGTAATGATATCCAACCTGATTGATCAATCCTTTGCTCTCTGCAAGAGATGCAAGCTCGTTTGAGGCAGCCCAGTTTAAGCTGAATGGCTTCTCGCAAAAGACGTGGGCATTGCTCTCTAAAGCAAGTCGTACCAGGCTTTCATGGTGACGGGAGGGCGTCGCGATCACTACCGCATCCGGCTTAGTCTCCTTCATCATCTGGTGCACGTCGGAATAACAAGCAATCCCGGTCTGCTTCTCCATAATGCTCAGAAGAATCTTCGATGTATCACATATCGCAACGATCTCTACATTGGGGTGTACGCGCACCATGGACAAATGCGAGAGTCCCATCTTTCCCAACCCCACCACTGCAACTCGAACCTTCACGCAAGCTCCCTTGCCGGATTTACTTACATTACAGGTAAACTAATTTTACCAGTCAACGCGCGACCGCCTGAAGTTCCGCACCTGTGCCTTTACAAAGCACGCATTCTGCCAGGTAGGTGTGGGATTACGCAGGTGAGAGACAGGCAGCCCAGCGGTGCAGCCCCCAGGGTGCGAAAGACGAATTTGCACCATTTTGCCCGCATCGAGAGCCATCGAACCCAATATTCTGATCTCATTGCTGAGATTACCACAAACAACACAATCCATTTCATTCTCGCCAATCGAGGTTCGGAAGAAGAATCGCCTCGTCCCGGAAGCATTTAGTAAATAGGCGATAGATTGTGGAAGCTTTTAGGAGAAGACGGTATGATTGAAACATGCCGTCATCCGTGATGACCTCGAATCTGACCAGCAGAGAGTTTGCCGATGCATTGCCAGCGAAGGAGCAATACACGCCTTCCAATGCTATCGGTCTTTTTGTCATCAGCATGTTTGGCATGGATAAAGTCTGGGGCATCGCCCCAGGCCACTACCCGACGAGTGAGAAGGTGGGGCGCAGCGGATTCATGAGTCTGGACGACGCTTAATGTTTAATTAGCGTCAGACGATGCATCTTGTTGCAGGTGGCCTGGAACACTGACCCAACTCCATTCGCCCCGACGAATAGGCCAAGTGCAGCAACATCGTGATCGAGTCCGAGAAACTTCGGATGTGGCGGCATTCCGCGGAAGTCGGTATGATTTATAGAAATGAGATCCTCCCGATTGAGTTCGGTGCCATCTAGCAGCGCGTCCAGGACGTCGGATAACATCAAAGATGCACTGCTTGCCACCAAGCGGCCTACGCTGGTGCAAGCTGCAAACGTGTTTCTCCTCATGCTCTTCGCTGCGAATGGACTCTGGAGCCTCGTGCCGGGTGCGTATATTGAGACAGCATCCCACGTAAGTATTGTCGTCTTTTGGATTTGCTCACTCTGGGTATTTATCCAAATTCGTGGACGCATTCCATGGCATCTTTGGACCTGCCGCTTCGCATTTATATTCTTGTGCTGGATACTGTTGAGCGTTACGTGGTCTACTCAGCCGCTCTCGACAACCTACTCGCCGGCAATCTCCTCCATCTGCGTCTTTCTTTATTACTGCTACATCATGGACCGTTTTTCTCCCTCCGAGTTCAAGACGCTGCTGTTTCAAATGTTCACGGTCATGTTCATCCTTTCCGTTCTGTTGATCATTTTTGTGCCCTTCCGTGGAGTGGAGAATGCTGGGGTCATCGGAACCAACCCTGAAAACGCAGGGGACTGGAAAGGCATGTTCCGGCAGAAGAATGAACTCGGTTTGAATTGTGCGATTGCCTTCGGTTTGTGCCTTGGCTATTCTCCCAAGAACGGGCTGGAGCGCCTCTGGCGGGGTGCGCTTATTTTGCTGACCCTCGTCCTGAGCTTCGGAGCCAAGAGTCGCGAATCCTGGGTCGCCATTGCGATTACAATCTTCCTTTCTGCGTTGATTATCCCATTCCGGAACCTTGGTCAACGTTCCCGGCTCCCGACTCTTATTGCCGCGTTCACTCTTGTCGTCCTCACAGTCACGCTGGTTTACCTGAACATTGACTCCATCCTCGCCCTTATGGGGAGGGACCGCACACTTACTGGCCGGTCGAATATCTGGGATTACTGCGTGATGATCGCGCAACGCCGGCCCTGGTTCGGCTACGGGCTATACGGCTTCTGGAGAACGCCGCTGGCTTATGACGTGGTCGTGAGAACTGGTTGGCAGGTAACCAGTTCTCACAATGCGTATTTGGACACTGTCATCTCGTTCGGGTTGATAGGCTTCGCACTGTATCTTCCGATTCCGTTATCGGCGGTGATCTACATCTTTAGAGCGATTATGAGCTACTCGCTTGAAGTCTATGAAATGTTCATTTATATGCTTACAGCGATTTTGGTCATGAGCTTCGCCGGCGGTTTCCTCACCTATGCTGTTGGCACAAGCTACGTCTTGGCTATTTATACCATCTCGAATCTTGAGAAAGTGGAGCGGAGCGGATTTATGAGGCTGGACGGCTAGTCTTTGTCGGAACGCTTTTCGCCTGCCTGACTAAGTGCATATGGCACGGACGTATAGGGTGGTTGTAGGTACGCTTGATAGGCGAAAAGGTAAATCGTTATATTTGAAATGTGCAGGGAACGAGGCTTCTTCGTCCGTTCTGATACCGCTCAGTCATCGGCCTCAATGGACCTACCGCTGACGTAGGTGCCGAGCCCAAGCTTTCGCGGCAACAGTGTAACGAGCTCGGGCTTACGATTGGCAAATGATGCTGCGGAGTTCATTCAGATCTGTCGCCCATCCTAGCAATAGAGCCTGCGTGACGCGAAACCGGGAAATGATGTATGAAAACAAATAGGAAGTCGTCAAGCTCACAGCAAAATTCATGACGAGGCTGAAATGCAGGTATGAGCAAAGTATCCTGGGCGTCGAATGGATGAACATGATACCCATCGAATAGGTCCCAGCAGACGCCAGTATCCCCGACAAGAATGGAATCAACGCGACTATCCGGCTTAAATAGATCAACGACAGGACGCAGCAATAGCCCAGGACAAACGACAGGAATGGGATGCCGTAGTTGCCTGCCTTCATATCGACTTCAACTCCAACCCCGCGCCAGACCAGAATGAACGCGCAAACCGCACCAGAAAACGCGAAAACTGCGAGCCAGGGTGAATTCAGCGGCAAGTTCTTTGAGAGGTAGCCTAAGCAGAATATGGGTATCGCAGCGAGGACTACATTGATGTCAAGTGGAAGGTCGAGAGATGGATAGTTAAATGCAACGAAATAGCTTACCAATAAACATAAGACACTGATCAAGATGACGATGGGCAATCGGGTCTTCACAATAAGAAAATTCATGATCTGTTGAGTCATAAACAAGCACGAGATGAACCAAAATGTTGAATGGACTCCACTGAGTTTGGTGCCTCCCCATGCGGAATTGTAGGCCAAATGGATGACACGAGAAATGAGGCCAGGCTGATGAAGGAAACCGATGACCGCAACTGGAAAGAGCAGCAGCAGGAATGCCAGGTAAGGAAGAAGAAGATTGATGGATTTCTTCTCGAAGTAATTTCCAAAGTTAGGTTTTGCCGAGCGGAGGTACCCACTCAGGAAAAAGAAAAGAGGCATGTGGAAAATGTAAATAGAGTTGTGAAGCAATCCCGTATCCGGGGCAACATGCCCCAGCACAACTAGCGCAATTCCAATTCCCTTGCATACGTCGATCCACGCAATTCGGGAAGGCGGGGTAAGCGCCGCTTGTCGCGTCGAGTTCATTAATATGCAAATTATAGACGGAAACCAAGTAGATGTCGCATGGGACTCCGCGGACATCGTTAAAACGCAGTTACGCCCCTGCAGGCCCTTTGTGCGGAAAGAGCCGATGCTGAAGCGATAGGGCTGGAGTCTCAATGAATTTGAAACTTAGCGTCGCGAAGGCTAAGGTGAGGGCCAAGATCATTGGAACCTGGATACACAATCTCAGGTTGTGCGGGCCCAACCCAAGAACAATTGCGTGCCATAGGTACACGGAATAGCTTATTCTTCCAAGCCATGTCAATACTCGAGGGAACTGATGGGCGCGCAGCGCAAAAAATACTAAAAACAAAACGTAGCCGCATAGAATCGATAGGTCGCCAGACAATGGGCAATTCGGAACAGCGTTGCCGACCTTGGCGTAAACGCCGAGTCGGAAATAGTTTGCAACAATCACGGCCGGAACCATGCTCGCCAAACAGCACAGAAGCACCACTCGCTTAGACGGGTCAGTGCTGTACCTATAGAACACCGTTCCAATAAACGCCGTAACGACAACTGTTAGTTTCTCTGAAGATAGGGCGCGATGAAAAAACTCGGCAAAGACGAGATTCCCAATCAGTAGACTCAATATCGCGGAGATCGCGAGGACCCCACTCCGGCGAAGTACTCCCAGAGCGAAGAATACGCTGCACAACACGTAAAACAGCGCTTCATAGGACAAAGTCCAGTAGGCTGCCAATCCATATGGTGTATGCAGAACTTCTTGAGTCATTGTAAGATTTGCAATTAGATATCTGGCATTCACCCCGGCCGGAGTGGAAAGCGCCCCAGAGAACTGACTAACCAACAATACTGCTATAAAGCTCGTCCAGTAAGCCGGCAAAAGTCGGAAGGCGCGACCAATCCAAAACCTCCCCAACGATCCATACCGCTCGATGCTGACAGGAATAATGAATCCACTCACCAGAAAGAATGCAATGACACCGACTTCACCAAGATTAAGATAGCGCTGCGAAAAGACGCGGATAGCAGGGTATCGTTCCGCTGAATGCTGAAGCACAACGAGCAACGCGGCAATTCCACGGGCGGAATCGAGAAACTCCCACCTACCGCTTCTAACACTCACCCGCTCCAGTGGATCACCGTTTGTGCGCGAATCGATCACCCTTACCTCTCTCTTGCCGCGATCTCCATTCGAACGCAAGTTTAGCAGATCATCTTGGAAAAAGTGGATGCTCTTGAGGGTGTGGGTTTACCGCCCTAACGCTTCGTTAGCGTCAAACGATGCATATTGTTGTAGGTCACCTGGAAGGTTGTCCCCATGGCATGCGCTTCGCTGAATCTGCCATCCGTATCCACCTGGAGATTGAGTCCGGGTAATTTCCAGGCTTGCCCGGTGAAGTTGGAAGCGCTCGCTCCAGGCGCAGAGACCACAAAGATAATATCTCCCTGCATCAGCGCGGTGATCCCTGCCGGGGAGGCGGTTGCAGTATTAACCTGTCCGTGCAATACATACATCCAGCCCACTGCCCCTGTTGGCGTTTTCCAGTGGACAGTAATCGGGCGGTATTGCGGTCTGGCGTCGATGTTGATGGGAGGATCGACCACCTCTGCGCCAAACAGTACGTCCTTCCCGACCCAGGAGGTCGCCAAGCGTCTGTCGTCGATCTGCTGCTTCACCATGTGCGGTTGGACCGGGCCACGCAACTGTGCCAGCGCCTGCGCCGGGATATTTGGTTTCAACGCTACAATAAGCGGGATCGCGAGTGCATCCTGGAATTGAGGTGTGTTGGGGCCGATGGCCGGCAACGGCGCATTCCCGGCTGGAAGCTGGGTGCTCAACCAGAGCGCTAACCCTGAGACATAATTTGTCATGTCCATGTAATACGAGCGATCGTAAGGTCCCGCCGTGTTACGCATGTCGGGACTGTAATAGTTCGCAATCTGGGTCCAGATGGCCGACTCCATATCCGCACCCATGTTACGCATCTGTTGTGAGGAGCCGTGCTCACGCCACAGAGTGATTGCGAGGATGTCCACGCCGTAGTACGTGGGGGAGTTGAACTCCCAGAATGCGCCGTGCTTCTTGAACCCAGCGTAAAGCTTGTTCATCCACGCGTTCGCCTTGGCTGCATCCGTCGCGTCGTGGCGTTGAGCAGCGGAGAAATCCGCCAGCGCGCCGAACATAAGCGAGGGGTTTGTATAGTTCGTTTCGAGCCTGCCATCCTTCTGCTCGCCCGCCACCGCTATGTCAATCGCCTGGCTAAGTTTGTTGCGCGTGGGGGAAGAAATCTTATCAGAGAAGTCGAGCAGGATCATCTCAAAGGTAATACCGACAAACTCGCGCCAGTTTGCGTCGTATCCCACCCCCGTTCCGGTTCCCGGCGGTGTGGTTTCGGTGGACAACACTTTGAACGTGCCATACCACTTCTTCGACGGGTCTGTATATTGCAAAGCGAGAACCGCGTTGAGACAAGCCTCCGCCTTATTGCGGTCCCCTGGGCCGTCCCTCAGCAGCAGCCCATAAGCGTAGTATGCGGACTCACGAGCTTGTATTGCCCGGTCGGAGCCCGGATGAGGCACTTTCACCATGCTACTGGAAGGATCGTACATGTCGTCCAGCAGAGGCATTACGGCATTGAACAACTGGCTACCGCTTGCAGAATCGATCTGCGCCAAAGAGTTGGAGCCGCCGAACAGAATGGCGAGGCAGAGAAATGAAATCGACAATCTCTTTTTCATGGGGGTCTCGTATCCAAAATCCTCCAACGGACTTCCACGCGGAGTGTTTATATTGGATGCTGGCGCTGTGATAAAGGTCGTCTTCCAGACCCGTGGCCACTGTGCGAAGGGGCGCCAAGCGATAGACCACTGACATTTCCAATGTTTCCGCGGCAAGGAGTCCATCTGGATCCACAATCGCAAAAACAGCGAGTTCGAGTGTCGGATCGTCGTTTGCACTTTAGGCCAGTTCAGCAGTGCGGGGGGCCGTCCGCCAATAGTCTAGCCCCCGCCTCGCCGAACCCGCCGTACCGGAGAGATTGGATCAACGCTCTGTTCACCACAGGCAGCTACTTTTGCCCCGTTTCCGCCGTTGCATTATACTGATTCGACATTCCATGAATATAAGAGGTGGGATTTTGACTGCTTCTGATTTGAGGCTATGTCTCCTGTTTGCCGTGTTCGCCGCTTGCTGGCCTACGATGAGTTTTGGTGCGCCACCGACGCCAGGCGGCTTTCTGGCGCAGATCACCATGGATACCAAGCCGGGGAGAGCTATTCCTGCAACATTTATGGGCATTGATTTGGAACCCGGTAGATCGAGTGGAATATTGGGAAGTTCAGAGGTCGGCATCAATACCACGTATCGCAAGTTGGTGAGTAACCTTACTTCTTACGGGTCAGGTCCAATCATTATGCGAATTGGAGGTGACGGCACTGACCACGAGCGCTGGGTTAGGAGTGCGACCTCGTTTGCAGAATTTGCCAAGGCCACAGGGGCACATTTTATTCTGGGTGTTAATCTTGGAGCAAACGACGTTGGTTTGGCGGTCGACCAAACAAAGACATTCGTCAGGCAGATGCCAGCCCACTCTTTGGATGCGATAGAAATTGGCAACGAGCCATACGCTTTCGTCCACTTTGGGTACCGCAAGCCGCCTTATACTTTCAAGCAATATTTCAAGGAGTTCGACCTATGGAGGGCGAAGATTCTCCCACTTCTCCCTGCTGGCACGCGGCTAGCTGGTCCCGTGTGGTCCCATTATTCGGATCTAGCTGACGCAAAGCCTTTCCTTGACGCCGAGCACTCTTATCTCTACGGCTTCACCTTTCACGTATATGCCACTGGCGGAGCCACATGCACTTCCGCTATTCCATTAAACGCCTTACTCCGGCCCGAGGCTGCATCCTTTGGTCCATCGCAAGTCAAATCCGCAGTCAGCCTGACCCATGGATACAATCTGCCGTTCCGACTCGACGAACTTGGTGCAATATCTAGCTGCGCTGGTTACGATGGTGTAAGCAATACGTTCGGATCGGCTCTCTGGGCGATCGACATCATGTTTGAATTTGCGAATGTGGGAGTCGACGGCATCAATTGGTATTCTTCCAATTTGGATTTGGATAGTCCCTTTGATTTTACTGTTGACATTTTCGCAACCAGCAACAGCTTTATGAACCCTGCCGGTAAACAACATTTGAAGAGGGTCAATCCGCTGTACTATGCAATGCTATTCTTTCAGGCCGCCACAGGACGCCAAGCACACCTACTGCCGGTTTCAGTCAAAACCCAAGAGAACATCAAGGCGTGGGCCACTATGGACGGAAGCGGTGTTCCCCGCCTGGTGGTAATTAACAAGACGTCGAATTCTGGAAGCATCCGAGTTGATCTATCTGGATTCCGAACTGCTTCCATTCGGAGATTGACTGCGCCGTCGATATCTTCCAAGAACGGCGTGACATTTGCAGGGCAAACAATGGATGGCAGCACAGATGGCTCGCTTTTGGGAACGAGAAAGCTGGAATCATTGAATTCGTCTTCAGGGGTCTTTAATTTGCCAATGGGAGCCTACAGTGCTGCGCTCGTGGAGTTTTCACACTGAGCAGTCCATTCGTCGCTGTTCAACCTCAAATGGTAGCCAGATCCGTCTTCGCGCGCCGCACCGCGATTTGCAGATTAAGCCAGTTCAGCAGCGCCAGCAGTCCATCTGTCGCAACGCTGGCCCATGCCGCACCGAGCCACCCATAATGGGGAATAAGATACAAATTCAACGCCAGGTTCAAACCGGCCGCACTACACTGTGCGATCGTTCGCGTTCCCTGCTTACCGGCGCTTGTCAACGCTATTCCTGTCATCTGGTGGATGCTGCGAAACAGCGGAATGATTGCCAGCCAGCGAAGCGCATTGGCGCTCTCTGCAAAGCCACGGCCTACGACCAGAGGGATCAAGCCGGCGGAGAAGAACAGACCCACGGATACGACCGCGCTAACAGTCAAGGACTTCTTCAGCAACTTGTTGGCGTACTCGGCAGAATGCACAATGCTCTCGCGTCCAAGTCGAAACAGCTTCGGCAATGCGGCATCGCGAATCGCGAATACGGGCATGGTCGCGAAGTCGACGACTCGGTATGCCATGGAGTAAACACCATTGGCCTGGTTCATGCCGTAGTGGCTCAGCATCGTCTTGTCGAAGTCGTTGTATACGCTGGTGGTCGATGAGGCAAACGAGAATCCGACCCCTTCGGCGAAGTGCCTTCTGCCGACTTTGAATCCGAGCCTCGGCATCCCGAAATACACAAGACAAAGCGTAACTGCGGCGGCGGCGGCCAAGCCTGACACTACAGTCGAGACCACAGCCCAGCCGTAAGCCGTTGTGCGATGCACAACAAGCCAGAGAACAATTGCAGCCAATGTCCTCGCCGCGTTCACAAGCAGGTTCA